>Ga0265297_10002197_pt1 | contig 41087 bp, 42 predicted proteins | sample Munlanlwell13791_FD_192502 | JGI IMG/M metagenome (GOLD analysis project Ga0265297, IMG submission 192502) | Leachate microbial communities from a municipal landfill in Southern Ontario, Canada - Leachate well 137-91 | ecosystem: Engineered > Solid waste > Landfill > Unclassified | place... | reverse complement strand
CATCTCTTCAGATTCGCCGATCTGTATAATACCCTGATCCGCCAATGACTGAACGGCATCGACGATTTTACGCTGTGCGGCTTCGACCTCTTTCATCTTAACGGCACCCAGGAACTGAAGTTCTTCGATAAAAGCGTCTTTCGCACGCTGAGACATATTGGCGTAAAACTTCTCTTTGAGCTCTTCGGCGGCATTTTTCAATGCCAGCATAAGATCGTTTTTATCCACCGCTTTAAGAATCTCTCGGATGCTGTTATTATCCAAATCAACCATATCTTCGAACGTAAACATCATCTCTTTGATCGATGCGGCCAGTTCCTGATCGAGTTGTTCGATTTGTGTGAGGGTCGCTTTGGACGCTTTCGCCCCCAAACGGTTGAAGACATCCGCCACGGCGCGAGGTCCGCCCACTTCGACTTTGTAACTTGCAAGTGATTCGAGTTTGGATTCCAAGACGGCACTGACCCGTTTAATAATAGCCGGTGTGATATCCCCGAGTTTTGCCATACGCATCGCCACTTCGGCCCGCAGGTCATCCGGGAAGATATAAAGGGTCTCCGCAGCCCCGGAAGGGTCCATATGGGCCAAAATCAACGCAATCGTCTGCGGATGCTCGTTCATAATAAAGTCGGCAAGCTGCTGCGGTTTGATTTTGGAAAGATAAGCAAAGTTCTGAACACCCTGCATACTTTTGCTTAGACGCTCCAGTACTTTTTTGGCTTCCTCCGGTCCTAACGCTTTGTAAAGGATTTCACGCGCATAATCCAAACCGCCGGTATTGAGGTATTGGTTTGACTGGATAATGGCGTAAAACTCTTCCAAAACCGCGGCACCGATATTTTTTTCAACCGAACGGTTAGATGCAATGTATTTGGAAATTTCGGTAATCGCGTCAACATTCATCCGCGAAAAAATGGTGGCGGTGACGTCTTCACCCAGCTGTAAAAGCAAAATAGAGACTTTTTCAGCCATTCCCATTTCATCGAAATATTGCTGTTGACTTTGATTTAAATTCAAAATGAAATCCCGAGTAATGTTTCTTTTAACACTCCATCTCGATTACGTTCCAAGGCAGTCCTTGGGTATTCATCTCGTCCATAAACGGATCCGGATCGAGCTGCTCCATATTAAATACCCCATGTCCGCTCCAGATTCCCTGAACCATCAGTTTCGCACCGATAACGGCAGGGACACCCGTAGTGTACGAAACACCTTGCGATTTAACCTCGGCGTAGCACTCTTCGTGATCTTTTACCTGATAGATATAAATCTTACGTTTCTTACCCTCTTTAAGCCCTTCGGCGACGATACCGATGTTCGTTTTTCCTTTGGTGCGCGGTCCGAGTGACGCAGGATCAGGAAGCAGGGTTTTCAAAAATTCGATCGGTACGATTTTCATCCCCTGGTGCTCAACCGGCTCGATGCCGAGCATTCCGACATTTTCGAGACATTTCATATGGGTCAGGTAGCTTTGCCCGAACGTCATAAAAAAACGGATACGCTTAAGCCCTTTGATATGCTTGACGAGTGACTCCATCTCTTCATGATACAAAAGATAGCTGTCTTTCGGCCCTACTTCGGGATAATCCCACACCTGCATAATTTCCATCGGTGCGGTTTCGATCCACTTGCCCTCTTCCCAGTAGCGCCCTTTAGCACTCACTTCGCGCAGGTTGATCTCCGGATTGAAGTTGGTTGCGAACGGATAGCCGTGATCACCCGCATTACAGTCTAGAATATCGATCGTATGAATCTCGTCAAAATAGTGTTTTTGAGCATAGGCACAGAAAACATTGGTTGCCCCGGGATCGAATCCGCTTCCGAGCAGCCCCATAATCCCCGCTTCTTTAAATAAGCCGTCTCTTTCCCATTGAAGTTTATACTCAAACTTCGCTTCATCCGGATGTTCGTAGTTAGCCGTGTCGAGATAAGGGGTTTTGGTAGCGATACACGCATCCATAATAGCAAGGTCTTGGTATGGGAGAGCAACGTTAATGAGAATTGCCGGATTGTATTTATTGATAAGTGCAATTACTTCTTCCGTCTTGTCGGCATCTACCGTTGTAATTTCAAGTGAACCTGCAGGAAGTTCACTTTGTATCTCTTCGCAGCGGCCGATGGAACGGCTTGCCAAAATGATACGATCAAAAATGTGGTTATTCATGACACATTTATGTGCCACTACACGCCCTACTCCGCCGGCGCCGATAATAAGTGCTGTTGCCATAGCAAAACCCCTGTTAAAAATATTATATAAATTATACGCAAAAATCTCTTACGAAAACGTTACAGATAAAATGCCGCATAAAGGGTAAGTCCCCAGATAAACGCCAACATGGTCAACGAAAGAAATACCAGTGCCGCGCCGGCGTCTTTTGCCCGTTTAGCCAGTTCATGATGATCAAACGTCACTAAATCAACGGTACGTTCAACGGCGCTGTTGATAATCTCTGCAATCGGAGGAATAAAAAGAGAGACAGAAAGTATCGCTTTATATACAAATCCTATAGGAAGGCTCCACGCGGCAATCATACCGAATACGAATAATACTATCTGAAGCCGAAAAGATTTTTCATTTTTTGTTACTTCAAGCAACCCGCTTAATGCATAACGGGTATTTTTAAAAAGTGTATATTCAGGCTTGTTGAGTGCCATAATTCTCCTTCAAATGAATAATCGCATTATACACGATGTGCGGTTCACTATCCATATTCAAAGGCTCCCCGTAGATGACACGGATATTTCGGCGAAACCATGAGCGTAACGGAATATGACGCTTCGGTGCACGCGAAAAAATACTTCCGTAAATACCGCATATATAAAAAGGGATGATGACCCCGTCCGAATCGCTGGAAATCTTTTTATACCCGTGCATAAATGTCCCTATTTCACCGTTACGGCTGATGGAGCCTTCGGGAAAGAGGCCGATGATCTCACCGTTTTGCAGGCGGTTGCGTGCATGTCGAAACGATTCTTTCGCCCCTTTTGCAGAGATGGGAATCACTTCTCCAAGCTCCATAATAGGTCGTATCAGAGGTTTTTCATAAATAGAGCGTTCCATCAGATAACGGATACGCCGCTCAACGCCCACCTGCACTAAAATCCAATCGATCCAGCTGATGTGGTTTCCCATCAATAAAACCGCTTTGTCCTTAGGGATATTATGGGTATGCATCGGAATGATGTTGTAACGTAACGCCAAAAGACGTTCAAAAATAAACCATACAAAATAATCTTTGTAGCGTACGAGCGTCCCCAATGTAAGGAGTGCCGATACGGCCAGCATCGCATACAAGAGCATTAACGCATCCCAACCCGCATAAGCGAAAAGGGTCGTTAATACCAAAAAGAGGGTCATAAATATATTTTGTATCCAATTGTTTCCGGCCAACACATAAGCGAGATGGGCACGGGGTGTTTGGGATAGGATCATAGAATTGAGCGAGACGATCATCATCGCCCCTCCGATACCGAATCCGAAGAAAATACATCCGATTAGAATGAGATTATGGGTCAACGGTAAGAGTATGAGCATAACGGTGATTTTAAACGCTCCGGCAACGATCAGACCTTTGTGGAGGTAATGGCGAGACAGTCGGGCGGCGATAATTGAGCCGGTAATGATTCCGAACGCGGCAAGGGCCATAAGACCCTGAACCACAATCGTATTTTGAACCCCCAAGGTAGATTTTGCATAAGCGCCGAATGCCGCCAATATGACTTGTGATATCGACCAAAATAACGAGAGAAAAAGAATCGCGTCAAAAATTTCCCTTTTTCGACGGAGCAACGTCCAGTTTTTTCGGAGGGAATATCCGCTTAGATATTTCTTAATATTAAACGGGATCAAAATGTTTTTTCCCTTTTGAGGGAGCGTAAGGGTCAAGATAAACTCAATGATGCTTCCGATAACCAGCAGCCACCCCAGCGGCGCAATTTGTTGCAGAATTTCCGATTCGTTTTTGTAACGGCCTATCAGAGAATTTTCAAACATTACGGTGTAAGCAATGATACCTGAGAGAATAGCTACGGTAGTGACCGATTGAACCAACGCATTCAGTGCACTAAATGCATTTTCATGCGCGATCTCTTTGATATAGCCGTATTTGGCGGGAGAATAGATGGCTGACTGTACCGCTAACATCAACGTAAGGGCAAATGATGTCCAAAACCATCCCTGATAATAGCTGTAGGTGATCAATAACGTAATCAAAATTGCGGCCAAAGCACCGTATCGCATCACGTTCACTTTTGAAAATCGGTGAGATATATATCCCGAGGGGGTAAAAAGAAAAACAAACGGAAGCAGTATAAGGGCGTTTAGAACAGCGGTATAGATGATTTGGGTTTGATCGTCATAAATTTTAAAAACGGTATTTTGAATAATGATTTTATGCCCGAGGTCGGTAAAGGCATTAAGAAAAAGTGCCAGAGCATAGGGGATTACCCCCTTAATTTTGGTGATGCTCATTACCCAGTACCGTACTCCATCCCTCATAATAGCCGTGTTCCTGCATCGCCGATTCATACAGTGATGTGGTTGTCTCTTCGATAATTGCGGGGGTGATCGCTTCTGTTTTGATCAGAACGACACCGTAGCCGTAATCACTCTCATCGTCATTAACGTATTCTTTTACCTCAAAACCGTGTGATGAAAGCTGTGATACGGTACGTTCCATCGAACTTTTGGTTTGGAAAAAAAGATAATGTTCTACTTCTCTTGGGATGTTCAGATCATCTCCCGCTTCAACGAGTGCGGCAATAGTATGACGGTTTTGGATACTGAGCAGGCCGTATGCATCGGGATAGAGATTGTCATTGTACATCTCCCACTTGGCATCTCTGGATGATCCGCGTTCATACACAAATCCGCCATGACGACTCATCACGTCCGAACTGATATTTTCAAACCGTTTGGCGTGCGGTGCATAGAAATAAAACTCCGCCCACCCCTCTTTCATTACTCTGCCAGCAAATACAGCGTCCAGTGAGTTGCCTAATGTACTTATAATATCCGTAGTGAATGCTTCTAGAATTTCTGTGAGCGTGTCGGCTTTGACAAATAACCATAACAGCCAAGGGCGTTCTTCTTGGGGAGACTCTTCGAGAAGATCCAATTCCACGTCACAGCGATAGGGGATATTTTCATCGTCGAGAAGTTCATAAAATTCTATCATGAAGTAAAGACCTTATTTTTTTGCCATTATAAAGTCTTTATTCTTGGTTTTCTCCCAAATAGCTTCTGTGGAGTTTGACTTTGCTTGCTAATTCTTGGACATTTCTGGCTTCGATCAAGGGAGAACTCTCCCGATCATACGAATCACGTTTTTGGAGCGTTTGTGTCAAGAGCTGTATTTGTGCGCTTGCCTCGGCGGCGACTTGCTCCAAACTGTGACGTATCGCACGGTATTCTTGATGATCGTACGATTCAAGCGTGACGATTAATTCACTCAGTTTACCTTTGGCATGGATAAATTCTTTATGGAGCGTTTCGGCAGAATCAAACAGGTGTGAAAGCGGTTTGAGCGAATCGGAGAGTTCTTTGGCATGAAGGGTCATCTCTTTCATCTGTTTGGAGGAGAGAACCATTTGCTGCATGATAAGTTCGCTTTGGTCCCGTGAACCCTGCAGTAAGGCATCATTTTCGAGCAGTGAGGTAACGATGGATTCGCTTTTTGCCCCAAGTGACTGGAGATGATGGGAAAAATCCTGGACAATACGGTCCAGCTCTTTTTGCAATACCGTGATGGTATGGTCCGGAAGCTGATGATGGCTCATACGTATGAGAAGATCACGAATCTCATTTAACTGAGTATGTACCTCTTTTTGTTCATCACTGCTGGATCGGGCCACATTTTTAAGCTGCAAAAAGTGATCTTGTTCCGCAACGCGGAGCATATCGATGTGGCGGTGAACGACATTATCCAGACTCGGAAGTTCCGTAAACGTAAACTCTTCAAATTTCCCCATAGCATTTTGCTGTTGTGCTAAAAGGGATTCGATTTTTTTGATAAATAACTTTTGATTCTCTTGAATAACGTTAAGTGCGTCAAATTCCTCTTTAAACACGTGCCGTATCTGATCGTGTGTCGAGCCTTCCATTTGGGTTATGAGATCAAGACGTTCTTTAAGTGATGTTAATAAAGCGACTTCTTCACTGATTTGACTAATACGTACTCGATCTTCATGGGAATTGATGACTGAAACCGTTTGATTCATAACGCTCATAATAGCCGAGAGTAGGATTCCGACGCTTACGGATAAGAGCGATTCTTTGATTATCGTAATTTCCATAGAACCGCTGAGGATAAAATGCAATAATCCTCCGATAAATCCCAGAGCCAATACCATAGGGGTATAATTGATTTTACTCGGGTCTCTGTAAACGGCGGTATGACGCAAAAATAAAAGTGACATGGCTAAAATTACAAGTAATAAATCCAGACTGATCATACTAACCCTTTTTAGTGATAATATCCAAAAGAGATTCTGGTGTAGAGGCATAATAGTCCCCTACTCCCTGAGAACTAAATCCCCATCCCGCGAAAATCCCTTTGATTCCTGCCCGAGCGGCCGCTTCCATGTCTTTGGAGTTGTCACCGATCATCCAAGCATTATCCGTACCTGAACGATAATTATAGTGTTTTAAATGGTGATTAAGCATTTGCGGATGAGGTTTGGGTTCTTCAACATCATTGGCACCGAGTATCAGCTGAAAGAAATCATCCATTTTTAAATGATTCAGCATCCGTTTTGCAAATTGACTCGGTGCATTGGTGGCAACTCCCAGAATGATATTGTTTTTATTCAAGGTAGATAAAAGATCGCAAATTCCTCCATAAGGAGCAACGTTTTGTATGCATTGATCATAATAGTGTTCTTCAAAAAGATCACGCGCTTTTTGCTCGTAAACGCTCTGAGAATAAAAAATTTCAGACAAATTTCGAACAGGGGCATTGATCGCATCGATTACCGCTTGAACACTGAGTGGTTCGAGATGATAGCACTCTTCTCGGACATGATTGATAGAGAGGGTGATATCCAGTCCGGAATCGATCAGCGTTCCATCCATATCGAAGAGGACAATGTGCTTCATTTATCTCATTTTTTCAAAGAGTTCTTTGAGGGTTTGGACAAACAGCGGATGATCGTTCGGGCATCGACATACGCGATACGACTCATACCCTAAATCATGGGCGACTTCCGCATATTCGATAGAGAGCTCGAAATCGGTTTCAGAGTTATCGATCGTAAACGCGATGGGGACAATAATGACCCTTTTGTTGGATAGTTCATGTAAAGTAGTATCCAGTGAGGGTTCCAGCCATTTCATCGGCCCAACTTTGGACTGATAGGCCACATGGACAGCATTAAAACAAAGTCCGGTCTCTTTCATCATTTTTTCCATTATGTTTACATGGGCAATGACATGACGCTGATACGGATCACCCTCCTCGACGATTTTTTGTGGCAAGCCGTGTGCCGAGAATATGATATCAAACGATTCGGCTTTATCACCATCCAACGCCTCTTTAATGCGTTCGATAAGACTTCGGTTGTAGGTTTGAGAGGAAAAGAAGTGTTTGATTTCATATGTTATAACATTCCACCCTATAGCGTGCGCGGCTGATTCAAAATCATCCAGTGAAGATTGGGTCGTCGTAGAGGAATACTGCGGATATAACGGAATGAGATAAACCTTTTCAATCCCCGACTTTTTCAGGCGTTGACATACTTCTGTTGCCATCGGTGGAGTATACCGCATCACAAAATCAACGGTAATGTCATTTCCGACCGCCTCCTGAAAACGTTTGACTAAAGCTATCGTATGCGTTACCAGAGGAGATTTTCCACCGATTTGCCGATATATTTCCTGCGATTTCTCTGTACGTGTCAGGGTGATCATTCCCGCGATAAAACGGCGTAAAAGAGAACTCTTCGTACGTATAATGTATGGGTCATTGAACATGTTATGCAAAAACATCTCAACTTCGTCCAGATTATTGGGACCGCCCATATTCAATAATACAATCGCTTCTCTCATTAATGCTTATTATCCGTTCGTTTTTGGAGAAAGTGTACCATAACATAGTGTTAAATCTGAATATTATAAAAAAAACTAAAGCTTTTTAATCTATAATGACTACAGTGCAGAAAAGAAGGAGGGTTAATGCTGATAAGAAGTACAGTGTTATCACTGGTTTTACTGAGTATAGCCGTACAAGCGGATTCATCGAGGCGTGAGCCGTCTCTCTTCTTAGAATACGAGCGTGAATTAAAAAAAATTAATGATTTTTCAAAAGACGAGGATATCTCCTTTAATCAATCATCTTCATCCTCCAAAACCAAAACTGCTCCTCAGCCTGATCCGTCTGTAAAATTGATGGCAATGGCCGAAACCACTGTCTTAAAAAATACTAAAATCGATCCCGACACAATAGGTAAAGAGGCTAATCCTTTTTTAGTCGTACCAAAACCGGCTCCACTTGCGTCAGCAACCCTTTGCGATGTCTCCAAACCGGCGGAAGCACCTAAAAGTACGCCTCAGAAAATAATCAAAAATTTAAAAACTGCTAAAGAAAAACTCCTCTCGCGTGCCAAAGATTTTTTAGGAACTCCTTATGGTTTCGGGGACAAAGACAACGGACGGACCGATTGTTCAGGATTTACGCAACAAGTTTACCGACAGTTCGGAATTTCCTTGCCCCACAGTGCGGTGGAACAAGCACAATTTGGAGAAAATGTTAATCCTGATGACTTGCAAATCGGCGATCTTCTTTTTTATCGGACGTACAAATCGGATCCGTCTCATGTCGCTATCTATGCCGGTAACGGCCAAATTATTCATGCCTCCTATACCGCACGTAAAGTTCAATACGATTCAATAGAAAAAGGATACTATAAAGACCGTTTTATGTATGCCAAACGTATTGCCTTGAACGATCCAGACCATGATGAGTAATTATGTCGACTCTTTATTCTACATTGGACAAACACTGGCTTTGGAAAGAGATATATACAAAACTCGATATCTCTTCGCCTGCCTATCAATATTGGAATAATACGCGTCACATTAAACTTAACCGTTATATATTTCTCGAAAAACATACACTTCCGATCAAATATGCCTACATCGAAGAAGATTTGACTGATCTCTCCGGCTATTTACCCACCCAATATGCCGCAACCCAACTTGGTATCGACAGTCATATTTTCGCCTACAAAAAAATGCGGTTGTATAATCAGTTTGAGTACAAATTTGTAAACGATATTAAATTTGTCAATCTTAAGCGGTTTTTTCTCGAAAACGGAATTAAAATCGGTAAAAAAAGCTATATCCATCTGGCGCGTCTTGATGAGCTTATCATTACAGCCAACTCACGCTTTTATCGGATTGACGACAATTACGGAGTGGTTGTTTACGATTGATATTTATAAATATGAAGGCTGAACCGGCCTTCCAAAAAGATAGCCCTGAAAATGTTTACATCCCATTGAAACAAGCTTTTCATATTGTTCTTCTGTCTCAACTCCCTCTGCAATGACTTCCAACCCGAACTTTTGTCCGATAGATAGTATGGTTTCTACAATAATTACATCATTAGAGTCATTTGTTAAATCGCGGATAAATGATTGATCGATTTTAAGCTCATCGATAGGAAGTTGTTTTAGATACGATAATGATGAATACCCGGTTCCGAAATCATCGATCGAAAGTGAAAGCCCTAGTGCTTTGAGGTGATTTATTTTATTTAAGGCTTCTTGCATATTTTTGACCAATAAGCTTTCGGTTAGTTCAAGCCGGAGTTTTCCAGGTTTAATATCGTATTTGTGTATGATCGATTCCATTATGGGGACAAAATCATCTTTTTCAAATTGTTTATAGCTGACATTAACAGAAATACGCCAATCTTTTTTGCTCACATCAGATTCCCACTCTTTTAATTGCCGAGTTACTTCTTGTAAAACCCATTCTCCTAATGGGATAATTAATCCACTCTCTTCAGCTATCGGAATAAAGTTTCCGGGTGAAATCATGCCATGCTCCGAGTCATTCCAGCGAATCAACGCTTCTACACCGATAAATTGCAAACGGTCATTAGCAAAAATTATTTGAGGTTGATAATATAACATCAAAGAGTGGTTTTCAATTGCTTTACGCAAACGCTCAACCATGAGAGCTTTGATTTCCATCATTTGCTGTAATTTTGGATCAAAAAAGTTAAATGTATTACGCCCGTTTGCTTTTGCATTGTACATAGCGCTATCAGCATATTTAAACAAATCATCAATAGAGTACTCATTATTCATAAAAAGTGCAATCCCGATACTTGCACTCAACCTGAAATCGTATTCCATAATAAGATAAGGTTTTTGCAATTCGGCAAGAATCTTTTTTGCAACAGCACTGATATGATCGATTGCACGCTCTTTATCTGTTTCGCACGTATTTATTAAAACAATAAACTCATCTCCGCCGCTTCGTGATACTGTATCGCTTTGTCGAATGGTTTCTCGAATGCGTTTGGCAGTTTCAATTAAAACCAAATCGCCTGCACCATGTCCTTTTGTATCGTTAATCGTTTTAAAATGATCCAAATCGATAAATAAGAGTCCTCTGTAATGGTCATTTTTATCGTTTCGTTGTAAATATTCTCTTAATAATAATTGGTTGGGTAGTTCTGTTAAATTATCATAAAGGGCAAGTTTTAGAATTTCTTTTTCTTTTTGCTTAATATCGGAAATATCCATAACTGCGGAAACACGGATATTTTTGCCATTCAAAACCAAATTTCGTCCCCGCAATATAGCAGGGAAAATTGTTCCGTTTTTTCGTATCATGTGCGCTTCATAAGGCTCTTGATCATCATTTTGAATTGCTGTTCTAACAAATTCTTTTGACTCAGGAGCGATAAAATCCAAAGCATCTCGTCCGATCATCTCTTCACTGCTATATCCGAAAAGAGCGGGGGCTACTTTATTGACACGGATGCACCGCTTAGACTCATCATAGATGATTAGTCCCTCAATTGTCGAATCACTCAAAGCCTCAAAAGCACGAATAGATTCATCTCTTTCGCTTATAATATCCTGCTCTAACTTTTTTTGCTTCGTAATATCGATTCCTACTTGAACTTTGGCCAATTGACCGTTTTTCCAACGTATAATTCGGTCGTTAAAGAGATAATAACGATTATTGATTGAGTTTTGATTTTCCCACTCGTAAATAGTGCCGACAGGGTGAACTAAAGGATCTTCTAAAGGTTGAATCGGACAAAAATTGCACGGGGAATATTGATTTTTTTGAAGTGATCTATAACAAATATTTCCAACAATATTGCCAAACTCTTCGATGCATCGATCATTTGCATACAATACAGTATATGTCGACAAATCGATAACGTAAACTAACGCTCCGGTACTGTTAACAATGGTTTCCATGAAATCAAACTGCTGGATGAGAATACTGCTCATGTTCTAATGCACTAAGAGCAAGTTTTTTTGGAGTCTAAAGAGTTCTATGCCATCTGATATTTTTTGTTCGAACATCTAAGTCCCTTACAATGAGTATATACGTTAATAATAGTAATAGTCACAAAACTGTAACAAAAAAGCTGAAATTTGCTGACTAAAAATAGCCTATAGGTTATTCATCTATAGAACATTGTTTCATAGATGATAACCAACTATAATTTAAAGTACTCTTAAATATTTATTAATAATAAGGATAGGTTTTGAGTATATTTAATAATTTATGTGTGGCTGAAGATGACGAAGTTCAGGAGTTTGTTCATCGTGTTGCAGCTAATGTAAAACGGATACGACAAGAAAAAGGGGTTACCCAACTGGCATTAGCGCTTATGATCGGTCAAAAATCGGCAGCTTTTTATGCCAATGCCGAAAATTCAGCTAAAGATCGACGTTTTAATCTGGAGCATTTGTATAAAATTGCCAAAGCGCTGGATGTTGATATCGTAGAATTTTTTAAGTAAATTAACGATCATTACAGCGTTGTCGTTTACGACTAAGTTATAAAAGAGACGGAAGAATCGGTCTTCCAAACAGATAGCCTTGAAAATACTCGCATCCCATTAATACAAGCTTTTGATACTGTTCTTCTGTTTCAACCCCCTCGGCAATTACTTCAAATCCAAACTTTTGTCCGATTGAAATTATGGTTTCGACGATTATGACATCATTGCGATTCGTGGTTAAGTCCCGGACAAAGGATTGATCGATTTTAAGTTCATCGATAGGAAGCTGTTTAAGATACGATAAGGATGAATATCCGGTTCCAAAGTCGTCAATAGAAAGAGAAAGCCCTATGGCTTTTAACTGATGGATTTTATGTAAGGCTTCTTCTGTGTTTTTTATCAATAAACTCTCTGTCAGTTCAAGTCTAAGTCTATGAGCAGCAGCAGGATATTCTTGAATAATGGATTCAATAAGCGATACAAAATCATCTTTTTCAAATTGTTTGTAGCTGACATTGACCGAAATGCGCCAATTCTTTTTGACCGGGTCATCTTCCCAAATTTTTAACTGCTTTACCGCTTCTCGCATGATCCATTCACCCAAAGGGATAATCAAACCGCTCTCTTCTGCAAGGGGAATAAATTCTCCCGGGGAAATCATACCGTGTTCAGGGTCATTCCAGCGGAGCAGCGCTTCTACACCGACAACGTGCTGATGACGATTGACCAAAATTTGATTTTGATAATGCAGTGCCATAAAATTGTTTTCGATTGCTTTTCGCAGCCGATCGATCATATAGGCTCTATCTTCCATCATCTTTTGCAAAACCGGATCAAAAAAACGAAACGTGTTTCGTCCGCTTGTTTTTGCATTGTGCATAGCGCTGTCTGCATATTTCAATAAATCATCAATGGAATGTTCTAAATCCATAAACATTGCAATACCGATACTGGCCGATGTTCTAAAATCGCAATCATCAATATAGAAAGGCTTTTCCAATTCGGTAAGGATTTTTTCTGCTACAAATTGCGCATCGGCTGTTGCCTGAATTTTGTCATCCTTGTTGGTATTGATCAATACGACAAATTCATCACCTCCGAATCGAGCGACCGTATCGCATTGCCGAACAATATTAAAAATTCGTTTTGCCGTTTCCACCAGTATTTGGTCACCGACACTATGCCCTTTTGTATTATTGATCGTTTTGAAATGATCCAAATCAATAAATAATATGGCTGCATAATGTTTGCTTCTGTAGGTGTGATGAATCATATTGCTTAAATGAACCGTAAATAATAAACGATTCGGCAAATTCGTCAAGGTATCGTAATGGGTTAGATTTTTCAAATCTAATTCCAGTTTTTTTTGATCCGTAATATCGATACCGATTTGAACTTTTGCCAATTGCCCGTTTTTCCATCGTATTATCCGGTCATTGTAGAGATAATAACGGCCGTTACGTGTATTTTGATTTTCCCACTCAAAATAGGTGCCCACCGGAAGCGAAAGCGGATCAATGGGCTGCTGTTGCATCGGACAATAATCGCATGGGACATTTTGTCCATTCTGTAATACGCTATAGCATGCTTTCCCTTCTATATCACCGAATAAATTTTTACATCGGTCATTGGCATACAAGATTTCATAACTACTCAAATCGATAACATATACCAAAGCTCCCGTATTGTTAACAATAGCTTCCATCGGCTCAAAATTCTCAATTGAAGGTGTATTACTCATACTTCAACGCTCCGAAGGTAGATTATCAAGGAGTACAAAAAGTTCTTTGCTAGCGGCTTCCGCCGCTTTGAAGTCATTAATGATTTTGGCCGATTCGGTACATAATCCGGTTTTGAGACAGTTGACGGCGTCGATGACATGATGATGAACCTGAGAATGAGGTTGCATCATCGCTTTATAACTTTTCGTATGGGAAAAACGTTCTTTACCTACGCCGTTATCGTACCATTTCCCCAATCTGCACTCATGATGATCAAAGAAGTGGGTGGATGAGTCTTCATGAAGCATCGTAATATAGGCGTTCGTTTTAAACAGCAAATGGTCGAGTTTTACTAGCCCGATAAAGGTATTATCAAGCATATGGTCAATCGAACCGGCCATAATCTCTCCGTCTTGCGCAAACGTATGAAGCGTTGTTTCAAAATTAGTCGTCAGCCGTTCCGATTCTTGTGCGATTGCAGTCATTTCTTCAGACGATTCTTGAATATTAGCAGATTCTTGTTTGATCGTATTGATCGTAATTTCTACCTCTTTTGTCGCCTTTTGGGTCCGTTCGGCAAGCTTGCGCACTTCATCGGCAACAACCGCAAACCCTCTGCCGTGTTCACCGGCTCGAGCCGCTTCGATAGCCGCATTGAGTGCCAAAAGATTGGTTTGGTCGGCTATATCGTTGATCAGCATCATAAGGGCAGATACATCGTTGATGCCGCCGGTGAGCCTTTGAACCCCATCGGCCGAATTATTGATTGAGATGATAAGCCTTTGAAGATTGTCTGAAATGGCCGAAAGGCTTTCACGTGAACCTAAAGAAGAGTTTTTGGAATGGCTCTGCATTTGGTGCAATTGCTCTATACTGCCGGAAAAATCTTTTTGTATGATGGGGATATTATGGGTGCAGCCGGATAATAGAAGGTCCGTAAGTTCCTCTTTCATAGAGGCCTCTTTAGCATTTTTTTCTTCGTTTAAAGCGCGCTCATTCAGGATACTACTCTCTTGTTCTAACATCCGAATCGTATCTTTTAATTGCCGATTCTCTTCTATTAATGCTTCAAGATTTTGTGTTAAGGAATCTATTTTACTGCGACCGAACATTATCACCCTTATTATAAAAATAAAGAAGTATTATACTAATAAAATCTCACAAAGTAGTCAAAAATAATATTAAGAAACAAATGTAGTTATACTATAAAATAATATTATTAAACTATATTTTGTATTTATAAGAATAGATTATTTTCGCTTTGCCCATCTTGAGAAAAATCGTGAGGGAGAAAGTAAAGGATTTAGGGCAGAATCGGAAGTTAGATACCTTTGAAGTCTTTTTGCTAAATACGGGGCCAGTACGAAACCGTATCCTCCCGAACCGTTTATCATTGTCACATTGGGGTAGTAAATATATTCGGATGAATCAATGTTCTGACCGTGTCTGAGATGAGGATATTTCTGAAGCGTTGCCTCCGCATCCACAAGATTTCCCAGCATCGGCAGATAATCATTCGATCCTGAACGGAGCCCCGTGTAATCATTGATAATATTAATATTGTTCAATTTTAATGTTTTAGAAGCTTTTTCGAGAAGTATGGCTCTCCCCTCCTCCATATCATACGGTTCCCCGGTAAACGGCGAATAATGGACATCATGGGTAGCTCCGATGGCTACTATCCCCTCTTTGGTCGTGGGAGAGATCGAGACATGATGGTGAAGAATACAGGGGATATGGGTAGATGTTTCGATGTCGATACGGTGTCCCCAGATGCCCCGTAGTCCGACATAATCGATGGGGAGAAGTTTCGGATAGGCTCCGATGGAGAGGATAAGGTGCTTTGCACTCAGTTCGCCGACTTCCCATACTCCGTTCGTATGGATCAGTTTTTCTACTTTGTAAGGATAAAAATCGATCCCCTCCGCCATTGCATAACATACCCCCTGTGCATCGACGACGGCTCCTATGTCAAAATAGATCGAAGGTGATATTAACGCTTCCTCGCTCAGAAGGGTTTGAATTTTATGGGGGGTATTGGAGTGCTTTAAATGGGTTTCGTGTTTAAAACATTCGAGTTTATCACCCTCTTTTGGACTATTGGCAATATGAAGAAGCGGTTTTACAAGGGTAAACTGAGGAAAATTGGCAGTATAAAATCTCAAAGCTTCCGCATGCGCTTCAGACATAATCTCTTTGAGCTCTCCGGCTTTGGAGATTTTCGGAGAGATAAAAGCCCCTGCCGCACCGCTGCCACCCGAAGCGATACCCTCCTGATCAATCAGAGCAACACGTAAACCGGCTTTATGGAGTGTATAAGCGCTACAGCAGCCGTTTATCCCCGCACCGATGATGAGGACATCATAAGGTGATGTTTTTGATGTCGGCAATCGAATAAATCTCAGCGTAGATCATTCCGACCAACGCTTTACGGTTAGCACGGACACTCAAATCCTCAGCATTGACCATAACATTGTCGAAGAAGGTATCCAACGGTGCTTTGAGGGCGAAGAGTGCATCCAAACGTTCTTCAATGGTTTCGTAGTTTGCAGAGATAGCCGAAGTCGCCGCAGAGTATAGATTGCGCTCCGCATCATTTTCAAACAACGATTCATTGACGCAGAAACCTTTGTCCATCGCTTCGTCTTTGAGGATGTTGCTGACCCGTTTAAAGGTAGAGAACGCTTCGAGAAACGAATCGGATGACGCGATGGTATTGACGGCACGGATTTTACGGTCGATTTCGAGGAGATCGAGTTCTACGTTCGCATCTTTGGCAACAACCGCTTGGATGATTGACGGATTGACACCGACGTACGCTCCCGCCAGACGTTCGATCACAAACGTCTCAACGTTCTTTTTATACTCTTTTCCTTGCGGGTACAATGACGAGAGCTGATCGATCAGGGTAGAGAAGTTGAGAGGGATTTGGTGCGCTACGGCGATTTTGATAATCCCGTTTACGGCACGGCGAAGTGCGAACGGAGCGCGTGAACCGGTCGGAATTTCACCGATGCTGAACATACCGATCAATGTATCGACTTTCATCGACATCGCGACGATGGCACTGAGGATGGTGCTAGGCAATGCACTCTCTTCACCCGTAGGGAGATACTGCTCTTTGATAGCCGTTGCTACGTCGGCGCTCTCACCGAGCGCTAATGCGTAGTAATACCCCATAAGCCCCTGCAATTCAGTGAACTCATACACCATCTCGGACATCAAATCGGCTTTTGCCAGTTCCATCGCTCGATCCAAATGGGCAGTATTAATATTATCATATATCAAGTTTGCGATGGTCGATGCGACCACTTTTTCACGTGTGATTTTTTCCGCCAAGGTCCCTAAGCCGTTCATAAAGACGACTTTTTCCAATCCTGCCGTGCTGAGACCTTTTTTGAGATCGTTACGGTAGAAAAAGAGCGCATCGGAAAGGCGCGGACGGAGAACCCGTTCATTACCCTCGATCACTTTAGAAAAATCATCGGTCAAAGCATTAGAGACAACGACGAATGCGTTGATCAGTTTCCCGTTTTTGAAGACAGGGAAATAACGTTGATGCTCTTTCATTGAGGTAATAATAACTTCAGGGGGAAGTTCGAGAAAACTCTCATCAAAACTTCCGAGTAACGGAGTCGGATGTTCGGTAATGGCGACAACTTCGTCGAGTAAATCTCCGTCAACTTCGATTTTGATTCCGTGTTTAGATTCAAGATTCGCGAAATTTGTCAAGATCGATTCGCGTCGGCTCAGCGGATAGAGATCGACGGAACCCTCTTTGAGAAGATCGAAATAGTGATGGATCGAGTTAACTTTTTTAGCTTCGAAATGGCTGATACGGTGGACATACGTCTCTGAGGATGAGCGAACACCGAAGAGTTCCATATCGACGAGTGTTTCGCCGAGGGTGACGTTTACCCAGCGGATCGGACGGATAAAGCTCTCATGGCTGCTTCCCCAGCGCATCGATTTACCGAAGTTGAGACTTTTGATCCATGTATCGATCATTTCGCCTAAAATCTCAGTGCTCTCTCGTCCCGCAATAGTTTTACTGAAATATAGAACCTCTTTGCCCCCTTTTTCGGCACGGGAGAGCTGATCGAATTCTACACCGCATTTTTTGGCAAACCCTAATGCGGCAGGTGTCGGAGTACCGTCTTTGATAGCAATATCGACCGGTGCACCGTAAAACTCTTCGATACGGTCGTCCTGACGCGTTTTAAATTCACGGTGCCACAATACCAGACGCCGCGGCGTATAGTAAAACTCGAATTCGCCCATTAAGGCATACTTTTCAAGTACCGTTACCCATTTTTTTTCTATATCTGCAAGTTCTTTAAGAAGAGGAACAGCCGGCAGTTCTTCGACACCGATCTCAATCAAAAGTGGTTTTAACATAATCATTTATCCGTTAATCATTTTTAAAGGCCGATTTTACCGATTAGATGGTTAAAAAATGCTGTTGAGTGACGGTTGCTTTGGAAAAAATTAATTCAGAGATAAAATATCTTATTTAGGTGTTGTTAAAAGTTTTGAGGAGTACAATACCCACATCATAATTATTCAATTAAGGAAACATCATGCCAACAATCAATCGTTACGTAGATATCAGTACTGTAGACCGTGAAGCGAAAAAAGATTATATCGATCGTCACTCACCGTTTATCCACTGTGCCGCAAATGCAAAAAAAGGTGAAAAATTTGCCGTTACGGTAAAAATGGGGAACGAATACTCTCACCCGGATGATTTTGATCACTTTATCGCCAATATCGCACTTTATAACGGTGAGACTCTTCTTGCCCGTGCCGATTTCGTACCCGGTACACTCGGAAATGAAAAAAACCATGCGGAAGTCACTTTTAACATTGTTCCGACAGGGAAAAAATTGACCCTTGTTGCACACGGTTACTGTACAAAACACGGTGTGTGGGAATCAACTCCGGTCGAAGTAGAAGTAGAAGAAGCCTCTTCTTGCTGCGGCGGGGGACACTGTTCGTAAACTATTAAAGCCCGTTTTGGGCTTTATACCCTGCTCTTTGAAAATTTCTTCATCTATTTTCTCATTTCTCATTATCTTAATGTATAAAAAATAGATATCTTAATAATAAATAGTAATAAGGTTGTAATCAAAAGAGAGATTAAAAACAACTCTTTTTAGATATCATAATAAAACTATTTATAAAGATTATGTACTTATGGATGAGAACATCTTAAATCGGGTCAATGTACTCGTCAAAAAAACGTACTATACTTATGACCGATTTGAGGTTGACGCAACCTTTGCCCTGCTGTACCATGAAGCGCCTTTAACGGTTGTGGATTTATCCCAATACGTTAGACTTTCGGATCATTTGATACAGCTCGATGCTCATCACTATTTTATAATTTTTGCATTCACGTCCGAAGAAAATGCTTATAAAGCATCCCAGAATATTATCCATAAGTTAGACGGACATTTTAATAATCACAGCAGCTCGGTCGCATTGGATCCATTGGATGTGACCATGTCTCCGCAACTTGTGCTTAACCGTTTGAAGCAGATTATGAAAGAGATTCATAGAGATGCTCACGTCCGCATCGAAACGGAAGATATCCTTCACCGTTAAAAAAATCAGATCAGACTTTTTATCTCCTTTTAACCCCTTCTTATCTATACTCCCTTTAAATACATAACGTAAGTGAAGCCTGTGGACTCTTTTCAAAATCTAGCTCTTCTCGAAAATCTTTATCGATTAAAATCATTGGGCTATACTTATGTCGATCCGATTACTCCGAATCTTCAAACGCCTTTGAATTCATTACCCGATTCTCTTGCGGAAATTCATCAAAACATTGCTCAATGTTTTCTCTGTGATTTAAGTAAATCACGCCGCCAAAGTATGAGCGGATACGGCAACGTTAAGGCTCAGCTGATGTTTGTGGACGCCTACGTTTCAGCTGCTGAAGATGAGAGCGGAGAGTATTATGTCGGAAGATCGGGGATGATGTTGCGGGATATGATTGAAAAAGTGTTGAATCTAAACATTGAAGAGGTCTTCTTTACCCATGCCGTTAAATGCAAACCGTTCGGTTTTCAAAATCCCTCTCCCAGCGAATACAGCAGCTGTGCTCCGTTTTTATCCAAACAGATTGAATTGATCAAACCCCGCCTTATCGTTCCTCTGGGAGCAGATGCCTATCGGATGCTCAGCGGAGACCACGGAGATTTTGAACGTGTCAGAGGAGAGATTATCCCTTATGGAGATTCTCAATTGATTCCGATGCATCATCCCCTCTATCTTGTACGCAATCCTTCTTGGAAAAAAGAGGCGATGAGGGATTTACAAACTATCAAGAGCCAGCTATTATGATCTTTTTACGTTTAACTTTTATCCTTTCGCTTATGTTCGTTTTTTCCCAAGGAAAAACGATGATTATTCATAAATCGTCCGATGCTATCAACCCGATTCAAATACCCATTGAACCTGAGAAGTCGATTAAAATCGCGATAGTCTCCTCTCCGAAAATAATCGGAAAATATGCACAGTCGGTCTATAACGTCGCACTGGTAACGCTCTCTACCCGTCGAAGCGGCCGTTTTTCAATACAACAATATGACATGCAGGATGAATCTCCAATAACTTTGGAGGAAACGTTTGCAAAACTTCGTGAAGACAATATAGATGCCGTATTGGCTCCCCTTACCGGTGAGGGTGCCAAGAGTCTTGTTCACATCGAGACAAATCTCCCGATATTTATCCCGACCGTCCATAAGCGCGATATCCCATCAGCACCTGATAATATCGTTTTCGGAGGGATCGATTATTTGGCACAGATTGAAGCGCTCCTCCCCCATATGGCCGATTCAATTTCAATCTTCTACGACAGTTCAACGGTGGGGTCGCAACTAAAGTCATCTACCGAAGAGGTTTTTCTAGCCCATGCAGGCGAAAAGAAAAAAATCAGAAGCTACGCCGTAAGTATTAGCGGTGACAATATTATTTCCCATCTTTCAAAACCTTCCCTTTTTAACAAAAACAGCGTAATACTTCATATTCCTGTTGTAAAAAGTGCTATTTTAGCCTCCCAACTCACCTTTATAGGGATCAAAGAACGTAATATTCTCTCCACGCAAATCAATATGGACCCGAATCTTTTGTTGTTGACCCAGTATCGAGATCGGAAAAATATGATTATCGCCAATTCTCTCGTTGAATTCCCCCCTTCGATTTATGAAGCCAATGAATTGATGAATAATGATCTGGCCTATGATTGGATTCAATACTCCAGCAGTGTCGGTATCGATTATCTGGTATCGATTATGGACGGTACGCCAAGATTGTATTCGATGCGTCTCATTAACTCCCAAATAATTTATCCTGTTGAGCTTTTACAGGTAAAAGAGTACGGCTTTGAACAAATTGCCTCGAAATAACCCGCCATCGCTTGAAAAAATCGGTATTTTTTCCCACTTAACGCCGCTTCAGCGTAAACAAATCGAACAAATCGGAATTATCCGCCAATACAGCGAAAGTGAAATTATTTTTTATGAAGGGGAACAAAGCGATTATTTTCATTTTCTAATCGAAGGGGAAGTATCCATATTTAAATCGACCGCTTCTACCGAAACGATACTGATACATCGATTTCGTGCCCCCTCCCTGATTGCCGAGGTCGCAACACTGCAGCAGATACCCTATCCGGCATCATGCGAAGCATCCGTACCCTCGACGATTCTTAAAATAGCACGTGATCCGTTTTTAAAACTTTTGCAAAACGACCCCTCATTAAGTATCGCTCTAATTTCTTCATTAACCCAAAAAATATCCGCTTTGGAACTCTCACTGCAACGTCTTAGCGCTCCAAACGCCATGGCAAAAGTCGCACGCCTCATACGAGACGATATCGTTATTTTTGAGCGTCTAAAAGGGATTGAGATCGCACATTTACTCGGGATTACCCCCGAAACGTTATCCAGAATGATTAAAAAATTAAAATCCGAAGGTATTATAGAATTTTCGAAAAAAAACGGCTTAAACCTGTTGTCTTCGGAAAAATTAAATCGGTGTTGCGGACAATAATTTTCCTTTAAGAGAAGCAGTGATAGAGTTTAACACTCTATAAAAAAGACAAGGAGTTTACAATGGGTAAAAGAGGTATTTCACTCCTTCGAGGAATCGAAGCGCAAACGGTTTACGAACTTCTTAACAAAGCATATTGTGATGAATGGTTGGCGTATTACCAGTATTTCATCGAATCCAAAGTGGTCAAAGGTTTAATGAAAGATGCTGCAATCGCAGAGCTTACCCAACACGCGGCCGACGAGCTGCGTCATGCTACGATGGTAGCCGATCGGATTATTCAGCTCGGCGGTACACCGGTACTTCATCCATCCGAGTGGGTAAGCAATTCCAATTGCGGATATGAAGCCCCGAGCGATCCCGATGTACGCAAAGTTCTTGAACAAGCTATCAAGGGCGAGCAATGTGCTATCAGTGTCTATTCCAATATTCTCGACATCACTCGGGAAAAAGATATTATTACCTATGACATGGTCTCACAAATTTTGGCGGATGAAGTCGAGCATGAAGAGGATCTTCAGGCGCTGTACGACGATATCCATGATTTTATTGCCGAGTTTAAAAACTAACGTATGAAAAAAATTCTTTTATTAGCGATCCTACTATCCAATCTACTGAATGGAGCAGAGATATTGAAACTGGTAAGTTTGCTTGACCGTAACGATACCGCGGCGTTTGAAATGCAGATTCAAAATCTGAATGATGCGAATGCCGCCAGAGAGGATAACAATAAAACGGTTTTAATGTATGCATGCTGGGTCGGAAATTTGGAAGCGGTCAAGTATCTGGTCTCCAAAGGCGCCGATGTGAACGCACATGACTCAGGAGGTGTAACCGCATTGCATCTTGCCGCATGGAAGGGCTTTGCACCTATCGCATTGTATTTAATCGAAAACGGCGCATCAGGAAGCACGATGAGCAAAGACGGCATGACACCTCTTGATATAGCAATGATACGTGAGAACCGTGAAATTGCTGAAGCGATTGAAAAAGCGGCACCAAAACTCAAACCCCTTTTATAGTGCAGAAAGAAATTCTTTTTCGGCATCAGGGATTTTTGTCATTTTCCCCGAAAAATCAAGGTGAACTAAGATTATCTTCATCGAAAAAAGCTTCTCGTCGGCTCTAAAAACTTCCTGCAATAATGAAAATGAAGCATTTTTAATCTCGATCAATGTTGTTTTTACATCGAGTATATCAGCGAATTTAGCACTTTTTATATATTCCGCATCGATATGTTTGGCTACGAAATGTCCATTTTCCAGTATCGGCGAACGTCCGGCATCAAAAAAAAGCTGACTGCGCGCCCGTTCACAGAAGTTTAGATAGTTGGAGTGGTAGACGACTCCCCCAACATCAGTGTCTTCGTAATAAACCCGTATTTGCATTAGTGAACCTTGTATTTTAGGGCTTATCAAGCCATTCTTTCTTTAGGTGTGACAAAAAGTGTGACAAATTCTTTTAAGAATGCTTCTCTTTCATTTTCATTCTTCGGTACAAACTTCGCATATTTTTGAAGCGTTATTTGAATATTTGAATGCCCCATTGTTTTTGAAATCCAACCTAAATCAATTTTCTTCGCTAACATTTGAGAAGCAAATGTATGACGCGTATTATAGATATTGCGTTGAGCAATGCCTATTTTTTTCAAAAGTAATTTGAATCTTAGATTTAAAAAGTCTGGACTGTGCCAACCTTTTCCCCACCGATTCAAGAAAACTTTACCATTTTTCAAACCAGTTTCCAAAAATTGAGCACGTAATGCCTCTTCTACCTGAGGTAGCATATCAATTTTTCTAATCGATGCTAGTGTTTTTGGTTTTCCAATTGTATATCCGCCTTTACCGCTTCGTTTAACCGTTTTTGAAATATCGATTGTTTTTGTCTCTAGACAAATATCCGACCAATCAAGTGCAACCGCCTCACCTGGACGAATACCTGAAAATATTGAGCATTGTAAGAACCAGCGAAATTGTCCTTTTGCGTATTTTAGAATTAAGCCAATTTCATTTTCTGAAAATGGTAGCATCTCTGTCCTAAATACTTTTGCATTCGTTTTTTTTGGTAACTTGACTTTTAACACCGGATTTTCTGACACTATCCCCTCACGCCAAGCATCATCAAAAATGTGATTAAGAACTCCACGATATTTTTTAATGGAGCCGACAGATAATCGTTCTGCAAGTATGTTTTGCCACTCTTTGATTTCACTTGGTTGAATCGAATTGATATTTCTGGCACCAAAATATGGCAATATATCGCGTTCAAGAATTTGCTGCTTTGCTTGCAAAACATGGCCTTCGACGTCATGTTGCTGTAGTGCGAGACTCCGTTCTGCAAAATCAGCAAAATTCAATGTTTTTGGCGCCTGAATTTTAAGAGCAATCGGATCACTCTTTCGTCCTGTAAGTTCCATATACAGATCCGGTAAAATCTCATGTTTGATCATTTCCAAATTCTCTAATGTAGCTTTCAGCTCCATCGACGGGCGTTGACGCTTTCCGTTCCAGGTAAAATCAAGCTTCCAGATTCCCTTCACATCACGAATGATGAAAACAAAATCTCCAAATTGACATTTGTAACTTTTCAAAGAACATCTCCTCTCGGAGTTTCTTCACGCGCAGAAATTTTACCTATTTTTTGCAAAATTTTTTTGGTTTGTAAATGATTAGCCGGAACAACTTCATCAACCGTAATTTCTTTTTTATTTTGCCGACGGTTTTTATACCCCCCTGCTCGTTTCAAGGAAATAATGCTTTCGGGTATAAATTCAATTTCACTACGACCATTTAGAAAATAATGAATCCCCTGCTCTATTGGTGAATCAGAGTCTTTGAGCCATTTGTTTAAACATTGTTCAGTAATCCCTAAAAACGTCACAACATGTTTCTTTTTGCGGAGATCAGGAATAAAGAGCTCCAACAATTGTTGTTGGTCATTCAGGCGTTTCAGAACAAGATCAAGTTTTTCTTCAAGATACATTTGATCGCATCCTTTCAAGTTTGAAAATTTCTAGATAATTTTTCTCCCCCAAATTTTTCTTGGTTTGCCTACCAAGAAGTTGCCAATTATGAAGCTTTTTTATGCTGGTTTCGCGCGTTATGTAATGATAATTACCATAACTACATAACTTACTCTTTAATACCCTCTGTATGTCATTAGTATAATATAACAATGACATATATATATTATATATAATAGAGTTCGACCCGTGTGCGGTAGTAAAAAGAGTCATGGCGTGACGAATTCCGGCTCGCAACCATTGTCTCGAACCCATTCCGAATACTGAGGAATACCAAAAATCACCTGCTCAAAACATCTTCTATTTGCTATCCAATCAAGTAGATTAAATCTGTCATCTGCAACAACCTTTTTAACCTCGGAAGCCGAAAAAGGAACCGCCGAAAAACGTCTAACATTCTCCCCGTTTTGAATCCCAAGAATATTGTAAAATCTTTCCTTGATTTCAATAGGTTTCGTAGTTCTCAATCGACTGATATCCAACGTGCGTTGACGTACCCGAACAACCCCATAATAATCATCCAAAATAGACGCAACAAGAAACTGTCCATTCTTTAACACAGAAGGACTAACGGAATCAGTCAAATAGAAGTCGTCTTTAATGCCTACATTATCATGATAATCATCTAAACAATTGATCAAAAAATTGTAGTCAACATTAAACACGCGACCCTTCTCAGAATAGACGACCGGAGGAATAAAATCATCCTCATTATTCTCTGCAACAATATCATTCAAACGACCGATTAAATACTCCAGAAAAGTACCGATATCATTACGCGAAGAGAATGCCGAACCGATATCAAGAGGACCATAATATGTGAATATTTTTGGCACGTTGAACCTCCAAATTTTAATTTAGAACTTTTTTGTTCATGCCGTAATATGTTAATATATATAGATACTTGCCGTTTGTGCTAAAAAAATAAATAAAAATTTTAGAAGATAGAATATGAAAGTAAAATAGATTGTCCTGCGACCAATGGCCGCCGGTAGATTATAGTGGGTTAATGCGCTTCTTGATACATATCATTGGCTTTGAAATATTCGACAACCAATTTTGCATCATATGACTGAATGTTTTTTGGACGATCATTATCGTCGTACATTTTTATTTTCAAGATTCCGCCGGCAGGATAGTTCAAATTCCCTTTTGCGATTTTGCACGGATTTTTCAGATATGCCAAAGATTCAACCAGTGTATTGGTTGCACATTTGTTTACATACTCTTCTGCGGTTCCGACACCTCCGGGAGCATCGTTTGCAATATCAATCGGATCGAGAATAGAGAAATATTTCATGTTGGATTCGAGCGTTTTTTCTGCAGCAATCTGCAATGGATAATTGATGGCATTGTTGAGTAGTTTGGCATGATTGATAATACCAAACTCCTTGCCTTCACCTGCGCCGATTACGGTGCCTACATGGGTTTTTGAGTCAACATATGCGCTGGTTTTAAGATATTTCGGGCCGCATCCGCTCATAAGAAGCGTTGCCGCAATCAAAGTTGATGCAGTCGCCAAGTTTGCTATTTTCATGTTCGTGTATTTCCTTTTTAAAATATTCCGGCAATTGATTTGCCAAGTGCTGTTTGTAATACCGGCTGGGCTTCTTCAAATTGCAAGTTGACCTTATTTGCAGAACTTACGACTCGCGTTCGGTACGTTTTCCAGTTGGTTTTAGTTCCTTGTACGACTTGAGACACATTTGTAGACGATCCCTGTTTGATATCAGAGCTTTGGGTCTGAACAACAGTCTCACCCTCCGATGCCCGCTCACGAACTTGGAGATCCGTTACCATGCTGTAATAGACATCTTCCACCATGGCATCGGCAATAAAACCAGCCGCAGCGCCGGCTAATCCTATCGCCGCAGCGTTTTTGCCGCTTCCGCCGCCTACAACATATCCGGTAGCAGCACCGGCTACCGCACCTTGAACGGCACCGTTGCCAAATCCAGCATTGAAAGCGCTTCGAATTTCATTGAGATTTGACTTCCCGATCTGAAGAACGTTTGCTTGAAGCATATAGCTTGCTTTATTTGGATTGTCGACGATTGTGTAGCCGCGTGATTTTAATGCTGCCTCTACGCCGGAACGTACCGCAATATCTTGATCGGATGTATTTTTGACATCGACGAAGATGGTTTTATTCTCAGACGATGTCGGTTCAAGAAAGACCGTTTCGGTCATTTTTGTTTGAACGTCAAGATTACGCTTTGCAATAGCAGTATGTGCTGCCTGACAGCCGGTGAATTGTATTGCTGCTAAGCTAAGACCGCTAACCATGAGAAACGTCTTTGCCATGGGGTGTAGTCGCATATATTCCCTTATTCTGAAATTGGTTTTTGTTCGCTTACATAGTTATTACTATTTGAACGGAAGAGTATAACATAAGTACACTCTAAATAGTAATTACTATGATGGAGAAGCTTTGAGAAATATTGATGAAATCACGGATAGGGATATTGACGCTCTGTACCTCCGTATCGGTGCAAATGTCAAAAAGCACCGTGAACTTCGAGGTATGACTCAACTTCAGCTTTCATTAGCTATGAATCTCAAATCTCCCGGTTTGATCTCTCAAGGTGAACTCTATCTTCAAAAGCAACACTTCAATATTAAACATCTGTATCAACTTGCCCATATTCTTGAATGTGACATTACCGATTTTTTTAAAGAGTGTTAGAGACCTGGTTTACTTTTTTATTTATCGTTCTAAAAGCATTCCAGCCATCGTTTTACCCTTTGGGTATTACGATTCTGTGAGATGTAGATCAGTAGACTTCCCAGTACCAATCCACACAGTGCTTCTATCTGCTCTTTCATCGTATTAGCGTTAAAAAACAATAGGAGTGCCGGAAGAAAGAATCCGCTTATAATACTAAGCCATTTCATAGTTCTTCTCATCCGCTAATCATCGTTCATGACGTATACCGGCTTGGTCTGCGAAGCCCAAGTCATCATTACAAATACAATGATCACCGCTCCTATAGCAATGGGGATATAAAAAATTAGCTGTGCCAAAGAACCTGCTATCGCATAAAGTCTGGGTGTTTTTGCAAAGTTATTCATCATTACTCTAATCAGTATAAGAATACCAATCCCTATGACAATTACTCCGTTTAGTACGTCATCACCGTTTTGAATCCAGTTGTAGCCGAAGAAGATCAAAGCGTAAGATAATACCATCGCTACGGAATGATTCATTGTAAAAAACTCGTAGCGTACCTGAATGCGGGTATAGTTATTGAACCACTGGATAAACCCGTACACTACAACCGCTACGATCAGATATCCGATTAAAGTAAGCATTAACATATTTTTATCCTCTCAGCCGATAGGCCTATTGTTATGTTGATTTTGGGCTATAGCCCCGTTTGTATTTGGATGCTATCAGCACATCTATCGAGTACTGCGCATCGACTTCGTTGGCATATATTTTCCGGATTTCTCCGGTAGGTTTAACTTTTTTTTTTGGAGCCGTAGGTACGAATGACCATACTTTCCCCAAACAGAGTGGGAACAAGCTGTATGGTGTAATATCGTTCCCGATCCTTCACGGTTCGATAGAGAATAGTTACTTCTCCACACATGTGCCTATTGCCTCTTCCTTCTCACATTCATCAATCTGTTTAAGTGCCTCATTTATCCGGATACGGAGCTTCACCATCATGTATGTCAGGGCAAAGAGATAAAACGGCAGTATGGATAGGAGATACCATTTGATCTCATGGTTCATCTGTGCTACGGTTATCTCTGTAACTATCAGCAGAATGAACCATAGAATTAATATTTTAAATGCCTTCATGGTGTATAAAAGGTACATGGCAAACCCTATAAGTGTGATTGCCATCACGATCATTGCGATATCATGCATCTGCATCATTACTTTTCCTTCATTTATTTTTTTATAGATCAATTTCGCCACATTGGATAATGCAGCGCTTAGGTTGCTATAAACTCCTGTGCAATTACAGAAATTCAGACATGAAAAGGTCCTCCTCTGATTGGGCCTTTTTTAAAATTCATGGACAATAGACAAAATCTGATCAGGATTTAATACAAAATGAACACAAGACAATTAGTCGGTTTATCTTGTGATTCAAGAAACTTTTCAAGAACATTATTGGTCGCGACTTGGGAAAGTTTATCTCAAGTTGAAATTCTATGCAAGAGATTTTTTATGTAAAAAGACATATTGAAATCGGAAAGCGAAAAGTATTGTTTTTATTTTTTATTTCACAGATAATGGGAGATTTTTAGTTGCTTTGCAAAATTTGATCTATCTGATCAGGTTAGTTATTTTTCCTAAATTTGATTTCTAATCAACTTAAGATACATTATATGTAAAAAATTTACTTATAATTAATATTGAATAATATCTTATAAAAAAAATTAGTCTAATTATAAATTTGGAGCCATTTCATCGTTATATAAATTCATTTTCTTGATATACATCAAATCTTATCAAATCACCATTAGCTACTATGTTTGAATCTTTATAAGAGGAGTTCAAATGATTAAAATATCAGCTGTAATACTTACGTTACTCATTTCATCAGGATCAAGTTGGGCAGACGCACCATCATTATCAGATGAGACAAAAGCCATGCTCAAAGAAGCCAAAACACAGGTAGAGCCTATCCAACCACAAAAGCTCAAAGAATTGATGTTAGATGAAAAAATTGTCTTACTAGATGTTAGAGATCCTGATGAATGGGAAAAAAGTACAATATCGTATGACCGTCAGGTTAAGATTTCACGGGGATTTCTAGAAATAAAGTATCCCAAACTAATCCTTGACAAATATTCTAAAGAAGACACTTTTGTCGTGTATTGTGCGTTGGAACCACGATCGGTATTCGCAGCGCAACGCCTACAACAGTTGGGATTTAAACATGTCATGTATCTTCAAGGCGGATTGAAAAATTTTAATCCTTAAGAACAAGGCTATTTAAACTTCCCAGTATTTTTTATTGACAAGCAATTTCTTAATTTGCGGAGCGATCTGTTGATCGCTTTGTCCAACACTCCATAATTTTTTACTCAATAAACGTATCGCATCATTGAAATTATCATCAATAATAGAAACATACGATTGATTGGAAAAACACTGAAGAAACAGCTCTTTCTCACTCATAAATTGATCTTCTCTACGGCAGGGTTCTATGGTATACAACAAAGTCGTAGATTTACTTTCCAATTTTGCCAAAATCCATAGCGCAATAAATTCTACAGAGTAGCGGTTTAATATATTTGTGGAAAAGGATTCAAACGTATCACAACCGCTTTGTTCATACTCCTCTATGAGACTATCTATTACCGATCGAATATGTTCAATTGGTACCATCTCAAAAAGTTCTCGCCCTACACTCATGCCGCTTGAATGCTCGGCACCGATATAGATACGAGCCCCTTTATCCGTATCACCAAAATTATTTGTACGCAGCCCAATGAGACCGATATCGCAATGCTGATGTCTTCCACACCCTTTTGCACAGCCTGAAATTCCTATTTGGATACGATGCTCATATATTTTTTCCAAAGGAAGTAATTGAGCATCATCTTTAATGTTCCAAAACGAGTAAGGGCAATAATGACTGCCTGCACACGCTACAACAGTTTGGCTTTTTTTGCGCTCTTCAAAGGGAACAAATCGTTCGGAAAGTCCTAAAAGATAAATATTATGATCAATTCCAAAACGTATCTCCGCAGAGTGTGCCTCGGCAAAATCCGCTATGGCATTCAACTCTTCAGTACGCACACGTCCAAAATTACTTTCATAACAAAAAGCGTAACTTCCATCCCGTAACTGCTGATATCCTGAAAAGAGAGCTTTTTCTAAAACTAATTCACCGGCTTTTTGCCATTTTTTTTGGTATTCATGTGCAATATACTCCAGAAAAGTTTCCATTCCAATCTCTTCAAGCAGATAAAAAAGACGTGTCCGTGAACGGGTAAAACGTAATCCATGTTTGTTAAATGCTTCGATAAATGCAATAAAAAAAGATACCACTTCATCGGGAAGCAGAAAAATATCGGCGCTCCGGGCGATTTCGGTATTTTTACCTCCCATATAGACATTAAATCCAAAAACATTCCCCCTTTTTGCCAGTGCGAAATAAAGATCATTGGCAAAAAACGAGGTGACATTAGCACTGTTTCCAGAAATACCGGTAGATATTCTACGTGGCAGCATGCCCACAAGATGAGGGGTTTTTAGAAAATACTCCTGCATTTGCAGAATCAGCGGATAGGTTTCAATCACACTCGCAGATCCCCTTCCGTCATACACATCGGTTACAATATTACGTACATTATCACCGAACGTTTGCCATGTCGAGATTCCAAGATCATTAATTTTCTTGAAGATATTTAGTATATTCTCACTGTTCAATCCGTGCAATTGCATACCCGCACGTGCCGTGAGAATGATCTCGAGATCATGATGTGTTGCAATGTCAGATATTGCTCGTAATTGAGCCGATGTGATACGTCCGGCAGTTATACGCAGACGCAGTGTATATTCTTCTTCTTCGATCGGTGTATTAAATATTCCGAAATCTTGTAAGTAAAAAACATCTCCTTCACTAATGGATGTAAAATCCAGTGTTTCTATTTGCGGATAGTATTCAAAAGGAGAAAGGTTTTTTTTATGGCGTTCACGCTTATTTAATTTTTTTTCTACTATTTCCATATCTATCTCCGCCAGATTGAGTAAAAGCTATTGTAGTAGTTGATTTACAAAATGTTCATGATGTATATCAAGAGAAATAGCTAAATCTTTTGTGTAGGTTGATGAAAATAAAATCCCTGTGAATAGTCGATCCCGATCTCTTTTACAATGTCATAGACCTCTTTTGAATGAACAAATTCGGCAATCGTTTTTATCCCTAGTTTTTGAGCAAAAGCGACAATCGTCTCAACTATGATACGACTATTAGTATCAGAGTGAATATTCTTAATTAGAGATGCATCTATTTTAAGGAAATCAACTTGTAAATGCAAAATGTAGGCAAAATTTGAATAACCACTTCCAAAATCATCGATAGCAATCCGTCCACCACGTTGTTTTATTTGTTTAATAAATTCTTTTACTTCTTCAAAATTTTCAAATCCTTCCGACTCAAGAATCTCAAAAATAACCCTCTTTGCTATATTTTTATTCTCAAGCTTGTCAAATATAAATTGGACAGTTTTCATATCTAATATATCTTCAACAGATAAGTTTATGGAAAATTCATAGCTATTCTCTTGAAAAAAATCAAAACATTTTTCAATCATTATATGTGTCAAATGAGAATAAAGCTTTGCCTTTTTTGCTACTTCCAGAAAGGAGAAAGGTGAAATCACTTTTTTATCCGTTCCTATCAACCTGATAAGACATTCATATTTGGTCGGTACTAGGGAATATGGGTCATCTAGAAAATTATCAGCTGATTTATTTTCTATAATGCCTTGAAAGAATGGGACAATTCTATCTGAAGCAATTGCTTCCATTATTTTCCCGGTAAATTCAATATTGTGAGCTATCTCTTTTCGAATATTTATTGTGTCGTTCAGTATCACAAACTCTTTATCAGTATGTTTTGCATGACGAAGTGCCATATCAGAGTCGATCAAAAGTTGAGAGATCGATAGGTGTTCCTTAACCTCTCTCATGGGATCGATTACCGCGCCAAGAGTGACTTTTATCATAATGAGAGTGCCATTGACTGAGAAAGGAGCTGATTCAATATGGGAATGCAAAGATGCAATAATCTCTTCATGTGATCGACCATTTAAATACTTTTCATCATATAATATTGCAAATTCATCTGCATAAATGCGATATAGTTTGTAGCTAAAATCCATAATTGTACTTGCCGTAATACGGTTTTCCATCCCTTTCAAAACATTATCACCTATCTCCGTTCCGTAAAAATCATTAATTTCACCAAACCGATCAATATTGACAAGAATAAGAACAGGGTTTGTCAATATAGTTAAATCATCTAAGAGCTTTGTTCTGTTTGGAAGTTGTGTCAATGCATCGGTATAAAGTTGCTGAATCAGTTGCTCTTTTTTAAGGACAAGCTGTGTAATGTCGTGTCTAGTTGCAACGAATTCTACAATATTTCCTTCTTCGTCTACGATAGGTGTAATCGTCGCATCAGTATAAAAGGGATCACCATTTTTAGCTATATTTTTGATCGTTCCAGACCAAATATTTTTATTTAAAATGGTTTTCCACATCGATTCATATAGGTTTGCAGGAGTATCTGCATCTTTAAATAAACGATGATTATTTCCAATCAATTCTTCGCGGGTATAACCCGTAGTCAAGCAAAATTGATCATTGACATAAATAATATTTCCTTCTATATCGGTTATTGAGAGAAGGTTACTGGCATCAACCGCTTTTTTATAACTTTTTAAAAAGGCAAAAGACTGACCAATTTTTTGTGCCATCTCGTTAAATGCATGAGAAACATCAGCCATCTCATCATAAGTTTTAATCGGTACTTTAACTACATATTTTCCTGAAGAGATTAAACGGGCTGCGCCCACCAATTCATCAAGAACACCTATAAAAGCTAAATAAAATCCGATGGTAAAATATATAAGTGAAGCCAAAATGATTAAAGCAATACACTCTCCAAAAATCATTTGTCGATTCAGGTTGGTCAATCTATTCTCCAGATGCATTTGTAACGCAGCTGAAACAATATCGTAAGCATGAAAATAGGTCTCAATCGTCTGAGTAATATTGTAAAAATAATCATTGGAGTTAATTTGCCAATGATTAGTATTAAAAATTTGTGACGTAAATACTGTTAAAAATGTCTCACAATCTTTTTCAGTATCTAAAAGAGAGGGGTTGATGGATTTACACATTTCAGGATGACGTTCACAAGCGATAGCTCCATCATGGACGATACTATCCAAATGTGAACGAATTTTCCCATAAAGGATAGTTGCATCTTTTTGTTCCTCAAAGGATATCGATTGCTTTAAAAGAACCTTTGTCCCTATTGCACGTCCCTGCCCTGTAAATTCTACCAACATCGGTATATGATCACTAAGGATTTTAACAAGATGATAAATAGTCAAGTCGGCATCATTAATCGTATACGAGACATCACCCGTATGTTGCATCAAAAGAAGTGTTTTCTCTATCAAGTCCGTATGAAGACGATAATTTTCGGATGATGTCCTTTTCCAAATTCCGCTTCGTATGTCTAGCCATTGATTTTTGATAGCTACCCACTCGCTATGAATAGATGGAGTCGGTGGTAGAGAAGCGTCTATATCGACTATTGCCGAATGGATATGTTTGAAGTTTTCTTCTATTTTGGACTTATAGGCAGTATCTCCTTGTTGCATTGCAACAGTCATTCCCCGTTCTAAAGGAATATGCTCTAAAAAAATCCTAATCTTTCGTTGATAATCCAGTCCGTCCTGTAGTTTTGTAATCGAACGGGATTCAGTTTCAATATGATCATAACTAACATATAAAAAAAGTACAAAAGGGAGAAAAAATACCGCAGTGGCTAACGCAAGTTTTTTCGGATACTTCATACTGCTCATCATGATGACAGCTGGAGAAAAGAGCGTTAGCAATCGCATAAAGGTTACCTCTTCAATTGTTCTTGCCCAGAACATATAATCAAATCGGGATTATTAATATTATCGATTAAAATCCTTTTTACCCTATCTTGCCATGCTGATTTAAATTCTTGTTTAATTTCAAAATCTGCTTGATCATTCATAATCATTTTTAACCACATCTGCATTCTGGGATCGCTGCTAACAACTTCAGGATGATATGAGAGAGTTACACGAGATCCATTATCCACTCTTTCCAATGATATCTCTCCATCTATATCCGCTTCGTATACCAATAAGTTACGGCGATCAAACTTTCCGCCTAAACCATGAAATCCGCTTGTATCCGTAGCTCCAGTGATCAATGAAGCAATATTGGCCATTACACCCACAACCCCCTCTCCGAGTTTTCCTTTCATGAATACTCTAATGTCACCGCGAATCGGGGTTTCATGATCATATAAAGCTTTTAACCCTTCTTGCAGCATCAGATATACTCCGGCTACGGTTGGACAAGAGTGCCCGGCCAGTTTTACGACATCGCTGTATTCATAGGTCATAATCCCATCTTGCGCAGCACCAAGAACCTCTGCGAGAGGATCGTACATCGTAATAGTGGATACTGATTGAAAAAATGACGGTGTTAACATTGTGGACTCCTAGTTCAAAAATTTAACGACGATCTCCCACACACTTGCACTTAAGGCAATAAAGCATAATTCATTCAAAATGATATGAGGTTCAAACGGAGTAAGGATCAATACCATACGTATTTATCCACCGGTACGATAAAAAGCGCGAGAAGAAACTTCGACATTCTCGACTCCCCAAAGGTTCTTTTCGGGTTTATTAAATACTACATCTTCTAAAATTTCGGTAGCTTTTTTGATATTTTGTTCCCGTATTGCTTCTTTGATACTTTTGGCTCCCTCGAAATATAGGCACCCTATTAAATCCCCTTCCGCTGTAAGCCGAAGCCGATCGCATGTTGCACAGAAATCGTGACGATGCGGTTCGATCGTTCCAAATCGATACCCATCGGGTGTTTCATACAAATTTGCCGGACCGCTCGCTTCTTTCTCGATCGGGATGAACGAATAGAATTTCCCCAGCATATCAATAATCTCACTACTACGAAGCCCTTGTAGCGCATTTGTTGCATGAGCATTTTCCATGTATTCAATGTATCGTATCTGTGCTCCAATTCCTTTAGCGTACTCAAACAAAGAGACTATTTCATGGTCATTTATTCCGCGTAAAATAACGCTATTGATTTTAACGGATAACCCTGCATCGACTGCCGCATTTATTCCCGTTATTACTTGTTGTAAAACATCTTTTTGTGCGATATAATTGAGTGTTTCAGTATTCAGCGAATCAAGGGAGATATTAACACGTCGTAATCCTGCATTTTTTAGTTTTTTCGCCTGTGTAGGCAATAAAAAACCGTTGGTTGTCAGTCCGATATCGACATCGGGTGCATAAATGTGAATCATAGCGACAAGTTCATCGAGATTCTCACGCGTCGTCGGTTCTCCTCCGGTTAGACGGATTTTCCGTATACCATTGTCAATACCGATTTTAATAAATGCAAACAGCTCTTCATAACTCAATAAGTTCTCTTTAGGGACCCAACTAAAGGGTTTTTCAGCCATACAATAGCGGCATCGAAAATTACACCGTTCCGTAACCGATACTCTTAAATAGGTGACCTTTCGGTCAAAACGATCTTGCAACATACAGAAATCCTCTTTCTATCGATTACTTAATAGTAGCCGATTCGAATAGGTTACTTCTTGATTTAAATCAATAATCAAATGTATAGTTTGCGTTATCATATTTTTTTAACGTAATAAAGGTTAGCAATGGCAGGTATGATCGAGAATCTTAATTTTTTTAAAGAATGTGATCCTCAAAAATTAGTTCAGTTATCTTCAAGCGCAAAATTCAAATCGTACAATGCATCTGATATTTTAGTGTATGAAGAAGACGATATTAACCGTGTATATTTTCTGCTAGAAGGTGAAGTAAAACTCTATAAAGTAGATCGTTTTGATAATGAGATCTTTTTATATACACTTTCGGATCAAACACTCCTGACGGATATCGGTTCACTTGAATGCAACACAATAAGCTGTTTTAGTAATATAGAGTTTTTGATTCCGAGCCGTGTGGTATCATTCGATCTTAAAACTTTTAAAGAGGTTATTAAAACTGATTTTTCACTCTTAATCAATTTAGTCAATCTCCTCGCCGATCAAAAGCAAAGAGTGGATTGCATGGTGAGTATGGGGATGGTATATGATGTCACAGCCAAAGTGGCCAAAATGCTTTATGAGCATCTGGATTTGTATAATCGGCTCAAAAAACAGGAGATCTCTTATAGGCTCAATATTCAGCCTGCTACCCTATCCCGGGTATTAGCTAAATTTATCCGTAAAGGACTAATTATGGAAGAAGATCATAAAACAGTCGTATTACAACGCGAAGAACTTACACGATATTTCAATGAGGGGCTATAAATGCAATCTATATCAACAAAAGTACGCTGGATTGTTGCGATTCTCTCACTCAACCTCATTACGATTATTCTCGTCGATATTTGGCTCAATTTAGATCAACAGTTTGATGCCAAAGTCATTAATACTGCCGGGAAAGAAAGAATGCTCTCACAACGTACCGTTCTTGAACTTCATCGGCTACTTTTGGATGAAGAAGGAGCATACGAGCGGCTCCGGGCCGCACGGGACGAATTTGACCGAAATTTTCAACAACTCTCTACAGCTACCTCTGAATACAAAGGGTTTTCGAATGATCAAATCGAAAAAACCATGTTAGAGGTATATGCCCACTGGAATCGAATGGGAACTCTGATTGATCGTTATTTGCAAGGCGATCATAATCTTTATGATTTGAAAACCATCTATGATAACGGTGACAAAACTTTGTTACTGATGGATCAGGCGGTAACGCAATACCAAGAATATATGATGGAAAAACGGATTATTGCCCATCGAATTCAAATCATACTGGCACTTATCTCCTTTGGGGTTATCCTGTATATGGCACGTACGACCTTAGAAATACAGCGAAATTTCGATAAATTTCTTGAACATTCCAAGTCAATCAGTGGCAATGACAACATTGGTAAAGAAAAAGGAAATGAACTTGATATCGCGTGTGCCCATATTGAATTTTTCTTACAAAATGTCGAAGAAGCCATTCAAAATGCCACAGAAGCGGTCGAAAAAAGCGAAGCTGCTACAGCGATGTTGATCAGTTCAACACCTGAAACCGAAGAGTTACTGGAACAAAGCGAAGATATGATGATACAAGTCAGCGAAGAGCTTCATCATACCTCTCAACGTCTCAAAAAACTCAAAAGCAACCTCGAAGCTGCCAACGCCATCCGAAACGCCTGAAGGCGTTTCAAAATCGATTTTTCTTTTCTTCTTCTTCTTTTGACTTAAGTCAAATACTTTTTTTTTGAATTACTTTACAATGTTTGAAGTGCATGAGTTATTTCATAGCATAAGGAAATCTTAAGTTGTCTAGCTGTTTTACGGTATGGAATAAACGTGATTTCATTAAGGAGGATTCAATGTCATTGGATAGAAGAGAATTTTTAAAAAGTGCTGCCGCCGCATCTGCGGCAACGGCAGTTGGTATGGCAATCCCAGCAAGTGTAGAGGCTGCCTCAAATCAAGCGCAGGCAGGATGGCGCTGGGATAAAGCGGCTTGCCGCTTTTGCGGAACCGGATGCGGAATTATGATGGCGACCAAGAATGACCGTATCGTTGCGGTCAAAGGCGACCCTTTGGCCCCGGTCAATCGTGGTCTTAACTGTATCAAAGGGTATTTTAATGCCAAAATCATGTACGGTGCCGATCGTTTAACTCAGCCGCTTTTACGGATGAATGATAAAGGTCAATTTGACAAGCACGGGAAATTTAAACCTATCAGCTGGGAACGTGCGTTTGATGAGATGGAGGTACAGATCAAATCTGCTCTTAAAGAAAAAGGGCCGACCGGTATCGCTATGTTCAGTTCAGGTCAACAAACCATTTTAGAAGGTAATGCTGCCCTGAAATTGATGAAAGCTGGTTTTCGTACCAACAATATCGATCCGAATGCAAGACTATGTATGGCATCTGCCGTTACCGGTTTTATGAATGTATTCGGAGCGGATGAACCATCCGGATGTTATGACGATATCGAACTGGCTGAAACGATTGTGGCATTCGGTTCTAACATGGCGGAGATGCACCCTATTCTCTGGTCACGTGTATCCGATCGCAAATTGAGCAATCCAGACAAGGTACAAGTGGTAGTTCTCTCAACCTACAAACACCGCACAATGGACCTTGCGGATGTTGAAATCATCTTCAAGCCTAATACCGATTTGGCGATTTTCAACTATATCGCCCGAGAGATTGTATACAACCATCCCGAAGCGATCGACTGGGATTTCGTCAACAAATACATCGTGTTTGCAACGGGACCGGTCGATATCGGATACGGATTGCGTGATGATATTCACCATCCAAAATACAAAAAAAGCGAACTCGATACCGCAGCTAAGCAAAAATCTAAAGTGCTTACGGCGGACGAAGGGGTGAGCCTAGGATACCTCGGCTACAAAGCGGGCGATACGTTGGAGATGAAAAATGCCAACGATGCCAATAAACATTGGAAAATCACCTTTGAAGAGTTCAAAAAAGGACTCGCTCCGTACACATTGGACTATACCGCTCAAGTTGCTAAAGGCGATCCGGATGAGAGTACCGCTGATTTCAAAGCGAAACTTCAAAAAATGGCCGATCTTTACATCGAGAAAAACCGCAAAGCCCTCACATTCTGGACGATGGGGTTCAACCAACATACCCGCGGAACATGGGTCAATGAACAAGCCTATATGATCCATTTCCTCCTCGGAAAACAAGCGAAACCTGGAAGCGGCGCATTCTCACTTACCGGACAGCCATCGGCGTGCGGAACTGCGCGCGAAGTAGGAACCTTTGCACACCGTCTTCCCGCGGACATGGTTGTTATGAATCCGGACCATCGCAAAAGAGCTGAAGCGATCTGGAAAGTTCCTGCAGGTACTATTAATCCGAAAATGGGATCACACTTTACCCAAATTCACCGCGATCTCGAAGACGGTAAAGTGAAATTTGCATGGGTCAGTGTATGTAACCCGTATCAAGATACCGGCAATGCTGAACACTGGATTAAAGCCGCTCGAGAAATGGACAACTTTATTGTTACCTCTGACGGCTATCCGGGTATTTCAGCGAAAGTATCGGATTTGATTTTACCGAGTGCCATGATGTATGAAAAATGGGGAGCTTACGGTAATGCGGAACGCCGTACTCAACACTGGCGTCAACAGGTAACTCCGGTTGGTAATGCGATGTCCGATACATGGCAGTTCGTTGAACTCTCCAAACGATTTACTATCAAAGAAGTATGGGGTGCCCAAAAAATCCCGGGACTTGATGGCGGATTGCCGGATGTCATGGGTGCTGCCAAAGCGATGGGGTACAAAGAAACCGATACCCTGTATGATATTTTGTTTGCCAATCCAACCGCTAAAAGCTATAAATGGCCTGATCCTGTCGGCAAGGGGTACCAAAATTCAGAAGTCGAAGGGGATAAACGAAATGTCATCGGCAGTGACGGCAAACCGTTTAAAGGGTATGGCTTTTTCCTTCAAAAATATCTTTGGGAAGAGTACCGCGAATTCGGTGACGGACACGGGCATGACTATGCCGATTTTGATACCTATCACAGAGTACGCGGCTTGAAATGGCCGGTTGTTGACGGAAAAGAGACAGCTTGGCGCTATAACGCCAAATACGATCCGTATGCGAAAAAAGCGAACAGCGGGCCGTTCTCATTCTACGGACATGCATTTAAAGAGATCCCATCGGGTAACCTCCAAGGGGTTACGGATCAAACAAAAGTCCATTTGGACGGTAAAGCGAAAATCTTCTTCCGTCCGTATATGGAACCGACTGAAGTGCCGGATAAAAACTACGATATCTGGCTTTGTACCGGTCGTGTGTTAGAGCATTGGCACAGCGGTACCATGACGATGCGTGTTCCGGAGCTCTATCGGGCTGTCCCTGAAGCACTTTGTTACATCCATCCGAAAGATGCTGAAAAACGTGGTGTCAAGCAAGGGGACATGGTATGGGTCGAATCCCGTCGCGGCAAAGTAAAAGCGCACGTTGAAACACGCGGTCGTAACCGCCCTCCGCGCGGACTCGTATTCGTACCGTGGTTTGATGAAAAAGTGTTCATCAATAAAGTTTGTCTGGATCATACCTGCCCGATTTCCAAACAAATCGACCATAAAAAATGCGCTGTCAAAATTTATAAAGCGTAACGGATAAAGCCATGAAGAATTCTCCTTCAAACGATCGTCGCCGCTTTCTCCTCTCCACTGCGAGAGGAATCGGGCTAAGTGCGATGGGTGCGTTGGTATGGAGCGCCTATGTGGGCGAAGTGAAAGCGGCTCCTTTGATCTTACGTCCGCCGGGTGCTTTGCGGGAAGATGATTTCATTAAAAATTGTATTAAATGCGGATTGTGTGTTGAAGCGTGTCCTTACGATACGCTCAAGTTGGCGAAACCGGGAGATAACCTTCCGATGGGGACGCCCTACTTTACCCCGCGCACGGTTCCCTGCTATATGTGCAGTGACGTTCCGTGTGTC
>Ga0265297_10002196_pt1 | contig 41100 bp, 36 predicted proteins | sample Munlanlwell13791_FD_192502 | JGI IMG/M metagenome (GOLD analysis project Ga0265297, IMG submission 192502) | Leachate microbial communities from a municipal landfill in Southern Ontario, Canada - Leachate well 137-91 | ecosystem: Engineered > Solid waste > Landfill > Unclassified | place... | reverse complement strand
AGCCGATTCAACTTGTCAACACCTTGTTAACTTTATTTTCAATCCCTTTTCCGCCAAGGCTTACTGATAAGCCCGTAAGAAGCCGGCCATTATAACCTACTCACTTAACTTGTCAACGTCCTTGCTGGCTTTATTTCCTACCAAGCATCCTGCCCGCCCTTCCAAAGCTTCATACCCGGAAGAGCTGCGTATTATACAACTACAGCCAATATGGTCAAGAAGTTATTATTTAAAAATCCTTTTATGCGTTTAACCAATCAAGATATTTTGTGACGCCCTGCTTAACGGTCAGAAACTCCTTCATATAACCCGCCTCTCTTAAACCGGAAATATCGGCTTGCGTATAACTCTGATAAGCCCCTTTTAAATGATCTGGGAAAGGAATGTACTCAATACTTCCTCCCTTATGCCAATCAATCACCGCCCGAGCTACCGCATTAAACGTTTCCGCTTGCCCCGTCCCCACATTATATATTCCGCGCTGCTCTGGATGATCTAAAAACCACAGATTTACATCGACAACATCATCAACATGAACAAAGTCGCGCTTTTGCTCACCGTCAGCCATGCCGTCGCACCCTTCAAACAGTCTTGCTTTTTTTTGCTCGATAAGCTGCCGATTAAAATGCAGTGCAGTACTGCTCATAGAGCCTTTATGCTGCTCCCTGGGCCCATAAACATTAAAATAGCGAAAACCGACAATCGGGCTTTTTGTTTTAGCCAATAAAGGGCGAACATACTGATCGAACTGGAACTTTGAATAAGCATACATATTGATAGGATGCTCACAGCAGCGCTCAACCCGAAAGCCATGCTTGCCGTCACCGTAAACCGAAGCAGATGACGCGTACATAAAAGCGACATTCCTTGCAATGCACCAATGCAGCAGGCGCTTGGAATAATCATAATTGTTCTTCATCACAAACCGCCCATCCCATTCCGTCGTCGCAGAACACGCTCCCTGATGAAAAACAGCCCGCACCCCATCAAAAAAGTGAGCCACACCGATTTTCTCTATAAACTCCTCCTTGTCCATATAATCGGCGATATCAAGATCGGCGATATTGTGCATTTTCCGCCCATTAACCAGATGATCGACCAACAATATATTGCGCTCGCCGCGCTGGTTTAATGCCCGAATAAGATTACTACCGATAAAACCGGCACCGCCCGTGACAACAATCATTCCAATCCCCTCGCTTTTTTAATCATCGCCGTCGTCGACTGACCGTCGACAAACTGCAAAATCTTTACTTCGCCGCCCGCCTTAATAACGCAATCGCCACCGGCGACTTGCTCCTCACTGTAATCGCCGCCCTTGACGATAACATCCGGCAACAATCTGCAATACAGTCTTTCAGGGGTTTCCTCTTCGAATGAAACCACCCAGTCGACGCAGGCTAATGCCGCCAAAACCGTCATCCGCTCCTGCAATCCATTTATAGGCCGGGTCTCGCCCTTGAGCCGCCTAACCGACGCGTCGGAATTCACGGCGACAACCAAGCGATCACCTAAGGCCCTTGCCTGCTGTAAATAAGTCACATGTCCGGCATGCAACAAATCGAAGCAGCCATTGGTCATAATGATCCGCTCATCGTGAGCCTTTGCGCCAACAAATATATGCGCCAGCTCATCTTCCGAAACGATACCATACTGTGAATCCCGATCGCCGTGCATGGCGCGCGTTAGCTCCTGCATTGATACGGTCGACGTACCCAGCTTTCCGACCACGATACCTCCCGCCAGGTTAGCCAGATACATCGCCTCATGCAACGCCATATCCAATGCCACACAAAGAGCCATCACGGCAATAACCGTATCGCCGGCGCCGGTTACATCAAAGACATCCTTGGCCTGGGCCGGCAATGAATGTACATGAACCTCCTGTATCAAGGTCATCCCCGCTTCGCCGCGAGTCAGCAAAAGCGTCGGGATTTGATACTGCGTTAACAGGCCCCGGCCTTTTTCTATCAAATCTGCTTCATGTTCAGCGACGCCAACTACTGCCTGCAATTCAGACAGGTTTGGCGTTATCAGGTCCGCTTGGGCGTAACGCCGATAATCCACGCCTTTGGGATCCACCAAAACCTTAAGACCTGCCTGCTTAGCCTCAATGATATGCGCCGAAACATCCGCCAACGTTCCTTTGCCATAGTCGGAGAAAACAACTGTATCATGCTTGGGCAGATACTCGGCCAGCTTGGCACGCAAGGCAGCTGCATCAAACCTGAGAGCCGTCTCTTCAAAATCAAGCCGGATAAGCTGTTGATGCTGCGCCATAATCCGTAACTTGCAGATGCTGCGAATATCCCGCTCGACTACAAAGTCGCAATCCACGCCTTCCGCTTCCAGCAGACGCCTTAATATATCGCCCTCGGCATCATCGCCGACAACGCCCAACAAGGTGACCTTGCCGCCTAATTTGGCAATATTGAGCGCGACATTGCCCGCACCACCGACGCGATCTTCGATAGCTTTAACACGAACCACCGGCACAGGCGCTTCCGGCGAAATACGCGAGGCCTGCCCGGACCAATATCGGTCCAGCATCACATCGCCGATGACTATGATTCGAGCCCGCCCAAACTCAGGTACAGCCGCCAACATTAATAGGCCTCCTCGGCAACCGTTCCTACGTCGCCTAAAGCGCCTATTTTTGGTCTTCTATCTCCTGCGCCGATGCTGTCGTAAATAGCGCCATATCCGGTTATTCCGATAACAACCATACCTTTCAACCTTGCAGCTCCCACTGCGTTTAATATCTTTTTACGGCATCCCGACGAGGAAACTGCTACCAGCTCCCCAGCAACATGCCGACAATCAATCCGGCGCTTCATCATAGCCTTATGCTGTCCAAGCTCGGAAATAAATGTCTTCAAAATAATGCTCCCTAAGCAATGCCTGAGTTTAATGCTTCAGTAGCGGCAACCGGCTTACCGCCCTTACGATGTTCCTTGAATTGCATGGAATGCAAGCGCGCATAGGCCCCATTCGTTGCAATCAGTTCCTGGTGAGTGCCTCTTTCCACGATTCGGCCATGATCCATCACCAAAATTATATCGGCGTTTTCAATGGTCGATAACCGGTGGGCAATAACCAGCGTCGTCCGGTTGCTCATGACCTTTTGCAGCGCCGCCTGTATATACCGCTCAGATTCGGTATCCAGCGCCGATGTCGCCTCGTCCAGTATCAAGATGGGCGCGTCTTTCAGCAGCGCACGGGCCAAAGCCAATCTTTGCCGCTGCCCACCGGACAGCTTGACGCCATTCTCGCCTATTTCCGTATCCAGTCCCTGCTCCAGCTTGGCGATAAATTCCATCGCATAGGCATCCGTTGCGGCCTGGGTTATTTCACTTCGGGATGCGGTTGCAAGCGCCCCGTAAGCGATATTGTTGGCTATCGTATCATTGAATAAAGTCACTTGCTGGTTGACCAGCGCCAATTGTTTTCTTAAATTCGCCAGCTGATAAGTATTTATTTCAACCCCGTCCAGCAATATCTCCCCGGTATCATGCGGATAAAACCGCGAAACCAGATTGGCGAGCGTGCTTTTACCGCCGCCGGAAGCCCCTACCAGCGCAATAGTCTGTCCCGGCTCGGCCTTGAAATTGATGTCGATCAGCGCCGGTTCATTTGCGCCTGCATATTGAAACGTCAGGTTTTTAAATTCCAGCGCTCCCTTGCATCTTTCGGCCTGATAGGTGCCTTCATCCAATTCGCCCGGCTCATCCAAAATCTCAAATAACGATTCGGCGGCCGCGATGCCTTTTTGAATATCGCTGTTTGCATCGCTCAACTGCCGGATCGGTTTCGGCAATAAAAAAGCCGCCGTCAGATAGCCGACAAACTCGCCGACAGTGGATTGCTTCATCAGGAACAATGCCATGTACATCAGGAATGACAAGGCTATCGCGATAATAAACTGCATGATCGGATTATGTATCGCCATCGTCGTTGACAGTTTTAACGATTGGCTCCGGTTATATAAACTGCTCTCCAAAAACCGCCGACGCTCGTATTCTTCGCCGCCGTAACTGCGCACAACCCGATGCCCACCGACCAATTCCGAGGTGATATGGGTCATGTCGCCTATCGATTCCTGCATTTTCTTGCTGATCCCCCGTAGGCGTCTGCTGACATACCCGACCAACACCACAAGAACCGGCGCTATGGCGACAAAAACCAGCGACAACATCCAGTTTGAATAAAACAGGTAAATTAACAAACCTATCGCCGTAAAGCCTTCGCGCACAATGGTGCGCACCGCATCGGTGGTGGCCTGGGTCACCTGACCGACATTATTGGTTATCCTTGAAATCATGTAGCCGCTGTTATGTGCGTCAAAATAGGCGGTCGGCAATCGCGTATACTGATCGAAGATTTCACAGCGCAAGGCATGCACGACATTGTTAGATACCTTGGCCAGAAAATAGTTGCCCAAATAAGCGCCAATGCCATGCACGATAATTAATCCGCTGAACAATAGCGGCAGATAATTCATGCCCTCCCGCGTCTCGGTTTGCAGCGTATCGATGATATGTTTGATCAAGGCCGCAAATAAGGTTTGGGTACCCGAATAAATCAGGAAGCCGATAATGCTGATTGCAAAAAGCCCTAAATGCGGCTTCACATAGGTCAACAAACGCTTGTATATTTGGGCGCTTTCTTTAGATTTTTTTTTCATATTTTTTGAATATTTCATTAAACGCGCGGCGCATTAGACGCGTCCCCACAATACTGAGATACGCCTTTTATTGCGACAATAAAATCCCGCTGCTCCAAACGGTCCAACAATCGCTGATAATTAAGGTCCTGCTTGCTCTTGTCATTATGCCGATGCCATAGATGCAGCACAGGCGCCGCAAACCGACCTTCCTTGCGCTTGACGCCCGCATGTATCAAGCGAATGACCAGATCGGAGTCCTCAAAACCCCAGCCCTCAAAAAGCTCGTCAAATCCATTCGTCCGCAAAAAGTCGCTTTTCCATAGCGCCAGATTACAGGTCATGGCTTTTTGCCACTTGTTGGGCTGCAATTTCCTTAAAAACCCCAAGGGCAGCCGAATAAAAGCAGAAACCCGGTTGATCTTTTTTTGCAGCCGGAGGGACATAAAATAACTCAACGGCTTTTGATGCAACGGAATATGTTTTTCAATGACTTCCTGGGTAAACGACTCGCTTAGCAACACCCTGTTGCCCGGCACAAAATAACCGGGTTCCGCCAGCTGCCGATGCCGGGCAATAAAATCAGGCCGAAGCACACAGTCACCATCAATAAACAGCAAATAGCCGCCCTGACTGCTTGCAACCGCCTTATTCCTGATGGTACCCGCTCTGAAGCCTTGGTCCTCGTGATGAACATAGCGAATCGGCACCGGGCTGTTGGCGCAATAGGCTTGGGTCCGCTCCTGATTGGCCGGCGTGGAACCGTCGTCGGCAATGATGATTTCAAACGCCGGATCTTGCTGGGCAAACAGACTGTCCAGACAAAGCTCCAATGCAGCCGTCCAGTTATACGTGGTTACGATAACGGAAATTAAATTCATGCTTAACGAGGCTGCCGGTTTTGCAATTCCAGCAATTTAAGATATTTGTAATAAGCGCCTTCCGCATTGGAAATCGACAGCATCAGCCCTTGCCGTCCGTCCAGAAAAGCCGCTTTAATCCAATAAGTGCGGATGAACGTCCATAGCCCTTTTAAGACGGCTTTACCCAACGATGAGCGAACGCCCCGTTGATAGAGCATTTCCGCGCCCAAGCTTGAATAGCTGTCCACTTTATGCAAAACCTCATCCAGATTTACAAAGGCGTCATGCAGCAGCGGCGAGCGTAGGCGACCGATTTGCCCCTGAACGATAATATTCTCATGGACGACTGAATCGGTGAACCGGCCGCAATCGCGTCGAAACAATCTTAATATATAGTCGGGCCACCAACCGCCGTGCCGCATCTGCCTGCCGCAATAGCTGGAAAGGCGGGGGATTTCATAACCCTTACAGTTTCCCTGTTGGATCGCTTTTTCAATTTCCGCCCTTAACTCCGACGTCACAACTTCATCGGCATCGACCGATAAAATCCAGTCGCCATTGGCCTTATCCAGCGCATGCTGCTTCTGAATGCCGAACCCCGGCCAGTCTGTTTCATAGACTTTATCGGTATATTGGCGGCAAATGGACACCGTATCATCCTCACTGCCTGAGTCGAGCACCACAATTTCATCCGCCCACGCAACCGACTCCAGGCAGCGGCCAATATGTGACGCTTCATTTTTGGTGATAATGATTACGCTAAGCACACTCAGCCTCCGCCATATTCTTCGGCTGCCGTGCTAATAAACAACCGACAAAAAAAGCCAGCAAATGTCCCTCTGGAAAGGTTTTAAAGTTTGAATTAAACAAACTGGTGGCTGCAACCGCAACCAGCACACTCGCCGCAATCGCTCCATACGGCTGCTGGCTTGCCCCCTGCCTGATAGCCGTGTAAATGTAAGCTAAAAATATCAATAATCCGACCAAACCATTTTCCAGCCAGACGAATAGATATTGATTATGCGGATCGGATGCCGGTGCGCCGCGCCAATCTTGATATTTTGCGGCAACATGTGCGCTGTAAACCGTCTTGAAAGAAGACGTTCCATAGCCAAATAACGGTTTTTGTTGAATTAATTCCAGCGTATTTTGCGCAAAAATAACCCGAATCCCTATAGACGTTACACTTTCACTGCTCTGGTAATTGGTTTTTTCCTCCAATCCTAATTTAATACGCTGCTGTAAAGTACTTGAAGTTAATATCACTAACAACATTGCAGCTGCAACAATACCATGAATATAATGAAGTTTTTTATGCTTATACAGAATAAAAAACGCAAAGGCGGCGGCGGCAGGCAAAGCAAGATAGCCGCTTCGAGACGGACTGATAAAAAAAATATTAACCAAAAACAAAGCCATCACTCCGACTAACAAAGATTTTTTTTGCAGACTGAGCGATTCTTTGAGCAAAAAAATACAGCATAAGGTGGCAACCACAAACGCTAAACTTTGCGAAGAGTGGTTGGTCATAAAAATGCCGGCCTCCCTGCCCGACCTTACAGTAATATCCAGCAACCACAAAGGGACTGCGATCACAGCGGCGAGAGACATCGCCGCTAAATAGCAGTAAATAAAACGCGCTTTCCACTGCGACTCATAAAACAGACCGAATAAGACAAAAGTGAACAATAATTTTTTCCAGCTGGACAACGTATCGATTTTATCCGCCCAAGAGGTATCGGCGTACAGACTGCTGATAACAAGCCAGGCAAAAAACAGTAGCAGCATTTTCCCCGCAGGCTGCACCGCCGATCTTTTCAGGCTTTGCCAAACTTGCCCTGAAATAAGCCAGGTTAGCAGCATGACAACGCAAGCCACACCGGTAACAGCCGTAGAAGCCGGGGCGGCAATGGCCGCAATTATCGCCACACATCGGCAGATTAAAAGGGATTTTTCAGCAATCGCTGTGTAGGAAACCATAGACTTTTTTGATTAACGCCATTAATTGATAAATAGTTTTGCGTTTTAACTTTTCAAAGTTAAATAACGGATTTTGCAACCGCGCTGGCGAAACGGATTCCAAGGGTAATGTCAAACAAACCATTTTACTGTCTTGTTCAACAATAAGATCTTCTCACCGCAGTGTGTTGGTATCGAGCAGCTTGCGGCCAATGTTCGATGACATAAGATTTGCAAACAGCCAATAAGCTGTTGTTTCTTAAAAAGAACGCCCTATCCCTTCCCGCTATCCCAATCAAAAGTAAACGCCGCCGAAATCCTGCTTTAGCTTGTTATTTTTCCATAAAAGCGCGGCCATTGGGTAAGTTTTTTGTCATTAAGCCGATTGCTATGCCCAAAACTTATAGCTGCGGATTGAGCAATCATTTACCTAAGGAAGCGCTGAACAAAATGCTTCCGTTCATGGTTCGACGGGCTCACCACGAACGAAATCAATACGTTACCGCTCGTCCTGAGCCTGTCAGAGGACTAAGTCAGCGCTTCCCTAACAATTGCCCGGCCATGCGTTTAACACGTTCCGGGGACAGTTTATCCAAACATTGACTCCTGCTTTGCCGATGCCGGTCGCAACCTTCTAAATGACAAGGAACGCAATCTGCCTCACCTTGAATGAGGTTGACATTATTAACATGCTGACAGCCTGTTTTATGAAAAGGGTTGATGTTTTGACTAAACCCGTAAGGCCAGGGCGCCCATTTTACCGGATTGGTCGGCCCATAAAGCGCAATCACCGGGACTCCTGTTGCAGCGGCCAGATGAGTGATGCCGGTATCGGGACCGATATATAATTTTGCTTGAGCAATGATGTACGCCAATTGCGCCAACGAAACCTGACCCGCCAGATTGATCGTATCCTCGGGAAGCTGACGTTGAATAGTAGCGACATAATCAACCTCCTCCTGGGCGGAACCTCCCGAAAGAACCAGCCTCAGTCCCAGCTCTTTGAGATAACCGCCGACCTCGATCCACCCCTCTACAGTCCATTGCTTGTATGTCCATTGCGGATGCGGGTGCAGAACCGCGTAGCCGGTATTATCCGACAAAAAAGGAAATTGCTTCGCCAACTGCCGACTGTCGCCGATTTGCGGCGGCACCAATGCAAAGCACCGGGGGACATCAATCAAATCCAACAATTTAAGGTGTTGCAGGACCGTGTGCGTGTTTTCGTCATCGAATTCCGTCCATCGCTGAACAAAAAATCGCTTCCACCAGCCGGTGGAGTTTTTCGGCGGCACGGCGGCAATCCGAAACGGTGCGGCGAGCAAGGTGTACAAAAACGGACGGTCTCCCGCCTGAGTGGCGACAGCAAGATCATACCGCCTGAATAATTGCCTGAATAATTGCCAATAATCAGGAAGCTTAGGGCGGTTAGGCGTAGTAATAATATGATTAATATCCTGATTGCCTTCCAGCATGGCAGCCGTATTACGGAACACTAATACATCAAGCCGGGCATCAGGGTAGGCCTGCCGCAACGAATGCAATAAGGGCGTTGTCAACAGCACGTCGCCGAGATAGCGCATTGCGATCACTAGGATTTTTTTCGGCTTTGGCTGCAAAGCTTGGCGGTTTTTCATTAGTTAAATTATGTTCCGGCAATGACTACAATGAACCGCTTACCATCCTATCCATAAAATGGATGCTTACACTTCAGTCCCATTCAACCAAAGATCATGTCTGTTGCACATGCTCAACGCATAAATCGGGCCGCTATAATCATGCAGTGTAAACGTTGATATTGCAGCCTTGTCCTTATCTGGATTAAACAGGTATTCGTCTATGAATTTATAGTTTTGGTCCAGCAAAACGTGCTTAACAATATAGTGCTCGTAACCTTTCATTTCATGGGCGGTTACGATTTTTACAGCGACTTTTCCTCCCGCTTTCTCTATTTCAATGTTGGGTAAGTGCGTTGCAACTTTATCGCTCCAGCGGCCGGGCGCATCTTTTGTATAATAGATGCTTCCTGCCGCCTGTTTTCCGCTGTCGGCCAATGCCATTGCCGGTGCAACCATACCTGCACCCACACCCGCTGCGCTTAATCGAATAAAATCGCGACGATCCATAATATTCCCCTTATTTTTGCTTGCTGATGATTCCCTGTTTACGACAGGGCGCTTTAGTTAATTTAGCGTAATCCGATTACGCGATTTTATTCATTTTCCGCGCCCTGATATGCGCTTTTTCGTAACTTGGCGGACTTTAGCCAGTCGCGGACACTCTTTGCCGCCTTTAATACCGGCGCGGCGCCCCCCATAGCCACCGCATCAACCAGGCAATACCAGGCGGCGACACCACTAGGCGGATTGCCTTGAGGCAGCCCCAAAACAGGGTCTATCGCCGCCCACTTCCAGGTGCCAACGGCGGTGCCGATTAACTCCAGCCATGTGGTAATAAAAAAGGCCGCCAAATAAACCATTGGCGAACGGCCCTTAAAAAGATAAGCCAGAAAAACACAAAACAGCAATGCACCAACCGAATCGCCTTGTTCGGCATAACCACTGATACCCCAAACAGACCAGACGCCGCACACGAATACCACTGAGGTGGCGATTTCTCTGGCATAACGCTGAAATAACCCGGAACGGCCCAGCGCGACCGCAGTTAAATAAACCATGCCATGACCGGGCGGCACATAGGCCGGAACATTCCCGAAGCGGTATGTGTATCCGCCCATAAAAGGCGACGCAAAATGCTCGCCGATAGTCGCAAACATGATGGCAATGACAACCTGCACTCTTATTTCTCTATTTTCCCCAAGCAACAATCCGGTCAAAAACACCCAAGCGCAAACACCAAGAGCATTTTGCTTTCCCAGGCTCCCATTGGCATCGCTCAACAGGCAGACCGCCACGCAAAAAAAAGTAAACGCCGCTATAAAATAATCCCGCTTTCTATGGGAATAAGCAACGTTAACAGGTGGAAAATGACGCAGCACAATGACCTCGTATTCAATCAATAAAATGTAAGTAAATAATTCACCATGAAAACATGCATAAGTTAATTTAAGCAATTACCATGAAGAGCATGAAGGAATGAAGCTTAAATTCTTCATGCTCTTCATGGTTTAAAAATAAAACCTGCTCAAGTTATTTTATGCACATTCCTAAGTAGTACGGCTTCTCTTCGTGAACTTCGTGGAGATATATTTTAAATTGGTTCGGGTAAATCAGACCGTCACACAAACATCCAGGCTATCACCGCATATCGGCCTAATTTACCCAACAATATGATTAAACAGGCCTGCAAAAATGGCAGCTTTAGCCAGCCGCCGGCAAAACACAACGCATCGCCAACCACCGGCAACCAGGTAAAAAACAGCGTCCAAATGCCTTTTTGCCTTACTAAAGCCAACGCTTTTTGTTTGTTTTCCGATAAGAGCGTGGCAACCGGGAACTTTTTAGCCGCCAGAACGCCCAAGCCCCATGTTGTGATCGCGCCCAGCGTATTGCCTATCGTGGCAACGATAACGACAAGCTCAGCCGGATAGTGTCCAGCCGCTATCATATAAGCCAAAACGGCTTCCGACCCCCCCGGCGCTATCGTTGACGATATAAATGCGCTGATAAACAGCCCGCCTATTTCAAACCCTATGTCTTGCACTTTTTCTCTCAAAAAAAACCCCTGCGGTCAAAGAGCGCAGGGGTTTTCATGTTGCCGGAACTTAATTTCCGGGCAATATCTTGTTTTTATTGGAAACGACCAGTTTAATCAAACCGGATAACAGCTTTATCACCAGCTCAATTCCCGCTCTCAGCCATTCAAAAACAGTTGCGACCGCTTCCGATACGCTCATCCCTTTAAATTTTTTCGCCAGGAACGGCGCAAGCAACAAACCAATCGCTAAACCGATCACGGTGACGCCTGAAATAACCGAGTCTTCTTTCGGTTGTTGTGTGGACGCCGGGGCCACAGCGGGAGCAACAACCGGAGCGGGTGCCTCAGCTGCCGCCGAAACCGCAGCCATCACTGTTTCCAGGCTTCCCTTGTAGTCGTCCGGCACAACGTAAGCGGTCACGCCGGGAATACTGGGCAGATCGCCATCGCCTTTGCCGACTTTCAACTGGGCTTTCATGCCTTTTTCCATATGCTGGGCAATGTCGCAATGCACCAGATAGGTTTTGTCTCCGGGAGGCAGAATCAATGTTCCTGAAATTTTCGCAGGCCCGGACACTTCTAAATGAAACATACCCTTTGGATACAAATATTTGGGCAAGCCATGCATCATCCATTGATGACGGATTTTATCTTCATTGACAAAATGGACGGTCAATTTAGTGCATGGCTTAAAATTAAATTCCTGCGTATCAAACGCAAACATTCTGCCGGGGAATTTCTCAGCGTATTTATGACCGGCATGCACGGTAATTTCCTTGGTCTCGGCGATGCGGTCGCAGCCACCCGGCAACGTGCTGGTATTCTGACCCATCACCATGCCGCCACCCATATCCATTAAATGGCCATCACCGTGATCCATCAGCATACCGTTATGATCTTCATACTCCACCGCCAATACCGGCGCAGAAAAAAGAAAAATCAGCGCCCCAGCCGATAATAACTTCACCATTATTCATTTCCCCCTGTTTAATAAATTCAAAGCTTCCGCCCCTGTTCCTTGCCTACGTCCCTGTAGGCAATGGCGTCACAGGACAACCGACCTAAAAAGCCGTGCCTGTTAGCCTTTAATTTTCGCTATGATTTCATCCACTTTGCTTTTGAAACCTGCGTGTGACAAATAAAGCACATATAAACCCGCAAATGCGAACAATGCGTACAACATCATGTTGTTTTTACTGACTGCTTGCCCGCCGCCTGCTTTAAAGCCCATATGCGCATCCAATCTCTGACCGGAATCAGGAACCAGCGTAATATGGATCAGGTATTTGCCTGGCTCAGGCACGCCATTCGGGAGTTTTAACTCAACAGTACCTTTTTTATGCTTCTGGGCCGGCAGGAAGAATACGCGAGTTCCTTCAGGTTCTTTTGTCACTTCAAACTCAACCGACATATCCCTGTATTTCATGTCCTGATAATCGAATACCAGCAAAGTCATTTCGTCAGTACGCGGAATATTGGCGCAAAAATCTTCAGCGGGGAACGCGTTGGGTTGGTAAGCGGTGTAATGCAACCAATGCCCCGGCTCCAATTCAAATTTACATTGGTCAGTATCGGTACCGGCAGCTCCACCATGCGCCCATAACGATGCAGAAAACAACAATCCCAGAAGTACCAGGAAACCTTTTCTTAAAATGTGTGTACTGTTCATAATGTCTTCCAGTTTTGATAAAATTATTATTATGAAAAAATGTAAATGCTATTAATTTTGACCTCATCAAAAACAAGCTTTTTCCGCTGTATTCTGACTAATAGCAATGGGTCACTCTAGCACATCAATTTAGCCAAATAAAGGAATTGATGGAAAGCCAGTCCTACAAATGCCATTTAGGTAAATGCGCGGCTGTACTATTGATTGCTATCCTTCCCTGCTTTTCGTAGACTTAAGCCAACTTTATTCAAACGGAGTTTTACCGCATGTCATCCTTGACCACTTCTACAGCCTGGACAGCTTTAATAGAACATCACAACGAAACCAAAAATATCCTGCTCCGCGACAGCTTTAATGCTGATAACAACCGACACAACAAGTTCTCCCTCCATTTTAACGACATCCTTTTCGACTACTCCAAAAACAGAATAACCGATCAAACCCTACCCTTGCTAATTGACCTTGCCAAGCATGCCGGGCTGGACGAAAAAATCAAGGCCATGTTTTCAGGAGCTGAAATAAATAAGACCGAACACAGATCCGTGCTGCATACCGCCTTGCGCAACCGAAGCAACCAACCTGTTTATGTTGACGGACAGGATGTGATGCCGCAAATCAACAGCGTTCTCGCCCAAATGCGGACTTTCAGCGACCGCGTCCGTTCAGGCGAATGGAAAGGCTATACCGGCAAGTCGATTACCGACATCGTTAACATCGGCATCGGCGGCTCCGACCTGGGACCGAAGATGGTTTCGAGAGCGCTTACCCCTTATGCTTCCGAAGCATTAAAAGTTCATTTTGTGTCTAATATCGACCAGGCCGATCTTGTTGAAAATCTAAAGCACTTATCGCCTGAAACGACGCTGTTTCTGATTGCGTCCAAGACATTTACCACGCAAGAAACCATGACCAATGCAAAATCGGCAAAAAGCTGGTTCCTTGAAAGCGCAAAAGATCCGCAGGCCGTCGCCAAGCATTTTGTCGCCATCTCTACAAGCACCAAAAATGTCGCCGCATTCGGCATCGATACCGCCAACATGTTCGAGTTCAGGCATTGGGTCGGCGGACGTTATTCTCTCTGGTCAGCCATCGGCCTGTCTATTGCCTTGTATGTCGGCATGGATAATTTCGAGGAACTTTTGCTAGGCGCTTACGAAGTTGACGAACATTTTCGCACCACGCCTTTTGAAAAGAACATCCCGGTCATCATGGGCTTGCTCGGCATTTGGTATAACAACTTCTATAACGCGGAATCCCACGCCCTGCTGCCTTACGACCAGTCCATGCTTTATTTCGCCGATTATTTCCAGCAAGGAGACATGGAGAGCAACGGCAAAAGCATAGACCTTAACGGTGAAAAAGTAGATTACAGCACCGGCCAGATTATTTGGGGACAACCCGGAACCAACGGCCAACATGCCTTTTTCCAGCTTATCCATCAGGGCACCAAACTGATACCCTGCGATTTTCTGGCCGCCGCGAACAGTCAATACAAACTGCCCGATCATCATGACATTTTGATTTCAAACTTTCTCGCCCAGCCGGAAGCCTTGATGAAAGGCAAGACTGCCGAAGAAGTTAAACAGGAATTATCGGATGACGAAAAAGCCGACGCCGTATTGGTCGCATCCAAAGTATTCGACGGCAATAAACCGTCCAATTCGTTTTTATTCAGCAAATTGACGCCCAAGACCTTAGGCTCGCTGATTGCATTTTACGAACATAAAATTTATGTTCAGGGTGTCATCTGGAACATCAATTCATTTGACCAGATGGGCGTGGAATTAGGCAAAACCTTGGCCAAAGTCATCCTGCCGGAGCTGCAAAACGACAAAGTCATCAACAGCCACGATTGCTCAACCAATGCATTAATCAATGCATACAAACAACTGCGACTGCCAGGGACGGCGGAGGTGTCGCAATCGGTACGGAACCGAAGCGACCGGCAATATTGACTCGTCTGCCCGGCCTGATTATCGGCTTTGTTTTTACCGCCACGCTGACGGCTTGCGACAGCGGATTTCTGTCGCACAACAAACTGGAGCAAATCAAACGGGCGGGAACGTTGCACGTATTAACCAGAAACGATCCGACAACCTATTATGAAAGCCCGGAAGGCTTTACCGGGCTCGAATACGATCTGGTCATGCTTTTTGCCGAGCAGTTAGGCGTTAAAGTAAAGTTTGAAACTCCCGGCACCTTCGATGACATCCTGAATCGCATTGCCAAAGGCAAGGCCGATATTGCCGCCGCCAGCCTGACCATCACCGAGCAGCGCAGCAAAAAAATGCGCTTCGCCCCGGCCTATTATGAAGTGACCGAACAGCTGATTTACCGGTCAGGCGCTCGCCGCCCAAACGATGTCAGCAGCCTGACCCACGGCATTATCGAGGTTGCCAAAAGCACCAGCCACATCGACAGCCTAGCCTATCTAAAGCAGGACACGCCCGAGCTGGCCTGGAATGTCAACGACGAACTGGATACCGAAGGCTTGCTGTATCTGGTCAACGAAGGACTTATCGATTACACCGTAGCCGATTCAAACCAGACCATTTTAATCAGCCGTTTTTATCCCAAACTTAACATTGCTTTCGACATTTCCGAACCCCGCCAACTGGCTTGGGCGTTAAGCCCATCGGACGACAACAGTTTGTACGATGAAGTTGTACGTTTCTTCGACCGCATCAAAAAGGATAAGACGCTCGATCAACTGCTCGAAAAACATTACGGGCATACCAGCAGCTTAAGCTATATCGGCAACTGCAAATTCCGCCAGCATCAAAAAAACAGGCTTCCGCTGTATCAGAAATATTTCAATTCGGCGGCAGCGCAATACCATATAGATTGGCGCTTACTGGCCGCAATCGGCTACCAGGAATCCCACTGGCTGGACAAAGCCGCATCCCCGACCGGCGTCGAGGGCATTATGATGCTGACCAACGACACCGCCGCAGAACTCGGCATCAGCAATCGTACCGATCCGGCTCAAAGCATTGACGGGGCTGCACGGTATTTTCAACAACGAATCAAGATCATCCCCGAGCAAATCCCGGAACCCGACCGAACCTGGTTTGCGTTAGCCTCATACAATGTCGGCTTGGGCCATCTTGAAGACGCCAGGACATTAACAAAAAAACAGGGCGGAAATCCCGACAAATGGATGGATGTCAAACAGAGACTGCCCCTGCTCACCGAAGAAAAGTGGCACCAACAAACCAAACACGGCTATGCCAGAGGCTATGAGCCGGTTAAGTTTGTCGAAAACATTCGCAGCTATTACGATTTACTGGTCTGGCTGACCGAGGAAAACCAGATCAAGAAAAATGCGATGGACAAGGACAGCGAAGATTCTGAAAATGAAGCGGTAACCATTGATCCGGCTGCGCTTTAAAAGTCTTTTATTCACCACGAAGACACGAAGGGCACGAAGTTTTTAGCTTTTTCTTCGTTTCTCGGCAACTGCTCCTGCGTTGCTCTAGCTCCTGCATCCATGCAGTCGTTCGTGATGATAGTTTTTTATTCATCAGCGCCTGGCTTTAAAAAAATCCCGCAGCATTTCCGAGCATTCCGTTTCCAATACGCCGCCGTCCCAGCTAATCCGGTGATTTAAAAAGCTCGCATCGGTCAGGCTCAGTGCATTGCACACCGCGCCCCGTTTGGGATCATACGCGCCGAACACCAGCCGCTTAATCCGCGCATGACTCATCGCGCCTATGCACATCACGCAAGGCTCCAGGGTCACGTACAAGGTTGCATCGGTCAGCCGGTAATTTTCCAAGGCTACGCCGGCGCTTCGCATCGCAACCACTTCGGCGTGAGCGGTCGGATCATGACTGCCTATCGGGACATTCCAGCCTTCCGCGATACATTGATTGTCCCTGACCACGATAGCGCCGACCGGAACTTCGCCCTGCCGCTCGGCCCGCTCTGCCAGCCTGATCGCATGGCGCATCCATGCTTCGTCCGTTGCAAGGTTTATTCCCATTCAATCGTTGCGGGAGGCTTGCCGCTGATGTCGTAAGCGACGCGGGAAATGCCCGGCACTTCATTGATAATGCGGCGGGAAATCAAGTCCAGAAACTCATACGGCAAATGCGCCCAGCGCGCGGTCATGAAATCGATGGTTTCGACCGCGCGTATTGCGATCACATAATCATAGCGGCGGCCATCGCCCATCACGCCGACCGACTTGACCGGCAAAAATACCGCAAACGCCTGGCTGACCTTGTCGTAAAGATCGTGCCGGTACAATTCCTCAATGAAAATAGCATCGGCCTGACGCAGTAAATCGGCATACTCCTTTTTTACTTCGCCCAGAATTCTGACACCCAAACCAGGACCGGGGAACGGGTGGCGATAAACCATGTCCGCCGGCAAACCCAGCTCAACGCCCAGCTTCCTGACTTCGTCCTTGAACAGTTCGCGCAACGGCTCAACCAGTTTTAACAGCATGTTTTCCGGCAAGCCGCCGACATTGTGATGCGACTTGATCAAATGCGCCTTGCCGCTTTTGGACCCGGCCGATTCGATCACATCAGGATAAATCGTGCCTTGCGCCAGCCATTTAGCGTCGGTGATTTTCGCGGCTTCCTCATCGAAGATTTCAATAAACAGGCCGCCGATGATTTTGCGTTTTTGTTCCGGGTCGGTAATACCGCTCAAGGCGTCCAGATAACGCTGCTCTGCGTCCACCCGAATCACTTTAACGCCCATGTGCTCGGCAAAAGTCGCCATCACTTGGTCGCCTTCGTTCAGGCGCAACAAGCCGGTATCGACAAACACACAGGTCAACTGGTCTTTAATAGCCTTGTGCAGCAGTGCCGCAACAACCGACGAATCGACGCCGCCGGACAGCCCCAAAACCACATGATCGCTGCCAACCGTTTTACGAACGACCTCGATGCTGTCTTCGATAATATTGCTGGATGTCCACAGCGCTTCACAACCGCAAATCTCCAACACAAAGCGCGACAATATCCGCCCGCCCTGCTTGGTATGGGTGACTTCGGGATGAAACTGCAAGCCGTAAAAGCCTTTGCCTTCGTTGGCGATACCCGCAATCGGTGCGCCGTCCGAACTGGCAATCAATGTAAATCCGGGCGGCAAATCAACCACGCGGTCTCCGTGACTCATCCAGACATCCAACAGGCCATAGCCTTCCGGCGATAAATGATCTTCGATGCCGGTCAGTAATTTCGAATGGCCCCGAGCCCTGATTTGCGCGTATCCGAACTCGCGGTGATCGGAACTTTCAACCTTGCCTCCCAGTTGCTCGGTCATGGTTTGCAGGCCGTAGCAGATGCCCAGCACCGGAACGCCCAATTCAAAAACGATCTGCGGCGCTCTCGGCGTATCGCCGCTGGTTACCGTTTCCGGGCCGCCGGACAAGATAATGCCGTTGGGAGCGAATGTTTCGATTTGTTCGGCGTCGCATTCGCAGGAATAAATTTCGCAATAAACGCCGATTTCACGAATACGGCGCGCGATCAGCTGGGTGTATTGCGAGCCGAAATCCAGGATCAGGATTTTGTGGGTATGGATGTTTGGGGATTGTTGTTTCACGATAGAACTCTTTTAGATCAGGCGAAAGGTTAAGGGCGAAGGGCGAAGGATTAAAGGCGAAAAAACCGTGCTTCAAATTAGATCAATCTTAACCTTTAGCCCTTCGCCTTTCGTCTTTCGCCTAAACTCACTCCATCCGGTAATTAGGCGCTTCTTTGGTAATGGTCACGTCATGCACGTGGCTTTCCCGCATACCGGCGCTGGTCACCCGCACAAACTGCGCTTTTTCATGCATGATCGCAATGGTTTGGCTGCCGGTGTAGCCCATGCTGGCGCGAATGCCGCCCAGCAACTGATGGATAACCGCGAGCAAGCTGCCTTTATAAGGCACCCGGCCTTCAATGCCTTCCGGCACCAATTTTTCGACCAGCTCGGTTTCTTCCTGAAAATAGCGGTCGCTGGAACCTTGCTGCTGCGCCATCGCGCCCAGCGAACCCATGCCGCGATACGATTTATAAGACCGGCCCTGAAACAGCTCAACCTCGCCCGGCGCTTCCTCGGTACCGGCAAACATGCCGCCCAACATCACCGCATAGGCTCCGGCAGCCAGCGCTTTGGCGACATCGCCGGAATAGCGGATACCGCCATCGGCAATCAACGGCACACCGGTTCCTTTTAACGCATCGGCGACATTACTGACTGCGGTAATTTGCGGCACACCGACACCGGCGACAATACGGGTCGTGCAGATAGAACCGGGACCGATGCCGACCTTAACGCCGTCCGCGCCCGCTTCAACCAAGGCCAGCGCCGCCTCAGCCGTCGCAATATTGCCGCCGATTACCTGCACCTGAGGATAGTTTTGCTTGACCCAACGCACCCTGTCCAATACGCCTTGGGAGTGGCCGTGCGCCGTGTCGACGATAATCACATCCACACCGGCTTCGACCAGGGCCGCGACGCGCTCTTCGGTACCCTGCCCGGTACCGATGGCCGCACCGACCCGCAACTGCTCGTGTTCGTCTTTACAGGCCAACGGGTAATCCTTGGCTTTCTGAATGTCCTTTACCGTGATCATGCCGCGCAAATGGAATGCACCATTAACCACCAGCACTTTTTCGATGCGATGTTCATGCAGCAGCGCAATCGCTTCTTTACGATCGGCATTTTCATTAACCGTAATCAACCGCTCTTTGGGCGTCATGACTTTTGAAACCGGCTCGTCAAAGCGCGTCTCAAAGCGCAAATCGCGGCTGGTCACAATGCCGACCAATTCATCGCCGTCAACCACCGGCACACCGGAAATATTTTTGGCTCGGGTTAATTTGATAACGTCCCGAATGCTCACATCCGGCGAAACCGTGATCGGATCTTTAATCACCCCGCTCTCGTATTTTTTAACGCTCTGGACTTCGCGCGCCTGCTGCTCGGCGGTCATATTCTTATGAATAATGCCGATGCCGCCTTCCTGGGCAATCGCAATCGCCAGCCGAGCTTCGGTCACCGTATCCATTGCCGCCGCAACCAGAGGGATATTCAGCGTAATGCCCCGCGTCAGCTGGGTCTTCATCTCTACGTCGCGTGGCAGCACAGTCGAGTGCGCAGGCACTAATAAAACATCATCAAACGTCAGCGCTTCCTGAAGAATTTTCATAGACCACACCTTATAACTCAGTGAAAAATAACCGCGTATTATACAGCGTAGGATGGGTAGAGCGCGAGCGAAACCCATATTTTGTTGAATAATTGGGGATTTTCTGGTTAGCAGGTATGCCCATTTGTGAAGTCTAGCGTTTAGGTTTATTATCCCAGGTCGTCACTGAAAATCTTGGGAACATAGCATTTCAGCGGCGGGGGGTCTTGTAGGCCGAAATAAGCCGATTCGAGCGGCCGCGAGAACTGAGGTTTTCGACAAACACCTGCGCTATACCATATCTGCAATGTTTTGAGGAAAGAATGATATCTGTCGAAGGCCAGTGTATCAGGGTTTGCATTGTGCATTTTTTGAAAACAACCACAACACAACCGGGGCTTTCATTACACATACGCAGGTTTTTTATTTTGAAGAAATACACAATACAAAACCTTATTTTCTTTGATTTAGTAAATATTGGGGGGCCTTTTACAGATCATACGAATATCTACTGCCAAGTTTGGAAATTTACGCCACGATTGGAGGCTAAATTTCGAAAAAAAGAAGCTATCTCTGGGCAACAGCTGGCGAATGAACAAGATCTACATCCATTGTTCGTGGGTGTGGCGAAAAATACGCCCACTCCATATAAACACTATATATAGATATTTTAAGAAAATATATAGGCACATATTGTATATATCAATCTATCGACGCACCTTGACTTGAAAAATCCGGCAAATCTTTGTGATTTTTCTGTTACAAAAATAATGCAATATTTCGTGCTTGCGCTTAAACTAAGAAAGCGTTAGGCTCAAAAAGCAATACGTTAACAATCAAAAACACCTTGCCACAAGGTACAAAATAAAAAAATTGGCATTTTAAATTTGGTATAATTTATCGTTTTTATGTATCAGAAAATCCTGATCTAAAAAACCATACCAAATTATCAATGGCCAATATTCAGAACTGGAGACTCTATGACGAAGTTAGGCCAAATATTCGAAGCTATGACGGGGAGGAGCAGTAATCAAATCGGAAACATCCTTGACATTGAATCTGCCGCTGAACAGGTAATTGGTCACAAGCTTGACTTTGGGAAATTTCAATCCCAACTTGTAGAGGAAACTGGAAATATCTTTCGTATATCATCCTCTCATAGTGATGATATAGACAAAAAAATAGATTCCCACATAGAAAGAATGAAAAAAGCTCTAAACAAAGCATAGTCACTACCATCTTCTTAATAATAAATAATAATGACCGTCCGCAAAGAAGGTGGCGCCGAGTTGTGCGCCAATGATATATACGAACTATTCCAAGGCGATTTTAAGAACATCTACGGTGATTTAATTGTAGTAACCGCAAATAAACCCGTACAAATTATATTTCAATTAGAAGCCGCATTTACCCACATGGCTGTTGCCAGCCTAAATAATGAATGTTCTCAAGAAAATTTAAAGGCAGCATTAAAGCACATACAACGAGCAAGTTTAGATGCAGCAAAAATGCTTTGGCTTGCATACAAAGATAGATTAGATAATATTATTTCAGACAGTAACTTGAGGATGTTCTGCATCAACTGCCCAGAAGATGAGCTAATCAAAGCATACAGCAAAGCCGAAAACTTAGCTGAGGAAGCTAGAAGGTGTGAACTAAATCATATCGGTGTAGATCCAACAAAATCGCTAACACTTTACTATGAAGCAAGCATTGCCTTAAAAGAGGTATTTGAAAAGATAGACCATAACAAGTTAAAAAATTTCAAAAAGTTTAACCTCTTCTATAAAGCAAAGGAATATCTTATTGGCTTTATAATTGGTATCTTCGCCAGTGTAATTGCCACTTTCATTTATTCTTTCACCTAATTAAAGTTTCAAAACGCCGTAAGGTGGATTCCTCACAACTGCGACAGACCGTCATCGGCTCTGTGCGTCGATTGGCGGTTTACTGGCGTTGCTCGTTAGAGCACATAGTGAAACCGCCCGACGCCATCTTATTTCTTCTCCGCCTGCATCTTCAGCAGTGCCAGTTTTTTCTTTTTCGCTCGCTCCGCTTTTTCAGCTTCTTCCATTTCCTTACGCAAACAACGCGCATCGTAGCGCCGTTTTGCCTGCGCGGATTTTTGCGCCCGACTTATATCTGCGTTGCTTGGCGGTGCGGGTTGCATGACGATGCAATCGACCGGGCAAGGCGCTACGCATAATTCACAGCCGGTGCATTCCGAGGCAATAACCGTGTGCATGAATTTTGACGCGCCCAATATCGCATCGACCGGGCATGCGGCGATGCATTTGGTGCAGCCGATGCAGTCTTCCTCGATAATGAACGCAACGCTTGCGGGCTTGTGTATGCCGAATTTAGCATTCAGCGGCTTGGGGGGGACGCCCAATAAATCGGCCAGATCGCATATGCTCTCGTCACCGCCCGGCGGACACTGGTTGATGTCCGCCGCGCCCGAGGCGATGGCCTCGGCGTAGGGGCGGCAGCCTTGGAAGCTGCATTGCCCGCATTGGGTTTGCGGCAGTAAGGCGTTTATTTGGTCAATCAATGTGGGATTTTCAAGTGAAACAGGCATATTCCGGGTATTAGTCTGGCCGATTTGACAAACTCATCATGGCTACCAACTTAACACAGCGCAGTTTAAGGTTAAGCCGTTCGTGGTGAGTCCTTCGACCAGGCTCAGGAGAGCCTTGTCGAACCATGATCGGCTTAACCGTCCATCCTTCGACAAGCTCAGGACGAACGGTTAAGCCTTACGCGTATCTCCCTCTTAAGTGAGAGATCTTCATTAATTACTTAACCCGCATTCCCGGCTGAGCCCCTTCATCAGGGCTCAAAATCCAAATATCCTTGCCGCCGGGTCCTGCGGCCAGCACCATGCCTTCGGACAGGCCGAAACGCATTTTCCTCGGCGCAAGATTGGCGATGACCAGGGTCAGTTTCCCTTCCAAATCTTCCGGGCTGTAAGCGGATTTAATCCCGGCAAAGATGTTGCGGGTTTCATCGCCGATGTCCACGGTCAACTGCAACAACTTGTCCGCGCCTTCGACGTGCTCGGCCTTGAGGATTCTGGCGATACGCAAATCCAGTTTGGCGAAATCTTCAAACTCGATCGTGTCGGCAATCGGCTCGCATTTTTTAGCTTTCACAGGCTCGGCGGTTTTTTCCAGGTTTTCTTTGGACGCTTCGATAATCGCCGCGATTTTATCGGCCTCAACCCGCGTCATCAGCGGTTTGAATTCGTTGATCGTGTGGTTTAACAACGGCTTGGCATCAACCGGCCAGGCTTGCGCTTCGATGTTTAAGAAGCTTTCCGCATTGCCTGCCAGCACGGGAAGCACCGGCTTTAAATAAACGGCCAGCAGCCGGAACAGGTTGAGCCCCATCGTGCAGACTTCGTGCAGCTCCTTGTCCTTGCCTTCTTCCTTGGCGATCAGCCAGGGCTTACGCTCATCGATATACTGGTTGGCTTTGTCGGCCAGCGCCATGATCTCGCGCATCGCTTTGCCGAATTCGCGCGACTCGTAATGTTCGGCAATGTGTTCGTTGACCGTAACGAACTCATGGAACAAGGCTTGCTCCGAACAGTGTTCGGACAGCTTGTTATCGAAGCGTTTGGCGATAAATCCGCTGCAACGGCTGGCGATATTGACCACTTTACCAACCAAGTCGGAATTAACCCGCTGGCTGAAATCGTCAAAATTCAAATCGATGTCATCGACCCCGGCGCTGAGCTTGGCCGCAAAATAATAGCGCAGGTATTCGGGATTCAAATGATCCAGATAGGTCCGGGCTTTGATGAACGTGCCGCGCGACTTGGACATTTTTTCGCCGTTCACGGTTAAAAAACCGTGCGCGAAAATGGCGCTGGGCGTCCGAAAATGAGCGCCGCTGAGCATCGCAGGCCAGAATAAGGCGTGGAAATAGATAATGTCTTTGCCGATGAAATGATACAGCTCGGCGTCGCTGTTCTTTGACCAGAATTCATTAAAATCCAGCCCCTGCTTATCGCACAGGTTTTTGAAACTGGCCATGTAGCCGATCGGCGCATCCAGCCAGACATAGAAGTATTTGCCCGGCGCGTCGGGAATTTCAAAGCCGAAATACGGCGCATCTCGGCTTATGTCCCATTGCTGCAAGCCGCCGTCCAGCCATTCGGCCAGTTTGTTGCTGACTTCGGGTTGCAAGTGACCGGCATTCGTCCACTCGCGCAACATGTCGCTAAAGTTGGCCAGATCGAAGAAATAATGCACGGACTCCTTATCGACGGGCTTGGCGCCTGAAATCGCCGACACCGCGTTTTTCAGTTCGGTCGGCGCATAGGTTGTACCGCACACTTCGCAGCCGTCGCCGTATTGATCGAGCGCGCCGCATTTGGGGCATTCACCTTTGATAAAACGGTCGGACAAGAACATGTTCTTAACCGGATCGAAGGCCTGGGTAATGCTGCGCGAACTGATGTGTCCGGCATCGCGCAGACGTTCGTAGATCAGCGACGAGAAGGCTTTGTTTTCTTCGGAATGGGTGCTGTGGTAATTGTCGAACGCCACGCTGAACTCGGTAAAGTCGGCCAGATGCTCTTTGCCGACCTGGGCGATCAATTGTTCCGGGGTAATGCCTTCCCGATCCGCCCTGAGCATGATCGGCGTGCCGTGGGTGTCATCCGCGCAAACGTAATAGCAGAGGTTGCCACGTTGTTTTTGAAAACGCACCCAAATATCCGTTTGAATGTATTCAACCAGATGACCGAGGTGAATCGGGCCGTTGGCGTAAGGCAGCGCGCTGGTGACGAGAATTTTTCTATCTGACATAGTGTAAAAGCTCTAGCAATTCGAAGGCAAAATTAGCTGGTTATTATGGCATAAAATAAACGCAAGCTGCGCAGCTAAAAAGTGCATTGTCGCAGGGTAATCGGTAGAATGAACGCTATCTTGACTTAATCGCTTGGTTATTGATCGGGCGCATTTTATTGACAATTAGGAGCATGGGCATGGCGAGCATCGAAAAGGCTGATGTAGAAAATCTTCTGCAAACATTTATCGATCCCAACAATGGAACCGATCTGGTTTCCGCAAAATCGGTCAAAGCCATCGAGATCGATGGCAGCAACGTCGGCGTTAAACTGGAGCTGGGCTACCCCGCCAGAAGTTATATACCCGAACTTAAAGCGGCGGTTGAAGAACACCTGAAGACGCTTGCCGGCATCGGCAATATCAGCGTCGAGATCAGCGTAAAAATCGTTTCCCATGCCGTGCAACAGGCATTGAAACCGCTGCCCAACGTCAAAAATATTATCGCCGTGGCGTCCGGCAAAGGCGGCGTCGGCAAATCGACGACGGCGGTCAACCTGGCCCTGGCTCTGGCCGCGGAAGGCGCTAATGTCGGCATTCTGGATGCGGACATTTACGGCCCCAGCATCCCGATGATGCTGGGACTTTCAGGCCTTCCCGAAAGCAAGGACCAGAAAACCATGATGCCCAAGGTCGCTTACGGCGTGCAGACGATTTCCATCGGCTATCTGGTCGAGGCCGATCAAGCCATGATCTGGCGCGGCCCGATGGTCACCACGGCCTTGCAGCAACTGCTGAAGGACACCAACTGGGACAACCTGGATTACCTGGTTATCGATTTGCCGCCCGGCACCGGCGATATTCAGTTGACCCTGTCCCAGCAGATTCCGGTCAGCGGCGCGATCATCGTCACCACGCCGCAGGATATTGCGTTGATCGACGCCCAGCGCGGCTTGGGGATGTTCGAGAAAGTCAACGTGCCGGTACTGGGCCTGGTTGAAAACATGAGCATCCATATTTGCAGCAACTGCGGCCATGAAGAAGCCATATTCGGCGAGGGCGGCGGCCTTGCGATGGCCGAACGCAACCGGATCGAGTTTCTCGGCTCCCTGCCTTTGGATATAAATATCCGGCAATTTGCAGATAGCGGCAGGCCGACCGTGGTGGCCGACCCGGACGGGCGGCCTGCGCAAATTTACAAGCAAATCGCCCGCAAGACAGCGGCGCGATTGGCGCTGAAGGCCAAGGATTTCACTACGAAGTTCCCCAAGATTGTCGTACAGAACACGTAATATAAAAAAGCTTTTCACCACGAAGACACGAAGAGCTCGAAGAAAAAACATCAAACTTCGTGTCCTTCGTGTCTCGGCAACTGCTCCCTGCGTTGCTCTACCTCCTGCATGACCCACAGGGATGTGGGAAATGCAGATATTGCAGGAGCAAATATCTGTCCATGCAGTCGTTCGTGGTGAATAAACAACTCTTAATCGCCTGTTTCCCGTCATTCCACGCTTGGTTCTTGTGCCGCCTGTGGCTAATGAGAAGTTATGAAGTTCTGTGTTAAAATCCGCCTTTTTAAATCAATCAGGTAGTAATACTCCATGAGCATTAAGTCGGACAAGTGGATACGCCGCATGGCGGAACAACAGGGCATGATCGAGCCGTTTGAGAGCGGCCAGGTCAGGGATTCGGAACGCGGCCGGGTCATTTCCTACGGCACATCCAGTTACGGCTACGATGTCCGCTGTTCGGACGAATTCAAGATTTTCACCAACATCAATTCAGCCATCGTCGATCCCAAAGACTTCGATTCAAACAGCTTTGTCGATGTTAAGTCCGATGTCTGCATTATTCCGCCAAACTCGTTCGCCTTAGCCAGAACGGTTGAATACTTCCGCATTCCCCGCGATGTATTGACGATTTGCCTGGGCAAATCGACCTATGCCCGATGCGGCATTATCGTTAACGTCACGCCGCTGGAACCCGAATGGGAAGGCCATGTGACGCTGGAGTTTTCCAACACCACGACGCTGCCCGCAAAAATCTATGCCAATGAAGGCGTCGCGCAAATGTTGTTTTTCGGCGGCGACGAGGTTTGCGAAACCTCTTACAAAGACCGGGGCGGCAAGTACCAGGGCCAGACAGGCGTTACCTTGCCGAAAGCGTAAGCGGGTTTAATAATTCACCACGAACGACTGCATGGCCGCAGGAGGTAGAGCAACGCAGGGAGCAGTTGCCGAGACACGAAGAGCACGAAGTTTTTTACCTGTTTTTTCTTCGTGTTCTTCGTGTTCTTCGTGCCTTCGTGGTGAGCAAAAATGCGTAACTTTCGGATGTTCTTGCGTGAGAACTATTGAATTTTCAACGGCGCGGGCAGATTGATCGGCGGCAGCTGCACAAAAAAACCTTTCGCCGTCAGACTGTCGATTACTTTTGCAGCGTCTTCCTTGGCCAGTTTGCGTTCCGGCGTCAGCTCCAAATCCATCACAAATTCCATCTTGCCAAAGCTGTTGAACAGCGCTTCCGGCACCTTTGAAAAATCGTCTTTTTTATCGACATACAAATAAAGATTTTCTTTTTTCAGGCTTTTATAAATAAAACACAGCATATTGTCAGTCGCAGTAGTCAATCAAAACGCCCATTCTAACCATTTTTGATTAGAATGGCCTTTTCTTACCGATCGAATAATACGCAATGAATAAATCCTCGTTCCACCCCGATGATTTTTTTAAAAAAGCCTGTGCTTTTGAAGCCTCGCTGATTCTGGTCGCGGCGCTTTTAGGCTGGATCGCAAACATCAACCCTTTCGCTGACCTGAATTTTTCAGAATCGGCCATCGCTTGCGGCGTGATAGGGACAATACCTTTATTCTTAATGTTCCTGCTCCTGGAGCAGATACAGGCGGAGCCGGTCATAAAAATCAAGAACATGCTGTTTCAAACCCTAGGCCCCAGTTTGCATCGTTACCACTGGACCGACTTGTTCATACTGGCGGCGATTGCCGGACTATCGGAAGAGCTGCTGTTTCGCGGCGTCATTCAGCCCTGGATGGAATCGTCCTGGGGAGTACCCGCAGCTTTGATCGGCAGCAATATTATTTTTGGCTTGGTTCATGCCGTAACCCCGCTTTATGCCGTGTTGGCGGCTTTAGTGGGGATCTATTTAAGCTTATCCCTGGATTATGGCGGCGACAGAAATTTATTAATCCCTATCATCATTCACGGCTTGTACGATTTCCTGGCGTTTGTCGCCCTAATGCGCGCCTATCGGGCAAGCCTTCTGACCGGTTCGGGCCAGTAACGTTTAAATTTAAAATCGACCCACTTGACAAATAAATCGTTGCCCCCATTTATTCCGGTGAAGACGAATCATCGTTTTTAAGTTTGTTATTGCATTAAATCATTAATCTTTAGGAGACGAAAAATGGCTATCATACGTTATGAACCTTGGGGTTTACTGAATCAATTACAAAGAGAACTGTCGCTTTCGCAAGATGAAAAAGCCGGTGAAGGCTCGGTTGCAACCGCCGAATGGGCGCCCGCGGTCGATATAAAAGAAGAAGCCGACAAATTTGTCATCCATGCCGACATTCCGGGGGTCAAGCCGGAAGACATCGAAGTCAGCATGGAAGCCGGTGTTTTGACCGTAAAAGGCCAAAAAGAAACCGAAGTCAAAACCGAAAAAGAAGGTTATAAACGGATCGAAAGAACATCCGGTTCTTTTTACCGCCGTTTTAGCCTGCCCGATTCTGCCGATGGCGATGCAATCAATGCAAAATGCAAACTCGGCGTGCTGGAAATCATCATTCCCAAGCGGGAAGCCATTAAGCCGAAACGCATCAATGTCGTGTCGGAAGAATAATTTCAAATACTCACCGGCATCATTAATCCTGCTTTTGTACAAACAGGACAACCCCAGGAGCAATCGGGAACCGAAAGCCTCCGAGGGGCGTTGATTAAATCGATTGCGTTCATGGTTCGGCAAGCTCGCCATGAACGCAATCGGAAACTCCACTCTCATCCACTATCGAAGGATTAAATCAGCGGCTCCTTGGGAGAAGATGATGCCAAAAATGACTATGACTAAGCATTTAAGGCGCTTGCTGTTGTGTTCGGCCCTTATGATTATTCATTTTTAGCTAAGGATCGTGCATAAATTAATTTAGGCAATTACCATGAAGAGCATGAAGGACATGAAGACTTAAACCTTTCATGCCGCTTCATGTCCTTCATGGTTAAAAAATGAAAAATAAAACTTGCTCAAGTTATTTCATACACGTTCCTAAATACGATTAACCGATTAAGTTTTGATGCACCCAAGGATGACAATTGATTTCCGGTAGTGTACAAACATCAAATCCGCCTGGATTCTCCAGGCAACTTCAACTGTGATCCGACAGGCAACTCAACATGCAGTATAAAGATTACTACCAGATCATGGGGCTATCCAGAAGCGCCAATCAGGCTGAAATCAAGCGCGCCTATCGCAAACTGGCGCGCAAGTACCATCCCGATGTCAGCAAGGAACCGGACGCCGAGGCCAAATTCAAGGAGCTGGGCGAAGCTTACGAAGTGCTCAAGGACCCGCAAAAAAGAGCCGCTTACGATAAACTGGGCTCCAACTGGAAAGCCGGCGAAGATTTCAGCCCACCGCCAAAATGGGATGAAGGCTTCGAGTTTAGAGGCGGCGGTTTTACCGGTGGCGACGCCAACGCTTTTAGCGCTTTTTTTGCACAATTGTTCGGTCGCGACGGCTTCCGTCCAGCGGACCAGGTACCGCACGGTTTCCGCGTGCGCGGCCAAGACAGTCATGCGAAGATTTATATCGACCTGGAAGACAGCATCCAGGGCGCAACACGCAATATTTCCCTGAGTACGCCGGAAATGGATGCGCAAGGCCGTGTGCAGATCAAACATAGAAACCTGAACATCAAAATCCCCAAAGGCGTTAAGCCCGGACAGCACATCCGGCTGGCCGGCCAGGGCGACCCCGGCCTTGGCGACGGCAAATCCGGCGACCTGCTGCTCGAAATAGCCTTTAACAATCACCCGCTGTACCGCGTTTCCGGGACCGATATTTATCTGGACCTGCCCGTTACGCCCTGGGAGGCGAGACTAGGCGCTAAAATCAAGATCCCGACACCGGTAGGAACCGTCGACCTGAAAATACCGCCCCACTCGGAGCAAGGCACCAAACTGCGCCTAAAAGGCCACGGACTGCCCGCTAAAACGCCCGGCGATTTCTACGTGGTGCTGCAAATCGCCCTGCCGCCCGCACACAGCGAAGAGGCCAAAGCAGCCTACCAAAAAATGCAGCACGAGTTTGATTTTAACCCACGCGTATCCATGGGGGTATAACGCTAATGACTTCGCATCACTTATTACCGGTGCATACCGGAACCGTCATCGAAGACGACAACCTGACGTTAGGGCAACTGTGCCATGCTTGCGGCGTGCATGCAGACTGGGTTATCAGCCTGGTTGAAGAAAGCATTATCGAACCGCAGGAAGGGGATGAAATGCACTTATGGCGTTTTTCAGGCGCAAGCCTGGTAAGGGTGCGTTCTGCGCTACGGCTACAGCGCGATCTCGGGGTTAATCTGGCCGGCATCGCACTGGCGCTGGACTTGATCGAAGAGCTCGAACAGCTGCGCACCCGGCTAAAAATAATGGGTCACGACTAAATAATACCGGGTTTACGGGCAAACGGCCGTCATTAGCCGATTTCATTTCCATATTCGAAAAGATGACAATGACTTTGCAGTAGCGTACAAATATCGAGTCTATCTGGGTTTTTCCAATTGTCATCGGACGGGCCGGCATGCAATATAAAGACTACTACAAGGTCATGTGGCTGCCAAGAAACGCCACGCAAGTCGAAATCAAGCGCGCCTATCGCAAACTGGCGCGCAAGCACCATCCCGATGTCAGCAAAGAACCGGATGCCGAGGCAAAATTCAAGGAGCTGGGCGAAGCTTACGAAGTGCTCAAGGATCCGCAGAAAAGGGCCGCTTACGATAGGCTAGGCTCCCACTGGAAGGCCGGGGAGGATTTCAGTCCGCCGCCAAACTGGGACGAAGGCTTCGAGTTTAGCAGCGCTTCCGCCGATAGCGAAACCGGCGCGTTCAGTCATTTTTTTGAACAATTATTCGGGCGCTCGGGACTCCGTTCAGCCGACCGGAGACAGCGCGGCATCCATGCACGGGGCCTGGACAGCCGGGCGAAAATTTATATCGATCTGGAAGACAGCATCCAAGGCGCGACGCGCAATTTTTCCCTGAGCATGCCCGAAACCGATGCACAAGGTTTTGTGCAGGTCAGACACAGAGCCCTGAACATCAAAATCCCCAAAGGCATCAAGGCCGGCCAGCACATCCGGCTGACCGGCCAGGGCGAACGCAGCCCTGATGACGGTAAAACCGGCAATCTGCTGCTAGAAGTCGCTTTTAACGCCCATCCCATGTACCGGGTGTCCGAAACCGATATTTATCTGAATCTGCCCGTTACGCCCTGGGAAGCGAAGTTAGGCGCCCGCATCAAAGTGCCGACACCGAACGGAAGCGTTGAGCTGAAAATACCGCCCCACTCCCAACAAGACTCTCATCTGCGTTTAAAAGGCCTTGGGTTGCCGGCCAAACCGCCGGGCGATTTCTACGTGATGCTAAAAATTGTCCTGCCGCCGGCGAATACCGAACAAGCCAAAGCAGCCTACCAAAAAATGCAGCAAGAATTTGATTTTAACCCGCGCCTATCCTTGGGGGTATGAGACCCATGAATTCTGACGACTTATTGCCGGTACAGACCGGAACTGTCATTGAAGATGACAACCTGACGTTAGAACAGCTGTGCGATGCTTGCGGCGTCCAGCCCGACTGGGTTATCAGTTTGATAGAGGAAAGCATTATCGAACCGCAAGGGGATGAAACTCATTTATGGCGTTTTTCCGGTGCAAGTTTGGCGCGGGTACGTTCCGCGCTAAGGCTGCAACGCGACCTAGGCGTTAACCTGGCCGGTATCGCGCTGGCGCTGGACTTGATGGAAGAGCTGGAACATTTGCGCGCCCGATTAAAAACAATGAGGACATGACTGAAAATATCCAAACCGTCCACACCGCACTACTGAAACCCGGCAAAGAATTTATCCGCCTAATCTGCGGAAATGCAACCCTACCACGATGCGTAAACTAATAAACAGCAACATGACTGATACCATATAAGCCGTTGCCACGCCGACAGAACCAAAACTCGCGCCAAGCACAAAGCTCAGCGACACCATCATTGCCGTAGAAACCATAGTCAAGCTTAACACGATGCGGTGCGAGCCCATAAATTGCAGGTAATAAGGCACATCGGCAAACAGGGCGCTGAAGCAGGCGCCTGAGGCAATAATCAGCATAGTATGATAGCTGCCGCTGAAATGCTCGCCGAATAATCCCAGTATGGGGCGGCCCGCGAAAATCAGAGTGACCAGCAAGGCCAGAACCATGCCGCCGACCGCTAACCCCCTTTGTTCCATAATCTTTCGTATCGCCTGTTTATCGCCGCGGCCTATCATCACCGCCATCATGGGCAGATAATAACGATTGGTCGAGGTCCCTATCAGCGAGATAATACCGCCTGTCTGGGCGGCAACGGCATAAACGCCCACTTCTATACCCGAAGGGAACAGTATTTCCAGAATAATAACGCCGCCGCTGGTCATGACGGTTAACAACAGGCTATTCAAAACCAGGGGCAAAGAGCCTCTAAGCCATTTTTTACCCTGCATGACCGGCGTCGTATTTTTAATGCCTACCGGCATCAGCCTTTTAGCCATGCACCACATAATGACCAAGGCAATCGTCCATGCGCCGCCGAAACAAAGCACTGCGGACAGGGCGGATACTTTAACAGGGCTCAATGACAAACCGGCAAGCAGCACAAGATAAACCGCCGGCAGAAACAGCCTGTAAATCGTGACACTGAGCAGCTGAGCGCCATGCGCGGCAATAACATCAACCAAAAACAGCGTCACCGCGATGACCGGCAAAAAACCGGCGAACACGACAATAGCGATATGCACGTCGGCTTGCCGTAATGCTAAAAAAGCTTCAAGGCTTATACTCAGTATTGCCATCAGCAACAGACTGAAAGCGCTGATGCTGCGCAAGGCAAACAACCAGAAGCCGCGAAACCTTTGCCAGTCCTCGCGATCACGCAGCAACGCTATAGCCCGCAACGCATATTTTTCAAGGCCCAGGGTCGCCAGCGTTGACAGCATTGTTACGATTGACACGGCCACACTGTAATCGTCAAAGTCACCGACGCTGAGCCATCGCGCCAGAAAAATATTGGCTATGTATATCAGACCGTAATTGGCCAGCGCCATTACAAACAATCCCAGTGAACGAAAACTATTCGAATGCGGGTCTAGGTGGTGATCCATTGACGCTAATATTTTTAAGTAAAACCATGATTAGAATAACGGCCAATAAGCATTTAAAGCGCAGCTTGCCCCCCAGTACTTTGTAACTTAGGATCGTGCATAAATTAATTTAGGCAATTACCATGAAGAGCATGAAGACTTAAACCTTTCATGCCGCTTCATGTCCTTCATGGTTAAAAAATGAAAAATAAAACTTGCTCAAGTTATTTCATGCACGTTCCTAATCAGTTTTGAGCATCGGGCTCCTTTCTGATTATTTTAAAACATTCAACAGTTCCGCTCATTTCATTGGCCGTCAGCAGATAATGCTCCCCGTCTACCGTAAAATGAGTGATTCCTTCAGGCGACTTGCCTTCGTCGCCGCCAATCTTGCCCAAAGCGATTACCGTAGGGTGGAAAGGATCTGCCAACGAAATCAATCCAACTGAACCGGCTCTTTCCATACCGACGGCGACAAAAGGTACGCCGTCCAGATCGAACGAAACCACCATTTCCGGTTCAGAGCCTTTTTTGTTGCTGCGCCGCTCAGGGTAGACTTTATTGGCGAACGCAAGCTCATCAAGCTGATTGCCGGTGTCGCCCAGCAAGACGCCTGTCGCTGCATCGAAAACGCTGACCGAGCGCCCGCCGCTGACCGGCTGTCCCTCCGCCGGCGTTGAAGTATCCGAATCGGTATCGCCTTCATCGGCAGTGACGAAATAACGGCCGTTAGCTACCGTGGTTATCCCGTCGGGCTCGCGCAGCCCGGCCATCGATTGCTCGAATTTCACCCAACCGTCGTAGCGGGCGTCGGTTTTATGTTGGCTTGCGCCCAGGCCGTAGTAACTGATGACCTGTTCGCTGATTAAATCGACGACCGCAACCGCATCGTCTTCCTGCAAAGTTACATAGGCTTTCTTTGCGTCCGGCGAAATGGCGATATATTCCGGCTCCAATAAGGCGGGAGAATGGGTCTTTATCGGGATTAGTATTTTCTGCTCGCCTTTGGTTTCCGTACCATAAACATCCTGCCCTTCAAAATACCCCAGCAGGACTTTTTTCTTGTCAATCTTGCCGTTGCCGTCAAAATCCATGTTCTTGCTGATAATGCCGTCGCCGTTCCAGTCGATTTCTCTTTCCATAAACCGGCCGCCTTTGCTGACAATAAAGCCTTCATAGTTAATCGCGTTGGCCAGCTCCAGGTTTTTGTGGCTTACAATATGCCCGGATTGGCTTAAGCGAACCGTGGAAATGCTGCCTTCCGGCGAGAAAAATTGTTTGCTCGACGGTTCAAACAAAAAATCTTCCCCTTCATTGGCGATCATCGCGAGCTTGCCGTCTTCGGAAAAAACCACCGAATCAGGCCCAAAGCCGACGACGATACGATCGATCAATACACCTGTTGTTGCCGAACGAATCTCCAGCCTGCCGGGGCGGTTACCGACATCGATAACCGCCGCAAACAGATCCAATGCAGGATGAAAAGCAACCGAAGTCAGCTCTTCGCCCTTGCTTAATTTAAGATTGAAACGCGCTTTTCTCTGCAAATGCTGAGGTTGGCTGACATCCAGCACATCAACTTCGCCCGTTGCGAAATTGCTGAGCACCGCCCGCAACGTCGATTGCTGTACGCTGACGATTTCCGTGCCTTTGTCATGCCCGGAATCATAGAGACTGACCGGCTCTATGACCCAATTACCGGTAGCGGGTGGAACCGGCGCCAATGCGCAACCTGCCAACCATAAAACAGGTATTAATTTAATGATGTAACTCATTTTCAACGCTAACCTCTTTAATGACCGATTTTATAGACTGTTTAAATCGCCCATCATATATGAATTCTTTCCAATAAAAAAAGCCGCGCTGGAAATCCAGCGCGGCTTTTTATCTAACTAATACCCGATCTATTTAATACGCTAATTGTGTGCGTATAGTGAAAGTATCATTCGTATCTGGTTTACCTCCTGTAACGGTAGTAACAGCTGTATCAGTCATATTAAATGCCCGGGTGTAGTCACCCATTATGCGGATATTGCTGTTAAGGTACCAGTTTAAAGCGACAGTGACATTCGACATTTTGCCACCGCGGAAAGCACCATCGTTTAGATCGGCATCAGAGTAACGGGCCGCAAGTTCCCATGCACCCAAGCCGCCATTCTTAAAACTGAAATTCTTCGCTGGATCGACTTTATAAAACCGGCCTTGCTTGTAGTGGCGCGATTCACCGGTGATTGTCCATGCAGCGTCCGCATACCAGCCATCTAATTCCAGATTAGTGCCGCCATTTTTACGATCAAGCCAAGTGCGCGTATATTCCGCTCCTACTGAAACAGGCCCGTATAGTCCGGCAGCTTCTAGGCCCATCATTTTGATGTTGTTAACACCGGTTACTCTGGTATCTATCAAATTAAGATTAGACATATGATTGGTTTCATATACATAATGTACACCGCTGCTATCCAGAACCTTATCGTCAGCGTTTGGTGCCCGGTAATTACCGGCGACACCTAAATGCACAACTTTGGTTTTCTCTTCAATCGGCGCATAAGTAGCGCGTCCTGAAATAGCCCAACCTTCGTCGCCTTTGTTAGGAGCGGCTGGCTTATTAGCGGTAATAGTGTCGCCATAAATACCGAGCGCAGCGGTATAGCCTTTTTTGGCTTCACTTTGAAGATTCAAACCGATCGCACGATCAACAACCGGAGCGTTTAATACATTCATTAAGGATCGCTCGGCAAACATCAGATCGTTAGAGCTTTCGAGCAACTCCCGACTGAAGTTTTGTTTCTGTTGACCAACAGTAGCGCTCATGAAACCTAAGCCGGTATATTGAATAAATAAATCCTTCATGGCAACGCCGTTATCAGCGAAGTCCGCTTGGGTTTTAAAGTTCCAGTCTTTAAAGAAAGTACCGGTAAAGTCTATCCGTGCGCGACGGAATTCCGTGCCGTCGTTGGCTTCAACATGATTGTTTGTACCTGCTGTAACAAAGTTATCATTGCTGCTGTAATTCGCATCTGCCTGAATACGTCCGCCCAGTTTAAATTTGAAATTTTTATCCTTTGTTTCAAAGTTAAGACCTTTTTTATCCAGCTTAACATTAACCGAATCAGGCCCTGTAGATTCCTCTTTGTGCTCTTGCAATGCCTTGATTGCGTTATCTTTTAACGCCAAATCTTCGCGAATGGCTTTAATTTCCGCTTTGTCCAGTTTCTCTGCTTTAGCGGGAGCATTGTCGACTTTCTCGAAAGACCCCATCAGTTCCCGACCCCGACCGGGCTCCGCATAAATCTGTTTGGTCTTGGTATCAACATAAAGATCCATCGCAAAAGCGCCGGATGTTACGCCCGCTCCTAAAACGGTAGCAATGGCCAATGTAAGTTTAGAAATTTTCATATTTTGCTCTTGGTTGTTATCAAAAAAGTTTGAGCAAGAATATGGAAAGTAAATGACAGCCTAATGACAGCTTTGTTACATTTTTGTTACAGCGCAACAAATCGGCAATTAATTTGCCAACCTGCAACAATTTAAATCCGCTGTTTGGATTTTCTGCTATTCCTAATAAAAACCAGCAGGTTAGAAATTATCTTTTTAGCAACAAAGACACTGCATTTTAGACGTTAACCCCGAAGTAACCTGCTCTCTCTGTGTTAAATCAACATCTAAAAGCCGGCCGATGTGGCTACAAAGTTGCAACAACGCAGAGGGGTGTGGCTACAGTAAAACGGCTCTATGTGAAATTGAGTCGGTAACTTATTGAGTGGATAACTTTTCGTAAGCATGTCACCTTTCCCCGTTCGTCCTGAGCCTGTCGAAGGATGAATGGGGAAAGGTGACATGCTCTGATGGATTATATGAGCCAACAAAAATATATTATTATGAATTCAATTACTTATCAGATAAGAATAATATCAAACTCAACCGTAAATCCGCCCATCCTTCGACAGGCTCAGGACGAACGGATTTACTCTTCTCGACGTCTCGATGAGGATTGTAATGAACACAGGTGTACTAGCCATTATTGTTTTAGCCGTTTTGATCATTGGATTATTGTTTTTCGGTGTATCCAAGTTATCTGAAGAATAACTCACCTCGCACCGGCAAGCCGGTTTATTGTTCCGCTTGCTTAAAAACCAACTCAATCCGGGTGCCGCCTGCCGCATTGACGCGGCTTAACTCAAGCCGCGCTTTATGCAGGTCGGCAATCTCCTTGACAATCGCCAAACCCAATCCGCAACCGTCGCCTGGGCTTCCGGGAATGCGATAAAACCGCTCGATAACCTTGTCCATTTCAGCTTCGGGTATGCCTGGGCCGTCGTCTTCGACAATCAGCCGAGGCGCCGGATGGCTCTTGACTTTAACCACAATATTGCCTTGGGCATGACCGTAACAAATGGCGTTATCCAGCAGGTTAGCCAGCAATTCCCGCAACAACACCTCGTCGCCACGCACATACACCGCCCGCTTCGAGCCTTCAAAGCTCAGCTCCATGTGCTGCTGCAACGCTTTAGGCACCCAGTCCATGCAGGTTTCCCTGGCCAGTTTGCACAAATCCACCGGCCGCAATTCATAATCGCCATTAACCGGTTCCGACCTGGCTAGCACCAATAATTGCGTGGTCAGGTGCGACATGCGGTCGGCACAACCCTGAATATGCCTCAGCGCGGGTTTCATGGCCGACAGGTCTTGTTCGCGCTGCGCGCGTTCGACTTGCAGTTTCAAGCCCGCCAGCGGAGTGCGCAATTGATGCGCGGCGTTGGCGATAAAGCGTTGCTGAGCTGCAATGGCTGCCGACAATCGCGCCAGTAAATCATTGATGGTATCGGTCAGCGCCCGCACTTCCAAAAACACATGCCGATCGGAAATGGGCCGTAAATCGCGCGACGAGCGCTGGGCAATTTCACCGGCCAATACGTGCAACGGCTGCAAGCCGCGTTTTACGCCCACGACCAAATAAATTCCGGTCAGCAGCACCAGCGCCATCTGCGGCAACAGGTCGGCCAACAAAATATCCGTCATCATGTTCCGCCGTTTATTTAAGGTTTCCGCAACGTGAACGAAAACCTTTTCCGATGTATTCTCGCGGGTAATCGACATGGACACCACCCGGACCGGTTCGCCATACATTTCGTCGTCAAAAAAGACCGGATGCGTCCAGTCGGTTTTCGAATCGAACGGCTCGGGAACAAATTTGTCGCCCGCCAGCATGCCTTTTTCTTCGGAGATGATTTTAAAATAGGTTTTGTCCGATTCATCCCATTTGAAGATCTCTAAAGCGGCGGGAGGCAATTCCACGAATATCTTGCCGTTGCGCACCTTGATTTCCTGGGTTAACGACCTTGCGGAATCGAGCAGCCAGCGGTCATACGCCACGTCGACATGATGCAGGGTGACAAAATAAGACAGGACGGACTCGAAGCCGATAAAAAAAATCAGCGGAATGGCCAGACGTAGAAGAATTTCCGTTTTGAGGCTGCGCTGTTTAGTCTTCATCCGAACGCTCCAGCAAATAACCGAGCCCTCGCACCGTCCTGATCACCGCGCCATAGGGTTCGATCCGCTTGCGCAATCGATGCACATAAATTTCAACGGCATTATCGGTCAGCGCGTCGCCGTCAACGGCCAGACGTTGTGCAATGCGGTCTTTGCTGACGACTTTTCCGGCCTGAATCAGCAGTATTTCCAATACGCCGTATTCCCGCGCCGACAAGCTGATCGCCTGACCGTCGACCAGGACTTGATGATTGCGGGTATCCAGCACCAAGCGGCCGATCACAATATCGTTATTAAAGCCGCCGTAACAGCGGCGAATCAGCGCATGAACCCTGGCTTCCAATTCCCTGAGTTCAAAAGGTTTGGTCATATAGTCGTCGGCGCCTTGTTCAATGCCGCTGATCCTGTCGTTGACGCCGTCGCGCGCGGTCAAAATCAAAATCGGCAACGGGATTTTCCGGCTGCGAAGCTTGCGCAACAGCTCCAACCCATCCATATCCGGCAAGCCCAAGTCCAGTACGATCAAATCGAAACCTTGCGCCAGCAACAACTGTTCGGCGTAAGCGCCGCTCGTGGCCGAAGTCACCGAATAGCCGCTATCGCTCAAGGTGTGCGTCAAGCCGTCGGCTAGAACGGCGTCGTCTTCTATTAACAAAATGTTCATACAGTCGGAAAATTGTGAAAGGTTCTTGAAAGGTTAAGCGGCTAGGATAAGTATCATCGGGATAAACAGCGCCAGCTGTTTAAATTTAAAACCGGCTAAAAATTGGGAAAACAAATGAAAACCTTAATCAGAGAAGTGATTCAAAGTAGTGCAATCGGAATTGCCGGCGGCAATCATGATATGCGACCGGCGAAGTGAGTTTTTATGAGGACAGTTTACGTTATTAGCCCTGTTATGTACGTCCAGCTGGAAGACGAGCACTTTAGAATCAAAGGAATATTACTATGATACACAAACACACTCAATATTATATCCGCCATCTAAAAGACGATATCCCCGCAGGACTCGTAGTGTTCTTGGTCGCCCTGCCATTATGCCTGGGTATTGCGCTAGCCTCGGGCGCGCCGTTGTTTTCCGGGCTGATTACCGGTTTAGTGGGAGGGCTGATCGTTTCATGGCTCAGTGGCTCGCAACTGGCTGTTTCGGGTCCTGCCGCAGGTCTTACCGTGATCGTTTTCAATGCCATTGAAACCCTGGGCAGTTTCCAGGGTTTGCTGTTAGCCTGCGTCTTAGCCGGGATCATTCAACTCGCCTTGGGCTACCTCAGAGCCGGGATTATCGGCGCTTTTTTCCCCTCGGCCGTCATTGAAGGCATGTTGGCGGCTATCGGTTTGATTTTGATTATCAAGCAGATTCCGCATGCCACCGGTTACCATAGCAGCTATGAAGGCGACGAAAGCTATATGAAGGAAACGGCCCGCTCAAGCTTTATGGAATTGGTTGACGCATTTGGCGGCATATCGCCAGGTTCGACTGTTATCAGCGGGGTGGCGTTGTTGCTGTTGATCCTATGGAGCATGCCCTGGTTTAAAAAGCAGAAACTGTTAAAGCTGATTCCAGGACCATTAGTCGTGGTGCTGTGGGGAGTCGGCTATAACCTGGCCGCGACAAAATTTGCACCGGCTTGGTCGGTCGGTGCGGAACATCTGGTCAGTTTACCGGTCCCGGAAAAAACCACGGATTTCTTCAACAATTTCATGTTCCCCGATTTCAGCTATCTGACCAACCCGCAGGTTTATGTAGTCGCAATAACGATTGCGATCATCGCCAGCCTGGAAACCCTGCTCAGCCTTGAGGCGACTGATAAACTCGACCCTTTCAAGCGTATCGCGCCAACCAACAGGGAACTGAAAGCGCAAGGAATCGGCAATATCATCAGCGGCCTGATCGGCGGCCTGCCGATGACCGCCGTTATCGTGCGTAGCGCGGCCAGCATCAACGCCGGCGGCCGAACCCGCATTTCCTGCTTCACTCACGGTTTGTTTTTGTTGCTGAGCGTCCTGTTTTTGGCGTACTACCTGAACTACATTCCGTTGCCCTGTCTGGCGGCGATTTTACTGCACACCGGATATAAGCTGGCCAACCCCGGCCTGTTCAGCCATTTCTACCACAAGGGCATGAGCCAATTTATGCCGTTTGCGATCACCGTGCTCGCCATTCTGATAACCGACCTGTTAAAAGGCATGGCGATCGGCATGGTCATCGGCCTGTTTTTTGTAGTCAAAGCCAATTATTCCGCGGCAATTACCTTGATTCAGGACGGGTCGCATTATGTGCTGAAATTCAACAAAGACGTTTCTTTCCTGAACAAGGCCTTGCTCAGGAAATTCATCCTTCGGATTCAGGAAAACAGCAGCGTAGTCATTGATGCGAGCAATGCCAAGTTTATCGATCATGATATTGTAGAGTTAATCGAGGATTTTCTGGTGCAGGCGCCGGACGACAACATTAGCGTTGAAGTC
>Ga0265297_10002195_pt1 | contig 41140 bp, 36 predicted proteins | sample Munlanlwell13791_FD_192502 | JGI IMG/M metagenome (GOLD analysis project Ga0265297, IMG submission 192502) | Leachate microbial communities from a municipal landfill in Southern Ontario, Canada - Leachate well 137-91 | ecosystem: Engineered > Solid waste > Landfill > Unclassified | place... | reverse complement strand
TCGCTCCATCACGGCGGCGGAGTCGGCATGGGTTTCAGCCAGCATTCCGGCATGGTCATCTGCTGCGACGGTACGGCCGAGGCGGATGCCAGGATCGCCCGCGTGCTGTGGAACGATCCGGCCACCGGCGTGATGCGCCATGCCGACGCCGGCTATGACATCGCCCTCGACTGTGCTCGCGAAAAGGGCCTGCGCCTGCCCGGCATCCTGGGCAACTGAGGCCGTGGCGGTGGCGGGCGATCTCCTCTATCTGCCCGCCGCCGGCCACCGGGTCATGCCCTGGGCGAACGGCGGCGGCAGCACGGCGGAAGTGGCGATCTTCCCGCCCGGCGCCAGCGTATCCGCCCGCGATTTCGACTGGCGCATCAGCATGGCGCGGGTCGAAGGCGACGGCCCCTTTTCCGCCTTGCCGGGCTTCGACCGTATCCTGACCCTGATGGCGGGGCCGGGTATCACCCTGGAGGCGGCGGGGCAGGGGCGTTTCGTGCTGGACCGCGCCTATGCCAAGGCGGAATTCCCGGGCGACTGGGCAATTGCGGCACGGCTCCACGGCGGGCCGATCGACGATCTCAACGTCATGACTCGGCGCGGGCGCTGGCTTGCATCCATCGACATCCTTCCCGTCGACGGTCAGGTGAGGATCGAGCGGCGGGCTGTGCTGATACTCGTCGGCCTCGAAGGTGCCGTCTCGGTCGAGGGGCGGCCCCTCGGCCCGCGCGACGCCCTGTTGGCGCCCGAGGGCGGCGAGGGGTGGCTAAGCCTCGCGGGCAATGGCATTCTTGCGGCGGTGACGCTGGTGCGGGTCGCCGCTGATGCGCCTTCCCGGGCGCTCTTCACTCATGTCTGAACATTAGTGTTGCGTCGATTTCTGGCGTGCATCCCGGACGGGTTTTGCCTGGCGCCGATTTCCGCGGCTTTCTGCCTGAATTTTCGGCAGCGCCCCGGCGCTCCCGTCGGGATTGCCGAAAGGCTGATCAATTTTCCTCCTTTATGTCTTTACAAATCGCCGGGATGTGGGACGATTTCGGCCGATCCGGATGGCAACCCCGCGGGGGCCGGGGCCGGGATGGCACGACGAGGAGGCCGAGATGGCGTTTTCCAATGGCATAGGGCGTCGCGAATTTCTCATCGGTTCGGCGGCAGCGGCCGGGCTGGTCGGGCTGATGCCGCGCCGCCTTCTTGCGGCGACGCCGAAGAAGGGCGGCACGTTGAAGGTCGGCGTCGGCGATTTCGCCGCGACGGATTCGCTCGACCCCGCGATGTATGAGACCTATTTCCAGCTCTTCCTGTTCCGCCAGCTCCGCAACAACCTGATCGAATTCGGCCCGGGCGGCGTGCTGGTGCCCGAACTGGCGGAGAGCTGGGAAGGCTCGGCCGATGCCAAGACCTGGACCTTCAAGCTGCGCCAGGGCGTCATGTTCCACAACGGCAAGGAATTCGATGCCGAAGACGCGGTCTATTCGATCAACCGCCACCGGGTCGAAGGCACCACTTCCTCGGCGGCGCCGATCCTGAAGCCGGTCACCGACGTCAAGGCGACCGGCAAATACGAGCTGACCATCGTCCTCAAGGACGGCAACGTCGGCTTCCCCGACATCATGACCCTCGAGACGCTGGGCATGGTGCAGAAGGACGAAAAGGATTTCGCCAAGGGCATCGGTACCGGCGGCTATATCCTCGAGAGCTTCGAGCCCGGCGTGAAGTCGGTGGTCAAGCGCAATCCCAACTATTGGAAGGCCGACCGCGCCCATTTCGACTCGGTCGAGATGATCTGCATCAAGGATGCGGCGGCACGCACCGCGGCACTGGTCTCCGGCTCGATCGACGCTTGTAACTTCGTCGATCTCAAGACGGCCAACCTGCTGAAGCGGAACGAGAAGGTGAAGCTGATCTCGGTCGCCGGCAAGTCGCACTACACCTTCCCGATGCTGATGGATGCCGACCCCTTCACCAATATCGACGTGCGCACGGCGATGAAATACGCCGTCAACCGCGAGGAGATGGTGAAGGTGATCGCCGGCGGCTTCGCCTCGGTCGGTAACGACCAGCCGATCACGCCGTCCTATCAGTTCTACAACCCGGACCTGAAGCCCAAGGCCTATGACCCGGACAAGGCCAAGTTCCACCTGAAGAAGGCCGGCCACGACAAGCTCTCGGTCGAACTCTTCGTCTCGGAAACCCCCTTCGCAGGCGCCACCGACGCGGCCGTTCTCTACCGCGAGCAGGCGGCCAAGGCCGGCATCGACATCAAGGTGACCAAGACGCCGGAAGACGGCTATTGGAACGACATCTGGTTCAAGAAGCCGTTCTGCGCCGCGCGCTGGTCGGGCCGCGCCAACGAAGACGCGATGATCTCGCTCGCCTATTCGACCGACGGCATCGCCGCCGGCTGGAACGAAACCCACATGTCCGATCCGAAGCTGGACCAGATGCTGATCGCCGCGCGGACCGAGTTCGACGTCGCGAAGCGCCGTCAGCTCTACTACGACATGCAGACCCTGATCTCCGAGACGGGCGGCTGCGTCAGCCCGGTGGTGGCCAATTTCGTCGACGCGACCTCGTCCAAGGTCGAGCACGGCGAGCTCGCCTCCGACTTCTCGATGGACGGCGGCCGCTTCGCGGAACGCTGGTGGTTCGCTTCCTGAGGCGCCGGCTGGCGTTTCGGTGACTTTCGGGGGAAGGGCGGCGGCAATCGCCCTTCCCCATTTTCTTGTCTCCCATTGTAACCTTTGAAGGAACACAAGCGATGGCTGCGCGCAAGCGGATGGCGCTGGCACTCCTGGCGCAGGGTAACGGCCTGCATCCCGCGAGCTGGATCGCGGCCGGCGGCCCGACCGACTGTTCGAACGATATTTCCTATTTCGCCGACATGGCGCGGCTTGCGGAAAAGGGCCTGTTCGACCTCTTCTTCGTCGCCGACACGCCGGCCGCCCGGACCGACAATCTCGACGCCTGGAGCCGCTACACCCCCTATATGAACTGCTTCGAGCCGATCACCCTGCTGACCGCGCTCGCCGGCGTGACCAGCCGGATCGGCCTCGGCGGCACCGCTTCGACCAGCTTCTACGAACCCTATAACATCGCCCGCCTCTATGCTTCGCTCGATCACATCAGCCATGGGCGCGGGGCCTGGAACGTCGTCACTTCGGGCAACAATTACGCCGCCCGCAACTTCGGGGAGGACAAGCTGCCGCCCCATGCCAAGCGCTATGCCAGGGCGAAGGAATTCGTCGAGGTGGTGAAGGCGCTGTGGGACACCTATGACGACGATGCGATCGTCTACGACCGCGAGAGGGGCGTCTATTTCGATCCCGCCAAGTTCCATGTGCTCGACCACCAGGGCGAATTCTTCAAGATGCATTCGGCCCTGAACATCGCCCGCTGCCCGCAGGGCCAGCCGGTGATCATCCAGGCCGGCGCCTCCAATGCCGGCAAGGAACTGGCGGCCGAGACGGCGGAAGTGGTGTTCAATTCGGACGACGAACTGGCCGACGCCAAGGCCTATTGCGACGACGTTAAGGGGCGTACCGCCAAATTCGGCCGCACGCCGGCCGACATCCGCGTGCTCGCCGGCTTCACCCCGACGATCGGCGAGAGCAAATGGGAGGCGGAGGACAAATACCGCCAGCTCCAGGAACTGATCCACCCGCTGGTCGGCAAGGTCCGCGTCGCTTCCGACCTCGAGGCCGATGTCTCGGACCTCGATCCGGACCAGCCGATCCCGCTCGACCGCATTCCGCAATCCGCCAATCTGCACACCCGCTATTTCGAGCAGATCGTCGACATGATCAAGAACCAGAAGCTGACCCTGCGCCAGCTCTGGCAGCGTTACGAGCGAGGTAACAAGCGCGTGCTGGGCACGGCGGCCGATGTTGCCGACACCATGCAGGAATGGTTCGAGGCCGGCGCTTGCGACGGCTTCATGATGATCTTCCCGACCCTGCCCGGCGGGCTCGAAAGCTTCGTCGCCCGGGTGGTGCCGGAACTGCAGCGCCGCGGCCTCTATCGCACCGCTTACGAGGGCAGGACGCTCCGCGAGCATCTCGGCCTGAAGCGGCCGGCGAGCCGCTATGCCCGCGAAACCATGAAGGCGGCGGGCTGAAGACGGAAGGCTGGCGCGGTCAGCGCGCCAGCCGGTCCGCCATGAAGCGGTAGAAATCGGCGATCGTGCCTTCGACGTCGTCGGGGCCGAGCGGACCCGGCACATAGGCGGCCGAGCGCAGCCCCTGGATCAGCGTCTCCAGCTTTTCCTTGTCTTCCGCGTTGAAGGCGTTGCACAGCGCGACATAGGGCGCCACTTCGGGCGCTTCGGCGCTGTCGACGTAACCCGCCACACCCCAATGGATCGCGACTTCGCCGACGCCCTTCGGCCGGATGCACATATAGAGCGTGAAGTGCGAGGCATAGGAGACGACGAAGGAGGGGAAGACGCAGAACAGCGTCGAATGGCGCCGGTATTCGGCCGGCAGATTCGGATGATAGGGCGTCCGTTCCGGCGTCTCGGGCGAATAATGGGATTCGTAGGCCGTGTAATCGACCGTGCCGGGCAGCTTGCGGCAAAGCGCGGTCGGCGTGATCGGATGCAGCGTGCGCAGATGCGTCGCCGAGAGGTGATAACCCTCCATGAAATTCTCGACCAGGCATTTCCAGTTGGTCGCCCAGACGTCGTCCGCCGTGAAGACCGAGATGCGGTCCTGGTGCTGGAAGGGCTCGATATGGGGCAGCAATCCTTCGAGCCGGGGGGCGAGCGGTGACGCCTTGCCGTCCAGATTGACGAAGACGAAATTCTGCCAGAGCTCGGTCCGGAACGGGATCAGGCCGCAGTCCGCCTTGTCGAAGCCCGCCACCTTGTCCATCAGGGGCGCCGCCACCAGGGCGCCGTCGTCCTTGTAACCCCAGGCGTGATAGGCGCAGGAGAACAGGCGGGCATTGCCCTTGCCTTGGGCGACGATATTGCCCCGGTGCCGGCACACGTTGGAGAGCACGCGCACGGCGCCGTCCCGTCCGCGCACCACGAGCAGGGGCTCGCCCACCAGTTCGGTGGTGAAATAGTCGCCCGGATTGGCGATTTCGCCGGCATGGCCGAGGCAGACCCATTCCCGCCGGAAGATCGCTTCCTTCTCGACCTCGAGGAAGGCGGGATCGGTATAGAAGGGGCCGGGCATGGCGTGGGCCATGCCGGTGCCGGCGGCCAGATAGGGATCGAGCGAGCGGCGGATGGCGGCGGCGTCGGACATCGGAACCGGACCTTTCCAGAACTCAGGACAGGGTAGGGAAGGTTACGCCCGCGGCGGCATCGAGCAAACCGCCGGAACGGACCAGGGCGGCCGCGGCTTCGAGGTCCGGGGCCATGAAGCGGTCGTCGCCCAGGCTCGGCACCACGGCGCGGATCGCGGCGACCACGGCGGCCAAGGGCGTGGAGGTCTGCAGGGGCGCGCGAAGCTCGATGCCCTGCGCCCCGGTCAGCGCCTCGATGCCCAGGATGACCGAGAGATTGGCGTTCATCTCCATCAGCCGGCGGGCGCCATGGGCGGCCATGGAGACATGGTCTTCCTGATTGGCGCTGGTCGGTGTCGAGTCGACCGAACAGGGGGCGGCGCGCTGCTTGTTCTCGGACATCAGGGCGGCGGTGGTCACTTCGGCGATCATGAAGCCGGAATTGACCCCGGGCCGGGGACTCAGGAAGGCGGGCAGACCGAAGTTCAGCGCGGGGTCGACCAGCGTGGCGACGCGGCGCTGCGCGATGGCGCCCACTTCGGCGATGGCGAGCGCGGTCTGGTCGGCCGCGAAGGCCACCGGCTCGGCATGGAAATTCCCGCCCGAGACGATCGAACCGTCGGCCGTCAACACGAGGGGGTTGTCGGTCACCGCATTGGCTTCGACCTGCAAGGTGACGGCGACCTGGCGCAAGAGGTCGATGCAGGCGCCGGTCACCTGGGGCTGGCAGCGCATGCAATAGGGGTCCTGCACCCGGCTGTCCCCGGTCTGATGGGAGACGCAGATGCCGGAGGTCGAGACCAGGGCATAGAGCGTGGCGCCGGCGTCGATCTGGCCCCGGTGGCCGCGCAGCGCATGGATTTCCGGCCGGAACGGCGCCATCGAGGCCATGGCGGCATCGACGCTGAGCGCCCCGGTGACCAGGGCCGTGGTGGCCAGCACCCAGGCGTCGAACAGCCCGGCCAGCGCCATGGCGGTCGAGACCTGGGTGCCGTTGATCATGGCGAGGCCTTCCTTGGGGCCGAGCACGACGGGGGCGAGGCCGGCGGCGGCCAGCGCCTCGGCGCCGGGCAGGCGCCGGCCCTCGAAGAAGGCTTCGCCTTCGCCGATCATCACCGCGGTCATATGGGCGAGGGGGGCGAGATCGCCGCTGGCGCCGACCGAGCCCTGGCCCGGTATGACCGGCAGCACGCCCCGCGTCAGCATCGCTTCGAGAAGTTCGATCAGGACGAAGCGCACGCCCGAGGCCCCGCGACCGAGCGAGGTCAGCTTCAGCGCCATGACCAGGCGCACGATGCCCTCGGGCAAAGGCGTGCCGACGCCGGAGGAGTGGGACAGGATCAGGTTGCGCTGGAGCGTCGCCGTTTGTTCGGGCGCGATCCTGGTGCTCGCCAGCTTGCCGAAACCGGTGTTCACGCCGTAGACCGCCGGGCCGTCCGCCGCCGCGGCGACCACGCGGGCGGCCGCCTCGATCGCCGGCCGCATGGCGCGGTCGAGCACGGCGGTGCTCTCGCCCCGGTAGATCCGGCGCAGCTCGTCCAGGCTGACGGCACCGGGCTTCAGGGTGATGGCGGACATGTCGAGGGCCTCCGGAAGGCGCCGGGCCGGGCCGGCGAATTCATTTCCCGAAGCCTCGCGCAGATGGCTTATTTTGTACAGACATAAAATGGCGTGATGTCACGAGATCGTGGATCGACACGCCGATATGGCATCTTTATGTCGTGTCATTATCGGAAGTCGGCGGCGGTCCTGAGCAGCCAGTCGAGGAAGTCGCGCGCCCCTGGCTTGGCGATGGTGGCATCGTTCCAGGCGACGAAATAGGGCACGGGCAGGGCCAGCGAAATATCCGACAGGGCGACGAGCCGGCCGCTCGCCAGGTCGTCGGCGACGAAACTATGCTGGCCGAGAGCGATGCCTTCACCCGCCGCCGCGGCATCGAGCGCCACGCTGGAGAGGGAATAGAGCCGTTCCGCCGGTGCCGGTGCCTGCCGGAGGCCGGCGGCGCGGAACCATTCGGCCCAGGTCGGCCCGTTCTGGTGATCGGGCCGCCAGTCGATATGGATCAGGGGCAGGCAGGCGATCGCTTCCGGCGTCAGTGGCCCGGCGGCGAGCGCAGGGGCTGCGACCGGCACCACCCGGTCGACGAAAAGCTCGGCCGAATGACGGTGCAGGGTGACGCGCGGGCCATAGGTCAGGCGGAAATCGACGCTGCCGGCTTCGAGCCCGTCCTCCCGGTGGTTGCCCTCCAAGCGGAGATCGACGAAGGCGCGCGACTGCTGCCAGCCATAGACCCGGGGCGCCAGCCATTTCAGCATCAGGGAGGGCAGGGCGCTGACCGACAGGCCGACGATCTCGCCGTCGCGGTCGAATAATTTCTGAGCGTCGCGCAGGCGCTCGAAACCCTCGAACACCATTTCGAAATAGGCCTTGCCGGCTTCGGCCGGTTCGAGCCGGCGACCGGCGCGGCGGAACAGCGGGCGGCCGAGATGATCCTCGAGCAGGCGGAGCTGCTGGCTCACGGCACCGGGCGAGACGCCCAGTTCCTCGGCCGCGCGGGCGACCCCGCCCAGGCGGCAGATCGCCTCGAAAGTCTCGAGGGAGCGGAGCGGAGGCAGGCGGCGGGCCATGGTGAACTCATTTTAGTTTATCTAAGGTGATATCACAGGATTTCTCCATTTTCTGCGGCCCAATCATTAGCAATGATGAATTCCGAAAGCTGATCGCCGCTTCCCTCGCGAGGTTCCCCATGTATCTCCGCAATCACACTTGGTATGTCGCCGCCTCGGGTCCCGAGGTGACGCGGGAGCTTCGCCGGATCGAGATCATGGGCGAGAAGATCGTGATCTACCGGACCGAGGCGGGCGCCCCGGCGGCGCTGGAAGACGCCTGCCCGCACCGCAAGCTGCCGCTCTCCATGGGCCGGCTGAAGGGCGACCAGGTCGAATGCGGCTATCACGGCCTGACCTTCGATTGCGCCGGCACCTGCGTCCGCGTGCCGGGCCAGTCGTTGATCCCGGCCAAGGCCCATATCCGCTCCTACCCGGTCGTGGAGCGTTACGACCTGATCTGGATCTGGATGGGCGATCCCGCCCTGGCCGATCCCGACAAGATCCTGAAGGTCGAGCATTGGGGCGATCCCGCCTGGGGTTACAATACAGGCCCGGTCATGGAGCTCGACTGCAACTATCTCCTGGTGACCGACAATCTGCTCGACCCCTCCCATGTCTCCTGGGTGCATCAGACCTCTTTCGCCCAGGCCGCCTGCGAGGAGACCCCGCTCGACATCGACATCGCCGCCGACGGCGTCACGGTTTCGCGCTGGATGACGGATGTCGAGGTGGCGCCGCTCTACCAGCCGCTGGTGCCCTTCGCCGGCAATTGCGACCGGCTGCAGCACTACGAGGTGCGTTTCCCCAGCCTCGCGGTGATCAAGGCGCTGTTCACCCCGGCCGGCAAAGGCGGCCGCGGCAAGCCGGTGCCGGACGATGCCTTCATCATGGAATCCTATAACCTGATGACGCCGGTGAACGAGCGCCAGACGCGTTACTACTGGTTCCAGCTCCGCAATGTGAAGCCCGATTGCGCCGAGACTTCGGCCTTCATGTCGAAGGGCATCAAGGCCGCCTTCGACGAAGACAAGGCGATCCTGAACGCGGTTCAGAAGGGGCTGGACGAGGCGCGTAACCGGCCGATCGACCTCGCCATCGACGGCGGCCCGCTCCGCTTCCGCCGCCTGCTCGACAAGATGATCGCGGCCGAAAACACGCCGCCCGGCGCCGCCGGGGAGGCGGCGGAATAGGTGGGCTCGGTATCTGTTCGGCAGCGGGACGTCGGGTGTTTCACGACGTCCGGTCACCAATCTCTGTCGTCATGGCCGGGCGAAGTCCCGGCCATCCACGCCGCTACGCCGCCTCCTGCGTCGACGACCGTGGCACGTCCCGACGTGGATGCCCGGGACGAGCCCGGGCATGACGGTGGGAGTGATGCCTGCGCGTCAATCCTTGGACTGGTGGTCCAGGGTGAAGCGGCCCTTGATCGAGAAGCGGTCGCCCGGATAGGTCAGATGGACGACCGTGATGGGCTGGCCGCGGTGGAACGTCTGGCGATCGACCACCAGCAGGGCGGCCCCGACCTTGACCCCCAGCTTGTGGGCGAGGTCGGCGCTGGCGTTGGTGGCGCGCACCGTATGTTCGACCTCGGACCAGGGGATGTTGTCGAGCAGCCATTTGCTGGGCGGCACGTCCTGGAAACTCTCGTGTTCCACTTCCGGGAAGGCGTCGAAATTGATGTAGCGGGTTTCGAGCTGGACCGGCAGGCCGTCCGCCAGGTGGATCGCCTCGATGTAGAGCAGGCGGGCATCGGTCGCCAGGGCCGGCCAGGTGACGCCGCCCTTGCCGTTCCGCAGCACCTTGCGCTCCAGGATGCGGTATTCGTAGATCTGCCGGCCTTCTTCGATCTCGTCCGAGATGTCGCGGAGCGGCAGCACGAAACGCTCCTGGAACTGCCAGGAGACCACGGTGCCGGCGCGCCGGTTGCGCTCGACGAGGCCGCTCTTGGCGAGTTCGGTGATCGCCTTGTTCACGGTCTGGCGCGAGGTGTTGAAGATCTCGGTCAGTTCCGCTTCCGAGGGCAGTTTCTCGCCCTGCTTATAGCGGCCTTTGAGGATCTGTTCGGTCACCGCGCGCCCGATCTGTTTGAACAGGGGGCCCTGGCCATCGAGGACGAAGCTGGGCATTTTCGGCATGTCGCTCTTCACAGACTCGCGGTTGGTGCTCGGGGCGATCGGTTTCATGGGCGTGATCCGGCCGTCGGACAGGATGGAATGGTTGCCCCGTCCGGATCAAGCGGCGCGCGGGGCATGTATCGAGGAGCAGGCGGCAGATGATTTCCTATGGTCCGGTCTCTTGCGACCTCGACTTCGGGCGGGACGGCGTTTCCGCCGGCAATCTCTATCTCGATCATTCGGACGACGCCCATGCCGCGACGCTGGTCCCGGTTCCGGTCGTCGTGCTGCGGAACGGTGCGGGGCCCACGGTGCTGCTGACCGCCGGCATACACGGCGACGAATACGAGGGGCAGATCGCGCTTCGCCGCCTGGTGCACGAATTGCCGCTCGGCGAACTCACCGGCCGCATCATCCTGCTGCCGGCGGTGAACGCCCCGGCGGTCAGGGCGGCGATGCGCTGCTCGCCGCTCGACGGCGCCAACATGAACCGGGCCTTTCCCGGCAGTGCGGCCGGCGGGCCGACTGCTGCACTGGCCGGCTTCATCCTGGACCATCTGGTGCCGCTCGCCGATTTCGTGCTCGACCTCCATTCGGGCGGTGCCACCGGCCTCTACTGCGATCAGGCCTTCCTCTGCCTGGCCGAGGATCCGGTGCTGCGGGCGAAGGGGATCGAGGCGGCGGCCTGGCTCGGCTGCCCGGTCACCTATGCCATTCCGGCCGATGCCGACTACGGCGATTTCGACGGCGCCGTGCTGGCCCGGGGCGTTTCCCTGCTGTCGAGCGAATTCGGTGGTGGCGCCCTGGCTTCGCCCACCTCGGTCGGCCGGGCGGTCGCCGGTCTGCGCCGCATTCTGCATTGGGCCGGGGTCTGGCACGGCGACGTCGCGGCACCGGGCACCATCTACAGCGTGCCGGCGGGCCGCCTGCTGGCGCCCCGCGCCGGTCTGTTCGAGCCGCTGTTCGAGGCGGGCGAGACGGTCGTGGCCGGCGCGCTGGCTGGCCGGCTGTTCGACCTCGACGAGCCGCTGCGCCCGCCGCTCGACTTGCGCTTCCCGGCCGGCGGCATCGTGGTCAACCGCTATCGCCCGGCCCTGGTGCCGGCCGGCGCCATCCTGGCCAGTTTGGCCGAGCCGAGGGCGCCGGACGCCCTCTGAGGCGGCCTCAGGCCGCGGCCAGGACAGCATCGAGGGCCGCCAGGAAAGCCTCGTTGTCGCGCCGCGTGCCGATCGAGACGCGGACGAAGCTGGTGTAACCGGGTTCGAGCCAGGGCTTGACCAGCACGCCCCGCTCGCGAAGCCCGGCGGCCACCGCGCGGCTGTCCAGGCCCGTCTCGAAGAACAGGGAATTGCCTTCGCTCGGCGCCACCGCGAGGCCGCGCTTTTGGAGGGCAGCCGCCAGTTCCCCGCGGAGCTTGCGGATGGCGCTCGTCACCATGTCCAGGTGCTTGCCGTCGGCATAGGCCGCCGCCGCCGCCGCCTGGGCCGCGGCATTGACCGAGAAGGGTGCCCGCACCTTGTAGAGATCGCGCACGAAGCCGGCGTCATGGGCGATGCCGTAACCGATGCGGAGCCCCGCCAGCCCATAAGCCTTCGAGAAGGTCCGCAGCACCACCCAGGGCGCCCGGCGACGGCGCAGCTTGGCGAGCACGTCGACCCGGGCGGCGGGCGAGACGAATTCGACATAGGCTTCATCGAAGATCAGCAGCGTGTCCGGCCCGCAGGCGGCCAGCACGCGGTCGACATCCGCTTCCGTCATCACGGCGCCCACCGGGTTGGACGGGCTCGCCAGGATCAGCACGCGTGGATTATCGGTCAGCGCCCGCTCGATCGCCTCGATGGGGAAGCGCCAATCCTTCTCGAAGGGCAGCAGCAGGGCGTGGGCGCCCAGCACCTCGGCCCAGATCTGATGCAGGCCGAAGCTCGGCACCGTGGTGACCGCGCATTCGCCCGGCCGCATCACCATGCGATAGAGGATGCCGATCAGATCCTCCGAGCCGTCGCCGAAGGCGAGGGTTTCGGGATCGACCCCGAGGTCGGCCGCGATCAGGCCGCGCAGGGCCGATTCGTCGCGGTCGGGATAGCGGCCGAAGCCCGAAGCGGCAGCGGTCACCGCGGCGATCGCGGTGGGCGAGGGGCCGAAGGGGCTCTCGTTGCTGTCCAGCTTCACGATCCGGTCGAGGCCGAGCTGGCGGCGCAGCTTCTCCGGGTGCATCCCCGCATTATAGGCCGGCAGCGAGGAGACCTCGTCGCGGATCATCGGGGTGGGGGGCGCCATGGCATCGATCCTTCACGCTGCACGTTGCCGCTTCATTGTACGGACAATAAAGCGCTTGTCGACCGTATCGTGACGGGCTGTCAGAGGATTCATGCGGGTGTTTCGCAGATTTATGTATTTACAATTCTAATGCCCTGGCCAAAGATTTGACCGTGCCCCGGGCGGCGGCCCGGGATTGAACGGCGGGTGCCGCGGGTGCGAAGATCGCGCCCGCGGCCGCTGTCGAGGGCTGCGGCAGGACGACGGGTGACGGAATGGCGGGTGACGGGATGACGGGCGACAGGCGGGCGGCGATCGCCGCATTGTCCGCGCGGTTCGGCGACAGGGTCAGCACCGCCGCCGCGATCCGCGACCAGCACGGCCATGGCGAATCCTGGCACCCGACGGCATTGCCCGACGCCGTCTTCTTCGCCGCGAGCGAGGCGGAGGTGGCGGATGCGGTTTCGATCTGCGCCGCCCATCGCGTGCCCATCGTGGCCTTCGGTGCCGGCACGTCGGTCGAGGGCCAGGTGCAGGCGGTGCAGGGCGGTGTCTCGATCGATCTCTCGGGCATGAAGCGCATCATCGCCGTCCGTCCGGACGACATGGACTGCACGGTCGAGCCCGGCGTGACGCGGGTCGAGCTCAATGATTTCATCCGCGACCAGGGCCTGTTCTTCCCGGTCGATCCGGCGGGGGAGGCGACCTTCGGCGGCATGGCCTCGACCCGCGCCTCCGGCACCAATGCGGTCCGCTATGGCACGATGAAGGACATGGTGCTGTCGCTCCGCGCCGTGCTGCCGGACGGCTCCATCCTGCGCACGGGCCAGCGGGCCAAGAAATCCTCCGCCGGCTATGACCTGACCCGTCTCTTCATCGGCGCCGAAGGCACCCTCGGCATCATCACCGAACTCAACCTGAAGCTCGCCGGCATTCCCGAGCAGGTCTCGGCCGCCACCTGTTCCTTCCCGGACATGGAGCGGGCGGTGCGCACGGTGGTCGAGATCCTGCAATGCGGCATCGCCATGTCGCGCATCGAGGTCGCCGACGAGGTTCAGCTCAAGGCGATCAACCTCTACTGCAAGACCGCCTTCCCCGAGCAGCCGATGCTGTTCCTCGAATTCGCCGGCAACGCCAAGGGTGTCGCGGCCGAAATCGAGATCGTGCGCGATCTGGCCCAGACGAACGGCGGCAGCGATTTCCGCTGGGCCGCCAACGAGGAGGAGCGCCGCGCCCTCTGGCACGCACGCTACATGGCGGTTGCCTCCTCGAAACTGCTGAAGCCGGGCGCGCGTGGCATGTCGACCGACGTCTGCGTGCCGATCTCGCGCCTCGTCGAATGCATCACCGCGACCAAGGCGGATCTCGATCGCTCGTCCCTGCCGGCGCCCCTTGTCGGCCATGTCGGCGACGGCAATTTCCATCTCTACATCCTGTTCGATCCCGACGACCCTCGCGAGGCGGCGGAGGCGATGCGGATCAGCGAAGACCTGGCGGCGCGCGCCATCGCCATGGAGGGCACCTGCACAGGCGAACATGGCGTCGGCCTCGGCAAGCGGAAATTCATGATCGAGGAATTGGGCGATCCCGCGGTCGCCACCATGCGCGCGATCAAGGCCGCCCTCGATCCGCACAACCTGATGAACCCGGGGAAGATGCTGCCGTGAGTGCAAGGGGCGATCGCGCGGCGGGCTTCCGCGGCTTCACCCTGTCGCCGCTCACCGTCATGGTGGCGCGGCGGCTCGGCATCGGGCTGATCACCCTGTTCATGGTCTCGCTCGTCATCTTCTTCGGGGTCGAGCTGCTGCCGGGCGATTTCGCCGCCGCCGTGCTCGGCCAGTCCGGCACGCCGGAGACGGTGGCGGCCCTGCGCAGCCGCCTCGGCCTCGACCTGCCGGCCCATATCCGCTACCTGCATTGGCTCGGCGGCATGTTGCGGGGCGATCTCGGCACCTCGCTCTCGGGCGAGATCCGCATCGCCGACATCCTGGGCGGGCGCCTGTTCAACACTTTCTTCCTGGCGGCCTATGCCGCGGTGATCGCGGTGCCGCTCGCGGTCAGCCTCGGCATCGTCGCGGCGCTCCATCGGAACAGCCTGCTCGACCGCGTGATCAACATCGTCACGCTGGGCGCCATCTCCTTTCCCGAATTCTTCGTCGCCTATGTCCTGGTGCTGGTCTTCGCGATTCAGCTCGGCTGGTTTCCGAGCCTCGCGCAGGTCTCGGCCGACATGCCCTTCGGCGAGCGGCTCTATGTCTGCCTGCTGCCGGCGGTGACCCTGACCATGGTGACCACGGCCCATATGATGCGGATGACCAGGGCCGCCATCATCAACCTGCTGTCGACGCCCTATATCGAGATGGCGTGGCTCAAAGGGATAGCGCCCTGGCGCATCATCGTGCAGCACGCGCTGCCCAATGCGCTGGCCCCGATCATCAATGTGATCGCGGTCAACATCGCCTATCTGATCGTCGGCGTCGTTCTGGTCGAGGTCGTCTTCGTCTATCCGGGCCTCGGCCAACTGCTGGTCGATTCCGTCTCGAAGCGAGATCTTCCGGTGGTCCAGGTCGCCAGCATGATCTTCGCGGCGACCTATATCCTGCTCAACCTGCTCGCGGACGTGCTGTCGATCGTCAGCAACCCGCGCCTGCTCCATCCGCGCTGAGGCGGCGATGATCCCCCTGTTCCGCGGCATCCTCCGCATCCCGCCGACGGCGCTGCTCGGCATGGCCGTGGTCTTCGCCTATGGCTTCGTCGCCGTCTTCGCCCATTGGATCGCGCCCTTCGGCGAATCCGAAGTGGTGAGCAGCCAATATGATCCCTGGGGCGGTGCCTTCCTGCTCGGCACCGACAATATCGGCCGCGACATGTTCAGCCGCCTGATCTACGGCGCGCGCAACACGGTCGGCATCGCCTTGCTGATCTCGCTGCTGTCCTTTTCGGCCGGCGGGCTGCTCGGCATGTTCGCGGCGGTGCGCGGCGGCTGGATCGACACGGCACTCTGCTGGCTCGTGGACATCCTGATGGCGATCCCGCAGCTCATCTATGCGCTCCTGCTGCTCACCATCTTCGGGACGGCAGTCCCGGTGCTGATCGCCGTCGTGGCCCTGCTCGATTCGACCCGGGTGTTCCGCCTCGCCCGGTCCGTCGCCATGAATGTCGTCGTGCTCGATTTCGTCGAGGCGGCGCGGCTTCGGGGCGAGGGGCTGTGGTGGATCGTGCGGCGCGAGGTGCTGCCCAACGTGCTGCCGCCGCTGATCGCGGAATTCGGCGTCCGCTTCTGCTTCGTCTTCCTGTTCATTTCGGCCCTGTCCTTCCTCGGCATCGGCATTCAGCCGCCGACGGCCGACTGGGGCTCCATGGTCAGGGACAATGCGACGCTGATCACCTTCGGCGACATCACGCCGGTGCTGCCCGGCCTCGCCATCGCGATCCTGACCATCGCGGTCAATTTCATCGTCGACTGGGTGCTGGGCAAGGCGAGCGGGGGACGGGCATGACCAAGGGCGGCCTCCTCCTCGAAATCCGCGACCTCCGCATCGAAGCACGCACGGCCGGCGGCGCCTGGAACGAGATCGTCCACGGCGTCGACCTCGACCTGCACCGGGGCGAGATCCTCGGCCTGATCGGCGAATCCGGCGCCGGCAAGTCGACCATCGGCCTCGCCGCCATGGGTTACGCCCGCGAGGGCTGCCGGATCGCCGGGGGTTCCATCCGCTTCGACGGCGTCGACCTCGCCACCGCGGGCGAGGGCACGAAGCGCCGCCTGCGCGGGGCCCGCATCGCCTATGTGGCGCAGAGTGCGGCGGCCGCCTTCAACCCGGCTCAGCGCCTGATCGACCAATATGCCGAGGCGCCGGTCCGCCACGGCGTGCGCACCAAGGCCCAGGCCTATGAGGATGCCAAGGCGCTCTACCGCCGGATGCAGATGCCGGATCCGGAGCATATCGGCTATCGCTATCCCCACCAGGTCTCGGGCGGGCAGTTGCAGCGGGCGATGACCGCCATGGCCATGGCCTGCCGGCCCGACCTGATCATCTTCGACGAGCCCACCACGGCGCTCGACGTGACGACCCAGATCGAGGTCCTGGCTTCGATCAAGGACGTGGTCCGCCAGTTCGACACGGCGGCGATCTATATCACCCACGATCTCGCCGTCGTGGCCCAGATGGCCGACCGCATCAAGGTCCTGCAATATGGCCGCGAGGTCGAGGAAGCGCCGGCCGCGACCATGATGGCCGAACCCCGCGAAGCCTATACCCGCTCGCTCTGGGCCGTGCGCCATCTGGAAAAACCGGCGGCAGCGGCGCCGAAACTGGATCCCGTGCTCTCGGTCCGCAATGTGACGGCGGCTTACGGCCGCGGCGTCACCGTGCTCGACGATGTCAGCGTCGACCTGCACCGGGGCCGCACGGTCGCCGTGGTGGGCGAATCCGGTTCCGGCAAGTCGACCCTGGCCCGTGTCATCGCCGGCCTGCTGCCGCCCGTCGCGGGCGAGGTGACGATCGACGGCGGGCCGCTCTCGCCCGATCTCGCCGGACGCAACCGGGAAGACCGCCAGCGCATCCAGATGATCTATCAAATGGCCGACACGGCGCTCAATCCGCGCCAGAAGATCGGCGACATCATCGGCCGGCCGATGGAATTCTACCTGGGGCTGGAGCCCGCCGCGGTGAAGGCCCGGGTCGCCGAGATGCTGGAGATGATCGAGCTGCCGGCGGATTTCGCCGGGCGCTATCCGGGCGAGCTTTCGGGCGGGCAGAAGCAGCGGATCGGCATCGCCCGGGCGCTCGCGGCCGAGCCCGAGGTGGTGATCTGTGACGAGGTCACCTCCGCCCTCGACCAATTGGTGGCGGAAGGCATCCTGAAGCTGCTGATGCGGCTGCAACGCCAGATGAAGCTGTCCTATCTCTTCATCACCCACGAGTTGGCGACGGTGAAGGCGATCGCCGACGACGTCGTGGTCATGCGCCACGGCCGGGTCGTGGACCGTGGCACCAAGGCCGAAGTCCTGTTCCCGCCGCGCCGCGACTACACGCGGACCCTGCTCGACTCGGTCCCCGAGATGGACACCCGCTGGCTCGACAACCTGCTGGCGGCGCGCGGCTGACCGGCCCCGATCCGCCGTATGGTTTGGTGACACTCACCCCGCCGGCGTCATGGCCGTGCTTGACACGGCCATCCACGAGAACACCGAGCTTGGCCGAGAGACCTGGATCGCCGGGTCGAGCCCGGCGATGTCGATTTAGGGCTGTCGTTTTCGACGTGGATGCCCGGGACGAGCCCGGGCATGACGGTCGGGTGTGGGGCGCAGGCGCTGGACGATCAGGCCGCCAGATCCGGAAAATCCGGGCCGTCCAGCGCGTCGCCGGTCTTCAGGCTCAGGTGCTTGAAGGGGGGCGAGCCCTTGCCGCCGCGGTCGATGAAGACGGCACCGTCGCCGACCCAGCGGGCGGAGAAGACGCGGCGCCGGTTCTGCGTCGAGAGATTGGCCGGGGCGCCATGCACGGTGCCGAAATGGAAGCAGACGGCATCGCCCGGCTCGACCGCCCAGCCCAGGATATCGTAATCGGTCCGATTACCGTCGATGTCCGGCATCGGCGTCGCCGGATCGCCGGCATAGAGTTCGGTGCCGTCGAAGCGCATCGGCTTGTAGCTGCGGCCCCAGCGGTGCGAGCCGGCGACCAGTTCGAGCGTGATCTCCCGCGGCACGGGGTCGAGCGGGATCCACATGGAAACGCTGCGCTCGCCCGAGACGCAATAATAGGGCAGGTCCTGGTGCCAGGGGGTGACGATCGAATTGCCCGGCTCCTTGACCAGGATATGGTCGTGGAAGAAGCGGGCGCTCGTCGACTGCATCAGGGCGGCGGCGACCCGTCCGGCGCCCGAGGTTTCGACGAAGCGCCGGTATTCCGGAATGCGTTGCCAGTTGCACAGGTCCTGGAAGAAGGGCGCGCTGCCGTCCTTCGGCTGGTAGGAGCGTTCGAGCGGGCTCGGCGCTGCCATCAGGGCCGCGGTGCCTTCCCGCAATTCCTCGACCCAATCCTTGAACACGCCGCGCAGCACCACGGCACCGTCGCGGGCGAAGGAGCCAACGGTTGCGGCATCGGGCAGGGTGATCTCGGCATGGGCCACGGCGGAGTTCCTTTGCAAGGCGGCACTTGTCAGGGATCGGAACATGTATATACATGTCATGTCAAGTGCTCGACCGGGATGGGCCGATGAGTGATCCGCTGCCGCACTACCAGCGCCTGAAGGATTTCGTCGCCGGCGAAATTGCGGCCGGCCGGCTCCGCCCGGGCGACCGGATTCCCTCGGAACTCGAGCTGATCCGCCGCTTCGGCGTTTCGCGCATGACCGCCAACCGGGCACTCCGCGAGCTCGAACAGGCGGGGGCGGTCACCAGGCTACAGGGCGTCGGCTCCTTCGTGGCGACGCCCAAGACCGAACAGGCGCTGTTCGAGATCAGCAATGTGGCGGCCGCGATCCGGGCCGGCGGCCGCGCCTACGCCTGCCGGGTGGTCCATCTCGGCGCCGAAGCGGCACCGGAAGTCGCGGCGGCCATGGGCCTCGCCCCGGGCGAGCGCTACGGCCGCGCCGTGTTGCTGCACCTGGCCGACGGCGTGCCGGTCCAGCACGAGGATCGCTGCGCCAATCTCGCCTTCGCGCCGGAATTCCTCGACCAGGATTTCACCCGCGTGACGCCTTACGACCACCTGATGTCGCTCGGGCCCCTTCAGGCGGCGGAACAGGTCTTCGAGGCGGATCTGCCGGGGCCGGACCTCGCCCGCCTGTTGCAGATGCCGGCGGGGGAGCCCTGCATCGTCTTGCGCCGGCGCACCTGGTCCTTCGACCGGGTGGCCTCCATCGCCCGCATCACGGCCCCGAGCAGCCGCTACCGCTTTTCCGGCGTGAGCGGCGCGTTGCCGCCGCTGGCGGCTTCGCTGCCTCGACTTTAGGCCGGCTTCACGAAGGGCTGACTCGTGGGAACCCCCGGGGTGTTCAACGACATGACGCCATGATGCTTGCCGTGCGGTCTTACCAATGACCGCCCTTGAACACATTGGAGAACACCACCTGTTCGACCGATGGCTTCGCCCCTTCCTTCATCCCCTTGGCGGCGGCGGAAGAGGGGAACAGGCGGAAGCCCTGAGACAGGATATAGTCGTTCAGCTTGGGCCACACGGCATAGGACAGCGCCGCCGCGGTGCCGACCCCGGTGGCGATGCTCTTCGGCCGTTCGGCGATCGCCTTGATCACGGTGTTGGCGGCGCGTTCCGGGCTCCAGGTCGGGATATAGTCATAGAGCTTGGTCGGTGCGATCATCGGCGTGCGCACGAGGGGCATGTAGATCGCCGTGATCTCGATATTCTTGGCCTTCACCTCGGCCGAGAGGCAGCGGCTGAAGGCATCCAGCGCGGCCTTGGAAGCGACATAGGCCGAGAAGCGCGGCATGTTGGAGAGCACGCCGATCGACGAGATGTTGATGATATGGCCGTCCTTCCGCTCCGACATGGAGGGCAGCAGCTTCATGATCAGGCGCACCGGCCCGAAATAGTTGAGCTGCATGGTGCGTTCGAAATCGTGGAACCGATCCAGGCTCTCGAACACGGCGCGGCGGATCGAGCGGCCGGCGTTGTTGATCAGCACGTCGACATGGCCGAAATCGGCCAGCACCCGCTCGGCCAGGGCATCGATCGCCTCGAGGTCGTTCAGGTCGCAAGGGTAGACATAGGCTTCGCCCCCGGCCTTCTGGATCACCTTCTGGGTCGCTTCCGGCTTCTCCCGGGTGCGCGCCACCAGGATCACCTTGGCACCGGCCGCCGCCAGCTTCTTCGAGGTGACGAAGCCGATGCCGGAGGAGGCGCCGGTGACCATCACGACCTTGCCCTGGAGCTTCTTCAGCAGGCGGGGCGAGATGTTGGTCTCGACGTCGAGATTGGTCTCCCAATATTGCCAAAGCTTGTCGGCATAGTCGCGCAGGTCCGGGCAGCGGATGCCGGTGCCTTCGAGGGCGGCACGGGCCTGCTTGTCGTCGAAGACGGTGCGGTTCAGTGCCTGGCCCAGCACGGAGACGGGCATGCCGATCGCCTTGGAAACCTGGCGCTTCATACCGTCCGGAATCAGCTTGCCGAAGCGCTTGGTGACCTCGCCCGCGACACGCGAGACGACGGGCAGCTCCAGGCGCCTGGCGAATTCCGGCCCGTGGGCGGCCGTCATCATGGTCTGCAGCAACTCGCCGACGGAAGGCGAGGGGGACTGGATCAGGAAGAAGGCCTTGCCGTCCAGCCCGGGCTTGTGCGCGATGGCGTCCATGGCAGCGGCGACATAATCCACCGGCACCAGGGCGATCCGCCCGCCTTCGACGCCGAGCAGCGGCAGCCACTTCGGAATGGCGTGGGACAGGCGCTGGATCGTCTTGAAGAAGTAGTAAGGGCCGTCGATCTTGTCCATTTCGCCGGTGCGGCTGTCGCCCACCACGATGCCCGGGCGATAGATGCGGAAGGGCACCTTGCACTCTTCCCGCACGATCTTCTCGGACTGGAATTTGGTCCGGTAATAGGGGTGGGAGACGTCCTGGCCCTCGTCGAACATGTCTTCCGTGAAGACGCCGGCATAGCCGTCGCCGGCCACCGCGATGGAGGAGACGTGGTGCAGGATCACCTTGCCGCCCAGCGCCTCGGCGAATTGGACAGTGTTGCGCGTGCCCTCGTTGTTGATGCGGTCGCCCGTCTCGTCGTCCATGCCCATGTCATAGACGGCGGCGAGGTGGAAGAGATGGTCGATCCCGGCCTGTTTCAGCCGTGCGAGATCGGCGTCGGAGACCAGGCCCGGCCGGGTCACGTCGCCTTCGACCATGTGCAGCCGGCCCTCCGCCTCGTCACCGAAGCGCTCGGCCAGGGCGTCGAACTTCTCGCGCGAGCCTTCCCGGACGAGGCAGTAGATCTGCGCGCCCGGCCTGGCCAACAGCCGCTCGAGGAGGAATTTGCCGATGAAACCGGTGGCGCCAGTGACGAAATAGTTCATCGCGGAAGGCCTCTGTGATTCTTCTGGGATCGGGTTCGCCCGCGCAACACGGGGCAAGCACGAGAGGGTATACGCAAATCGGGGGTGGACGCTGACGCGGTACAACTTCGGCAGGTCTGGCCTGCCACGGCGCGCGAGTCAACCGCATGCCGCGGCGGTCTGGCGGGCCCGTCCATTTGGGGGGTGCAAGGACGTTCTGTCCTTGTTATCACGGGGCGGGAGGCAACGATATATGACACCTTGGGACGGCGTGCACGAATTCGTGCAGGTGGTGGAGATCGGCTCCTTCACCCGCGCGGCCGAAAACCTCGGCGTGTCGAAATCCTTCATCTCGAAACAGGTGACCGATCTCGAGAACCGGCTGGGCGTGCGGCTATTGCAGCGCACCACCCGCCAGGTCTCCCTGACACCCGAGGGCGAGGTCTTCTATCGCCAGTGTCGCGAGATGGTGGGTGCCTTCGAGCGGGCGCAGAACCTCGTCTCCGAGATGCAGGAAAAGCCCACGGGGCTCTTACGCATCGCCCTGAACAATACTTACGGTGTCGAATTCATGGCCACCGCGGTCGCCGAATTCGCCTCGATCTACGACCGTCTGACGGTCGAGGTGGTGACCTCACTGACCGACAGCGATCTCGTGGGCGACGCCATCGACGTCACCATCCGCTACGGCCAGCAGGAGGATTCGAGCCTCTACGCCCGGCCGATCGGGCACCAGTCCTTCTGCCTCTGCGCGACGCCGGCCTATTTCCGGAAATTCGGCAAGCCGACCAATCTGGCCGAGCTGAAGGAACACAATTGCCTGACCAACCGGACCGGCTATTGGCAGTTCAATTCGACCGGCGGCACCATGAAGGTGAAGGTGAACGGCACCTGGAAATGCGACGACGGCTCGGGGATCCTGGCCGCCGCGCGCTGCGGCCTCGGCCTCGCCCAACTGCCCGTCATCTTCGTCCGCAAGGAATTGCGTACCGGCCAGCTCATCGCCCTCGAAGAGCCCTGGACCTTTTACGACCGCGACGTCTGGGTCGTCTATGGTCACAAGCAGAATCTCTCGCTCAAGGTCCAGCTCCTGCTGAACTTCCTGACCCAGCGCTTCCAGAAGACCCACCAGCGTCCGGAACAGCCCCTGCCCGAGGACTGGCAGGACATGGTCGACTGAGCGGGGCTGGCCTCTCGCTGCCGGCCAAAAAAGACGCCGCCCGGTGAGGGGCGGCGTAGTCAGGGAGCCAGTGAGAGAAAAGCGACGCGTACAACTACCGAAGAGAGATCATTCCGCCGCCTGGGCGGCCGCATTGGCCGCCTCTTCGACGTCCCAGAGCTGGTTCGACTTGGCGAGGTCGACCTCGACCTCGAACTTGTCGACCATGTCCGGCGCGATGTCGGCGACATCGACATAGAACTGTTCGTACCAGCGGCGCAGCTGGTAGATCGGGCCGTCCACCTCGCACAGCAGGGGATTGTCGATGCGGCACTTGGTCTTCCACACGGCGACGTCCTGGAAGAAGCCGTCGCGATTGCCCTTGGCATACATCTGGGCGATCTGGGCGTTCATCTCGTCGTCGAGGAAGGGCAGCTTCTTGACCGCCAGGCCGACGTGCAGGATGAAGCTGTCGTGATCGATCGGTACGTGGCAGTTGATCAGATAGGCTTCGACCTTCATGCCGTTCACGGTCGAGGAGAGCTGATCGATCATGTAGGCCGGGCCGTAATAGGTGGCGACCGAATAGAGTTCTTCGATCGTCACGGCCGAACCGCCGAATTCGGTGGCGCCGGCCACCTGCTGGTCGGCGCGCGGCTTGCCGCGCATTTCCTGGCGGGCGACATGCTTCTCGAACGTGTTCTTGAAGTAGGTCGCGCGGGCGCCGTGCACGTAATAAAAATGGGCGACGTCGGCGACATTGTCGATCAATTCACGGCAATTCGTGTTGATCGTCACCGTTTCCCAGATCCATTCTGAATATTCGCCGGTGAAGAGTTCTTCGATGCGGGGGATCTTCACCGCCGGATCGGGCAGGCTGCCCTCGACGTCGTGCCAGACGAAGAGTTGCTTGTTCTCTTCCATCGTCGGCCAGGATTTCACCCGGGCGCGCGGCGGCACGCGGGTCGCATAGGGGATCGCCTTGCACTTGCCGTCACCGCCCCATTGCCAGCCGTGGAAGGGGCAGGCCAGGTTGTCGCCCTTGACCTCGCCGTCGGCCAGGCTGGCGCCCATATGCGGGCAGTAGCCGTCGACGACATGGAGCTTGCCGGTCGAGTCCGCGAAGATGGCGAGCCGGGTACCGAAGGCGTCGAAGGCATGGGCCTTGCCGTCCCGGAAGCTGTCGGCGAGGCCCAGACAGTGCCAACCGCGGGCGAAGCGCTGGGGCGGGCGGTCCGCCTTGATGATCCTGACGTCATTTTCGACTGCAGCCATGTCGTCCTCCCACAGACCGTGGATGGGCCCGTCTCCGGGGCCGTCATCTACTTGAGGCGAAGGTAAGAGCCCCCGCAACAGGCATCATCACCTATATGGACTAGGGGTATTTACCTATTCGGCGCCGCACGGAAACGCTGTGTTTCGCCGCCTTTTCGGTTCGGCGCCGAGGTCAGGGCGCCGCCTCCGTGATGTGGCGGACGGCGCCGCCGATCTCATGTGTCATGGCCCCCACCAGGGAGGCGACCCAGGCTTCCTGGGCGAGCCTGCCGGCCGCCGCGAAACGCTGCCGTGCGGCGGCGTTTCGCGTCCCCGCCAGGAAACGCAGCGTGTTCACCGGCAGCGCCAGCACAGGATACCAGGGCAGCGGCCGCCAGGGCAGGCCGAGGATACTCATGCCTTGGCCGCCCACGAAGAATCGGTTGATCGACAGGTTGCGCTCACGTTCGTAGAAGCGGCGGAGCGCCCGGAAGCGGGGGTAGGGGCGGCCCAGCGGCTCGTCCGCCAGGGCACGGGCAAGGCGGGGGCCGGAATCGTCCGGCGCGGTCAGCGACAGGCCCATCTGGTAGAGCAGGCGGCGACCCTCCTGCTCGGAGTCCGGCAGGAAACGCTCCTCGATCCCCATCAGCCAGCCGGCGTAACGCATCAGGTGCATCACCGCCCGCCCGTCCGCGGCCGAAAGCAGGATGCCGAGGGCGCGTGCGCCGACCAGGAACAGAGCGGAAAAGGCGAGCTGGGTCGCCGCCATGTCCATCTGGTTGATCGGCGTGCCATCCTGCGCCGGGTCCCACCCGGGCAGGGCGGCGACATGGCGGCGTACCAGCGTATGGACCAGGCGGACGCGCAGCGACTGGCGCCAGCCCGTGCCGAAACAGGCCATGCCGCCGGGTGCCGTGCAATCCATCCACCATTGGCTGGTTTCGGCGATCCTCTTGCCGGCGCCCTTCTCCAAGGCGCCGGTCAGCATCAGCACGCGATTGAGCCCGGCCGCCTGATAGCCGCCCATCAGGGCGCCGTCGCGCAACACTTGCGAGCCGACGTTGCCGCACAGGCGGCAGGCCTCGGCGCCGCGCTCGAGCAGGGCGCGGTCGAGCCAGGGCGGATCGGCTTCCGCCGTGCGGAAGAAATCGCGTAAGGGCACAGGCGCGTCGGGCAGGGCGTCGATCCCTTCGGCCAGCGCCCGCTCGAACAGGGCGCGGGCTGGGACCGGGCCATAGTCCGCCATCCAGGCGACCAGGGCGTCGGCCGCCGGGTCGCCGCGGGTCAGCGCTTGGCCGAGTTCGCGCCAGTCTTCGACGCTGGGTTCCGGATTGCCGCGGATCAGCAGCTTCAGCCGCGCCACGGCACGGCGTGCCACCGGGGTCGGCCCGGCGTGGCGTTTCGGTATCGTCGCGGCCTCGGGCATCGGCTTTCCTCCCCTTTGCCCGAGGATAATATGATCAATTACTCATATTCAAATCGCATTCCGGTCGGACCTGACGGCCGCCGCCTCAGCCGACTTCCTCGCCGATCCTGGCGTCGAGCCGCGGCGGGACCATGCCGGGGATGTAGCCGTCGGAGATATAGGTCCGGCAATGGGTCTCGAAGGCCTGGAGCAGGCGGGATTTCTGGACCCCGTCCAGGGTCGCGATGCCGATCTTCATGGGCCGGTGGCCGCCCGCCAGGCGAAGCCGCACCAGCCGCCGCCCGTCCAGCGCCAAGTCGGAGCGCGGCCGCACATTGACCAGCGTATAGCCATAGCCGTTGGCGACCATGGTGCGGATCACGTCAGGATAGGCGGAGCGCGCGGCGATCCGGGGTTGCAGCCCGTCGCGCTCGAACATGGCGAGGAAATATTCGCGGCTGAGCGGCAGGTCGAGCAGGATCAAGGGCTCGTCCGACAGTTCCTTCAGGCTCACCGTGGTCCGCGTCGCCATCGGGTGGATTTCGCTGACCAAGACATAGGGCGGCAGGTCGACCAGGCCTTCGAGCACGATGTCCTTGGGCAGTTGGAGATCATAGAGCAGGGCGACGTCGAGCTTGGCCCGGCGCAAGCCGTCGATCAGTTCCTCCTGGTTGCCTTCCTGCTGACGCAGCATGGCGCGCGGGAAGGAGGCCATGAAGGAATGGCAGAGTTCCGGGATGATCATCGGCGCCAGCGTCAGCATGCAGCCGACGGTCAGCTCGCCCCGCACCTCGGTCGTCGTCTCGGAGGCCACGGTATAGAGATTGTGCGCCTGGTCGAGCAGGCTCTTCGCCTCGCGCAGCAGGCGGTGGCCGGCCGGCGTCAGCGACAGGCCCTGGGCATGGTGGCGCACGAAGAGCTGCACGCCCAACTCGGTTTCGAGGTGCGAAATTGCGGTCGAGATCGACGGCTGCGAAATATTGATGCGTTCCGACGCCAGGGTCACGCTGCCGGTTTCACCGGCCGCGACGAAATATTCGAGATGCCGCAGGGTGAAACGCATCGAGGCCCGTCGTCAGAGATCGCCGGGGACACCATAGCTGGGCGCGTCCCTTGGGTCGAGCGCGCGGGTGACATAGGCGGGGATCTGCGGCGCATAGACCTCCCAGGCCCGCTTCAGCAGGGCGAGGGGGGCTTCCTCCGCCCAGTCGATGCGGAGATCGACGATAGGCCAGCTCGCCTTGTCGACCACTTCGAGCCCGGCGGAATGGATCGGCCCGGCCTCGCCGCCGAGGCTGAGCGCGGCATCCATGGCGGCCAGCAGGCGCTCCGCCAGAGGGCCCTTGGCCCCCTCGAAGGCGGCGACCATGGCGGCAGGCACTTTCTCGGTCGCCAGCATGTTGCCGGCGGCGACGCAGTCACGCCCCTCCGCCGTGGCGAAGGTGCCGAGCGCCCGGACGCCGGAATAGACCGCCGTCCGCCCCGCCGTGTCGATCAGGGCGAGCTGGCGGTATTCGACGAAGGGGGCGGTCTCGACGATCACCTTCAGCGCGTCGGCGGCGCTTGCGCCCAGCGCGATCAGGTCGAGGCCGCGGTTCCCCAGGGTCGGGTCGGTGACATTCTGGGTCGCCACCGCGCCGACGCCGGCCCGCACCCAGGCGCAGCGCGAGGCGACGGCGGGTGAGGACGAGGCGATGGCGATGCCGAACATGCCGGTCTCGGCACAGCGGGCGGCGATCGAGAAGGTCATGGGCGGTTCACTCCGGGATGACGGCGGTGACGTCGATCTCGACCAGCCATTCCGGCCGGGCGAGGGCGGAGATGACGACGCCGGTCGAAACCGGGAAGACGCCCTTCAGCCATTTGCCGACCACGCGATAGACCGTCTCGCGGTAACGGGGATCGACCAGATAGATCACGATCTTGCAGATATGGCCGAGTTCGGAGCCGGCCTCGTCGAGCAGCATCTTGATGTTGGCCATGGCCTGTTCGGCCTGGGCCTCGACATCGCCGACGCCGACATTGGCCGAGGTGTCCAGGTCCTGGCCGATCTGGCCGCGCACGAAGACCATGGTGCCCTTGGCGACCACGACCTGGCAAAGGTCGTTGTCCAGCTTCTGCTCGGGATAGGTTTTGGCCGTGTTGAAGGTGCGGATGCGCTTGTGGAACATGGTCTCGCTCAGGGGTTCAGCGGCGCCGGGGCGCCATAATGCCGGTTCACATGGATCAGGGGCAGTTCCGTCGTGCCGTTGCGGACGGCGACGACATCGCCGAAGACGACCTTGTGGGTGCCCATCTCGACCACCTGCTTCACCCGGCAGTCGAAGACGGTGATCGCGTCGTCCAGCGCAGGCGCCCCGGTCTCGATGGTGCCCCAGTCGAAGGGGGCGAATTTGTCGCCGTCGGCGGTCTTGATGCGGCCGGCGAAGGTGTCGGAGACATGGGCCTGGCCGGCCCCCAACACGTTGACACAGAAGACGCCGTTGGCCGCGATCGCGGCGGCGGCGGGGCTCTTCTCATGGATGCAGACCAGGAGGCAAGGCCCCGGCGCATCGGCCGAGACCGAGGCCATGGCCGAAACCGTGACCCCGGCGCGGCCCGCCGCCCCGTCGGTGGTCACCACCGAGACGGTGCAGGCGGCCCGGCTCATTCCGTCGAGGAAGGCGCTGCGGCAGCCGTCCATCACTCGGCCGCCTTCTTGCCGACCGCGGCGGGATCGGTGTTGAACCACTGGCTGACCGCGGAATCGCCCGGCGTGCGGGTGGTCTGGCCCAGCACCTTGTCCGAAAGGCCGGCCGACTTGCGGACGAGGTCCAGGGGGCCGTCCCAGTCGAAATTGCGGTAGACCGCGGCCAGATGGGCGAAGGGCGGGCTCTGCGCGAAGAGCTGGAAGGTCAGCCGGTGGCCGGCATAGTCCGAATTCAGCAGGTCGCGGGCGAAGGCCAGGAGCTTGCGCCGGTCCTCGGCCACCCAGTCCTCGTTGATCGTGTAGTATTTCTCTAGCCACGGGCCGGATTCCGGATCGCGGAAGGCGGCGGCATCCGGCGTGATGCAGATCTGGCCGCCGCACAGTTCGCGGGCGATATGCATCATCTCGTGAAGCTGCGAACAGGCCAGCACCCGGCCGGTATAGAGCAGGGACTGGTTCGGCATCAGAAGGCCGCCCGGGCTCCGCTCGGCCAATGCGATGGCCGCGGTCAGATGGGCATTGATGCCCTCGCGGTAGACCGCGAGCTGAGCCAGCTTCTCCTGCACCGCCTGCTGCTTGTCGAGGCCGGTCTGGCGGGCGTTGAACAGGGCGGCGCCGATCATCAGGTCGGCCAGCTTCAGGTTGCGCTGGACGAAGGCGAAGGCCGAATAGCGGTGCAGGGTCGCCCGGATGAACATGGCCGCCTTGGTGTGGCGGTAGAACAGCACGTTCTCCCAGGGGATCAGGACATTGTCGAAGATCACCAGGGTGTCGACCTCGTCGAAACGGTTCGACAGGGGGTAATCCTCGGCCGGTGCCCGGCCGGCGAAACCGGTGCGGCAGATGTATTTGAGCCCGGGCGAGCCGAGGTCGCAGACGAAGCCGACGGCATAATCCGAATAGGCGGCATTGCCCCAATTGGCGATGGTCGGCTTGGTGAAGGCCTGGTTCGCGTAAGCCGCCGCGGTCTCGAACTTGGCGCCGCGCACCACGATGCCGGCATCCGTCTCCTTGACGACATGGAGCAGCATGTCCGGGTCCTGGTCCTGCGGCGGCTTGGAACGGTCGCCCTTGGGATCGGTATTGGCCGAGACATGGAACGGGTCGTGATGCACGACCTTGTGGATGTGGTTGCGGATGTTGACCGAGAACTGCGGGTCGACCTCGTTCAGCACGTCCTGGCCGTCGAACAGCGACCACATCTCGCCCACCGTCTCGTCGCCGACGCGGGTGACCACGCCGCCGATTTCTTCGAGCACGGTATCGGTGGCACGCCGCTTGTCCCACCAATCACTCTGCACGAGGGGCAGCTTGTTGCCGATCGCGCTGACCTCGTCGCCTTCGCGATAGGTCATGATATGCGCCTTCTCGGCATCGTGCTGCAGGTCGTAGATGCGGGCACGGATGTCGACCAGCGGCTTGAACATCGGATGCGTGGTGACGTCCTTCACCCGCTCGCCGTTGATGTGCACCTCGCGCCCGTCGCGGATCGAGTCCCTGTATTCTGCGCCGGTACGGATCATCGTCTCGCCTCTCGTTTCCGACTGTGTTCAGGCTTCCATCCTGGGCCTGGCAGTCGATGATGGAAAATATCGGTTTCGGAGCTTCGGCTTCAGGAAAGCGGAAGCGTCAGGCGATCACCGGGAAGAGATCGACGGGCAGCGCGTCGCCCGCCTTCAGCTTCCCCGCCAGTTCGGGATAGGGCGGCGAGGTTTCGCCGCCGCGATCGGCATAGACCGTGTCGTCGCCGAACCAGCGGCTGGAAAAAGCCCGCCGCCGCCCGGCCGAGAGATTGCCCGGCGCGCCATGCACGGTCATGAAGTTGAAGGCGATGCAGTCGCCCGGCTCGAGATCCCAGCCGAGGATGGTGTAATCCGCCCGGTTGCCGGAAATATCCGGCATTTCTTCGAGCCGGTCGGACTTGTGGTCGTAGGCGACGCCGTTGAAGCGGCGCGGCCGGAACAGCTTGCCCCATTTGTGGCTGCCGGCGACCAGTTCCAGGCAGATGTCGCGCGGCACCGGGTCGAGCGGGAGCCAGAAGCTCACCGTCTTCGGACCCTCGACGCAGTAATAGGGTTCGTCATGGTGCCAGGGGGTGGGCACGTCGGCGCCCGGTTCCTTGACCAGCAGATGCTCGTGGAAGATCCGCGCCACGCTCGACTTCATCAGGTCGCGGGCGATGGCGGCGGCCGGCCCCTGCTCGACGAAGGCGCGATATTCGGGAATGCGCGGCCAGTTGCAGTAGTCACCGAAGAAGCGGCCGCCGCCCTTGGTATAGTCGCGGTGCAGGGGGCCGGGTTCGGCCAGATTGCGTTCGACACCGGCGCGCAGCGGCTCGATCCAATCCTTGAACAACCCGCGCAGGATGACGGCGCCATCGGCCTCGTAGCGTTCGACGGTTTCCGGGCTCAGCATCGCACTCTCCTCAGGCCGTCAGCAGGCGGGCCATGTAATCGTAGAAATCGCGGATGGTGCCTTCGAGGTCGTCGGCGGCGAGCGGCCCCGGGCGGTAGAAGCGGGACTTCAGGCCGCGCTGCAGGGTTTCGAGCTTCACCCGGTCTTCGGCGTTGAAGTCGTCGGCGAATTTCACATGGGCGGCCAGGGCCTCGGCCGGGATCGTCTCGGCATGGCCGGCGATGCCCCAGCGGATGGCGACGTGATCGGTGTCGACCGGCCGCAGGCACAGATAGACCGTCAGATGCGGCATATAGGTGACGACGAAGGCGGGGAAGACGCTGAACAGGAAGCTGTAGCGCTGTTCGGCCGGCGTCAGGTCCGGATGGAAGGGCCGGCGCTGTTCGGATTCCGGCGTGTAATGCGCCTTGTAGGCCGAAAAGAAACCGTTGCCCGGCACCCGCTCGCAAAGCCCGGTCGGCGTCACCGGCTTCAGGGTCTGCGGATGGGTGGCGTCGAGGTGATAGCCCTCCATGAAATTCTCGGCCAGGCACTTCCAATTGGTGGCCCAGACTTCCTCGCGCTCGAAATAGAGGTGGCGCTCCTCGTTGTGATAGTTGCGGACCTGGGGCTCCAGCGCCGCCAGCCGCCCTTCGAGGGGAGAGGCCGAGCCGTCCAGATTGACGAAGATGAACTTCTGCCAGACGGTGCTGCGGATCCTGGGCAGGCTGCAGGCGGCGGCATCGAAATCCGCCACCTGTTCCATCAGGGGCGCGCGCACCAGGCGGCCGTCGCGGTCGTAACTCCAGGCGTGATAGGCGCAGACATGGAGGTTCCGCTTGCCGCGCCCCTCGGCCACGATATTGCCGCGGTGGCGGCAGACGTTGGAGAGCACGTTGACCTCGCCCGCGGCATTGCGCGTGACCAGCAGCGGCTCGCCCACCAGGTCGGTGGTGAAATAGTCGCCGGGCGTCTTCACCTCGTCGGCATGGCCGATGCAGATCCATTCGCGCCGGAAGACTTTCTCCTTCTCGATCTCCAGCAGGGCCGGATCGGTGTAGAAGGCGCCCGGCATGGCGTGGCTGCGCGCGATCTTGCCAGCCGCGAAGGCGTTCAGATGGTCCAGGATGGCGGTCATGAGGGGGTCCGTTCGGCCCCCGCGCGGAGCCGGTTCAGCGTGAGGAAAAGCGCGATCGCGAAGAGGATCAGCAAGGTTGCGACCGCCAGGATCGAGGGATCGATGCGGTCGCGGATGCCGGTCCACATCTGGCGCGGCACGGTGCGCTGGTCGGTGCCGCCGATGAACAGGATCACGATCACCTCGTCGAAGGAGGTGGCGAAGGCGAAGATCGCCCCGGTGGCGACGCCGGGCGTGATCAGGGGCAGGGTGATGCGGCGGAACACGGTCCAGGGATTGGCCCCCAGGCTGGCCGCCGCCCTGGTCAGGCTGCGATCGAAGGAGAGCAGGGTGGCGGTCACCGTGATCACCACGAAAGGCGTGCCCAGCGCCGTATGGGCCAGGATCACGCCCAGGTAATTGTCGATCAGGCCGAGGGGCGCGAAGACGAGATAGAGACCGACCGCGACCACCACGATCGGGATGATCATGGGCGAGATCAGCAAGGGCATCACGACCGAGCGGAAGGGGAATTCCGATCGTGCCAGGCCGAGGGCGGCGAGCGTGCCGAGGGCGGTCGCCAACAGGGTCGAGGCGGTGCCGATGATCAGGCTGTTGGCGAAGGCGTGGCGCCAGTCGGGGGCGGTGAACACCGCCTCGTACCAGCGCAGCGAAAAGCCTTCGAGCGGGTAGGAGAAATAGCTGCCCGAATTGAAGGACAGCGGCACGATCACCAGGATCGGCGCCATCAGGAAGACGACCACCAGGGTGGCGACCCAGCGCGTGCCGCGCGCCGCCAGCTTCTCGGTCGTCGTGACGTTATGCGTTGCCATGGCGTCAACCGAAGCGCAGCCGGTCGACCCCGACCAGGCGGTTGAAGATGAAATAGAAGACCAGGGTGAAGAGCACGAGATAGGCGGAGAGCGCGCCGGCCAGGCCCCAGTTGAGCTGCTGGTTGGTCTGGATCGCGATCAATTGGCTGATCATCTCGTCGCCGGCGCCGCCGAGCAGGGCGGGGGTGATGTAGTAGCCGATGGCCAGCACGAAGACGAGGAAGCAGCCGGCACCGACGCCGGGCAGCGTCTGCGGCAGGTAGATGCGCAGGAAGGCGACGGCCGGATGGGCGCCCAGGGACAGGGCGGCACGCATATAGACCGGCGAAATCCCCTTCATCACCGAATAGATCGCCAGGATCATGAAGGGCAGCAGGATATGGGTCATGCCGATCAGCACGCCGGTCCGGTTGAACACCAGGGCCAATGGTTCGCTGACGATGCCGAGGGAGAGGAGCAGGCTGTTGACGACGCCGCCCGGCTGCAACAGCACGTACCAGGCGGTGGTACGGACCAGGAGCGAGGTCCAGAACGGCACGATGACCAGGATCATCAGCCGTCCCGCCGGCTTGGGCGGCAGATTGGCCAGCAGCCAGGCGACCGGATAGCCGAGCAGGAGGCAGAGCAGGGTCACCACCGCGCTGATCCAGAAGGTGCGCGCGAAGGCGTCGACATAGACTGCCTCGCCCGCCGGGGCGGAGACCACGCCCCCTTCGGGGCCCACCTTGGCGTCGAGCCCGGCCAGCAGATAGTCCGGCGTCGGGTCGATCGCAGCCCGGCGCAGCACGTGCCAGACTTCGGGCTTCGACCAGCGCTCGTCCATCGCGGCGAGGGCCGCCATCCAATTGTCGGACGTCGCGGGCAGGCGGCGCGCGGTCTTCAGGAGCAGGCTGCGGAATTCGGGCAGGTCGAAATTGAGCCGGCGGGCCAGCGTGCCGAGCGTGCCTTCGGCCTGGGCTTTCGGCAGCTCGGCGGCGAGGGCGGCGGCGATCCGCTCATCCGGCAGGCCGGTGCCGTCCCAGCTCTTCAGGGCGGCGGCGAGGCCGGGCATGGCCTGGCCGAGTTCGGGATTCTGCACGCCCCGGGTCAGCAACAGCGCGATCGGTGCGATGAAGGTGACCAGCAGGAAGGCGAGCAGGGGCAAGGCGAGGGCGAAGGCCCGCCGGGCATCGCGCCGGCGGGCCCGGCGAAAGGCGCCGGCCCGGTCGTCTCTGTCAGTCGCGACTGTCATGTTCGTCCGGGCCGGCCGCGGTTCACTGCGCCAGCCAGGCGGTGAAGCGCTTGTTCAGGGCGTCGAAATTGTCGGTCCAGAACGGCACGTCGATCTGCACCGCATTGCCGAAGTTGGCCGGCGCCGTGGGCATGCCCTTCAGCGTCTCGGCGTCGATCAGATCGACCGCCTTCGTCCGCGGCGGGGCATAGGCGATGTATTTCGCGAGCTGCGACAGGATTTCCGGCTTGGCCTGGAAGGCGATGAATTTCTTCGCGGCGTCGCCGTTCTTGGCGCCGGTCGGAACACCCCACCATTCGAAGTCGTAGACCTGGCCGTCCCAGACGGTGACGAAGGGCTTGCCCTGTTCCTTGACCGCGTTGGAGATGCGGCCGTTGTAGGCCTGGGTCATGACGACGGCGCCGTCGGCCAGGAGCTGGGGCGCCTGGGCGCCGGCTTCCCACCAGACGATGTCCTTCTTGATGGTGTCGAGCTTCTTGAAGGCGCGGTCGACGCCTTCCGGCGTACCCAGCACCTTGTAGACCTCGGCGGCCGGCACGCCATCGGCCAGCAGGGCCCATTCGAGGGTCGCCTTCGGGCTCTTGCGCAGGCCGCGCTTGCCCGGGAAGGTCTTGGTGTCGAAGAAGTCGGCGATCGACTTCGGCGCCGTCGCCAGCTTGGTCGAGTCATAGGCGAAGACGGTCGACCACACCATGGTGGCGATCGCGCAGGGCGTGATCGAGCCCGGGATGAAGTCGCTGGTATCGCCCAGGGCCGAGAGGTCGAGCTTCTGCAGGAGCCCCTCGTCGCAGCCGGTGATGGCGTCGTTCGATTCGAGATCGATCAGGTCCCAGGTGGTGTTCTTCGCCTCGACCATGGCCGAGAGCTTGGCCAGGCCGCCGTCATAGGCTTCCTTGGCGAAGCCGACGCCGGTCTCCTTGGTGAAGGGCTCGAAATAGGCCTTGGTGGCGGCTGCCTCATAGGCGCCGCCGAAGGTGACGACCGAGATCGTCTCGGCCGCCCGCGCCGTGCCTGCCAGGCAGAGACCGGCGACCAGCGCCGCTCCCGCCACTTTGCCCGTGAACCGCTCGATCGTCATGGTCACTCTCTCCCGTCGTGGAACTCGATGGATAACGAAACGCGCCTCACGCCACCGGCGGCGGCGTGAGGATCTTGCAATCGGCCGGCCGCCAGCCGACCTCGACGGCGGTGCCTGCCGGGGGCAGGACATGGCCGTCGGTATTGGGGGCCTTGAGGACGAAATCACCGCCCGCGGCGAGGCGGACGAGCAGGCGGCGGTGGTCGCCGCAATAGGTGACGTCGGCGACCGTGCCGGGCAGGCGATTGAGCTCCGCCCCCGGGGGCGGCAGCAGGAAGGCCCGCTCGGGCCGGAGCGCCAGCACGGCCGGCGCGCCGGGGGCGAGGTCACGGCCGGTCTTGCCGCTGATCGCGACGCCGCCCACCTCCATCACCGCCCAATCGTCGGAGACATGGCGGACGGTGCCGGCGATCCCATTGTTCTCGCCGATGAAATTGGCGACGAAGGCGTTCTGCGGATCTTCGTAGAGCACGTCGGGCGCCGCGATCTGCTGGATGCGGCCGTCGAAGAACACCGCGACCCGGTCCGACATGGTCAGCGCCTCGCCCTGGTCGTGCGTCACATAGACGACCGTGAGGCCGAGCTCGTGGTGCAGGCGCTTGATCTCATATTGCATGGTCTCGCGGAGCCGCTTGTCGAGCGCGCCGAGCGGTTCGTCCATCAGGACGAGCGAGGGCTCGAAGACCAGCGCCCGGGCCAGCGCCACCCGCTGCTGCTGCCCGCCGGAGAGCTGGCCGGGCCGCCGGTTCGCGACCTGCGGCAGCTCGACCATGGCGAGGGCGCGGGCGACGCGGGTCTTCTGCTCCGCCTTGGGCACGCCGCGGACGGAGAGGGGGAAGGCGACATTCTCGGCGATGGTCAGATGGGGGAACAGGGCATAGTTCTGGAACACCATGCCGATGTTCCGCTTGTGCGGCGGCAGGTCGTTGAGCCGTTTGCCGTCGAGCGCGATCTCGCCCTCGGTCGGGGTCTCGAAACCGGCCAGCATCATCAGCGTGGTGGTCTTGCCGGAGCCGGACGGGCCGAGCAGGGAGACGAATTCGCCGCGGCCGATCTCGAGGTCGAGATTCTGCACCACGTTCTGGCGCCCGTCGTAAGTCTTGGCCACGCCGGTGAATGTAACGAATGGCTTCACTTGACCCACCACTTGCATCCGCCGCTCGCCGCGGCATCGGCCGCGCTGCAACGATCGTCCCCGGAGATCTGGAATTGAAAAAATATGCTTTTGCGCAGCCCTGGTTCGGCTTTTCCGAAACTGGCGGATTCCCTGGGATTTCAGCCGAGCCGGCCGGCGAGATAACGGGCGAAGTCGTAATTCGGCCGCTCCAGATGGCTCAGATGCCCCGGCCGGGCGAGGGGTGAACTGACGCCGCGGAAGACGGCCTCGACGCCGCGCCGGTCCTCGGCGTTCACCTCGTCCAGCAGGGTCTTCAACGTCGCCATATATTCGGGGCCGCGCGGATCGGCGACGAATTCGGGCGACAGGCCGCCGCCGAACAGGATGTGCACCCGGTCGACGCCCACGGGGCGCAGCACAAGATACCAGAAATAGCCCGGCGTCAGGGTGATCAGATGGGAGGGATAGAGGGCGAGCAGCGCCGTCGTCTTCCGCCAGTCGCCTTCGAGGCGGGTATTGTCGGGATGGGCGTTGCCGATCGCCAGCGAGGCTTCCTTGGTGATCCAATGGTAGTTGAAGGCCGGCAGGCCGGGCGGACATTCCATTTCTTCGAGCTTGGAATGCGGCCCGACGGTCGCCCGATGCAGCATGGGGAGGTGGTAGCTCTCCATGAAATTCTCGGCCAGGATCTTCCAGTTGGTGTTCCAGACATGCTCCTCGCGGAAGGTCTCGACATAGTCGGCCATGCCATAGCGGGCGATCATCGGTGTGAGGTCGGCGAACTGCTCGGCGACCGGCGGCAGGTCGGCGTCCAGCGTCGCATAGATCCAGCCTTCCCAGACTTCGGTGCGGACCTGCGGCAGGCGGTAGGCGTCCTTGCAGAAGCCGGACTGCCTTTCCATCATCGGCGCGCCGCGCAGCGAGCCGTCGAGCGAATAGGTCCAGGCGTGATAGGGGCAGACGATGGTGCGGACATTGCCCCGGCCCTCCAAGAGGGTCGACATCCGGTGCAGGCAGACGTTGGACATGCCGCGGATCTCGCCGTCCTTGTCGCGCAGCACCAGGATCGGCTGGCCGGCGATCTCGTCGGTCAGATAGTCGCCGGGCTTGGCCAGCGCGCTGGCCCGGCCGAGGCAGATCCACTGCCGGGCGAAGATCCGCGCCTGTTCGGCGGCCAGCACCTCGGCCGAGGTATAGACCGCCGGCGGCATCGCCCGTGCATCCTCGAACGGCTTTTCGACGGTCGCCTTCAGGGCGGCGACGGGATCGGCAACGGTCGGTTCGATACGCAGGGACGACATTTCGGCCTCTCTCACTGGTTCCGGAGAGAAGCCTAGGGCGCGCTCGGGCTTTTTCTCATTCGCATTTGACGAAGCAGTGCCGAGGCCTTTCCGAACTGCCGGGCCGGCTACGACCTTGCGGCCGGAAGTCGCCCCTCTGTCGTCATGCCCGGGCTCGACCCGGCGATCCACGCCTCTCCGCCCGGCTCGGTGTTCTCGTGGATGGCCGTGTCAAGCACGGCCATGACGATAGAGGATTGTTTTCCGGTCGATGCGCGGGGGCAAATCCCGCCCGCTTTCTGGCCTGCCACGGTGATCTTCAGCTCAACCGTATAGCCGTGGGACGAGCCCGGCCTTGACGATGCTACGGATTCAGGGGCCCCCTCACGCCACCTTGAGCGAGGGTTGCCGCTTCACGAGTTCCTGCACGGTGAGCCTGATCCCCTCGGCGAGGTCGACCTTGGGCGTCCAGCCGAGGTCGCGCTTCGCCTTGGCGATGTTGAAATAATGGTGCGTGACCATGTAGCGGACGGAAAAGCGGGTCAGGCCGTTCTCGGCATTCAGCGTGCCGCCCTTCAGCGTATCGATCGCCTCCGCCACGGCGGCGACGCCATAGGCGAGCCAGTAGGGCACCTTGCCCCGGATCGGCGGATAGCCGAGTTCGAGGATCAGCTTCTCGATGAAGTCGAAGAAGGCAATCGGCTCGCCATTGGTGATGAAATAGGCTTGGGCCGCGACGGGCGAGCCGGGCACCAGCCGCTCCTCGGCCGCGACCACGGCATCGACCAGGTTCGAGATATAGGTGAAGTCGGAGAGCTTGTCCCTGTTGCCCACGGCGCGGTTGAGCTTGCCCGCCTTGGCCTTGTCCAGGATCGCCGGGATGAAGCGGTTGTCGCCCGCGCCGAAGATGACATGGGGGCGGATCGCGCAGGTCAGCGTGCCGCCGGTGCCGTTGAAGGCGAGCGCCTTCCTCTCGGCCGCGATCTTGCTGTCGGCATAGGGGGCCTGGGAGATCGAGGAATAGGGCAGGCTCTCGTCCCCGTTCTCGATGTCGCCGCCCTCGTAGACCGCGCTGGCCGACGAGATATAGACGAGGCGCGGCACATGGTTCTTGGCGCAGGCGGCGAGGATGTTCTCCGTTCCCCCCAGGTTCACGGCCCAGACGTCCTCCACCCGGTTGTGCTTGGTATGAACGAGGGAGGCGTTGTGGATCACGCTGTCCATGCCGGCAAGCGCCGCATCGACCGCCGCGGCGTCGCGGATGTCGAGCTTGACGAAGCGGACGTCGGGCCTGAACGGCTTGTCGTTCATGTCGCCGCAGGTCACCTCGTAGCCGAGGTCGGCGAAGCGGTCCACCAGGGCCCGTCCGACGAAGCCCTGTCCCCCCGTGACGAATATCTTCTTCTTCATTGTCGGTCTCACTTGTCGGTGCCGAAGGCCTGGTCCCAGAAGGGGAAGATCGAGGCGTAGTTGTAGTTCATGCGGAAGTGATGGGTGTCGTGCTTCGTCGTCCAGAAGTTGTAGAGACGGAAGGCCGGGTGCGGGAAAACGAAGTTCGTGTGCACCAGCACGTTGATCACCGAATAGACGAAGAAGACGATCAGGAAGCTCGTCTGCGACACCGGCCCCAGGGCCCACATGGCGAGGAGGAGGAGCGCCAGGCCGGCGAAATTCTCCGCCGGGTGGAGATAGATGCTCTCCGGCGCGGTCGGGAAGCGGATCAGGTGGTGTGTCCGGTGGACATATTTCAGCACCAGCCTGGCGTGCATGAAGCGGTGCAGGAAGTAATACATGAAATCATAGAGCAGCAGGACGCCCAGCGTCTCACCGACGAAGCCGGCCACGGTGGGAAAGCCCCGGTAGATCATCTTCTCGCCGAAGAAATAGAAGAAGCCGATCATCAGCACGGTCGAGAACAGACCGTTCAGGCTGACGTTGATCCACTTCCGCAGGGGCGGGATCTGCGGGCTCTTCGGAATGCGGATCCGGTATTGGTCGAAGCGCCGGTTGTTCGACATCCAGTTGAAGACGGCCATGATCAGGCCGTTCACGCCCAGCGTGACGCCCCAGACGATGAAGAAAGTCGTGTCCATCGGGAATGCCTCTCGGAACGGTCAACGCATCAGGGCGAACAGGGCGCGCAACTTGGCGCCGATGCCGCGGGCGAACAGGAGACGGATGGTGTTTCGCGCCTTGGCATAGTCGCCCGGCTTCACGGGATAGAGCTTGGGCGGGATCGAGCGGGGCAGGCGGTCGCTCAGTACCGCCTTGGCGTTGGTATAGGCGCGTAACCCGTCGCGCCCGTTCATGCGCCCGAAGCCCGAATATTTGACCCCGCCGAAGGGCAGGTCCTGATTGAGGTAGCAGAGGCCGAAATCATTGATGCAGGTGGCCCCGGCGTCGAGGGCGGCCGCGATCCGTTCCGCCCGCGCGCGGTCCTTGGAAAAGACCGAGGAATGCAGGCCGAAGTCGATGCCGTTGGCGATCGCGATCGCCTCGGCGTCGTCCTTCGCCCGCATGATCAGGGCGACCGGGCCGAAGACCTCTTCCCGGGCGATGCGCATCTCCGGCGTCACGTCGACCAGCACGGTGGGCGGGTAGAAATGGCCGGGACCATCGGGCAGCTTGCCGCCGGTCAGGGCGCGGGCGCCGTGAGCGAGGGCATCGCTCACCAGTTCGTCGATGACGCGGATCTGCTGGCGCGTGTTGATCGCGCCGACGTCGAGCGTGCCGGGCGCTTGCGGCACGCCCTGGCGAAGGGCGGCAGCGCGGGCGCCGAATTCCTTGACGAAGCGGTCGTAGATGCCGTCGAGCACGATCAGCCGTTCGGAGGCGATGCAATTCTGGCCCAGGTTGATGAAACAGCCGCCCAGCGCCGAATGGACCACGTGGTCGAGGTCGGCATCCTCGCAGACGATCATCGGGTCCTTGCCGCCCAGTTCCATCACCACCGGGGTCAGGTGCTCGGCGCTGCCCTCGATGATACGCCGGCCGTTGCCGACCGAGCCGATGAAGAGGATCTTCTGCACCCGGGCGCGCACCAGGGCGGCGCCGGTCTCGCCGAAGCCGTTGGCGATCTGCACCAGGTCGGCCGGCTGGCCGGCGCGGGCCAGTGCCTCGTCGATGATCTTCTGGAAGAAGATCGTGGACCAGGCGACCGCCTCGGATGCCTTGATCACCACCGCATTGCCCGCCATCAAGGGCGCCACGAAGGAGCCGAAGATGTTCTGGAACGGATAGTTCCAAGGCACGATGCAGGCGACGACGCCGAGCGGCCGATACTCGATGCGTCCCTTCTTGTGCAGCAGGATGCCGGACGGCACGCGCTCCGGCTTGAGGAATTTCTCGCCGTTCCTGATCACCCAGCGGATCTTGTTACAGACCGGCATGACCTCGCCGAGCAGGGCGTTCTCGAAGGTCTTGCCGCTGTCCTCGACCACCGCGGCGCAGATCTCGTCCATCCGCTCGAGCACGACGTCGAGCAGGTGGTTCAGCACCGCGCGGCGGGTGGCGAAACTGCTCCGGCCCCAGGCCACTTGCGCCTGCCGGGCGCGCTCGACCACGGCGCGGACATCGTCCGGGCTCGCCACGGATACTTCGCCGAGGGATTCGCCGGTCGCCGGATTGATGCAATGGATCACGCTCGCCGAAGAACGCGGGCCGGTGTTCGCCGCGGCCTGGGGGAGGGGGACGATATTCATGCCGGTTCTCCTGCGACGGCGCGGCGCTGTGGGACGAAAGACGTCTCTTCCTGCCGGTCGGCCAGGATGAAGTCGGCGGCACGCCAGGCGATCATCATGCTCGGCGCATTGAGGGCTGAGACCGGGATTTCCGGCACGGCGGAAGCATCGGCGACCCGGACATTGGCGAGGCCCTTGACCCGAAGCCGGTCGTCCAGCGGGCTGCCGGCGTCGTCGCCCATGCGGCAGGAACCGCAGAAATGGAAGGTCGTCATGGTGGCGCCATGGATCCATTTCCACAGCGCCTTTTCCGAGACCGGCTTGGCCCCGGCGGAGAGCGGGCGGACACCGGCGGCGGCTAGCGACGGTTTGGCGGCGATCGAGCGGGCGCGGGCGATGCCGGCGCGCAGCACGGCGCGGTCTTCCTCGGTCGCGTAATAGGCCGGATCGATCCGGGGCGGCACCGCGGGGTCGGCCGAGGTGAGGTGGATCGCGCCGCGCGAACTCGGCTTGCCCAGGATCACCACGATGCCGAAGATCGAGCCGACGAAACGGCGGAGCGGCGGCAGCTTGAAGGCGAGGTCGACCAGGCCGCGGATCAGCCGGCGCAGGGCTTTGATGCCGTAGAGCCGCCCGGGCAGGGCCAGCACGGGCACCATGCGCTGCATCGACTGCTGAAGCGAGGCGGGGGCGGCGTAGCA
>Ga0265297_10002194_pt1 | contig 41145 bp, 38 predicted proteins | sample Munlanlwell13791_FD_192502 | JGI IMG/M metagenome (GOLD analysis project Ga0265297, IMG submission 192502) | Leachate microbial communities from a municipal landfill in Southern Ontario, Canada - Leachate well 137-91 | ecosystem: Engineered > Solid waste > Landfill > Unclassified | place... | reverse complement strand
ACAGTAAAAGGCCCGAAAGAGCTACGGACGGATCTTGCGGCTACGATGTTTTCGCTTCGCGAGTTCTGGATAAGAAAACCAAAGCTGTCATTGGCGAACTGCCGGTGGAGATTAAACCGGGCGAAAACGTGCTCATCGGCATCGGCATTGCCTTCGAGGTTTATCCTGCTTGCTACGCGGCTGAAATGGGCCCTAGGAGTGGTTTTGAACCTAAATTCGGCATAAGGCTTGGCGGAGCTCCGGGCACGCTTGATTCAGACTTCAGGGGAGAATCAACCGTCTTTTTACTCAACGAAGGAGACCAGCCGTTCTTGGTGGAAAAACACATGAGAATCGCTCAGTTAGTTTTCCGCAAAGTGGAAACGCCTGCCTGGGAAAGAGCTTCGGCGCTTTCTCAAACGAAAAGAGATCAAGGATCGTTCGGTTCGACCGGACTGAAGGAGATCAAAAAGTGATAACAAGGGTCCGCAAACGGACCTTTTTTGTTTATTTTATTTGTTGTGTTAAAATGAAAACCCATACATATGTGGCCATTATTTTTCAACAAAAGTTTGATCTTAGGCAATCCCGAAAGTAGCCTGGGTATTTGTACTTTATGGTCCAAAACGGAATTTATCGCGAAAGATTTGCCTAAAGAAAAATACCACCTCATCGGCAACCTTTATACGGCTGACGGCATCAGCTATTTGATTAAAAATATTTTAGCCAATCCGGTTATTACTCATTTGATAGTTTGCGGCCAGGATTTTTTTAAAAGTGGCGAAGCTCTCGTCAATTTTTTTAAAAATGGCGTAGATCAGGATCGGAAGATTTTGGGCTCTAGCGCTTATTTGCATTCCAATATCCCCATGGAGGCCGTGGATCTTATCAGAAAAAATGTTGAGATAATTGATTTGCGGGGCAAAGAAGGCGAAATCCCCGATGTCTTAAATAAATTTTCGGGCAAGGCTGAAAAATTCGCCGATCCTTTAGTGCTACCCGAAGAAACGGAAAAGCAGGACCTACTAACCAGCGAGACAATGGGATTTCGGGTCGAGGGCGGGCTTTCCGAAGTCTGGCTGAAGATTCTGGATCTGATCATGAAGTTCGGCGAGGTAAAAGAAAGCGAACACGAACTCAAGCAGAAAGAAGCCTTGGATATTATGTCGGTTATCAATAGTTTCACCTTAGAGCCGTTTTTGGAATTGAAAGAAGAGGACGTCAAAAGGTATGTAGATCTGTTTTTTTCGGAAAAAACGCCCCAGGAAATAGAATATACTTATGGCAAAAGATTATTCAGGTTTGCCTACGAATACGTTTCAGAACAATTCGGCATTGAAATGAGGTTCTTTGTTAATCAGATCGATAAGGTGGTCTCCAGACTGAAAAAATCGCCTTATTCCAGAAGGGTAGTGGCCGGTCTTTGGAATCCTTTTATCGATTCCGATTCTCCGAATCCGCCCTGCCTGACCCAAATCACCTGGAATGTAAAAAATGGTAAAATCTATCAAACATGCGTCTTTAGAAGCCATGATTTATTCGGGGCTTATTTATTAAACGCCCTGGCCTTGCGCCGGTTGCAAGAAAGGATCTCGGGCGAAGTTGGCCTGGAACCAGGCAGCCTGATTATTATTTCGCAATCAGCTCATGTTTATGAGAATTCGTGGAAAAAAGCGGAAATCCTGCTTAATAGTCATTATCGTAATAAAGAATTGGCCTTCGGCGCCGATCGAGCCGGTTATTTCTTAATTAAAATAGGGGAGAATCGTGAGGAAATTACAGCCCAGCACTATTTAATAGATGGTCGAAAAACAAAATATGAGTTTAAGGGCAAGGATGCTGTTACTATCTACAAAAAAATACTGAACGAACACTTGGTTTCTCAATTAGACCACGCTGCCTATTTGGGCAGGGAATTAACAAAAGCCGAAGAATGTATTAAAAATAAAAAAGAATATCTTCAAGAAGGTTAATTTTATGATTCAAAATAATAATCAAGGGAAGTTTATCGTTTTCGAAGGCTTGGACGGATCGGGGCAGTCGACTCAAGCCGAATTACTGAGGAAATTTTTAATCGAACTCGGTTTCGAAGTCGTTTTGACCAAAGAACCGACCAAGGATTCTCAAGCCAGTCGGGAAATCAGAGAAACGCTGGATAAGAAGATTAAAATTTCTCCGCAAAAGCTGCAGGAACTTTTTACTCAAGATCGAAGGGAGCACTTAGCTAATTTGATTATCCCGGCGCTCAAGGCGGGGAAGATGGTGATTTCGGATCGCTATTTTTTTTCCACTTTCGCTTACGGAGTTTTCAGCGGTTTGGAACTAGACTGGCTGATGAAAATTAACGATGAGTTCTTAGTCCCGGATCTTACTTTTATTTTAAAAGTTAAACCGGAAACCTGCGTCAGCCGGATTGAAAAGAGGGGCATTTCTAAAACATTATTCGAAGAAACTCAGAAACTATCTGGCGTTTGGAAGACTTATGCGATCTTGCCCGATCATATTAAAAATGCTTATATAATTGATGGCGAAAAAACAATCGAGGAGGTGTTCGCCCAAGTTGAGTCGCTTGTTCATTCCAAATTGAATTTATAAAGGAGGTGCCGCTTGGTAAATTTAGATTTTCTCAAAAGTAGGCCGGAGGATGATACTTTTCATCGTGGAAGAATTATGTTCTGTCTCATCGACGGCGGGTTGAAGGTCGGTCCGCTGAACACGCCCGAATCTCATATTGAATGGTTCCGGCGCGAAGGTTGGCTGAATGATGAAAACGCAGTAAATTTTCTGAAAGCAAATATTCGCGGCTTTTATCTTCCGGGCGCGAATAAGCTCTATGCTTACAGAAGCGCGGGGTTCGGTTTTGATGAAAGAGTCTTGCCGGACTTGATGGAAGAGATTGATGATTTCCAGCAGGCTTTTGGCCTTAATGGCGAAACTGAAATCCGCCTTGGACCGAAAGACAGCCCGATTCACGGGGTAGACTATCCCCAGATGTTTGCCGGCAAATTGAAAGAAATGTTGAGGGTTAAACTTTTAGATATTGCTGATGACCCTCAATTAGTATCGGTCGCCGGAGCGTTGAGTTGCTTTGAAGAAAAATCATCGATCAGGTTGATGGAAGAACTGTCGGTTTTACCCGAAGATCAAAGATTCAAGCGCGAACGGGCGGTTTTGAAAAACAGTTTTGGTCGCGGGCACGGTTCGATAGGTGATCAAAGCAGTTTTGTTTTCAGTATCGAAAACCTGCCGAGAGCAGCTACCTTGCAACTTTGTTTGCCCGAATACTTGGCGCATCTCCAGCAATCATTGCGGCGAGCCAGGGCTGACAGGGGTTATTATTTGCCCGAGGTGATCAAGAGATCTCCATTGAAGATCCGAGTTGAGAAGATCATCTCCGAAATTTTTGAGTTTTATGAAAGAATGAGCCGGGCCGGTATTCCTGGCGAAGACGCCAGGTTCCTTTTACCGCTTTATACTCGGACAAATATCCAGACAATAGTCGGAGCGCGCGAATTATGCCACCTCTGGTTAATGTCGCAGGATGCCGGGGTGCCCTCGGCCGCAAAGTCGGTAGTTGATGAAATGATGTATCAGGCAAAGAAGAAAGCCCCCGATCTTTTCGAAGATTTCGGTTTCAATTATGAACGGCTGAGCTGGTATCCGTCTTCTCAGCTTTTTGCCCTGGCCAACGAAACGGTTAGCCGCTTGGTTAATCGTCGTCAGCCGGGCAACCAGAAAGCGTTCTTGTTGGGCTGTGTTGTTCCTTTTGAGGTGACGCCCGAGGTTCTCCAAAGGGCCGTGAAAGAACGCAACGAAGCCGAGCTCGCCAATCTTAAGCATATCCATTTTGAGTTCTTAGCGCCGATGTCGTTGGCTTGTTTTCATCAGGCTACGCGTCAGAGAACCTGGAACCACAGCGTGGAAAGTATTTACGACGCTGCCAGAGAGGCTCTGCTCCATCCGGAGTCAAGGATGGTGATACCGCCTTCTATAGAAAACTCAGAGTTTGCCTCCGAATACCGGCGCATTCAATTCGCCTTGCTGTCTCTTTATCAAGAATTACTTAATCGTAATATTCCCAGCAATGAAGCAGTCGGAGTTTTACCTCACTCTTTGATAGTTTATGACTGGATTCATATCAATGGCTGGAACGCGATCCATAGCATCGGGAAACGTACGTGTACCGAAGCTCAATGGGAGATCCGCGCCATCGCAAGAAAAATGGCACGCGATATTAAGGAAATTGTTCCGGCATTCAAAGAATGGGCCGAACCGCAGTGCATCACCTATGGCCGATGTCCAGAGGTGAAAGACTGCGGCTATTATAAGAAGAAGCAAAGTTAAATTTATAAGGTCTTTCGTCAAACGCGAAAGACCTTTTTCTTTTATTCTAAAACTGTTAAAATTAATTATATGAACATCAATAAACTCATCGATCATACTAATTTAAAAGCTAATGCGACCGCAGAGGATATTAAAAAAACGTGCCAAGAAGCGAAAACTTACGGTTTTCGCAGTGTTTGTATTAATCTTCGTTGGATAAAGACAGCTAAAGCAGAATTAAAAGACACGGATATTAAAATTGTGACGGTTATCGATTGGCCTTGCGGGGCCTCGACCACCGAGGCTAGGGTTTGTCAGGCCAAGGTCGCTAAAAAAGACGGGGCGAGCGAAATCGATCCGGTTATAAGTGTGGGCGACCTTAAGGCGGGCAACGACGAAATTGTCGCGAAAGATCTTAAGGAATTAGCAAAAATTTTGCCCACCAAGGTAATTATCGAATCAGGATTTTTAAACGAGGAGCAGGTTATTAAAGCTGCCAGGCTCGTGAAGGCTGCGGGATGTTATTGCGTCAAAACATCAACCGGTATGGATCCTAAAACCGACATTGACACCAAAATTAATCATGTTAAATTAATACGGAGCGAGGTGGGCGAGAATTTTCCCATCAAAGCTTCAGGAGGGATTAACACCAAAGAAGACGTTGAACGACTAGTTGCGGCTGGAGCCACGATTATCGGCACCAGTTCTTCTTTAAAAATCATCGGCGTTTCCCAAAAAACAGAATCTTACTAAGGAGGTAGCAAGATGTCAGAAAAAGGGGATAGTCGCGAAATGACTTATCTTGCGGGCGCTATGGATATGGTGCCCGACAGCGGTTTGGAATGGCGGGCAACCATCACTCCAAAGCTTGAGAGGTTGGGGATCGAGGTTCAGGATCCGATCGTGATGACTAATAAGCTTTTAAATGTCGCTTCGGCTAAGGAGGCTAGGTGGATGTTAAGAAGGCTTGCCGAAGAGGACGAGGTAAAATATTACCAAATTGTGGATGTGATCGAAAAACAGGACCTTGATGCAGTACTCCGCTCCAAATTCATTATTACTTTTTGGGGCTGGCAGATTCCAACTTACGGCACGGTGGTAGAAAACGATACCGCAGCCAGGAATAAAGTTCCGATTTACTGCGTTTGTTTCGCCCCGGCTTATGTTCTGCCCAATTGGTTCAGGAAAGATATCCATCGCAGCGGCGGGCAAAAGTTTGACGATTTTGAAGGATTGTTGAAGTTTCTCGCTTCACGCAAAGAGATTATCGAGCAGTATCTTAATAAAGCCCCGGGCGGTTAATCCTCCCGGGCTTTTTTTCTTTCCGAAGACGTGATAAATTAAAAATATATGAAAGAATACCAACCGACGATTGGTTTGGAAATACATGTGGAATTAAGGACAAAATCAAAGATGTTTTGTTCTTGTTTTAATGATCCAGATGAAAGAAAACCGAACACCAACGTTTGTCCGGTTTGTATGGGGCACCCGGGAACGCTGCCGGTTATTAATGAGGAGGCTTTAAGAAAGGTGATAAAAACCGGGTTGGCCCTGAATAGTAAAATTCCTGATCATTCTAAATTTGACCGCAAGAATTATTTTTATCCGGATCTGCCTAAGGGTTATCAGATTTCTCAATATGACGAACCTCTTTGTCAGGGAGGATTTTTGAATATCAACGGGCGTAAAATCGATATCACCAGGGTCCATCTCGAAGAAGACACAGGCAGACTAATACATCCTGCGGGCACGGAATACTCCCTGGTTGATTTTAACCGGGCGGGCGTTCCGTTGATGGAATTAGTGACTGAGCCCGATATTGCTTCGGCTAAAGAGGCTAAGGCCTTTGCCGAAGAGCTGAGGTTAATTTTACGCTATTTGGGCGTTTCGGACGCCGATATGGAAAAAGGGGAGATGCGGGTTGAAGCCAATATTTCTCTGGGAGAAGGGAAAAAACTTGGCACTAAGGTTGAGATCAAAAACTTAAATTCTTTTAGGTCGGTAGAATACGGCATTAATTACGAAATCGAAAGGCAGGGCAAATTATTGAACTCCGGCAAAAAGGTTATTCAAGAAACTCGCGGCTGGGACGCAGCCAGGGGAGTTACGGTCAGTCAGAGAAAAAAAGAAGCGGCTCACGATTACCGTTATTTTCCGGAACCAGACTTGCCGCCTTTAGGGTTTATGGCAGATGATATCAAGAAGATTAAAGGCGAAGTTCCTGAACTGCCCGAAGCGAGAAGAGAGCGTTTTAAAAAAGAATACGGTTTAGACCGGGAGGACGCGGAGATGTTCGTCCAAAACAAAGAGCTGGGCGATTATTTCGAAAAAGTAGCTTCAGAGTCGTCAGATCAAAAAACCATCAAATTATGCGCTAATTATCTGATTACCGACCTGCAAAGTCTTCTTAAGGGTACGTCGGTGGCTGACAAGGATTTCAAGATAACTCCCGAAAATTTTGCGGAGTTCATCGGTCTTATCGCTAAAGGGACGATTTCCAGCAAGATAGCCAAAGCGATTTTGCAGGAAATGTTCGCAACGGGCGGCGATCCATCCAATATTATTCAGGAAAAAGGATTGATTCAAATTACTGGAGAGGGGGAAATAGAATCGGTGGCAAAAAAGGTCATTGAACAAAATCAGCAAGCGGCCGAAGATTATAAGAAAGGGAAGGGCAACGCCCTTCAATTCTTGGTTGGCAAGGTGATGCAGGAGACTCGCGGCAAAGCGAGCCCCGAAGTAACCGGGCAGCTCTTAAAGAAGCTTCTCTCTTGACAAAAGCATATATTGTGATATAATAGCAAATATAAGCTGATTTAAGTTTGGATCGGCTCCACCAGGCTGCGAAGGAAAAGAGGCCCATTAATTTAGGCTTATCATCTTTTTCCTTGCTTCGCAGCCTGGTGGAAAAAAGAATATTATAAGGAGGTTCTTTTAAATGGAGAGTATTTCGGTCCACGAAGCAGCAGAGGTCTGCAAAAATGGAGTCATCGCACTGCCTGGTCATATGGGTAAGGTCCACGGCATAGTGGAAAAAAGTCCCGCCCGTCCGAAGCTTCACAATGGCATGTTGAGATTGTCTTCCGGCCGAGAGGTTCCCTGGACGCCAGCCAACCAGATCCGCTGGTAGCGGCTCCAAAAAAGAAGAGGGAGAGATTAATCAATCTCTCCCTTTCTGTTTGGCTAAAAAATCTTTTATTAGCTTTTCGGCTTCAGATTGTTTTTTTATCCAATAAATACGCTCGTCTCTTTTAAACCAAGTCATTTGGCGTTTGGTAAAATGTTCGCTTTCTTTTTGGATAAGTTCAATCATTTTTTTGCGGTTTATCAACCCTTGGAGATATAGGGCGACGAAGCGATATTCTAATCCAAAATCCACGAGTTTCTTCCAAGAAATACCCGATTGGCGAAGTTTTTTCACTTCTTTAACCATACCCGCATTCAATCTTTTATTCAGCCGCAATTTAATCAGTTTTTTTAATTCCTCAGGTGTTTTTTTAATGCCAATCATTAAAACTGGATAGGGTAGCGGTTGTTTCTTGAGAATCGGTACGGCTTTGCCCGTTTTTATCACTATTTCCAACGCCCTGATTAATCTTCGGCGGTTTGATTGGTCGATATTTTTAGCTCTTCGCTGATCAAGTTTCTTAAGTTTTTCAAATAGCGATTTCGTATCTAATTTTTCAAGCTCAGCCCTTAATTTTTGATCAGGTTTAACTTCTGGGATTACAATGCCGTCGATAATCGCTTGAATATAGAAACCTGTACCTCCGCAAATCATAGGCGTTCTCTCTCTCTTTATGACTTGGCTAATAGAAGCTTGAGCCATTCTGCGGTATCTGGTGACGTCGAATCTTTTTTGGGGCGAAGCGACGTCGATTAGATGGTGAGGCACGCCTTTCATTTCTTTTTTGGTTATTTTGCCGCTACCCAGATTCATTCCCTTATAAACTTGGCGCGAATCGGCCGAAATAACCTCGCCGTTAAATTTTCTTGCGAGATGCACCGCCAGCGCTGATTTGCCCGAGGCGGTTGGGCCCAAAATAACGATTATTGACTTAGCCATGCCTAGTGAGTTTGATTAAGATTTTTTCTCGGCGCTTTTTTTCTTCCAGTAAAACGTTATCTTCGAGCCGTGATGCGGCCGTGCCGGGTCTGGAAGAGTATTTGGCGACATAAGCGATATCGAACCCGATTGTCTTAAATAGTTTTGCGGTGTTTTCAAAGCGTTTGGCCGTTTCTCCGGGGAAACCCACGATAGCGTCGGTCGACAGATTAATGTCGGGCATTTTCTGTCGGATTTTCTTAACCAGCGTTCGATACTGGCTGACGGTATAATTCCTATTCATTTTTTTTAAAATTTGATTGTCGCCCGACTGGACCGGCAGATTAAGATACCGGCCGTATTTTTTGCATTCAGCCAAAATATTAATCAGTTCTTTGGAGAAGTTTTTCGGGTGGGGCGCCGTAAAAAAGAATTTAAAATCGCCTGGGATATTGTTAATCATTTTCAGCAGCTCGGCGAAATTAATTGATTGATCTTCAGGAGAACGATAGTCGTTGACGTTTTGACCCAAAAACCAAATTTCCCTAGCCCCCTCCTTAATAAAGCCAAGAGTCTCTTTTAAGATTTTCTTATGGGATCGGCAAAATAGGCGACCTCTAGTGAATGGCACAACGCAATATGAGCAAAAATTATTGCAGCCATTAGAAATAGGGACGTAAGCTAAAAGCTTGTTCTGACGTTTGGGTATAATATTGCCGGGGATTTTGTCGTCCCAAATTTCATCGAAGATTTTCTCGAATTTTTCTCTATCTTTCCTTAAAATGCAGCCGGTCAATATTTTTTTAGCTTTGATATTTTTTAATTTCATCGGCATTCCGAAGACTCGATCAACAGCCGATTGTCTGACCGAACACATATTAACCAAAATCAAATCAGCTTTTTTAATATCGGTTGCCGGTTTGTGATTGTGTTTTTCCAGATAGGCGGCCAGCCGTTCCGAGTCTGCTTTATTCATTTGGCAGCCGTAAGTTATGATGTGATACCACATAATTTTTAAAGATTATCACAAAAAAACAGTTGCTTCAAGAGTTAAAGCAACTGTTTTTATTTTATCTCCGGTTTTTTTTACTCTGTCTTTCCAAGAGAGGTTTCGCATTCTTCTTTTGTCCCGAAAGTTTGCAGTCCTAAGTACATATACAATCCGCAGAATTGTTTCTGTTGGCAATAAGAAGAATTACTATCGTACCACCACATGCTTTTACACGCAGCATTGGTCGATTGGCCCTCAGAAGAGCAGGTTCCTCTATATTCCGCTTCCGTGCCAGCCGCAGAGGCATAGCATTTATTGCTGTACGTTTTGCCGTCTTTTCCGCAGACGGGATCCCATAAAGTGATACAGGCCTGATTCTCCGGGCTGGTTTTCGGCGTGGCGCTCGTTTCGGCCGGCACGATACAATCAAAAGAAGCGATACATCCTTGGTCATCTTTTTTGATCACTATTCTGCCGTTGGGGCAGAAGGTTGCAGCCGGTTTTGATATTTGCGGGCAAGACACCGCCGTGTTTTCTTCTCCAAATCCCTCTTGGACCTGCTCGATCATTTTTTCTCTGGTTTGTAGGAGTTTTTGAATAATTTGGGGCTGATCCTGAAGTTCTGATTTCAGGTTTTCAATTATTTCCATTTGTTTTTCCTTTAGGCCCGATAGGTTTTCGGTATAGTCTTGGAATCGGCCCATTTCTTCGGAAGTCATGCTTTCGATCTTTTCTTTCAGCTTGGTTAAAATATTGGCACTGACGCCCTGGACCGCTTCTTTAATTTCTTGAGGTGATTTTTCCTCTAAAGCGTCAAGAATTTCCAAGGTTTTAAAGTTTTGGAATTCGTTTCCTTCGGCTTGTTCTAGATTGTTCTGCAGCCTTTCTTGTATTTTTTCCTTATTTTCTAGCTTATTCATAACCTCGCCGAATCTTTCTAAATGCGCCTCTCTGGCTTCAGTTATTTTTTCCAGAACTTCAGCGGGCACTTGGCTGGCCAATTTTTGCAAGACGGTTTGTTGGAGCGTTTGCTGCTGGATGAATTTATCAAGAAAATTACTGACATCTTCGCTCTCTTCCGCAGTTTTTTCGATATTTTCGACTACTTCCTTGAACTTGGCGGCTTCTTTTCGATAATTTTCGGTCGCTTTCTTGATTACTTCCACGTTTTCTGTTTTTTCAGCAACTTTTTTTAATTCGATTAATTTTTCGTTAGTGAATCTTTCCCTAAGTTCAGCCTTTTTTACCTGGTCAAAAGTAAAAATGCTTTGGATTTCTCGGCTGATATTTTTTAGGAAATAAAATGGACTGTCTGGCAAGATTGTGGGCTCAGCCACGTTCAGGTCTTGGGCCGTGACCTCTTCTTCGACGACGGTCGCTTCTTCGGCCGAAACGAAGCTAAAAGCGCATAAAAGGCAGAGACTTACCAAAAAAATATTTAATAGTTTCATATTAATGATGAGTTAATGATTGATATGCGACTCGACCTTTAGTGTATTTTCTCTTTTTTTTCCTTTAAGAAAGACCTCCACTGTTCCAGAAACTCCACGAAGAACTGAAAGGGCATGTCTAAAAGTGAGTTAAAGAGGACCGCGACCGCGTTATACTTGGCCCATTGATTGGATAGCCAGCGGCCGACTTGGATGATTGGCAGGGAAAAGAGGTCGATGATACTTTGTAAAAATGTTTCTTTTTCCTTCTCCACCATCAGTTCTTTTGCTCTCTGGCGGATTTTTACCCCGGCAAAAGAGATCATCGATACGAAAATCAGGAAAATGATAATAGAAAGAGTACTGAAGTTGATTTTCTGCAGGCCCCAGACGATCACACCATACGAAGCGATAAAGCTGGCTAAATAAAAAATGGCCATAAAAGAGTTTAGAATAAAACCCCTGCGCGGAGACGGCTTGACGTCGTATATGTCTTTTTTCTCCTTGCCGTAAACTATCTTCATTACTTCCATAATGACCAGATCTTCGTTGTGTTTTGAAGGGGGGCGAATACTCAACACTAAAAAGAACATCAAGATCGGCGGAGTGACGACGCTTAATATCGAAGTTAGATAGTCGAGTTGTTGGGTGACGTATTTATCGAAAGGAACCTCAATGGCGATGGCAATTAAAACCTTAGAGATGAAAATAGAGATCGTGCTGTAGACCGCCGCCCGACTCATCTTCAGTCTGACTTTTTTTAATCTCAGGCCGTAAGCCTCTCTCACCTTGCTTTCCAGTGATTCCGGCGCTTGGATAAGTTCATGGGCTTGCGCCGGATTTTGTCCGACGATATCGCCTAAAATTAAATAAGAGGTGTCGTATCTTTCGCAAACGGCATAGAATTTTTCTGAAAGGGGATGCCTCAGGGCTCCCTCGATTTTCTGCCAAATTTGATAGATATTCGAAGAAATTTCGGTAAGGGTCGGGTGGGGGAGATTAGTCCAATCTGGATACCAGCGCTTGATGAGATTATAGCTGATTGTCGGCTCATCCAGCTTAAAAAGCGCTCTTTGAATGGCGATATAAAGCTGCGTATCGGTTTCTTCTTTGGTGAGGACTTGCGCACCCGCCCTTCCCTTAACTTGAACACTCTCTTCCATTACTTCCATCATGAATTCTATCAAAGCGCTTTCTTTTAAAGAGGGTGCGAGCGTCCCTTCGATTTCACAGGCCGCTATTCCGAAAAGCCAGTCATAAAGATATATTTTCGATTTTTCTTTTTTTGGAGCCGGGGAATTTTCCAGAATAAAAGAGTACTTATCTATTAGTCTTTGTACCTCTTCGATCTTAGACTCTGGTATGGTTTCGTTCGGAAAATGCCCGCCGCGGATTAATTCATGGATGAAGGGTTCGGCGATTTTATCGTCTTTGTTTAAATTCTTTTTTAAGAACAATCTTCTCTTTAAGATTCTTTCGACGGCAGTTTTCCTTAGAAGATGTTCTTCTCTCCAGTCGATAACTCCCCTCATTTTTTCATAAAAAGAAGCTACTCTACTGGCGACTTCATCTACACTGATGGTGCCGCCATCTTCTTTGGATTGGAGGCTTTGCGACCACTCTTTGTAGCGATTTATTAATCGCTGAGTTGATGGGGTAAGTTCTTGCATATATTTTTAATAAAATCATTTAAAGCGACGATGCCCAAATCTCCCTTACCTCGTTCCCTGACGCCCACTCCATTGCTTGATATTTCTTTGTCGCCGACGATTAAAAGATAGGGGATTTTTTGCATTTCCGCTTCCCTGATTTTTTTACCTAGGGTTTCCTGCGCGTCGTTGACTTCTACCCGGAAAGACGCTAATTCTTTTTTGACTTTTTGAGCATATTCAACATGCCTGTCGGCTATGGGGATGATGCTGATTTGGACGGGGGACAGCCAGAACGGCAGAGCTCCCGCATACTGTTCCAAGAGCAGTCCGATGAATCTCTCGAAAGATCCGAAAAGCGCCCGATGCAGCATGTAGGGTCTTTCTTTCTCGCCTTTTTGATTAATGAAATTCATATTGAATCGTTCGGGCAAGTTGAAATCAAATTGCAGGGTCGAGCATTGCCATTCCCGGCCCAAACAATCCTTAATTTTATAATCCAGCTTGGGGCCGTAAAAGGCAGCCTCGCCCTCTTCTTTTTTAAATTTCAGGCCTTGTTCGGTTGCAACTTCTTCCAAAAGTCTTTGGGTGAAATCCCAACCTTCGTCGTTGCCCGCGTACTTCTTTTTATTTTTCGGGTCTCTTAATGAAAGATAAACATTGAAATCATTAAACCCAAAGACCTTCAACATATATAAGATAAAATCAGCCACCCGTTTCAATTCGGCTTTAGCCTGATCCTTCATGCAAATAATATGGGCATCATCTTGGGTAAATCCTCGGACGCGCGTTAACCCCGAAAGTTCCCCAGATTTTTCATAGCGATAAACTGTTCCGCATTCGGCCCAGCGCAAGGGCAGGTCTTTATAGCTTCGGAGTTTAGAATTATAAAGCACCACATGGAATGGGCAGTTCATGGGCTTTAATAAATATTCTTCTTTGATTTTCGATTTGACGTCCTCTTGGGCTTCTTTCAGGGTTCGGCTTACTTCAAGCGGGGGATACATATTTTCATTATAAAATCCCCAATGACCCGATGTTTCCCAAAGGTTGCGGCTGCCGATATGAGGAGTGCGCACTAATTCATAGCCGTTCTTTAGGTGTTCCTTGTGCCAAAAGTCCTCCATGATCCGCCAAAGAATCGCGCCCTTAGGTTGCCACATAACAAGTCCCATACCTACCACCGGGTCAATTAAAAAGAGATCAAGTTTTTGACCTAAGACGCGGTGATCACGTTTTTCCGCCTCGGCTTGCAACAACAAATAATCATCGAGTTCTTTTTTGCTGCCGAAAGCCAGGCCGTAAATCCTGGTCAGCATTTGGTTTTTTTCACTGCCCTTCCAATAGGCGCCAGCGAGCTTAATCAGTTTAAACCCTTCCAAGGGTATTTCTTCGGTTGATTTAACGTGGGGTCCAGCGCAAAGATCTTTGAATTCGCCAGTTTCATAAATACTGACCGTTTTGCCGGGCAGTTCCTTAATGAGCTCTAATTTATATGGTTGGTCCTTGAAGAGTTTTTTGGCCGCTATTTTTGTGGCTGATGTTTTCTTGAAGGCTAAATTCTGTTTCGCCAATTCTTTCATTTTTGCCTCGATTTTAGGCAAATCGGTTTCCGTTAAGTTTTTAACCAAAATATCGTAATAAAAACCGTTTTCAATGGCAGGCCCGATGCCGAATTTAGCTTCCGGATGGAGTTCTCGGATCGCGTAAGCTAAAATGTGGGCCAGAGAATGCCTGATTGTGTCAATTTCCATATTTTTATATTAGCATAAACCCTTCTCTGTAGGAAAGCCGGTAGTTGTCTTAACTCTTGACAATGCGTCATGATGCGTGGTATAATATGAGCCATAAGCGATTCCAGTTTAAAACAAATCTTATTCAAATGACATATCAAATCATCCAGTATCTTTTGACCATATTGTCCATTTATTTGGATAGCTAAAGAAAAAGGACCCCTAACGGGGTCCTTTTTCCTTGTTAAGCTCGTTCAATAAGTTCTTCGATTTCGTTGCAAATAATTTTGGGAGTGCCGTCTCGGGCATCAACCCTGCCTGCGACAAAAACAACCTTGTTTTCCTGGAAGATCGTGGGATTGCGCTCGATCGCCGAAGGGAAAACAACTACCTCGATGCGTTGGGTTTCGTCCTCAAGCTTCATAAAAAGCATGGGTTTGCCGGTTTTAGTGATGATTTTCTTAATACTGGAAACTACTCCTCCCACCTTGACTAGTTTTCCCACAGTTACCTCAGGGACCTGGGCAATAGGTAAACACCGGCTCTTTAAAACGTTTCGGAAGGCCCTTAAAGGATGGCCGCTGACATAAAGGCCTAAAAGCTCTTTCTCCCAACTCAATTTGTCATGGGAGCTTGCCGGATCAGTTTGGGATAAGGTTAATGTGGCCTTGAATCCTCCTAGGCCGTCAAATAAACCCTTTTGTCCGTTACCCTTGTTTTTTTGGGTTTCTCTAGAGTGTTCCAGAAGTTTTTCTAAATTATTAAGCAGTTTATTTCTTTCTTCCAGGCTGTCGAAAACTCCGGCTCGGATCAGGCTTTCCATTGATTTTTTATTTAAATTACGCGAAACTACGCGCGTTACGAAATCTTGGATTGATTTGAAATGGCCCCCGGCTTTCCTTTCTTCCAAGATAGCCTCTACCGCATTGATGCCCACATTTTTTATTGCCAGAAGACCGAATCTGATTTGGTTTTTTTGAGGGACTACGCCGAAGTTCATGAAACTTTCATTGACATCGGGCGGTAAAACCTCGATGCCCATTTTTTTACATTCTTCAATTAAGACTGCGATGCGTTCCACATCTGCTTTTTCCGAAGTGAGCACGGCCGACATGAATTCGACCGGATAGTTCGCTTTGAGCCAAGCTGTTTGGTAAGAAATCATGGCATAGCAGGCCGAATGCGATCGGTTGAAACCATATCTTGCGAACGGTAACATCCATTCCCAGATTTGCTTGGCAATTTTTTCACTAATGCCATTTTTAATCATGCCCTGGACCATTTTTTCTTCTTGAGCCTCCAATAACTCTTTGATCTTTTTACCGACAGCTTTTCTTAAGATATCGGCTTCAGATAAGGTGAACCCGGCAAGCTCTCGCGCGATCTGCATGAGTTGTTCCTGATAGATGCAGATGCCGTAAGTATTTTTCAAAATAGGTTCTAATCTTGGATGCAGATACTCAACTTTCTTTTTGCCGTGCTTGCGGGCGATATAGTCCGGAATCAATTCCATGGGACCGGGGCGATAAAGCGCGATCATGGCGATGATATCTTCGAACTCCGATGGCTTCAGCTGTTTAAGATATCTTTGCATGCCGCCCGACTCCAATTGGAATACGCCTACGGTGTCGCCCTGCTGTAAAAGCTTGTAAACTTTTTTGTCGCCTTCGGGCAGATTTTCAATATCGATTGATTTGTTGTGCACCTTGTAGATGCGGGCCAAAGTATCTTCAATGATGGTAAGATTTTTCAAACCCAAAAAGTCCATTTTCAACAAGCCTAAGTCTTCAATGGCGTGCATTTCATATTGAGTGACGATGTTCTGTTCGTTTTGGGTGGGATGCTGCAAGGGCACGATATTGTCCAGCGGATCTTTGGCGATCACAACGCCGCAGGCATGGGTTGAAGCATGTCGTGCAACTCCCTCGAGTTTTTTACCGATATCGATCAGTCTTTTGGCCTGTTCGTCGCTGTTATAAAGATCTTTAAATTCTTTAATTTTTGATAAGGCATCGTTAAGCGTGAAAGCGAAGGGTATCATTTTTGCCAGCTGATCGCAAAAACCGTAGGTATAACCGAGCGCTCTGCCCACATCCCTGATTACGGCTCTGGCCGCCATGGTTCCAAATGTGATGATCTGGGCGACCTTATCGCGTCCGTATTTTTGAGCGACATATTCGATGACTTCGTCTCTTCTTCGGTCCGCAAAATCAAGATCGATATCGGGCAACGAGATACGTTCAGGGTTCAAAAATCTTTCGAAAAACAGATTGTGCTTTAACGGATCAACGTTGGTGATTCTTAAACAGTAAGAAACCAAAGAACCTGCCGCTGATCCTCTGCCCGGACCCACGACGATTCTTTGGTCCTTGGCCCAGTTAACGAAATCCTGAACAATTAAAAAGTAAGAAGCGAATCCCGTTTGCTTGATGACTTTCAGCTCAAACTCCAATCTTTCCATAATATTTGCGTCAGGTTTTTCATATCTTTTGGGCAGTCTTTCCAAACAAAGCTCTTTTAAATATTCGTCAGGATCTTTATTCTCCGGCAAGGGGAAGTAAGGGAGTTTTGTTTTACCAAGCTCAAATTGGAAATCGCAACGGTCCGCGATTTTTTGCGTGTTTTCCAAAGCTTCGGGAACATCCTTGAATTCTTCTTCCATTTTTTGGGGAGTTTTCAAGGAAAAATCGTCCATTTTCATGCTCAATCTTTCCGGATCTTTGGGATCAGCGCCGGTATTAATAAGCATTAAAATATCTTGCGCTTCGGCGTCTTCGGGCTTTAAGTAGTGACTGTCGTTAGTGGCGACTAAAGGAATGCCGGTTTTTTTAGCTATGGCGATCAGGGCCTGATTAACTTTTTCCTGTTCCGGAATGTGGGCGTGGCGTTGCAGTTCTAAATAAAAATTGCCTTTGCCGAAAATTTCCTGATATTTCAAAGCGAGCTCTTCGGCCTTCTTGATTTCATTGGCGATGATTAAGCGGGGGATTTTGCCCTGAATGCAAGCCGAAAGGCCGATAAGACCCTCGGAATGCTTGGCGAGTAATTCTTCATCGATTCTCGGGCGATAATAAAAACCCTCAAGGTGGGCCTTAGTGATGAGTTTTACTAAATTTTGATAGCCCTGCTCGTTTTTAGCCAAAAGAACCAAATGATATCTGATGCCGTCGACGTTGGGCCTCATTTGGGCCATACTTTCAAAGGCTACATAAACTTCACAGCCGATAATCGGTTTGATTCCCTTGGCCTTCGCTTTTTTAAAAAATTCCACGGCGCCGTAAAGCACGCCGTGGTCGGTAATAGCCACCGAATCCATGCCCGATTCTTTGACATAATTCAAAAGCTCGTCAATTTTCGGAAGACCGTCAAGTAAACTGTAATGGGTGTGGACGTGAAGGTGGGTAAATTTCATGGCGACCGCCTGAAATTAAAAGTTATTACAGGATTATAACACTGCGCGAAACTTTTTGGCAAATTGCGAATTTTTTATGTTAAAATAAAGCAATGGCGCCGAGTTTTAATGAAGAAAATAAACTAAGAAAAGCAGGCTATAAAAACATAGCGGGCATCGACGAGGTCGGCAGGGGACCGTTGGCTGGTCCGGTGCTCGCTTGTGCCGTGGTTGTCAGTGGAAAAAAGCCGGATATAAAAAATATCAGAGATTCAAAACAATTATCGGCTCAACAAAGAGAAAAGATTTATAGAGAACTTATCCGTCATCCGAATGTAGCATGGGGGATCGGTACTGTTTCAGAAAAAGTCATCGACAGAATAAATATTTTAGAAGCGACCAAGTTGGCCATGGCGCGCGCCGTCAAAAATCTCAACTCAAAAATGTTGGAGGTCCGACCTTCAACATTTAGGCAAGGAATCGATTTTTTGATTTTGGACGGAAATTTTAGTATTAGGTCTGATATTCCTCAAAAATCAATTATCAAAGCGGATGAAAAAGTTTTTTCCTGTTCTTGCGCCTCGATTATCGCCAAAGTCGTTCGAGACAGATTGATGCAGCGCTACGATAAGCTTTATCCACGTTACGATCTTGCGAATAATAAGGGATATCCTACTAAATATCACCGAGATATGATTAAAAAATACGGTTTTTGTAAAATTCACCGGAAAAGTTTTGTCTTGACAAAAACATAGAGGAGATGTATAATTAAGGCAGTAGAAGGGTAGTACCTTTCAATATAATAAGGAGGTAGGCAAATGAAGATGTCTACGATTTTCCAGATTAGCCATTTCCTGGCCGCCTTGCTTGCAATGTCACTCGCTGCAACTATGTATCAATCCATGATGCTTGCGCAGTTTGCAGGGATAGCCTGAATGGCCAAAAAAGAAGGACCACCGTAACGTTCGCTTAAGCGACAACGGTGGTCTTTTATTTTTCATGGCGAAGCCATGATAATCAAGAAATGAAACGAGAGCGCTAGCGACCGTGATATTTCTTCTTTTTCTTGACGCTGTTTGGAGCAGGTATTAGAATGGATTAATATGGCAACTCAAAATAAGAATAATCGCGCATTGGAGATTACCGTCGATACTAAAATTTATCCGCTCGAAGTCATTTACGGAGCAGCCTACGTTTTTTTAGACAAAGCCTATATTTATTTGGACGGAGATCCTCAAAAGAAAATCATTGTAAGAATTAAAAATAAACAAGGGTCCGGAAAGTGGATTGCGGAAAAGCTGCGCGATGAGTTCATGAATGAGCTTTTGAATTATGGCTTGAGATATCAGATTTCAAAAAATAACAGAAAGATTAGGGAATATATCATCGGCACAGCCCTTCTTTCGACCACGGGCTTAGAAGAGAAGACTGAAAAAGAAACAGAAGAAGATTGGCAGGGCGACACCTTAGGCATCGCCGTTCCCTGGGAGGAAAAGTATGGAAAAAAATAATCAAACAATATTTTTTAATAAAAAACTTTACAGTCTGGACGCCATTAAAAGGACGATAGCGGCTTTTAAGGAATTGGGCAGCTTCCGCATTAAGACGGCGGGTTCTTCTTACGAAGTGGTCATTCGGGATTCGGATCAAGAAATCGGGGAGACTCTTCAGGACGAATTCGCAAATTACGTATTAGCCGAAACAAGAAATGGATAAGATTAATTTGAACGCAAAAAAAGTAGCGTTTTTCCGTTTTAAGAAACTGAAAGACAAGTATTTAATTACCAACGATTTGGGTAATTATTTTTTTCTTTCTCCAGATTTGTTCAAACAATATCTTGAAGGGAGATTGGATAAAAAAAGCGAGACGTACAAGGCCCTGGAAGCGAAAGAATTTATCGGCGACTCTCTTGATAAGAAAAATTTAGTCCAAAATTACCGTAAACGGAGCACTTATTTGTTTTTGGGTCCCTCGCTCCATATTGTGGTAACTACTCTTAGATGTAATTACAATTGTGTATATTGCCAAGCCAGTTCCAGAAATCAAAAAGAGAAGGGCTATGACATGGATATTAAAACGGCGCGGAAGGTCGTTGATGCGATTTTCCAGACTCCGAATAATCTCATTACGATTGAGTTCCAGGGGGGAGAGCCTTTGGCGAATTGGCCCGTAGTTAAATTTATTGTTGATTATGCCCGGAAAAAGAATAAGAAAGCCGGCAAAAATCTTTTCATTACCTTAGTTACCAATTTAAGCTTACTGACTGAAGAGAAGTATCAATTTTTAATAAAAAATAGGGTGATTTTCTGCACCTCGCTTGACGGTCCGAAGCAATTACATGATCGCAATAGGCCCTGGTCTGGCGGCAGTAGTTATGAAGCGACCACAAAATGGATCAAAAAAATTCAGGCGCACCAAAAAAGAGATATCGATTTGTATCATGTCTCGGCGTTATTGACGGTATCGAAATTTTCCCTTAAGTATCCCAAAGAAATAGTCGACACTTATCGCAAGTTCGGATTTTCCGGAGTTTTCCTTAGGCCGTTAAGTTTTCTGGGCTTATCTGGTACAATGAGAAGTAGGATCGGGTATTCCACAAAAGAGTTCCTTGATTATTGGAAAAAAACGATGGACTATATCATCGGCCTGAATCTTAAAGGCGAAGAATTCAGCGAACGCGGTTCCAAGATCATGCTCCAGAAGATTTTAACTGATTTTGATCCGGGCTTTCTCGATTTGCGATCGCCTTGCGGAGCGGGCATCGGTCAGATGCTTTATAATTACGATGGCAAGGTTTATACCTGCGACGAGGGTCGCATGTTGGGCAATGATACTTTTTTGATCGGCAACGTTCATAAGAATAGCTACCAGGAGATGGTTTCCCACGATACGGTAAAATCTCTCTGCGTAGCTTCCTTACTGGAGAATCTGCCGTGCGATAATTGCGCCTATAAACCATATTGCGGTGTTTGTCCGGTTTTGAACTACGCTCTTTACGGCAATATCTTCACTTCGTTGCCCGGCAATGAAAGATGTCAATTATATCAAGGAATGTTGGACTATTTATTTGAAAAATTGCAAAATAAGAGAATAGCCGAGGTTTTTGAAAATTGGGTCCGTCCCAAAGAGGGAAATTAAAACACATGAAGACAATTCCTTCTATTAAAAAGAATGTTAAGGCTTTCTTGACCAGCGAGGAGGGAAAGATTACTAAAAAAAATGCAGCTGAACTCGGCGTTGGTTTGGCGGTTTTGGGCGTGATGCTCGGCAGTAGCGCTTCAGCTCATGATAATTGTTGGAAAGGAGATCATAGTTCTCATGCTTCCCATGGTTCACATAGCTCTCATAGTTCTCACAGCTCTCATAGTTCTCATGCTTCCCATGGTTCTCACAGTTCCCATGGTTCACATAGCTCGCATTCTTCCCATGGCTCCCATGGTTCTCACAGTTCCCATGGTTCACATAGCTCGCATTCTTCCCATGGCTCCCATGGTTCTCACAGTTCCCATGGTTCACATAGCTCGCATTCTTCCCATGGCTCTCATGGTTCACATAGCTCACATAGTTCGCATTCTTCCCATGGCTCTCATGGTTCACATAGCTCGCATTCTTCGCATGGCTCTCATGGTTCCCATAGTTCTCATTCTTCCCATGGGTCGCACGGCTCTCACGGTTCCCATGGGTCGCATAGCAGCTGTCCATTTATTATTCTTTGGAACGGTAAAAATTTTGTCATAGAGAATAATATTTTACCCCAGTCTGAATTCGTCAGCGATGATAAAAAACCGGTCGATGATCTATATAAGATAGAAAACGCTCTGGTTCCATTAAACGATAAATATAGATTGGTAATTGCCGAGTTTGAACAAGAGCATTCTTATTTTTCTGGTTTTGAACTAATCAAGGTGGTTCATCCCCAAAATTTGTTCCCCGAGGCATTAAACGGAAAGATAGTTTTTTATAAAAATCTTACCAAACCAGCGGAAATTACGGACGGCGAGGGCAAGGAGGTATCTATAAAATCTAACAATGGATTTCTTTATTCCGGCAAACAAGGCGATAAACTAAGATTTAAATTCAAAGAAAATAGCAAGAATATTTTGGTCTGGCGAGCCTGCTTAAGGGCTAATCACCCGAGAATTGAGTATCTCAACAATGCCGTCAAGAAATTAAAAGATAGCGATCAATTCCGTAAGTTTTTTACGAATTTATCCCCAGTACCCTGGAAGGTTCCAAATATCTTTGTTTGCCTTGTTTCGGCTGTTTCTCATAGCAGTCACAGTTCCAAATATCTTAGTATTATCTTAAAGTTATTATTTCCGCAAAAAAAGAGCGTAGAAATTATTCATCCTCGAGAAAATTTCAGCACAGGTTTAGCCGATTTATCGGGATTCGTCAAAGGCACTCAGGACTCTATAGAGCTCGAAATGGAATGGACTAATACTCATAAGATTAATCTTTTGGGTATGGTGGAATTAGCCTCGGAAGAAGAGGCAAAGAAGGCGCAGATCGAACATTTAGAGCTGGAATCTTTGACGCATTCCCACGATAAGACGAATAAGGCCGATTTGGTTAAAGGAAAAGTAGAATTAATTCCTGTCCAATTTTTAGAATTGATCTTTCCTTATAAAAAAACAACCGTTCCCCAGGGGAAGGCTGTTTCCTTCTTTTTAAAATCGAAGGGTTACTACCAAAAAATCTAACCGTTTTCAAGACAAGGAATTGACGAGTTCCTCGATCTGTTTGCATTTCATGCCGTCTCCTAATTCGAGGTAGCTGTTTTTGATTATATTCAGCATCTCGACCGGAGAGTGTTCGGAGAAAATTTGTCGTTTAGGGGTGGGGTTGATGATACCCTCAATTAAATTGCTCTCGGCCACGGTTATCAGTTCCTTCGTATTTTTATTTTCATTTCTTAGGTATTCCTTAAGGAGCGGCGGATCTTTTTGATCGGGAAAGTTTTTTAGCTTTTCGGGGAATGATAAGTAGCGGCAGCGATACAAATCATCTACGGTTTCCGGAACGATAATTCTGACGATTTTTAGCGGGAATTCCCTGATCGTGTAATCAACCATTAATGGTTCCCAAGAATTCTTTTTCGAAAATTTTTTGATTATTTCAATGTCGTCTAAAAAATCGGTTGTATTGTAGCTTTCCAGAGAGCTGAAGGGGATTTCGGGCTCGTTTTCGTCCATCTGAGAATAATCATCAAAGCTTCTCCCTGAAACGACCAGAGATAAAAGATTCTTTTTTCTTTCACTGATAATCTTCAGCTTTTCTTTATTAGAAAAGTATTTGTCAATAAGATCGAATTCGCGATGGTACATTATGACCATGGGGTTAAAACCTCCGCCTTGCCATTCTTCGACTAAACAGCGCAAAATAGCCTGATTTAAATCCAGATGGGAACCGGCGTGAAGAGTTTTATGAAATAGCTTCTTTTTGATCGTGCTTTTTTCGTGATCCAGGTTGTGATTAGTAAACAGCACCCCCATCGTCGGAAATCTGTTACCCATGGTCAAATCTTTTATTTTGACGCTGATGTTGAGGGAGTTGAAAATCTCGATAGCCCCCAAGACCGCCTTATCTTTGATTGTTTTGATATCTACAGTTGGAGCCGGCATTCTTTTTAGGACATGATCTATTAAAGAGTGTCTTTCGCAGACTTCGCAAAAGGCTTGAGAAACCGCTTCTTCCAAGGTATTGCCGGCCGCCAGTCCGTTGGAGCCAATAGTGTCCCTGATAAGTACGTGCGGGACTTTTTTGTATTTATTATCAATTAAAGAAAGGGCATCGATCCAGTGCTGGGAGATGCCTCTTTGTTTGATTTCTGCTATATTAATCGACGGAAAATGAGTGAATAAACTTTTGATTTTAATTCCGTTTGGGATATTTTTTTCCTCGCCCCTGGTATAGCCGTTGAAAGTAGAGCCTGTTTCTAAGTCCGCGCTTAATTTTAAATAGGGGATGAGCGGTGAAAAATTCGTGGGGATCCTCTCGATCGTTTCTGCCAAAGCACTGGCTTTGGATAGTTGCAGAGTTGTGCCCTTGCCGGCGGCCACGTATTGCTGGCCATAGTGCACATGTCCTCCGTAAATCGAGAAACCAGCTCCGATTTTTCCTCCGGCGTATTTTAACTTATCCGAACTGATGCCTGTTTTTTCTAAGGCTTTCTGGATGTTTCTGACGGTTTGCGTTGGCGCCGCGCTCTTATAATTTGCAAATATTTTAGGACTCGCCTTGAATATCTTGGATGTCATGGAAAACTAAATAACTTCGCTTTTTAATGAGGCGATATTTTGGAATATATTTTTACCGTTGTCGAACCATTGTATTGCTTCGATAAACGGCCTCTCTTTTTCAGTAATGGAAGTAATAATATTTTCGGCTTCTTGGATTTCCTGAAGAGCCCTAGTTAGATCGCCGTCGTTGTAGTAAGCGGTAGCTATATTATAGTGAAGAACAAGCGACAAAAAGCTTATATTCACTTTTTCATTAAAGAAAACTGGTTCAAGCGACGAGAATATTTTCAATCCCGTGTTGAAATAAGTCCGGGCAGTGCTGTTTTCTCCCTTAGCTAAGGAAATTTCTCCTAGACCAATACTGGTTGAGACTTCGGCGAAGGGTATCTCAAAAGCCCGATTATATTCTATACTGTCTTTAATCTCCACGATTTTTTCGAAATATTCTCGAGATTTTTCAAAATTGCCCAGCCTTAAATATGATTTTCCTAATTCTTGGAAAAATTCGAAGCGTTGGAAGTTCGGGTCGGGCATCAGGATATTGTTGTCGTCGAATAACTGCAGTCCGTATTCGAGGTTTTCAACGGATTTCTCATAATTTTTTAAATAAAATTGGCACTTGCCGATACCAAAATAACTAACGCTCCCCACTAACGGGTCTTCTATTAAATCGAGGTCTGTCTGATAGTATTCAATCGCCTTATCACATTCGCCCAATAAGGTATATAGATTACCAAAATTGTTATTTAACCTTTGTTCGATTAAGGTTCTGTACGCTTCGTTTTCAATCTGTATTTCTGAGCACTTTTCAAAGCTTTCTTTGGCCGAGGTTGTTTCTCCGAGAAGCATGAAAGATAGCCCCTTGATTAAATAAGCTTCGGCTTCGATTCTATCGGCCTCATCGGCTGATTCCACTTTATCAATTGCTACTTGATCCGCGTAATCAACCGATTTTTGATAATCACCCTGTAATAAGTAGACGGCGGCTAAGTCCGTATGAATTCTGGGCTCAAGTGAAAAATTCGGCTTCAAGTCAAGCGTTTTTAAGAAATAATCTTCAGCTGCGTCGAAATCGCTTTTAGCAAAAGCAATCTTACCTAGGCCGTAATGGGCGAAATAGGAATCGGGATTAAGCGCTAGGGCTTTTTTAAAGTTTTTTTCGGCATTATCCAAATCGTTGGCTGCCAAATAGTTTCCGCCGTTCATCTGATATTTTATCGTCCGATAATCGTTGATTTGCGGCGACAGTATTATACCCACGGCGACGACGATAATTATTGCCAGAATAATGAGGTTTCTTTTGTTTATGAGTTGCATAATTTAGCCCTTTTAGTGCCTGCTTTAGGTTAGTTCATTTTAATTCATTTATTTTTGCCGCGCAAGCCGTTGGTTTTTTAAAGAAAAACAGGCTAAGATGGATTAATGAAAAGAATAGATTTAAAAATCGGTTTTCAATGCAACAACCGCTGTTTGTTTTGCGTTCAGGGGAATAAAAGAGATGTTTTCCCCAATAAATCAGATAGGGAAGTCAGGGAAATTTTGGAAAAAAACGCTTGCGATTGCCGTGGGGTGGTTTTTACGGGTGGCGAACCGACCATCAGCGAGTCGCTTGTTTCTTGGGTTAGATATGCTAAAAAATTAGGCTATCAGGACATTATGATCCAGACAAACGGCAGATTGTTCGCTTATCGTGATTATTGCGAGGCTATTATTAAGGCTGGGGCCAACCAGTTTTCGCCGGCTTTACACGGCTCTACGGCCCACATTCACGATTCCCTAACGCGAGCTCCCGGGAGTTTTAGCCAGACCGTTCAGGGAATTAAAAACTTAAGGGCGCTCGGGCAATATGTTGCGACCAATTCAGTAATCACAAAGTTAAATTACAAGGACCTGCCCAATTTGGCTAAATTACTGGTCAAATTAGGCGTCAATCAGTATCAATTCGCTTTTATCCATATCAATCAAATTATCGCTAATGACCCGAAATTGGTTAAGGAGATCATTCCGCGCCATAAAGAGATCGAGCCCTATGTTAAAAAAGGACTGCGCCTGGGCATTAATGCCGGCATCGCCGTAATGACCGAAGCTATTCCTTATTGTTTTATGAAGGGTTATGAGGGTTTTGTGGCCGAAAGGATCATTCCAGACGCCGATGTTTTTGATGCGGAATTTGAGATTAAGGATTACACCAATTATCGCAGGAATGAAGGCAAGGCCAGGGGACCGGCCTGCTCTGGATGTAAATATTTTAAAGTTTGCGAGGGTCCATGGAAAGAATATCCTCAAATTTTCGGTTGGGAAGAATTCCAGCCGGTAAAAGCTAAAAAATGAAAAAAGAAACAGTCAAACAATCTCAAATATGGCTAGTGATGACCGGTTTTTCTTGTAACAACAACTGTATAATGTGCAGTACTCGTCCCAAAGCTGAGTCTTTTTCCGACAGGCCGACGGAAAAAATTATCGACGATTTGAAAAAGGGGAGAGCATTAGGTTATGACGAGGTTGATTTCACGGGCGGCGAGCCGACCATCAGGCCCGACATTCTGCATTTAATAGAAATCGCCAAAGAACTCGGCTACAAAAAAATAGGCTTCAATACGAATGCCCGAATGTTGAGTTATGAAAAATTTTGCCGGAAACTCGTTGAGAATGGCGTCAATAGGGTTACTTTGACCCTAAACGGACATAATAAAAAATTAGTTGACGCTATCGCTAGGACTCCCGGTACTTTCGATCAGGCGATTGCCGGGATTAAAAATATTTCCCGTTATTCGCATGTGGAGCTTTCTGCTAACACGGTAGTTTCAAGGCTGAATTGCCGATATTTAAAAGAGATCGGCCGGTTTATTAACAATCAAGGCATAAGATCTTGGCACTTATTGGATTTAATTCCTGACGGTAACGCCAAGCCTCTTTATAAGAATTTATATGTTGAGGTATCCGAGCTTTCCGAGGCTCTTAATAGTTTAGAAAATACAATTCAATTATTTGATTCGGTCATGTTTTTCGATTTTCCGCTTTGTTTTTTTTCCGCAAAGATGAGGGAAGAAAAAAGGAATCATTTTATCACTGCTAAGGGGAGGATGGAAATAACCAAGCAAGTCGGATATAACCCTAAGCGTTTTAAGGAGTCAGAAAAAGGTTTTTACGATATCCACAAAAAAAGAATCGGAGTCTGTGAGCGATGTAAATTTTCACACGATTGCGCGGGTGTCTGGGAAGACTATTTGGATCTTTGCGGCGAAAAAGATATTAAGGATTTGTCGGTAAAAAACGATTGTTTCGCGGTTTCAGGTGACCCAGGGGGAGGTCCGGAGGTGCACGCTTATATCCAGATCGGTTCGGCTTGCAACCAAAAATGTTTGTTTTGCAACCGCCCGCCTACGCCTGAATATCAAAAAGGCGGACATCAAGACGCCGAGGTTATTAAAAAGAAAATAGATGAATTGGCCCAGGATCCGACCATTAAAAGAGTAATTTTCACGGGCGGCGAACCGACCCTTAATCCTAATCTTTCAGAATTGATTTCGCGCGCTAAATCGCATGGTTTTAAGGTTGAGATCCAAACCAATGGCACGCTTTTGGACGGAAGGAAGCTGTCGGAGTTCAAAAAAAACGGGCTCGACATTATTAATTTTGCTTTCCATAGCCACAAGGAGGCCGTGAGTAATAAGTTGAGAGGGGTTAAATTCGGCCATAAAAAAATATTGAAAAATATCGATTTGGCAAGAAAAATGGGCTTTGACATCCACATCATTCACGTGATTAATACTTTCAATTATAAAGATTTGCCGGCATTTGTAGATTTTATCCATAAAATGAAGCTCGATAATTTATACTTAAATTTAAGCATTGTCGTTCCGGAAGGCTGGGCATGGAAAAACGAAGAAGTTATCCCGCGAATGAGAGACATAAAACCGTATTTGCAAGCAGCTATGAAAAAATGCCGTGATTATGATATTAAATTCGATGTTTCGGAAATCGTGCCTCTTTGTATTATGCAGGGTTTTGAAAAACACGCCGTTTCGACCATTTTCAAACTTTCCAAGATGAAGATCATGGACGATTATTATTCTGGGAGAAGATTTTTGGATTTCGATAATCTGACTGACGGTTACGCCCAAAAAGCTCCGCAATGCTCAAAATGCACATTCGATAAGATCTGCGCCGGTTTTTATCCGAGACTTAAGGAAATTTACGGTACAGAAGACTTTATCCCCAGAACAGACGATCCGTCTTTGATTTTCGAGGAGTTAAATTCTCGGAGCGGGTTAACGGATAATTTTAAAGGTAAAGAAATAGAAACCTTCTGTCATAAAGAGAAGCGATCGCCGAAGATTCTCTATTTGAATCTCGATGAAAAGTGCAATCAGAATTGCGTTTTTTGCGTGGTAAAGGGTTCCAATAAGGACAAATTCGGTTCAATGGGCAATCAAGAGGCAAAAAAGATTATTAAAGATTTCATCGAGGGCGGAGGAGAAACAATCACCTTTACCGGAGGCGAGCCTACGTTAAGAGACGATTTACCCGATTTAATCGATTACGCCGAACAATTTAAAAATCTCAAAGGAATATCAATTATCACCAATGGCGTAAGATTGTCTGACAAGGATTATTGCGCAAAAATCATTAAGGCTGATAAAGAGAAAAAAGTCAGTTTTTCCATTTCCTTACACTCTCACAAAGAGGCTGTTTCTGACTTCTTAACTAAGTCCCGAGGCAGTTTTAGAAAAACGATTGCGGGCATAAAAAATGTTATTTCAAATAAGAGGAGGGTCAGTATTTATCACGTTATCACCACTAAGAATTATAAGGACTTGGTGGAGTTTTCCAGATTTTTAGTCGAAAGCTTTCCCGAAATAAAAGATATGAATCTTGCTTATCCGTTTCCGCAAGGCAACGCGGTTTTAAACGATTGGATTAATGTCAGGATAGATCTTTTGAGGCCTTATCTTAAAAGAAGCCTGAAATTTTTAGAAGAAAATAATTACAAAGTTGCGATCGCCGCTTGCGGCCAATTTCCCCTGTGTGCTATCCCGGGATTCGAGGAAGAAGTGATCCGATCTTTGAATGATAGCGAGGAGAACATATCCGGCGTGATAGGGGAAAAGGCCTTTCATGAATTTGAAATGGCTACCGATGAATGGGTGTCGCAATATAAAGGCAAAAATAAACAATGCACTCGATGCATCTTAAATAATATTTGCCAAGGATTTTGGAAAAAGTATATAGATTTATTCGGTTTTGCTGGCATAAAACCGGTGAATCAAGATAATTTCGAGGGCAATAAGGTGATTTTAAACACCAAAGAAGGTTTTAAAAAATTCGCTTCGAAAATTAGTAAAGAAAAGTTCAATCTTATTATCCTGGGAGGTAATTATGAAAAGGAGGTAGGCGGGTTTATTAAAACCAATAAAATTTTAGCCGTGGTTTTACGCCAAGGAAAAGTCGTTTACCCGAAGTAAATTTTTTATGAGCACAAGTCCTTATATTTATATCGGTTACCATTGCAATAATAATTGTTCTTTTTGCAGTGAGGCCGATGAATATTTCGAGAATCTTAAGGAAAAAACACTGGCCCAAATCAAAAAAGAGATTATTTTAGCCAGAAAAGACCACGATATCGTGAATTTTATGGGCAGGGAACCGACCTTAAGAAAAGATTTTTTAAAAATTTTGAATTTTGCCGTAGGCCTCGGTTTCAAACAGGTCGGGATGACCACTAACGGCCGGATGTTTTCTTACGGAAAGTTTGCACGCCAGACGTTAGATACAGGTATCAATCAAATCGGGATTTCTTTAGCTGGAGCTACCGCTAAAACGCATGACAAAATAACTGGGGTTCCCGGGAGTTTTAAGCAGACCTTGGCCGGGATCCGCAATATCGTCGCATTCAAGAAACCGGAAACCAGTTTCCTGGTTAATATTCCGCTGAGTCGATTCAATTATCTCGAGCTCGAACAAACAATTGAACTACTGGAGGGCTTGGGGGTTAAAGAAATTAATATTTTATTTATCGCCCCCTTAAGTAAAAGATCTCGCAGTCAAAGGGTAGTCATGAATATGAGAGAGCTAGGCGAGTACGTATTTAAGATTATCAAGCCGCGCCTCAACGGTTCTATAAAATTTCTTTTAATCGAATTCCTCCCGTGTAGTTTACCTAAAGAAGCACAGCGATATTTTTTTCCATGCTTGGAAAAGAATCCAGAAAAAGTCAGGATTCCGCTTTGTAAAAAGTGTGATTATCGGGATAAATGTGATGGAGTGTTGGGCAGTTATCTTAATTTATACGGGGATAAGGATTTTAAAATTTAAAACATCGTGGCAAACATCATCAAGAAAACGGTCATTATCGCGAGTTACACTTGTAATAATAAGTGCGTTTTTTGTATTGATTGGGACAAAAGAAATATCCCGGACAGGAGTACGGCTGAGATTAAAGGGGAGATTGCCGGAGCGAGGGCCAGGGGAAGTACTTATTTAGAGCTGATCGGCGGAGAAACCACCATTAGGAAAGATATTTTAGATTTAGTGAGTTACGCCAAGGGGTTGGGTTTTGATACTATTATGATGGCAACGAACGGCCGGGTTTTTTCATACGAAAAATTTACGAGAAAGATCCTCTCGGCCGGATTAAACAGTCTTGTTTTTTCTATTCACGGGCATACGGCCGAACTGCACGATTCGTTGACTCAAGTTCCCGGGAGTCTTGGCCAATTAAAGAGGGGACTGGCAAATGTTAAAAGAATTTCGCAGGAATTAGGCTTGAAGGTCTTATTGGGCTCCAATACTTGCATCGTAAAGCAGAATTATAAATATCTGCCTAAAATCGGCAGGTTTATCAAAGACCTGGGGATCGGTAATGCTGAATTTATCTTCGTTGACCCAAGTTACGGCGCTGCGTTTAAATTTTTCGATAAATTAGTTCCCAAAATATCCCAAATTGCGCCTTATGTACGCAAGTGTTTAGACGTGGGTAAAAACAACGGCCTTGCTCATTGGCACATTCGATACGTTCCTTTATGTTATTTCCATGATTATTTGGACCAAATTAGTGAATTACATGAGGTAAAAACCTTCACTACGGAGCACATCGCCCCGGACTTCTATAACCCCGACGCCGAGAAAGGTCGAATGGTCGTGGGGCGAGCTAAGACTAAAAGATGTTCGGGGTGTAAACTTTTTAAGTCTTGCGAAGGCATTTGGAAGGAATATTTAAAGCATTATGGAGATCAAGAATTAACACCAATTAAATAAATTTATGGCAACTGATCAAAAAAAAGAATACATCGTTATATATAAAAGCCTCGAACATTTTGAGGTGCTGGGATTTGTTAAGGCCGATTCTTTAAAAGAGGCAAAAATTTTGGCCCAGGCAGAATTAATTGAAGAGGCGAAGAATTATCAAGTGGCTGATGCCGAAATAGCCGAATTAAAAGATTTGGATCAAGTCTTTTTCAATCTTTCCTAATATTTTCTATGGCCGATATTTGTATTTGGAACAGATGCAACAATAATTGCGCCATGTGCACAAATCCCGCCAGTTTTCAGGACGGCGTGGACTCTTTTCTTTATTCAAAAAGAGAGGTTTTGGCGCGCTTGGAGGGCTGGAAAAAGAAGTATTTGGCCGACAAAGAAAACATTAATTTGACGGGCGGGGAGCCGACTATTCATCCTGACTTTTTAAGTCTGGTTAGTGAAGTTAGGCAGATGTTCCCCGAAAATAAAATAGTTATGGCGACGAACGGGCGGATGTTCAGCTACCCCTTATTTGCCAAAAAATATCTGGCTCTGAATAATTTATCGCTCGAGGTGGCCCTGCACGGACATAACGCGCGCCTTCACGACGCGGTTACCGGAGTTAAGGGTAGTTTTGAACAGACGGTCAAAGGCATCCGTAATATTTTAAAATACCGCAACAAGAGCCACGAGCTAGAGCTCAGGATCGTCATCACTAAGATGAATTACCGTTCTGTTGGAAAAATTGTCGCCTTTATTAAAAAAGATTTTTCCCGCGCCGACAGGTTGGTGCTGATTTTTATGGAAATGGAGGGTTTAGTCGAATCAAATTTCAAAAAAGTCGGGTTAACTCACCGAGTTTTTAACTCTTTTTTATCTTCAGCTAAGCTCAGAAATTGGGCTAAGGGATTAAACGAGATTAGGTTATATCATTTTCCGCTTTGCACTCTGCAGCCAGAATTATGGCCTTATGTTTGGCGAACGCTCCGAGGCAATGAAGTTGTTTTTTTGCCGCGCTGTAAAAAATGCCTTTATCGGAAATATTGCCTGGGCATTCACCGCGATTACTTAAAATTAGTGGGTGTCAAAGAGTTTCGACCCATAAGAAAGAAGATTGGCCTTAAGCTTAGAGACTCTTTTTACCACCCAATCGTCAAAGTTTTAGATTGATTTTTATGCTCCTAACCTTTCTTTTTTTAATTCCGGTATTCTTAATAGGGATTGTCTGTAGTTATACCGATTTGAAATACGGCAAGATTAAAAACAAGTGGCTGATTATAGGTTTTGCTTGGGCATTGGTTTTATATTTGTCGCTGCTTTCTTATAATTATTTATTTCTTCATCAAGCAGGCAATTTGAATTATTTAAAGGGAATGATTTCCAACGGATTATTAGCTTTAGGATTGGGCTATGTCCTTTGGAATTTGAAGCTTTGGGCCGCGGGCGACGCCAAACTCTTCACGCTTTTTGCATTTTTACTGCCGCCGGAATTCTATGCTAAAACATATTTTTCAGAATTTCCCTCATTTGTTTTATTGATCAATATTTTCGTTCCGTTGCTTGTTTTTTTACTAGTCAAGGCGTTGATTTTTATCTCTAGAAATTTTTCTGAACTGGTTCGAGGAGGGAGAATGAAAAAAGTTTTATCTGACGATGGTTTTCGATCGTTGGGGAAACAGATTATGAAGAATACGAGGGTTTATATAATATTTATCTTCGTATTTATAACTCTTCAGGTTCTTATGAAGGAAATTCTTTCAGCCACGAATGGCTTGACTTCGAAACTGCCCCAGTTTTATTTATTTTTAATTATTTTTTTTCTTTTTAAACTTTTTAATAATTTTATTTCAAAGCATAAATCCATCAGTCTGATTTTGAGCGCTTCGGGCGTTTTGTCGTGCGCTTATCTTATTTTTTCGGGCCAGTCCCAGTTTCTTTTAAGTTCCTTGAAAATTATCGTCGTTTTTCTGGTATTGGTCGGTCTTTTCCAAAAGATACTCAATATTTATATTGAGCAGCGGGAGGTCAGAAAAATAAAATCAGAAGACGTGAAGCGCGGCATGTCCCTTTCTCCTTACGGCCTAGATAAAGAGGTGAAAGAGGCCTTAGGGAAGCTGGACAGGGGAGGGTTGTCAGAGATCCAATCAGATATTCTTCGGAAAATACCGGGCGTCGAGGTCGGGGTTTACCGAACATTCGCCCTGGCGCCGTTTATCTTTTTAGGCACCCTTTTGACGATCCTAACCAAGGATTCTTGTTTGAATCTTTTGACCGAGTTTTTGCGCTTCCTTTCTTGACTTGACATGTGGTATAATATAATTAGAAATTTTCATAAAAACATATGGACTCAAAATGTTTTTCTTACAAAAATAAGTTAATTATTATTGCGGCATTATTTATCGCGGTTGTTTTGGCGGGTATTTTCATTTTTAGATTTTCGAGTTGGCGCAGCGTTGCCCCTGAAAGTTCCGTTTCTCCCGAAGAAATCAATACGGAAAATAATGAAACCGGAGGATATCAACCGGCGAATTATCCGCCCAACCTGCTGGAGGGTAATATCATCAGCCTCGATGCCGGCGATACTATTACTATTTTGGCCGAATTTTCTAAGATAGCTCCGGAATTAGGCGCGATCGAGAAGCCGATCGATATCAGCGGAGCGGAAGTAGTGGTTTATAATTTAGACACTAAAAAAGAATCTCTGGCTGATATAGACTCCCTGAAGATCGGGGACAGTATTTTGGTATTCACCAAGGAACTGAACTATGACGGTTCGGCCACGCTTGAAAAATATACGGCCATGAAAATTACCAAGATGGTTAAAAATGAAGATGGCCAATAAAATTATCATTTCTTTTTTGGGCATAGCCGGTTTATTATTCGCCGGTTTTGTTTCGGCCGATGTCTCTCCGGACGGTTGCGTCAACTGGAACAGCTGGTGCGACGGACAATCCATTACCGCGAATTTTTCTTGGTGTTCTTTAACCCAGAGCGACATTAATATGTATCGGAGCGATTGCTCCCTGGAAGGTTCGGTAACTTATTATCCGACCGTAGCAGGAGCGGGTACTAGAAATGCCGGTGTATCCACTAGTTATACCTGGAATAATCTTAACGAAAGTACTTATTACACCTGGTACGTAACTTCTTATTATCAGTGTGCTTACCCAGATTATGCTGGGAGTGTGAATACAGCGTCTTATTCTTTTTGGACTCCGACGTGCAATTCCGAACCGGACAGGCCTAATACTTTTGCGGTCGCTTGGGATAATTGCAGCTTTCAGGGCGTGAGTATTCCGATATTCAGTTGGACATATTCAGATCCGGATGGCGACGGCCAGTCAGCTTATGAAATTTGGATTGATACCGATGCGAGTTTTGCCAATCCGAAGTTCAATAACTTGGTCAATGTGCCCGCAACTTCTTACGCTTTAGATCTTAACCACGATGATGAGGGGGATTGGCTGAGTTCTTTGGCTTGGGATACCACCTACAACTGGATCGTTAGAGTAAAAGACAATCAGGGCAATTGGTCGGCCTTTTCTACGCCAAGCACCTTTAAGACGCCCAAACATGCTTATCCCTACCCGGGTTTTTCCTGGGACCCCGCAGAGCCCACTCAGAAAGAAGTAGTGATTTTTACTCCGGATGAGGCCGGTCTCTTTTACTTCTGGACGGTTACCCAGGGAGACGCTACGTTTGTAGACAGCACCGCGCCGACTTCATACACCCCTCACATTACCTTTGCTACTACAGATAATAAAATTAAGCTTCAGGTAACCGATGCCGATGCATATTCGTGCGAATCGCCCGAACAGGCCGTCACCGCGCAACTGCCGTTGCCCGAGTATAAGGAAGTGCCGCCTATCATTTGGTTTAAGAGTATTTTTTCTGAATTAGCCAGCCTTTTTAATGGTTTCGTGGGGATGCTGGGCAGAAGTTAAGTCCGGGTAATCGGGACGATCGGCCCGGCATTTATCTGCCGGGACTTGTTTTAAAATTAATATTCTGGTATAACTAAAGCAGTTTAATTAATATGCCTCTACCTAAGTGGCGACACACCAAGTCAAGAAGGAACAAAAGGCGCATGCATCTCTTTATTAAAGAGCCTGCTTTGGTTTCCTGTCCGAAATGCGGCAAACCTGTTTTGCCTCACACGGCTTGCAAGGCTTGCGGATTTTATAAAGGCAAAGAGATGATCGATGTTCTTAAGAAGTTGACCAAAAAAGAGAGAAAACAAAAAGAAAAAGAATTGTCAGCCAAAGAAGAACAAGAAAAGAAGCCCTTATAACAACTCATGGCCTCGCGTCATTTGTCACGTTCCATTGTTATGCAATCCCTCTACGAGTGGGATTTTTCTGGTAAAAAAGAGGGAGCTCTGGATAAAATCGTAGAGAAAAATATCAAAGAATACGGACCCGGACTTGAAAACACCGATTTTGTTTGGCAGCTGGTGAAAGGCGTCAATAATCATTTGTCTCAAATCGATAAAATCATCGAAAAAGCCGCTCCGGAATGGCCCATAGAGCAAATTACCATCGTGGATAGAAATGTTTTAAGAATCGGGCTTTTCGAGCTTTTATATAGCAACAAAGACGAGGTGCCGCCGAAAGTCGCCATTAACGAAGCTATCGAACTGGCTAAAACCTTTGGCGGAGAGAGCTCTGGTAAATTCATCAACGGAGTTCTGGGCACGGTATTTAAAGAAATTGAAAATAAAGAAAATGCCTAAAATTTCTAAAAAAGCCTACGGGGACCTAGGTAAAGATTTCACTGAACTAGAGAGGGCGCTGAAAATTAAATTCAAAAACGGTGATTTGTTGGTTCAGGCTTTTATCCACCGTTCTTTTTTAAACGAAAATCCGAATTTCCACCTTTTTCATAACGAGCGATTGGAATTTTTGGGTGATGCCGTTTTGGAACTAGTGGTGACCGAGTATCTTTTTTTGAAATATCCCGATAAGCCGGAAGGGGAATTAACGGGATGGCGCGCCGCTCTGGTCAACGCTAAAATGCTGGCTCAGATTTCCCAAGAAGTCGGCTTTAATAATTTTCTTTTATTAAGCAAGGGCGAAGCCAAAGAACTGGGTAAGGCTCGCCAGTATATTCTAGCCAATACTTTCGAAGCGTTCATCGGCAGTCTTTATTTAGATAAAGGCTACGAAGTTTGCCAGAAATTTATCGGCAAATGTCTGCTCAAGGAATTGCCGCGCATTTTAGAGGGTCGCCTTTTTAAAGATGCCAAATCACTTTTCCAGGAGCAGGCTCAGGAAGTCGCGGGAGTAACTCCTACTTATAAAATCACCAAAGAATGGGGTCCGGATCATGCCAAGCACTTCATTATCGGAGTATTTCTGAAAGATCAGCTGATTGCCGAAGGCGAAGGCTCTTCTAAGCAAGAAGCTGAAGTGGCCGCCGCCCAGAAAGCGCTTGAGATTAAAAAATGGTAAGGCCAATTGACAATTAATTATTTTTGTGTAAACTGGTAATATATGTTAGTTTTTCGTTTATTCCGCGTAGGCAAAAACAATCAGCCGTCCTACAAAATCGTAGTGACTGACAAAAGAAACTCCTCTAAAGGGGGCCGTTTTGTGGAACAAGTCGGTTTTTATAATCCCGTGACCAAAGAGAAGGTTATGAAGAAAGAGAGAATTCAGTATTGGCTGAAACAAGGTGTTCAACCATCTCCAACGACACATAATCTTTTCATTCAAGAGAAGATTTTAGAGGGAAAGAAGATCGCTTCTCACAAGAAATCAAAGAAACCAGCCGAGGCTGTTGTAGCGGAGGTTAAATCAAGCGCTCCTGCGCAAACTGAAACCGTAACTCAACCATCTGAGGCATCAAAGCCAGTGCAGGAAGTTCCTGCTGCACCAGAAGCTTCTAAAAACGAGTAGGGCCTGTAGTTCAGTTGGCTAGAACGCCTCATTTGCAATGAGGAGGTCGCCGGTTCGACTCCGGCCGGGTCCACTTATTAGATTTCTCAATATTACAATACGCAACGAGGTTTAAATCTCATTTTTTGCGTTTGCTAATAATAATTGCAAAAAAATGATCAAAGCTTATAAAAGGACGATTAAAGAGGGGAGGTTTGAAGAAATTAATGATGTTAAAGATTTCAGCTCGGGCAGCTGGATCAATGTTGTTAATCCCACTGTTGAGGAACTGGAGGATGTTTTTAGGATAGTCGGTATTGGTAGGGAGAATATTGAAAACGTCCTGGATGAAAACGAAACCGCTCGTTTGGAAAAGGATGGTAAGAACCTTCTAATCTATGTCAGGGTTCCCTCAAGCGCCGAACAGGAGGTTAACACTACTCCTATTACCATAATCTTAAATAAGGCGTTTTTGGTTACGATAAGCATTTACGAACACAAGATTTTCAACAAATTTTTAGACGGAAGCGTTGAGTTTTTCACTACCCAAAAATCAAAACTTTTAATTAATTTCTTTCTGCAGATCGTTGAACGCTATGAAAAACACATCAGAGCCATTTCCAAGAAGGTGGTCGGCAAAAAAGGAAAACTTAATAATCTACGGAATGAGGATATCGTTAATTTGGTGGAGATTGAGGAAGATTTGAACGATTTTATCGCCTCATTGGTACCCAATATTAATGTGTTCGAAAAGATTTTAACCGGTCGTTACATAAAATTATACGAGGAAGACCAAGAGCTTGTTCAGGACTTACTGATTGACGCCAAGCAGGTGTTGGATTTGTGTAAAACAAATATCAAAAACATTATTAATATCAGGGGGGCATATTCTACGATTATTTCTAACGACCTAAATAAGACAATGAAATTTTTAGCCTCTATTACGGTAATTTTGACCGTTCCCACCATTATCGCCAGTATTTTCGGTATGAATGTTTCGTTGCCGTTGGCCGACAGTCCATTGGCCTTTGTTGCTATTATGGCAGTCACTGTTTCATTGATTTTTACCCTCTATTTTCTCTTTATTAAGCGACGCTGGCTATAAAATAACCGTTTTAGCCTAATTTTTATCTTTTGAGTTATCCACAGGCGGATAGCTTTTTTGTTTGCGCTATTGCGGGTATAATATAGTAATCTCTAAAGGTCGACTAAAATATTAATAACTAAATCAAAAATAAACATGATTTTAGATTGGTATTCAGTCACCATCGATGCCTTGCAAAATCTTTGGCAGGGTTTCGTGGAATTCGTTCCAGCCTTAATCGGAGCCATCGTCGTTTTTGTCATCGGTTGGTTTATCGCGGTTGGCTTAGGCAAGCTTATTGCCGAGATCTTAAAAAAGATCAGATTCAACCAGATATTCGAAAAAGGCAATTGGGACGAAGCTTTAGCTAAAGCGGATATTAAAGTAGACGCCTCGGCTTTCATCGGCGCCATTATCAAATGGGTTTTTGTCATCGTCTTTTTGATGGCCGCGGTGGAAGTTTTAGGATTAAAGGAATTTGCTGGCTTTTTAGGCAGCATTTTGGGTTATTTACCCAACGTCGTAGTCGCAGCCTTTATCTTAGTGGTTACGGTGATTATCACCGACATCTTGGAGAAGGTAGTGAGGGCGGCGGTCGAATCGATCAAGGTTGGTTACGGCCAAATAGTGGCCGCTATCATCCGATGGTCAATTTGGATTTTCGCTATTTTAGCGATTTTAATCCAATTACGAGTAGCTCCTTCTTTAATTCAAACCTTATTTACCGGCCTTATCGCGGTGATCGTCATCGCGGCTGGTCTCGCATTCGGACTTGGCGGGAAAGAGGTTGCCGGGGACATTTTGCGAGATTTGCACAAGAAGCTTAAGGGTTAATTTTAACACTTACTTCGTTCTTTACTTCTCCGCCCCTCTTAAGGGGGCGGGGTTGTTTTTGCGAAAAAAAATGCTAAAATAGAGAAGAAAAGGGCACTTGGCGCAGTGGTAGCGCGCTTCGTTCACATCGAAGAGGCCACAGGTCCGAGTCCTGTAGTGCCCACTTTTTATAGCCTATGGTACAATAAAGTTGATGAGCCATAATATTTTTGTCCAATATTTGGAGTGGCATTTTTTTAATATCGCCCGAGAAATTTTAGAGGCTTGGCGCAATTGCCTGAGGTTTAACTTGAATCACTGGTCAGTACCATTGCTTCTCAAAACGTGGTTTTCTCCCTGGAGGCGCTATCGATATTCTTACGGCAAGGGATTCAGTTTCACCAAATACTTTGAAGTATTCAGTTTTAATATGACCTCACGGGTTATCGGCGCCATCATGAGAACTTTTTTAATCGCGGCCGGTTTTGTGATGGAGGCTCTTGTTTTTTGTTTGGGTTTATTAGCGTTCTTAGTTTGGTTGGTTCTGCCCGTTCTTTTAATTTTTGGCTTTGTCTCTGGTTGCAAGCTTCTGTTCTAATCGCAAGGGGTTCACATTAATCGAGCTTTTGGTGGTTATCGCCGTTATCGGTCTTTTATCGAGCATTGTTTTAGTCTCGATGCAAAATGTCAGGGCTCAGGCCAGAGACGCCGTAAGAAAGCAAGATTTAAAACAATTAGAAACAGCTCTTTTGAAATACGCCGCTCAAAACGATCAGTTCCCCGGAGAAAGATGGTGTGATAGCAGTATCGGCAGCAACGATACCGGTTGCCCTGTTAATCCCGCGGGAAATAATTGGCTGGCGACGAGCCAGATTTGGCAGAATTTAGTTGGGAGCGGTATTATGGCTCGTTTGCCGTTAGACCCGACCAATAATACTACTTATTACTATTATTATGAGCCTTGTTGTAATCAGGATTGCGGAGGAGGGCGCAGTTGTGCGGGTAAGGGATGTTGCGAGTATAATATCAGCTCCAGTAGGCTCGAAACCACCGGTTCGTCTTATACTTTATGGGGCAGATGGGATTAAAAGATATTCATATGCAAAAAACATCAATTGGCGATTTTAGCAAATTTCCGGTCGGGCAGAAAAAAAGCGTCAGTCCGGAAGAAAAAGGATCGTTTTTGTCCGGGATGAACAGGAAAAATAAAATATATTTTTTCATTATCGTTTCTTCCCTGGTTTTAATGGCTATTTTTATATTTTCGTTATTGATGAAAAGCGAGAAAAACGTCAGTCTACCGGGCGGTTATGCGCCTCCGGTGGGATATCCGCTTAATCAAGGCGCAAGTTATACTCCTCCATTTCCTTAATTTTTATGATAAATTTTAATCTAAAAGAAACAAGCATATACCGAGCAGTTAAATGGGAAAGAAATCCGTTATTGGGTTCGGCCGGGACTTTCGCGAAAATCTTTCTATTTTTGCTCATTTTCGATTCGTTTCTTTTCCTGTACGGATTTCTCGGTAGCAATTTTTCAAAAAATTCCAATTCAACACTGCTCGGTTTTTTTCTAATTTTTATTACTCTGACGATTTGGTTCAAGCTTCAAGACGCTTTTTTCAATTTTAAATTAAAAAAACCCAAATTAGCCCTTACGATCAATGACGCTCTGGACGGACTTCAGGGAATAAATTTAGCCGAGTTTTTGGATTTCGAAACAGCCAAGGCGGTGGAGGCTTCCGATAGATTCGCCAACTCTCCCAAACTGCCGCCGACCAATTCCACGACTTTATTTCACTATTTGCTCGAAAGAACGCGCGGGCTGGAATTTATTTTCGCCCGAGACCTGCTTGATTTAAAGGAGATTAAACAGATACTGAAAATCAAATTAAGAGAATACGAAGCGTCTACCGAACACGGCCTCGGCTATACTCAGGATTATCAAGATACTATTTTAGAGTCGTTAAAAATAGCCCAAAAAAGAAATCACCAGCAAGTCGTAGTCGGAGACGTTTTAAGCGCCCTGGCTATTTACGATCCGGTTTTCCAAAGGGTTTTGAATAACAATAATTTGAAAAATGCCGATATCGAAAACTTAAGCTGGTGGTTAGAATCGGTTAGAGCTAAAAACAGGGAACATAAAAGATGGTGGGAGTATCATAATCTGATGCGCCGAGGGACATTGGCCAAAGAATGGACGGCTGGTTATACGCTGACGCTCGATAGATATTCTACCGATTGGACCGAGATCGCCGAAAAAGAGGGATTCCCGGAAATCGTCGGACACCATCAAGAGATCGAACAGGCCGAGAGAATTTTGGCGCGTCGAGAATACAATAACGTTCTT
>Ga0265297_10002193_pt1 | contig 41160 bp, 45 predicted proteins | sample Munlanlwell13791_FD_192502 | JGI IMG/M metagenome (GOLD analysis project Ga0265297, IMG submission 192502) | Leachate microbial communities from a municipal landfill in Southern Ontario, Canada - Leachate well 137-91 | ecosystem: Engineered > Solid waste > Landfill > Unclassified | place... | reverse complement strand
TCGTCCGGCATCATCTCGGGGTCGGGATTGGCGAGGGCGAAGACGATGGGATGCGGCGCCATGACCGCGATCATCTCGGGCTTGAGCACACCGGGCTTACTTACGCCGACAAAAGCATCTGCCCCCTTCAGCGCGTCATAGAGCATGCAGCACGCATCACTCTTGTTGGTGAAAGACGCCAGCAGGTTCTTGAGCCATCCCATATCCTCACGGTGCGCTGTGACGACTCCTTTGGAATCCGTAACGATGATGTCGCCGACGCCGTACGAGTGGAGCAGGCGGACGATCGCGGAGCCGGCCGCGCCTGCACCCGAGACGACAATCTTCATCTTTGAGAGATCCTTGCCCACCACCTTCGCGGCATTGAGGAGCCCGGCCAGCACCACCGTAGCCGTACCGTGCTGGTCATCGTGGAAGACGGGGATAGCGAGGAGAGACGAAAGCCGCTGCTCGATCTGGATGCAGCGCGGCGCCGAAATATCCTCTAGGTTGATGCCGCCGAACACCGGCGCGATCGCCGCAATGATCCGCACGATCTCCTCCACGTTCTGCGTCTCGAGTGCGATGGGAAAGGCATCGATGCCGGCGAACTTCTTGAAGAGCGCACACTTGCCCTCCATCACGGGAAGCGAGGCCTTGGCTCCGATGTTGCCGAGGCCCAGGACGGCTGACCCGTCGGTGATCACGGCGACCGTGTGCGACTTGATGGTGTAACGCCACACAGCCTCGGGGTCTTTGGCAATCGCGCGGCAGGGAGCGGCCACGCCGGGGGTGTAGGCGCGCGCAAGATCATCTTTCGTTTCGAGAGGGACGGTGGTTTCCACACGCAATTTGCCCCGCATCTTTGCATGGAGTTCAAGAGAAGCGTCGTCGTAGGACATTCGTGTGAGAGGAGAATGGAACGCGAGTATACAAGGATGGATCGATTCCATCACCGGGAAACCGGCAAAAGAGTGTGAACTTCACTAGACGTTCTCACATCACTTCTTCTACTGTCGCAGTCGGTATCGGTTAGACGGTCTTTGTCAGCACAGGAGGTTAAAAAGCCATGGGACCCCTTTTACTACTCGATGCGGTCGAACTGGGAGAAATTCTCATGACTCGCACCCGGAGACGTGTCTCCACTCTGCTCTTCAATGGTTCGGATTTTCCGTGGTTCCCGGAAGGATTGACCCTTTCGTTGGGAATCGACAAAAACGATTACCCGCGTCACCTCTGCGAAGAGGAGCGGGTGATCCGTGGCGTCACGCTCGTGTTTCCGATCGTCTTTTGGGACTTCGGGTCGCACCTCAGCAGAGGTGCCGTGAACGTCTTTCATCCCTACTGGATCGAGTGGCTGGCCATCCATGATTGGATGCTTCCGCCCGACCCACAGGAGTGGCGTGACGGGACGATGATCGAAGGTGTCTGTGCGATGGCACAGATGCCCGCGGTCGGCAGCCTGCGCTGCCATGACTGCGCGTGGACCCAAACGTCGGGTCAGGTCTACCTTCAGGGCGAAAAGGTTATCGCCGACTGTGTTGGAAGTGGAACCTTCCATCACCGGATGTACGTGAAGCGGTTCCATTATTCGGAGCCACCCCGTGAACTGCGTTGTTACTAGTCACAAGAAAAAAGGCATGGAATGCCAAGGTCCGTCTCGTACCGATACCACACCGCACCGTCTTTCAGACAACTGGGAGATGGTGCTTTTTCATGCCATGCCACAGGAGCAGGTTCATGATGCCCAGCGCCAGCATGCCTGCGACCCCCGTCGCGCCCGCAGTGAGGTCACTGCCGCCCCTGAGATATAGAATGGAGAGTCCCAGTGTGCCATTCAGCGTGCCGTGGAAGATCGCGGCGGCGAAAACGGACTTGGCGCGCAGGGTGATGTAATTGAGGACCGGAGTTAAGAGAATCGTCCAGAGCGTCATCATGAAGACGCCAAGAACCGGATGCTGCGGGTAATTATGCCCAAGCAGAATCAGAGGCGCGTGCCAGAGACCCCAGACCGTGCCGATGATGAGTGAAGCCCGCCAGAAACCGAGTGGCAGCAGATGTCTCAGCAGGTATCCGCGCCAGCCCGCCTCTTCGCCGAACGCGGCGATGGCATTCACTGTTATTCCGGCGACCATGCCGCCCAGAAGCCCGAGAATCACGGGCATCCACGGGGATGAGGCAAGCTGTTCCTGCATGGCAACGAGTTGTTCTCCGGTGAGTGAGGAGCCGTAGCGCTCGAGCATTCCTTCCATGCCCGGTGCGAACGAAACGCCGGGCATCACCAGGTTGATGAAAAACGTCAGGAGTGCGTACACCGGCGGGAACACCCACGCCACGAGCCACCATCGGTTGAAACGGAACGACATCCGTAACGCAGGGCGCAGCGGTTCTCTATGGACGAAGCGGACGAAGACGAGCGAAACCAGGAGGGGTAGGAACATGTATGCCACTGCCACGATGAGTGCGCCGGGCATTTGCCATTGCCCGCCAAAAAGGAAATAGAGCAAGACGAACAGGTAGCTCACGGCGAGAAGCGTGAGGATGAAGTGCCGGGCATCTTTCAGGGGGGCGGAGTGGGTCATGCCGGACACTCTACCAGATTCTTTCTTGGCTTACAGAAGCAAAAAAACGAGCTGTTTGCGCCGCTTGCAGGCAGGGCTAGAATCCGATTGTCCTTTCCCCCCATCTCTCATGGCCAAGAAATCCCGCACCAAGAAGAAGTCCACGAAAGTGACGAAGAGGAAAATGAAAGTAGTGAGGAAGGTGAAGAAGGTAAGGAAGGTAAAGAAGGTGAGGAAAGTGAAGAAGGCCAAGGCCAAGGCGACGAAGAAGATCACTGTGGCCAAGAAGAAGCTCGTTGCGAAGATCGCCGAGCAAGTGATCGGCAAGGTGACGCACTACTACGATCACATCGGCGTCGCCGTGATCGCGGTCAACGAGACCATCCGTCTGGGCGATACGATCCGCCTCAAGCATGGGAATCATATCTTCGAGCAGAAAGTGGAATCCCTGCAGGTCAACCACACGCCTATTACCTCCGCCGCCAAGGGGCAGGAGGTCGGCATGAAGGTGGATGAGGTGGCCGATGAGGGAACACTCATCCTCCCGGTTTAAATCCTTTTCATGCTGCATCGTCCGAAGAGCGACGGCAGAGAGCCCGTGGCGCGCGCGCTGGGGCAGACATTCGCAACCGTACAGCACCTCACGGACTTGGTGGTCGCGTGGGGGAGCCGGAAATTGAAGCAGGTGGGTGACCAGCCGGAACCAGCGATACCGAAGAAAGGCGTCCTTCCGCTGGTCAAGCGCTCGTTGCGCGTTACGGCGCGGTTCGTGGGGAATTTGGGTGATGCCTATTACGAATGGTACGAGAAGCTGAAGGCGCGGAGGAGAAGCTGAAAGAATCGAAATGGTTGGCTTGAAATTGGTTTGTGATTCCTTGACTGGTCAGAGAGAACAGGGAATCATCCTACTATGATGCAGAACGAAGAAACCCGGACGCCAGAACATCTTTCAGGAGAGACTCCGTCCGCTATGCAGGATGGACAGGTCGCGGGCATTCGGGAACAAGCGGGTGCACGTGCGAGAGAACAGGTACCACCCGAAGTCCGCGCTGAATTGGAGGCGTTGACTAGGCAGATCAAACGGGCGGTGGAGCAGGAAACCGGTAACATGATACAAAACCTTCGAGTGAAGGTGACCAGTACGGAGGTGCTACTGCAGGGGCGAGCCAATTCCTTCTATCGGAAACAACAAGCACAGAACGCCGTTCTTAATCTCAGAGACGTTTCGCAGCGGCTTAGGAACGACATCGAAGTAACGTAAGAGGCAGAAGGGAAGACGGGGAGAGGCGAAAACGTGCGGCAGTGCTGTACAATGACTCCCCGGATATGGAACGGGCTCTCCCTTTCCTCCGGCAAAAACGTCTATTCGTCTTCGCCTGCGCTCTGCTTGTGTTTGCCATACTCGTGGCTTTCGCTCCCAGTCTCTCGCATCCTTTCATGAGCGACGACTACCACGTGCTCGCCGCACTCGCTGGCCAGCAGTGGGATGCCCGCTTCTTCTTCACGGGCTCTGGCAAGTACCTGATTCCGGTGACCAAACTCCTGTGGACGACGGAGTATGCCCTCTTCGGCACGGAAGCGCAGGGCTATCACTTGGTCTCCCTGCTGCTTCACTTGTTCACTACCGCGCTCGTCGTGGTTTTCTTTGGCCGGCTCTTCAAGTCGAAGTGGTCGGGGCTGCTCACGGGCGCCTTCTTCGCCCTCTCGGCCAGCCATTGGCGCACCGCCATGTGGATGTCCGCACAGATGAAGATGCTCGCCGCGTTCTTCCTCTTGGTCGCCCTCCTCGCGTTCTTTTCGTACCTGCGGACGGGCAAGCGGCGGTTCCTGCTGGCAACACTGGTCGCGCAGATCGGCATGCCCTTTTCGAGCGCGCTCGGGATGGAGCTCCCGTTCGTCCTCGCCCTGCTCTACTTCTTTCTCAAATCCACCGATGAGAAGCACATCCGCGTGCCGGCGAAGCGAGCAGCGTGGACGATTGCGTCCCTATTTGCGCTCTGCCTGGTCTACGTGTGTTTGCAGTATTTTCTCTACGCGCATTCCAATGTGTACTTCCTGAGCGAAACGGGATTGCGTGCGGCGTTTCTACATCTTTTCCGTGCGGGACAGTGGCTGTTCCTCGGCCTCTTCGAGGGATTCGGTCACTCCATGACGGGGTATTTCATCGGTGCGAATCCCTCCGTACTTCTGCTGCACGCCGCGGCCATGCCGATCACGATCCGCCTCGTGCCCTTAGGTCTCCTGTTCGTTCTTCTTCTGCTCCCCAGGCGTCGGGGATGCTGGATGCCCATCCTGCTCTTCGCTGCGTGGACCGTGCTCCTGTACGCCCCGCCGATTCTTCCGGATCTCTCGCAGGGACTCACCACGGATTGGTTCGTCACGCGGGCGCGCTACTTCTACGTTCCGGCGATCCCGGCGGCCGCGCTGCTCACGACGCTGCTCACCTGCGTCCGTCCGCCGAAGAGGCGCCCGATGTTGCGCGTGGGACTTGCAGCCGTCTTGGTGCTCTTCGGCGCCGCAGTGCTTCTCGGGAACCTTGGGCGCATCATGACGCTGGAGTCGTACGCCTCCGATTACACCAAAGGATTTGCCCGCGTGCGCGACGCGTACGTGCAGGATCTCACGTCCCTCCTCAGGAACACGTGGGGTACACGCGTGGTCACGATCACCGATGTACCGCTCGGTAAGACAACAGGATTTGACTATGCTGGTCATAACGTGCTCCCGTCGCACCTCGCACAAATTTACCTTTCGTCGGATGAGCGCGCGTCCTTCCGCTTCCTCCCCGAGGGAGTATCCGCCGACTACGTGGTGACGGGGCAGGGGACGCTTTGGCCATCTGTGGCAAGACGCTGAAGAGAATCTTTCTCTTCTCCAACCTCTCCCCCTCCCTTCTTTCCTTTTTTATTTTTCTCTATTTCACAAACCTCTCCCCTTACCCCCCTCTCCCAAAGAGAGGGGGAATGTTTGTTTTTTTGTAGCTGTTTGACTACTGAAGGATGCTCCCCCTTCCTCCTCGGGAGGAAGGGGTCGTGCCACGGCGGTCGCGACCGCCGTGGCGGGGGATGGAGGTTACGTTCAAAGAAAGAGGAAGGGGCTGCCCGCCCGATCCGTACCATCGGTATGGGCGGAGGGGATGGAGGTGAAAAACAAAGAGGAAGAAAGACAGCAGATCCCGGAATGCGCTATTCTCCTTTTGACATGGCAGCCCCGTACAAGATCCCAACACCGAAACTTCTGTACGTCCACGAGAACCTGCTCCCACACGTGCGGCACCGGTTCGGCATTGATTCGTACGAGTACCAGCTGGCGACGGATTTCATCGCGCACATCGCCGCCGAAAAGAATGTGCGCATGGGGACGCTGGAGGAGCAGTTGGGCTCGCTCTACCTGCAATTCTTCCCGCCTCCCGGGTCATTTGACGTGACGCTGGGGTTTGGGCGCAAGGGTGAGGTTTTGGCGAGGTTACTCAACAGACGCTGGGGGTGTTTCCCCACTATTCACCGTCTGGATATCACGCGCTACGAGCAGGAGGATGGCAGCCACGTTCTCAAGAGCAAGACCAATGTTTCGATCGAAGAGCAGATCGCGAAGGCAGTGACATCCAAATCCATCGCCATCGTGGATGACGTGCTCTTCACGGGGTTCACCGCGTTCTCGATCTTAAACCTGCTCCCGCGCCACGCGTGCGACTGCATCCACCTGTTTTTCACCCGCGGCATGGAGGTGACCAGAAAGAGCCTGGAGGAGAAGGGGCATCGTGCGGCGGTCGGGGTGTGCCTGAAGGGCAAGATCGAGGAGGACGTGAGCACGATCTCTTCCATGAATCTCGTATCCAAAGGCGCGATTCATACGCCAACGGAAGGGGATATCTCGTACGCGCAGCGGCAGGAGTGGGTGGAGGCGTGGTTCCCCGCCCGCACCAAGCGCATTTTGGATCTGGCGCACGCCATCACGGATCTGGTGAAATCTTTCGAACCCACGTCGGAATCGGAAGAGACGATCGTCTAAAATGACCCGCAGGATCCGAACATCGTGTTCGGGGTTCCTGCGGGTGTCCTGCGGAGCGTTCGACTATCAGTCCCACCAGTGGCCGCCGTACCTGCTCGGACGTTCCGACGGTGGCGGGGGAGGAGGGGTCGGGACGAAGTGTTCTTCGGCCGGAAGGGACAGAATCTTCTTCTGCGCGAAGCAGTCGTCGAGCCATCGCTTGAGACGATGACGTTCCTGCCGATCCATGGCTTGCAGGATCTCATCGATTCTCTGGTTGCCCGGGTCACTGGGTAACCTGAACCGTGTTTGGGCATCTCCGGGGATATGCCCCGGAGAGAGAGCTGTGCAGAATGTCTGCAGGCTCTCACGTGTCTTGAGCACATGGTCCGGCTTCTGGGTCATGTTTTTCATGCCGTACTCCTGGGGGGAACTTGGGATAGTGGCCACTCACGCTCTGCTCTTTCGTGGATTGCTCCACAAAAATGCAGGGAACGAGTGGCTGGAAGTGTGAAAGAGCGTGGAACATTGTGAAACGTTTCTGTGAACTTTCAAGTATTTGACCATGGTTCCTGACGTAAGAAACGGAGGTGGCACAGCTGATGTGCGCCACCCCCGTATCCCCTCATAGAGCCACATCCTGCGGCTTCAGCAGAATCTGAAGCGCATCTTGCGGATAGTCCTTCTCATGAAGAACATACCAGAGCAATCGGTGACGTCCGATGTCGATGACTCGGACAACGGAGAATCGACAGCCGTCGTCGAACGGCTTGAAGAGATCGTGCCACTGGTTTCCCTGGCGTTCCCATGCCTGGAGAATGTCATCCAAACGGACGTCATCAGGAAAATCATCAACGGTTAGGATCTGCGTCCGATTTGGCTTACACACTGTAAGCCGTATGTAAAGACGACCGATCTCATTCTCAAATAGCTCGAGGGTGTGCGGCATGCCGCCCCACGTCAGCGTCTGCACTCGTCCGGACATGTCAGTTCTCCTGTGAGAGTAGGGAGGGGAACCGGCCCCTCCGTTTGATAAACGAAAGGATCGGATGACTCCCTACGAGAGGTGGTGTGAAGGAGCGGGAAAGTGGTTGAGACTAGCACAGAGTAGGTAAAAATCGAATGGGTAGTATTCCTATTGATGTGTACGCAGGAATCAGGCTTTCCAATAACCTTGCTTCCCATTTGGAGCATAGGCTAGAGTGCGCCGCTATGGTCGAGAGCGAACCGGCAACACCGCCGAAAGAGCCCGTGGACCCGAGGCATCAGGCTCTCCTGAAGCTCAGCGAACGTATGTCCGAAATGCAGGAATTGGCGCAGCAGAGCCAGAGCGACAGAGTGCGCTTGGGCATAGATCACTTATGCAGGGCGGTGCGTGCAAAGCTCGACGAGTATGAACATCCGCACAGTCCAAGTCCGCGTGAGATCGCGCTTATGCAATGGGCGGCCGAGCACGGCATCCCCGGCGACGACCCGTACGCCGTGCAAGGCAACATCATCACCATGCATACACAGTGGATGGGAAGTCTAGCCAGAAAGACCTTTCAAAGGAGCAGTCGTCGCATCTGTTTGAATGATGTGAGGACCGCCGGATTTCGCGCAGTCATGTCCTGTGCCTGGAACTTCGATCCTTCATGCCATGGCACGGATTTTTCATCCTTCGCACGACCACTCGTGATCGCCGCCATACAGCACTGTCTCGCAGTGGGGAAAGTAGATCTCCCCAAACAGACGCCGATAGAATTGCTCTTGAGCTTCATCGGCAGGGAGCCTGCGCCGGAAGAGGCTCCCGCATCGTCTCCCGTCGTTGCTTCACCCGCAGTTACGACGGCTTCGCCTTCGCCCCTCCCCGCAGCCGCGCCAGCAGTAAAGCCCGCCCGTCCAGCACTTTCCGCAACTCCGAAGCCGCGACGAGATCTCCCGTGACGCTGGCGGTCCTGGAACACGAACGCAGCAAAAACAACGGGGAGGCGGAGGAAACGGAGTAGCGTTGTCCCCTACACCAGCTTTGACCCGTAGAGCAGCAGGGCGCCGATTGCGATCGCCACGACTGCAAGGACAGGGCGCGTGCCGGCGTCGTCGAAGGCCTTGTTGGTCAGGCTGACAAGCTTCGCCGGGAACCACGCAGCGGTGATGCCCTTGATGAGCCCGAGCCACGCCACGATGCGGATCAGCCCCGCGGCGTCTGTGCCCACCGTATAGCCTTCTCGAAGCGTCAGGGCCGCGATCACGACGACAAGAGCGCCCATGCAGCGCAGGTGCCATTCATTGCGCATGATTTCCTGCACGAATGCATAGGTTTTCTCACTCGCGATGAGAAGAGGGAAAGCAAGTAAAAGCATGAAGATGCCGGTGATTTGAGCGAAAGTTTGGAGTGCCATGACCCGGCATTGTACTCCGTCTTTTCGGGGGAGGAAGTGCGGTGGCGTTAAAGCGGCAGGGGAGTACAATGCAAAGTTGCCATGAATACTCTCTCCCCTCACACCACCGGCCTTGCCCTGGGCGGGCTTCTCGGCTTTATTCATCTGCTCTGGGCCGCGCTCGTTTTTACGGGCTTCGCGCAGACGGTCCTGGATTTTGTCTTCCGCATGCACATGCTCACCACGGGCATCACGGTCGACGCCTTCTCCTTCACCCGGGCGCTCGTCCTCATCGTGATGACCTTCGTGGTCGGCTACGTCGTCGGATGGCTCTTCGCCAAGGCATGGAACATGGCGCAGGGGTGAGCCGCTTGCCGGTTCAGAGCTTCTCAGGATCTCTGTCGTTTTGATGACGTGAGGCCTCTCTTTCGCTAGATTCAGTCCCTTTATGGATCTTCGCGAAGAACTCGATTCCGGCCGCATCCTCCTCCTCGATGGCGCCATGGGGACGGAACTCCATAAGCATGGCCTACAGGGTCAGTGTGATGCCCACCAGAAGCATCCCGGCAAGGTGATCGCCATCCACGATGCCTACCTGAAAGCGGGAGCGCAGGCCATCACTACGAATACTTTCCTCTTAAACAGACTCACGCCTGCCGCCGTGCGCGAGAAGCCCGATCTGGATTTCTTGAATCGCGTGGGGGTGGAGCTGGCACGGGAGGTTGCAGGCAACGATCACTTTGTGCTGGGTGGCATGGGACCCACCGGACGGGTGTTCGACATGGATCCCCTGATGAATGATGAGGCGGTAAAGGCGGCGTACCTGGCGCAGGCGCAGATCCTCGCCGAAGAAGGAACGGATGGCCTGATCATCGAGACCATGACGAGTCTGCGAGAAGCGCTGCTCGCCCTCGAGGCCTGCAAAGAAGTGACGGATAAGCCCGTGATCGTCTCGATGTCCTACTACACCATGAACAAGGGCATCCGGACGATGAATGGCGATCGCCTAGCGCAGTGCGCTCAGCAGCTTGAGGATGGGGGAGCGGACTCAGTAGGAACGAATTGCAGCACGTTCCTGATGCATCAGATGGCGTGGGTGGTCATGGCCATGAAAACAGCTGTAGAAAAAGTACCGATCATTGCACAGCCCAATGCCGGCCAACCGCGTGGAGTGGAATCAACCTACGATATGACTCCAGAGGAATTCGCAGATGGAGTGGAGCTTTGTATTGAGGCTGGGGCGACGGTGGTGGGTGGGTGTTGCGGGGCGGGGCCGGAGTGTATTCGGGAGGTGGCGGGACGGTTGGAGAAGTGAGTAGTACTTCAATTGTTCAGGAGCTGGCAAAAAGATACGCAGATTTGAAGGTGTACGTGAGTACACCGCAACATTATTTTTAAAGTGGGCACCACAAAATAGTTGGCCCGTATTTAGAGCACTGATACAATTTGTTCTATGACCCTTCTGACAATACAACAAGCAAGTGAGTGGGCTGCAAAATTTCTCAATAAAACGATCTCCGCCTCCAATATTTCCTATCTAGTGCAATACGGAAAAGTGAAGAAATATGGCGAGAATGGATCGACAAAAATCGCAATGGAAGACCTGAAACGCTACTACAACAGCTATCATGGTCAGCGAGAAATCGATTGGAAGAAGATATTAGGGAATGACCTGAATTGGGCATTATCTTTCGATCATTTGCGCGAAAAGGACACGACCAAACATGTGCACCGCCTACATCCCTATAAGGGGAAATTCATCCCGCAGCTGGTCGAATATTTTTTAGACTCCCACACGGATGATTTCAAGAAGGGAAATTATTTCCATCGTGGTGATATTATCCTCGATCCGTTCTTGGGCTCAGGGACAACGCTCGTGCAAGCGAATGAGTTAGGCATCCATGGAATTGGCATCGATATTTCTTCATTCAACTGCATCATTGCATCATGCAAAATTCAGCAGTATGAAACAGAAAAACTTGAAGAGATTGTTTCTGCTATGAAACGTGCTCTGCGGTGCGCAGAAGATGATTTGCACATACAAGCGTTTGAGGATGAGTTGCTTGAGGAGCTTTCTCAATTTAATTCAAAATATTTTCCAAGCCCGCGCTTCAAGTATGACTTGCACCGCCGTGTCATTGATGAGGAGAAATATGCCCGTGAAAAAGAAAAAGAGTTCCTTCCCACCTATAACAAACTTGTTAAAAAGTATGGCATTTGCATACATCCAAAAGAGAAAGGGTCATTCGTAGATATTTGGTTCATCGATAGCGTGCGCAGGGAAATTGATTTAATAGCGGATTTCGTAAAGAAGCAGAAGGAGAGGCTTATCAAGGAATTGCTTGCGGTTATTGTAAGTAGGACGGCTCGCTCATGCCGTGCAACCACTCATAGTGATCTTGCCACTCTCAAAAAACCGCAACTCACTACCTATTATTGTTTCAAGCATAAGAAGCTATGCAAACCCCTGTTTTCCATTCGCAAAATGCTCGAACGTTATGCGGATGACACGCTTATTCGTATCAGACATTTTGAAAAAGTAAAAAGTGAAGCACTTCATTGCATCATTTCCGGGGATTCACGCACTGCTGATATTGCCGCAGAAATTCTTCGTCGTTCACCTTCATTGGCGCACCTCTATGAAAAGAAAAAAATTCGAGGAATTTTTTCGTCACCGCCCTACGTCGGCCAAATCGATTATCATGAGCAACATGCCTATGCTTATGATTTGTTCAATTTTGAGCGTAAGGACGAAGCCGAGATCGGTCCCCTCTTCGGGGGGCAGGGATACGCTGCACGCCTTTCCTATATAGAAGGGATTGCATCAGTTCTCAGGAACTGCAAACAGTATCTTGATAGTGACTATGACATTTTTCTTGTAGCAAATGACAAATGGAATTTGTATCCCACGATTGCAGAGAAGTCAGGAATGCGGATTGTGCAGCGCTTCAAGCGCCCTGTACTCAATAGAACGGAGAGAGACAGGAATCCGTACTCCGAAACTATTTTTCATTTGAAGGAATCAAGGTAATGTACTGTCCATGGCACTCTCTTCTGCGCAGAAACAAGAAATCGTAACTCTTTTGCAGAAGAAATTGAACGCAAAGCTGAAGAAGTATTCTCGTGAGTCTGTCTCCATGCCCTTTCTCACAAGGATAATTCAAGATTCGGAAAAAGTAGCCGCGTATTCATTTATTCATTCAATTGCGACGACGCTCGGGATGTCTATCTATGAAGAAGTTTCGTGCATTATTGCACGTCCACACTGTATTGAATGTGCACGAAATGTAAAAATGAACGGCACACTATCCAATGCACAAAAAACAGTTGTCAGTAATATTGTTGGTGGGTTGAGAGATGGAACAAGAAATCCAAACATAGTAACAGAAATAAGCGAAGTCCTGCGTGCATCATCCGCAGGTGGAAAAACCCAAAAGGACGGTAACATCGCAGATTTTTACCTTAAGAAGTCCGGCGTTGAATATTATTTTGAAATAAAGACTGTGAAACCGAACATTGATGTGTTCGAGAAATCCAAAAGAAAGCTTCTCGAATGGATTGCACGAAAGAGGACGGGGGTAAAAGTGTTTCTTGCCTTCCCTTATAATCCCTATCATCCACAGCCGTACGAGAGGTTTACTGTCCAGAACATGATGGATCATCCAAACGACTTTCTCATTGGAGATGAGTATTGGGACTTCCTTGGAGGAAGGGGCACCATGAGAGATTTGTTGCAGGTTTTCGATGAAGTCGGAAAGGATTATTCCGAAAAGATTGCACAGAAGATCCAAGAAGTTGCAAATAGATTCGTCTAATTCAAACGGCGATCAGGCCAATCACTCCCCATGGAACTTCCAAACTATGTTTCTTTTGCAGTACCACACCTCTTGCAGCGGCCTTGATAGAGAGGCCATTGCTCTCGAATTGCATCCTCCATTAGGTACTCAAACCCGCATTGAGAGCAGACATTCATCTGTCCTTTGATATTCGTTACGTAATCCGTGGAATCCCTTCCGGTTCTGTATCTCCGGAAGTTCCCATCCTGCGCATACCGGATTTTAGAAGGCCACATCGGGATGAAGGATAATTCTCTTAACAAATCACTTCAAGATCGGAGCTTATTGCTTCGCATAACTACAGGACTGGCAGCTGACACCTCTCTACATGCCAGTGTGCGAGGAGGGTGCCGGAATGTTTTTGGACTTTACAGACTGGTGTACGCGTGTACACTCATAGTATGAATTTCATGAAGAGGGAAAAGCGTGCGCGTACAATACAAGTATTCCTCCCCACGGGATTCTCCCGTGGCCCCCGGGCGGCCCGAGCCCCCGGGACATTTTGTATATTCACATGTCTCAACGCGTAATCGCTTTCATTGATGTCTTCATTTCTTCAGTTTTCTACTCAAGCCATTTGTCTTATGCCCGCTGAATTCGTATGAATGCTCCTGCGCCCAAAATCATCGCATATATTGACGGCGCGAACCTACACAAGAGCATCAGTGCCCTCGGCTGGAAACTTGATTACCGTATGTTCCGTCGCTGGCTGGAACAAAAGTACGGTGTTGAGGCTGTGTACATATTCATCGGATTGGTCCCTGCACAGCGTTCACTCTATCTTCGTCTCCAGGAATATGGCTACGTACTGGTCTACAAAGAAGTCACATACGACGGCGACGGCAGAGTGAAGGGTAATTGTGATGCCGATCTTGTGCTCAAGGTCACTCAAGATTACTACGAAGGCCGAATAGCGCAGGCGATTCTCGTTGCGAGTGACGGCGACTACAGCAGTTTGGTCGCCTTTCTGAAGGAAAAGCGCGTTTTCCGTACGTTACTTTCGCCGAGTAATAATTGTTCGTTCCTCCTGCGAAAGCTCAATATCCCAATCGTCTACCTCAATATGCTCCGAGGGAAGCTGGAGAAGAAAATCTCTTAAACGAAAAAGCCCCCGCCACGGACGTATCCGTGAAAGGGTCTTCTTCATAGGGATACTTTCAGTCTACTCCCATCAACAGGATCATTTCAATACCTATAATTTTATGAGAAAAAGCTATCTGCTGTGATATTTCTTGTGCACTTCTTTAAATAACGAGAGGGAGTAACCTTCGGACGAAACCTTAGGTGTGCCCTCTCATCGTGATAAGAGAATCATACTGCGATAGCTCATTAACGCAAAATTGCCATTTTCCCGTTAAAACAATGAAGATTCAGATCAAATTAACGGTGTTTCATTCATTTCCCGTGATATTTCCTATGCACCATTTTTCGATTGTTTCTCATAAAACTTTAAAAGCTGCTGAAGCGTCTCGTTCATCGAGCCCATCTCGAGCGATTCCAGTTTGACCTTCAATTCTGGACCGACCTGCATCAAGGTTCTTCTTTTGTATTGATCAGTTTTCGTATTAAAACCGTTCGTTAATGCTCCTGTTTTGTTAATCCAATATATTTCCCTCGATGGAAGTTCCTTATCATCCTTCACCAATTCTAGAATCGAAAACTCAAAACAGTCGGGCCCATATTGATTCCATGAATTGAGAAGCAGCTTATTGATGTGAGATCCATTTGTCAGCTGAACAATGTGGTCTTTTAATCTATTGGATATCACATTTGAAGAACCAACATAGCATTCATTAGTCCGTATATTACGAATCATGTATATGCCACATGATGATGGATCCCTATTCATACTTTCGTGTGTTGTTCGTAATATTCAATAAGCCACCGTAGTGCAGAGACCATCGTTCCGTGTCCTAAGGCACGAACACTATCCCTAATTTCCTTCTGGACACTAATATGTCCACCCGGAGAATGCGACAGACGCAATGTATCTGTTGGTTTACCTTCAATTTCAATCCCGTGATTCTCATGAAGCCAAAAAAGCTCTCGTTGTGGCAGTCCATACCTATCTTTAACAATCTCTAGAATTGAAAATGAAACATTCGAAGGTCCGTATGTATTCCATGCTTCCTGCAATGTTTTCATTGGATGATTACCATTGGTGAGGAGTATCAAATGATGACGAAATCGATGGGGGAGACTGGCAGACGAACCAATAAAGCATTCTCCGCTTGGAATAACCTTGAATTGGAATATGCCAGACATGTCTTTTGAAAACTTTTCTTTCACTCAGAAATCCTATCACTACAATTTACCTTCCATGGAATTTTCTATGTACTTCTTTTAGTTGGGGATTCGTCACATGAGTGTAGATCTGGGTTGTCGAGAGATCTTTATGACCGAGAAGCTCCTGAACAGAACGGAGGTCCGCGCCATTCCTGAGAAGGTCAGTTGCGAACGAATGGCGTAGGGTGTGCGGCGAAGGATTCGAAAGTATGCCGGCCTGACGGGCATATCGCTTCACGATGCGGTAGATCATGTTTGCGGAAATTCGGAATTTCTCACCGGGAGGCATCTCAAACGTGGCTTGCTGCAGATGTGCAATAAAGAGGGGAGCCAGATGGTCTAGTCTCGATTCGAGATATTTCTGCAATGCGTCACAGGCGGCATCTGAGAGAAAGACAACGCGCACTTTACCGCGCTTTCCGCGAACACTGATTTCCCTGGTTTTAAAGTTCAGATCAGTGCGATTAATGGAACGCAGCTCTGCGAGACGCATGCCGGTCGAGAAGAAGAGCTCCAAAATCGCCTTATCACGCTTACCCTCGCGGGTATTCGAATCAGGAGAAGAGAGGAGGAGTGCGAGATCATCGGCGAAGAGCACCTTTACCTTCCGTTGCTCCTCTTTAAAGCGCTGAATGCGATCAGGAGGAAGGACTTCCATTTCTTCCTCTTGAATAAGATAACGCAAAAAAGCACGCAGTATTGTCAAATGGTGATTCTTCGTCCGAATAGAAAGCTCCCGTCCATTACGAGCGCGAAAAGAATGAAGTGCTGTCTTATAGATGCGTATTGTCTGCTTATCGAAGAGGAGGGGACTTTCGATTTGAGAAAGTTTCAAAAGGAGATCAAGGGACTGCCGGTAGGACCGGATCGTCAGGGGAGACTTATTTTGCTCCGCCTGAAGAAAAGTAAGGTAGCGATCAATAGCCTGAGAAAGTGTCGTAGGATGGCTCATCAAGCGGGGGAGAGGGGTTTTCCACAGTACTTCCTATTCAAGATAATGCATTTTATCTTGAATAATCAATTGACAGACCAAATGATCTGATTTTGTGATCATAAAGCCAAGAACATCCGGTTCCACCTCATCGGGGATGCCATGTTGTGCAATCTCATCGAATGGAAAGAGGTGCGTGATGATCATGTAGTAGAAGAGTGCGACCACTTCCCTGCCGATGCTCTTCATTTCGAATGGCCAGGTCGAGTCCCAGTCGCTGGGGAGGGTACGGATGTCCTCCCATCCCTGTTGAGAGGCCAGATACGAGATCCTGGCGAGGTGGTAGCGGTCCGAGATGCCAATAACCGTCGTACAGGAGCCTGTGAGGGGCCGGGAGAAAAGAAGGTTCTCCCATGTGGATCTGGCCTTGTTTTCGAGGGTCAAGTCCCCTGCCGCGATTCCGCCATCCAGTGCTACATCACGCATCACTTCCGCCTCGCTCGCCACTCCCGGCTCTCCCTTGCCACCGGTGAGGATAATATGTTGAAGTACTCCTTCACGGTATAGGCGTGCCGCAGTACGGACGCGCCGCGAAATGCCCGGTCCGGGAAGAGCACCCTTGTGGACTGCTGCGCCGAACACCAAGCCGCAGACTTGCCCCGAATTCGAGCCTTGCGAGTGGTTCTGGGCCACTCCCCCTCCCTCTTTCTCCTCCAGACGTGCCGTTCCGTCGAAGTGAGACACGACCATCAGCGTCAACGAGACTGCGAGCGCCAGCGTAGCAAGAATTATGGCTAGCGTAAGCCATTTTAGCCATTTGAACAGTTGCTTCATCCTCATAGATTCGAGACGGGCTCAATGTAAATGTGCGTGGGAATGGAAGGGAGTTTTGGGCTCCATGGAGGCCAGATCGAGATCTCCACCTGATCCACTTCCGGCAGGTTCTTGATGATGCGAAGCGCCTCTTCGACGGGGAGTCCCGTCACCTTCTCACGCACCTTCTTGGCGAACTGCGCGCCGGTGGGACTGAGGGGATCCAAGATGAACTGCTCCGTGCCCGAGAGATCCACCGTGATCTTGATCCACGACAGGTCATCGGCGTAATCGATGACGTGCGCCACGAGGCGGGTTAAGGTGAGACTCTCTCGGAGTAAGCGCCGCTCGGCCTGCACGTGCGCAGTGAGCTCGGCGATGAGGAGATTTAAGACCGCCTTCGTGTCGTAGCCATAGGCGGTGTAGACGATGGTGCCCTCGATGGGGACAGATGAAACCGGCTGCCCGATAAATTCCGTCGGGAGGACGAAATTTTCGTAGCGCGTTTGCGTCAACTCGTCGTAGTAGAGCATCTCCAGCTGCTCGTCTACGTGCTGGGCGTTCCACAGCGTCTTCTCCTCGTCCGCCATCTGCTTGGCCATAAGCAAGAGCTCGCTCTCCAACTGCTTGCGGGCCAATTTCAGATCGTCCTTGGTGAGGACGGTGCGTGCGGAGGTGACGCCGCCCGACGCGGTGACCATGTTCTCGGCGTAGACGAGTGATTTTTCGTTCGGAGGGAGCCCGACAAACTCCCACTTGCGCCCCGCGGGCACGTTGCCGCGCTGTCCCACGATCTGACCATACAAATCCAAAGGATCAGCCTCCGCCATGACCGTGACGCGCTGGCCCGGCTGCAGCAGGACGGATTCCATGATGCGGAAGACGATGCCCGCCTGGTTGCTGAGCCGCGTCCCCTTGCGGAAGGAGTACGGCTCTTTGGTCGTATTGATCACGGTCATGGGCACCCGTGCGCCGACGCCGCTGAATTCCTGACTGATACGGTCGAACGTGACGGTGCGTGTCACCTTCACCTGTACGGGTTTGAGGGGCATGGTGCGAACTCTGTCGGGCACCTGCGTCAGTGCACCGGTCTGCACGAGGAAGATGTTCACAGTGTGCGTGACGGTATCCTCCCGCGGTTTTACCCGAATCTCGGCCGACGGCAGCAGGCGGAAGAGCACAAAGAGAAACAGCCCCGTGCTCACGACGATGAAGATCCAGATGCGTAATTTGGGAAGCGACAGAATCCCCATGCCCTGCAGCTGTGACCGGAGTTTCTGGCGCCACAGGTGAGGTGAAAATTCACGCAGCGCCTCTTCGCGGGCGGGGTGGCCTTCGAGCACGAATTTCACCTCCTGCGTAGATGTGAGAACGCGAAAACCGTGCAGACGGGCTGCTGCGATGAGTGGCGAGCGCTTGGTGGCGACCCGTACGCGGCTGCGGACGGCCTGCAGTGCCTCGTAGAACTTCCGCTGCTCGGAGCGGTCATTGAGGAGCGGACCCTCGAGGGTGGAGAGGAGGAGCAGGAGTTCGCCGTTGGTCTCGGCAGCACGCCGGACAAACGCACTCCAGGACTCCCCTTCCGAAGGGATGAGGACGATGAGCGGTTCCATCGTAAAGATGTGGCGCTCTATTGTGACATTGTTGGGTGTCTAAGACCATCCCTGCCTGCCTCACCCCCACCCGGTGTTTCGCACCACCCTCTCCCCATGGGAGAGGGTCAGGGAGAGGGGGACGATGCGGATTGATTTCGTCAACTGACCCCCTCCCCTCGGTCCCCTCCCGACGGAAGGGGGAAATCTCATTTCTTCTCCAGCGCCTTCAATGCCGGCATCTCCTCGCCGGAGAGCATTTCGAGCATGGCGCCGCCGCCCGTGCTCACGAAGGTGTAGCCGTCCATCGGATACTTGTACTTCATGTGGAAGTCGATCGTGTCCCCTCCCCCGATGATGGAAATGGCGCCCTTGTTCGTCGCTTCAACAATAGCCTCGGCAATGCGCTTGGTGCCATGCGAGAAGCGATTGAGCTCGTACATACCCAAGGGTCCGTTCCAGATGATCGTGCCGGATTTCTCGATGATCTTTTTGTAGCGCTCGATCGTTACCTTTCCGACATCCAGAACCATCATGTCTCCTGCAACGTTCTCAAGCGGCAAATCCAGTTTCGTGGCCGCCTCCGTCGCCTCCGTCGCCACGACCACGTCCCGGGGCACATGAATGTCGGCAAGCTCAACTTTCTCCCCCTCCAGCATGAGTTCCTGAGCCCGCTCGACTTGATCCTCCTCGTACTTGGAAGTACCCACTTCAAATCCGCGCGCGGCGATGAACGTGTTGGCGATGCAGCCGCCCAGAAGAATGTCATCCCCTTTGTTCAGGAAGGATCGAATGACCGGAATCTTCGTTTCCATCTTTGCCCCGCTGATGATGAGGGTGACGGGACGGCGCGGGTCATCAAGCACTGAAGCGAGCATCTGTGACTCATGCAGCACATCCAGGCCGGGATAGGCCGGGAGCAGACGGGCGACGGCGCAAGTGCTCGCCTCCTCGTACGTATGGCAGGACGCGAACGCGTCATTGACGTAGGCGTCGGCGAGCGCGGCGAGCGATTTACCGAATGCGGTCTGCTCGCTCGGGCTCCCCTCCTCCGCCGGTGAGAAGCGGACATTCTCGAGGTACAGGATCTCTCCGTCTTTCAGCGCCGAGGCCAGTTTCTCCACCTGCGAACCGACGACATCCGTCGTGTGCGTGATGCGCACGCCGGGCAGAAGCGTCTTGAGGTGCTCGGCGGCCATCCTGGTCGAGAGCTTGGGATCCGGCTTGCCTTTGGGCCTGCCGACGTGCGTCATGAGAATCAATCGCGCCCCCATCTTGAGGAGGAGTTGGAGCGTGGGAAGTGATGCGCGCATCTTCTTGTCACTCTTGAGCTTTCCGCCGGCATCCGTTTCGATGTTGTGATCGACGCGCACGAGCACGCGTTTCCCTTTCAGTTTCGCTTCTTTGAGGAGGGGGTACTGCATGGCAAAAGTGTACTGATTCCGGAAGCGAATTCGAGTCGAGTGAGGTTGACATGACTGTTGCAACATAGAATGCTGATCGTAACCGCGTGCTCACCGGATGTGAGCGTTTCGTTCGATCGATTTCTGTCTTCTCACAAGGAGACACATCATGCGACGACTCGCGGCCTTCGTGTTCGCCTAACCCGCAAGCTCATGGGTTGAGCGAGCGAGAACTGATCCGTCCTCCACGCCGAAACCGTCGGGTGGGAGGAACAAGCCGGATCTCTCTGGCTCGCACAGCGAACGAAGGGGGCCTGTTGGTTCACTCCAGCAGGCTCCTTTTTTTGGTACACTGGTTTCAGTGACCGCACTCCGTGGTCACCTGTTTTCTTTTCTTTCTGTGGAGGTTGACCCTATGGCAGACGCACAGTGGTTTGTCTTCTCGTCCACCTCTACTATGCAGCGATAGGTCTATGAGACTGATGCGCTGCAGCAGGGCGCGGAAGGAAGGATCTCCTCCCGCGCCAATTTAATTCTCAAGACTTCTCGACATTTGCATATCCTTTCAGCTCTCCCCCCTCATTCCGTACAAACGTCACTCCCCTTCTCCGTGCCTCGGGTTCCACGTGGTCTAAGAGCGGAATGATCTTCTTCTGTAAATCCTTTCCCACAATGTATCCGCGGCGGTCGAAGTGGAACATTTCGCTCAAGCGCTCCGGCAGGTTATTTTCCGTCGTGGGATACACATCCATCGAGGCATCCATCTCCTGCATGCGAAAGTGTGTATTCCACTCCTTCAGAATCTTCGATGCATTGGGTACGTGTCCGATGATGCCGTAGAGTTCGCGATGCGGGGAGGTTCGGGGTTTGGTCACAGGAGGGAGTGTAGTCATTTTCCCCCTCTCCCAAAACCCTCTCCAGATGGGAGAGGGAGGTTCCATTCGAGCCTCAAAAAGCATCATGATTCAGCTTTCCCTCTCCTGCGGGGAGAGGGCATAGCGCAAAAACCCAAGGTGAGGAACAATGCTGTCATCCCGAGCGTAGTCGAGGGATGGCATTGAGATCCGTGCCATGGTTCGACTACGCTCACCATGACACTATCTATGGACTCATCCGTACAACTCATCTTCTGGCATGCGTCCGCCACGTTCACGGGAACGGTAATTCTACACCTGCTCGCGCTCAAACTTTTTCCGAAGTGGGGTCTTTTGGACTTCCCCGAACGTTACGGTCTTACGCGTGCGCGCATTCCCTACCCCACCGGCATTCTCGCCGTGATCGCATTTCTAGCGTTCTTCGCAACTTTTGAATCTACTCTTGCCCTCAAGCCTTGGTCTAAGCAGGCATGCGGACTGATCGCGGGCACCGTGCTCCTCACGATCATTACTTTCCTGGATGACCGCCGTCCCCTTCCCTCCTCTCTCCGACTCTTCACGCAAATCGTCGTCGCGCTCGCGATTTTCCTCACCGGCACGCGCATTTATACCCTCACGAATCCTCTGGCATCCATCATGGCAACGGACGTGATTCCGCTCCATACCTTCACGCTCCCGATTGCGGTGCTCGATAACCCCTCCCTCTTTGGCATGCTCTTTACAGTGCTCTGGCTCGGCCTCACCATGAACGCCCTCAACTGGTTCGACGGCATCCGTGGGCAGGTGAGCGTGCTCTCCGTGCTGGGTTTTGTGACCATTGGCCTCCTCTCCTTGAGCGACCGCGTGGGGGATTTTTCGCTGGGACTCATCTCTTTTGCGCTCGCCGGCATCGCGCTCGCCTGTCTGATCTTTGACCGTCCCGGTCCCCTTGCACTCATCGGCGACACCGGTGCCATGTTCTTCGGTCTCCTGCTCGGCGTACTTACCATCTTCACAGGCGGCAAGGTGGCAACGGGGTTCCTCGTGCTGGGTGTTCCCCTCATCGATTCTTTCCTCGTGATCGTGCGCCGGATTCTCAAGGGTAAATCCATTTTCGCGGGCGATGTGCAGAATGAGCACCTGCATCACCGGTTACTGAAGCAAGGCTGGAACGAGTGGCAGATCATCACGCTCACGGCATTCCTCGGCACCTCGTTCGGCATCACGGCGCTCTTCCTCTCGACTTTGGAAAAATTCCTTGCCGCACTGGCGCTCTTTCTGATCATGCTCCTGCTCTCGATCTATTCAGGTCGCGCGAAGAAGTCTCTATCCTCCCCGTAGCGGAGATTCGCGAATCTCCGCTACGGATAGCCTCGACATGTATGCTTCACCACCTCATCGTCTACGTTCCCATGAAAGCAGCACAGAATGTTCGTTTTGCGATGGCGAAAGCTGGAGCGGGCAGGATCGGCAACTACGACAGCTGTTCATTCTCGGGCAAAGGGACGGGACGTTTTCGGCCGCTCAAAGACGCCAAGCCCGCCATTGGCTCCGTTGGAACACTGACAGAAGTTGAAGAGGAACGGATCGAAGCCGTCGTCAAAGAGGAAGACCTCAAGAAGGTTCTGGAAGCCATCGTGAAAGTTCATCCCTATGAGGAACCCGCAATTCATATTTTGCCCATGGAAGATTATCGGATCTTCTTAGCTGATTAGCTTCTTAGGTTGCGTGGGTGGAGCTGGGGAGATGCGTCTCTTTTGAACTTCGGGGAATAGAACTGCATGGCCGTCGGCTATGGTGCAGCAGCATTCCTAAAAAGCTAAGAAGCTCCAACCTAAGAAGCTCATTTCGTGTACCGCATCGGCTGGCTTTGCGTGCCGAACGGTATGGCCTCGATGACCAGCGTACGCCGACCGTGCGGCAGCACGCTGACCTCGGCACGGCCGTTCGAGAAGTCCAAAACCGAGAGGGTATCGGGCTGAAAGTCCGCACTGCCGAAGGATGCCCTGAGCACGATGTCGCGCGTGAGCATCGGGGACGTCACAACGTTTCCATTGTCATCCAGCAGAGTCAGGCGCACACGTTCCCATCCGCGGTCGGAGTAGGAGCCGTCATGCGTAATTTCTACGGACGAGACCGGTGTTCCCGCAGCCGGTGGCAACGCCTCGTCACGACTCACCACCACTTCGCGCCGTTGCACCACTTCTCCGGTGGCAATGGGCAGGGTGGGTTTGGGCTCTTGTGCGGACGAACTGCTCGAGGAGCCTGCCGCTTCATGTACGGCCACAGTCGTCGTGGAAGCCACCGTAAGGCGTGCTCTGCGCTGCGCTACGCGGGACTGCACGCGCGAGAGCCATGTCTGGCTTGCGATACTGGAGGAGGCTGAAGATCGGACACTCGATGCGCCGGCATCCACGATCATGAGTGCCGGAGCGTAGCTTGCCTGCACGTACAGCAGTGGGTTCACCGTAAAGGAGGTGCCACGGTCAGAATGGAAGCCGCGGTTGATCGCATCGGTGGTGGAGTATCCTGCTGCCCGCAATTCCTCAGAAGTAAATGGCCAGTAGGGGTGCCAGGGGGCATCACTGCGGTCGATCTGAAAGTGCAAGTGCGGGCCCGTGGCGTCGCCGGTCATCCCCGAGAGCGCGATCTGCTCGCCCTTCGAGACATAATCGCCGGGTTCCACGAACAGAGTGCTCAAGTGGGCGTAGTTGCTGAAGAGCACGGTCGTTTGGGTCGGACGTGAGGGGTCGGGAATATTCGGGTGCCGGATGACAATGGTTTTGCCGAAACCAGTCGCATCTTTCACTTCACTGACGATGCCGCTTGCGATGGAACGTACCGGTGTACCGATGGGAACACGAATATCCACGGCAGGGTGGCTGCCGGAGTTCTCCTTACCCGTTGTGTACGAACCCATGTAGCTGACCGAATAGATCACGCGTGCCGTCGCGTCATTGAGTGCAGAGGTATAGGGCGGCAGAGGAATCAGGAAGTCCTGTGGCACTTCGCGGAAGCTGTGTTCCTGTGGATTGCCGCCGTACCGGTACCAGCGGACGTAATCGGGAACGAGGGCAATGGGCGTGACTGTGCCCGTGTAGACGATCAGACTATCATCGTCGCGTCCCATCACGGATTTCCAGAACACCTGCCACCCATGCTGCCCGATCATGTTTCCGGTCACGAATGCCAGGAGCGAGAGAATCGCCACCCAGAAAGAAGTACGCTGTGCCAGGTAGTGGAACGCATGAGGCTCCGCAGCACGGTGCAACGGTGTGGCGTGGAAGCCAAGCGTTTTTCTCGAAACCAGATGAGTCATAAAGATGGATGTTTGTCTGAAACTATAATAACATTATGCTATAATTTCGTCAATGTCTGATTCGGTCTCTCTTTGGCTTACAGATGCCGAAATGACCCTTTCTGCAGGGGCATCACTCGCTTCTACGCTCTACCACGTTCCGGTGACGATTTTGCTGACCGGATCCTTGGGAGCTGGCAAGACCACATTTTTGCAGGGATTGGGGCAAGCGCTGGGTATTCCACAGAGGCTCACGAGTCCCACGTACGCGCTGGAGCAGCGCTATCCCCTTGAACACTTCGGGGAACTTCTGCACATCGATCTGTATCGGCTCACGCCGAAAGAAGCCATGCATTTCATCCACTCATCGGAGCGTCACCATGGTATCCGCTGCATCGAGTGGGCGGACCGGCTGGCAACTCCAGTAGACGGGGAATCCATCTCGATTGCGCTCGCAGAACATCAGGATGGGCACGGCAGAGACCTTCAGGTGTCCTTTGCGGATATCGCTATCCCCTCGCTCGATCAGGTGAATGCATGGCGAGAGGAATTCTTCCTTCCCCATTTGATCGGTCGTCACTGCGATGCGGTGGCACAAACGGCGGTTCGGTTCGGAGAAGCGTTTCAGGAGCGTGGGTACATCGTCCGCCTTGCAGCTCTGCGTGCGGCAGGGGCGGTACATGATTTGTTCCGTTTCGTCGATTTCCACAGGGGTACGGCTCACAGGGAACGGGAAATCCATCCTCTGCATGCGCGGAAGTGGGAGGAGATAAAGGAACAGTATCCGGAGCTGCGGCACGAAGCAGCTGTTGCCAAGTTTCTCACTGGAAAGGGATTTTCCGAGCTCGCCGAGATCGTGCGCGTGCACGGCCTCACGCTCGCGGATTCCACCCGTATTACCACGGAGCAGCGCCTGCTCTACTACGCCGATAAGCGCGTGAAGCTGGATGATGTGGTGAGTCTGGAGGAGCGCCTGCGCGACTTTACCGAGCGCTACAGCCATCTAGGCAGACTGCGGGAATCGGATGCCTGGTACGACGAAGCGCGAAAAACGGAGAAGGAACTCTTTCCAGATGGACCGCCATTCTGACATAGTATCCGCATGTTCACCTCACCCATTCTCCTCACTCTGCTTAGTGTCCTTCTCGTGAGCCTGATCTCGCTCGTGGGAATTCTTGTGTTTTCCCTGCATGAAGGATTGATCCGAAAGTCGCTTCTCCTGCTTGTCGGATTCTCGGCTGGCGCGCTGCTCGGCGATGTCTTCATCCACATCTTCCCCGAAATGCTGGAGGAATCAGAACAGCAATTTATTTCGCCTTTTCTGCTTGTGCTCTGCGGAATGCTCCTTTCCTTCGTCATTGAAAAAGTGGTCCATTGGCGACACTGCCACTGTTCCGCCCTGCCCAAGGATTCCATGCACATTCACCCCGTCGGTGTCATGAATCTGATCGGAGACGGCATCCACAATTTCATTGATGGGGCCATCATTGCCGGGAGTTTTCTCATCAGTCCCTCTGTCGGTGTCGCCACCACCGTTGCAGTTGTTCTCCATGAAATTCCTCAGGAAATCGGAGACTTCGCCGTCCTGCTCTACAGTGGTTTTTCCGTTCGGAAGGCAGCAATCTTCAATATGCTTTCGGCGTGCGCCGCTTTTGTGGGTGCGCTGGTTGTTTTGGCGGCCGCCACGACTCTCCCGTTACTTGGTTCCATGCTGCTGCCGATTGCCGCAGGGAATTTTCTCTACATCGCCGGCGCGGATCTGATGCCAGAACTTCATAAAGAAACCCGGCTGTTGCGTGCTGTTCTTCAGCTGATCGTCATTCTTGCAGGAGTTGGCGTGATGCAGTTACTGAAGGTAGTTAGTGTGTAGCTGTGTGCTGATAGCTGTTAGTTGTATGTGGAAAGGATACTCATCAATGGATGTATTTCTCAAAGCTCACAGCTTGCAGCTAATAGCTTATATTCTCCACGGAATCAGCTCGTTTGACAGCGTCGCAACAAAGGAAGAAAAGGAGATATCCAGAACAGCAGGCGCAGCGAACAACAGGACAAGAGAAACGACCAGCAGGAAGATGAACAGGCGTTCGCCAGAAGCCAGAGCCTTTCCCAGCCGTTCATGCAACGTGCGTATGTGCTCGCCGATATTCAGGAGCACCGAGAGGAACCGATGCAGGATTTCAAACTTGGGCAGGAAGACGCCCGCAAACCGCGCGATGGTCAAATCAGCGCGCATGACGCCGCTCACAGCAATGATACCGATGGTGTGGTGTAAGTAGACGGAGAGTGTGAGCGCGATGCTGAGCAGCAGCATGTCCAGCAGACTCTCACGAACAGTTCCCTCCAATGTGTGTTTCCATGACAGGTGATGGACATCACGATACTTGACGATGTCGAGGGAAATATGCGCGACAATGAGCAAGGCGAATGTTCCCAAATTCAGAATGGCAGCAGCGATGACGGTCAGGACGAGATACCCCGCATGAAACGCCGGCAATTCGTCGTGATCGTGCGCGAAGTGGCGGAGAGTGAGTGCGATGGAGTGCGTGTTGGTGTGCATCATGGTTTCTGATATTATACAATATATTATTGTATATGTGAAATACTTCTATTTTCATTACTTACTCCTTATTTGCGGCTGTTTTCTGACAATTGCCCGAACGCGCTGCAGTCTCTCCTGCACTTCCCGTTCAAATCCACGATCCGTCGGTTCGTAGAACGAGCGCGGCGCAATGCCGATCGGAAAGTACTGCTCCTGCACAACACCCTGCGCATCATCGTGCGGATACTGATAGCCCTTGTGATATCCCTGATCGGCCATCCCCTTGATGGGTGCATTGCGTAAATGCAGCGGCACTTCGAGTGTCGGTGAGGATCGAATGATCTCTCGTGCACCGGACATGGCACGCGTGATCGCATTTGATTTGGGCGCTTGACTCAAGTAGACGCAGGCATGGGCGAGGAAAAATTCCCCTTCGGGCAGCCCCACGAATTCGAAGGCCTGCCAGGCGGCGACCACCATTTGCAGCGCTCGGGGATCGGCGTTGCCGACGTCCTCACTCGCGAAAATCGCCATGCGTCGAAAGAGGAACCGCGGTTCTTCTCCGCCGGCCAGCATCTTGAACATCCACAGGAGTGCGGCATCGCAGTCGCTCCCGCGCATGCTCTTGATGAAAGCGGAAACAGAGTTGTAGTGCTCCTCGCCGCTCGCGTCGTAGCGTTTGCCCCGCTCACGGAAGAGCGCATCGATTTCCTTCATCGACAATTTCTTGCCGGCCGTGAGCACGGCCATCTCGAGCAGATTCAGCGCGATGCGCGCATCTCCGTTCGCGAGGAGCGCTATCCGTTCCAGTGCTTTCTCTTCGACTTGGACATTCCCATTCAGTCCCCGTTCATCCGTGAGAGCGCGGCGCAAAATCGTGAGCAGGTCTTTCTGTTCGAGTGGACGTAAGAGCGTCACTTGCGAGCGCGAGACCAGAGCCGAGTTCACTTCGAAGTACGGATTCTCGGTGGTCGCGCCGATGAGAATAACTGTGCCGCTCTCCACGTACGGCAGCAGGGCATCCTGCTGACTCTTGTTGAACCGGTGGATCTCGTCGATGAAGAGCACGGTACGCTGCCTGAGTCCCGTGAAGAGCCGCTCTGCCTCGGCACAGACTTCCCGCAGTTCTTTGACACCGCTCAATACTGCATTGATCTGTACGAAGTGCGCCTTCGTCCGGTCAGAAACGATCTTGGCGAGCGTCGTCTTGCCCGTGCCAGGCGGCCCCGACAGAATCACTGAGGAGAGCGTGTCCGCTTCGATCGCCGTACGAAGCAAACTCCCCTTCCCCATGACATGTTCCTGTCCCACGAATTCCTCGAGGGTTCTCGGACGGAGACGGTAGGCCAGCGGTGCGGAATCAAGTGTTGGCATCCGTGGGTAGGATAACAGGTATTGAAACAGCTTCTTAGCTGATTAGCTGGTTAACTTTTTAGGTCTTTGTTTCACTTCCACTCACGATTGTTCCAACGAACATTTCGATTCCTAAGAAGCTAAGAAGCTCCAACCTAAGAAGCTACTTATACAACACGTAGCTCAGCAAGAGGAAATATGATAGAATGAAAGGAGTCCTATGACAGATTTCCTCCAGACCATCGGGCAGCAGCATCCGCTCTCCGAAGAGCAGCAGAAGAAGATAGGTCAATCTGTCGGTGCGAAAATGGGCGAGGAGTACGAGACATTCATGAAGCAGATCCTCCGGATGCTGGACGGCGGAGAGATCGATGTCTCGAAGCCCCAGTCTTTTCTCAAGATGGACGTCTACAACCGCCTCGACGAGCAGTGGAAGGGCAAGGTGGATCTCGCCCTCGTCAATATCGCGAACCTGCTCGGGCACATCGTTTCGTTCCGCCTCTCGAAGAAGACGCCGGATGAGTCGCCGGAGCTGCAGTCGATGATCGAGTACCTCTGGCAGATGAAGCAGCGCATCGAAGAGACGCACGACGTTTTCAAGTTCTGATCCTCTCTCCACTCATGAAGCAACCGATGAAAGTCCCCGAGCAACCCAAAGAAAATTTTGCGGACCGCCCGAAGGACGCTCCCCTGCAGGCGGAGCAGGAGCCGAAGCGCGCAGAGGCTCCCCGTGAGCGCGAAGTTATTGATGCCCGCACGAATGTCATTGAATCGACCAGGCGTGCTCTCGAGGAACTGGCACGCAAACTGCCAAAGTCCGAAGGAGCGCGTCAGGAAAAGTTTGTCGCCTGACCCTCACCCTGGCCCTCTCCCTCTTGCAGATCCTGAGCGAAGCCGAAGGACGAGAGGGGATGGTGCGAAGCACCGGATGAGGGAGTGATCCAGCGGATGCGCGGATCATGCCGCCACCAGGTCATTTGCCGTTTAGCATACTGTCTCGATTTTGCAGCAATGGTCTCGATGAGTGCGCCGTAATCACATTCACCATTCTGCATTTTACATTCTGCATTCGAAATCGCGTGAGCGATTTCGCGATAGCCGTGACTCAGCATGCCCGGGTTATCCGCGGAGTATCCCCGATCCAGAAGTGATTGTACTTCCTCCACCCAGCCTGCTTCGAACATGGAATGGACACGCTGCGTGATGCGCTGCTGAAGTTCGTCGCGCGGAAGATCCATTCCAAGAATGAACAAATCATACGGTGATGTGCGTTTCTTCTTGGCTGCTGCGAGGGTGCGACCCGTCGTCAGGCAGACTTCCAGTGCGCGCAGAAGGTAGACCTCATTGCGAGGATCAATGCCGAGCGCGCCCTCGGGATCCAGCTCCTGCAGTTGCCTGTAGAGGGCTTCGTGCCCCTCGTCACCCAGGCGCTGACGGAGTTTCGCACGGAGCGACTGATCAGTCGTCGCGACGAATTCCAGATTGTCGATGATCGCGCTCACGTAGAGCATCGATCCGCCAACGAGAAACGGAACGACGCCCTTCGTATGAAGCGCGGCAATCACCCGCTCCGCTTCTTTCTTGTACCACGCCGCCGTCACCTCCTCCTTCGGATCAAACACATCCATCAGGTGATGCGGGACACCGCGCATTTCCTCCTTGCGGATCTTGGCCGTGCCAATATCGAGAAACCGGTAAAGTTGCCGCGAGTCGCCGTTAATGATTTCAACAGTGTGTCCCTGCGCATGTAGTGTCTCGACGATTGTGAGGGACAGCGCGGTCTTTCCACTTGCCGTCGGTCCCACGAGGACGAGGAGCGGCCTTTCGGCACCCGACAAAAACCCTGCAATGTCCGGAATTCCTGACATCTCCATCAGCTTCATGATAGGCCGATGGGACGCATTGCACAGAATTGTTTTGTTTACTTTACATTCCTTCTCACCACATTCCCGCCGCCACGCCAACTGCCGGGAAAACATAAAAAGAAGTATAATTCCTATGAGATTTTAAGGAATCAATCCCCTACACCTAACCCTAACCCTTCCCCTATCCACATGCATCCAAAACTCTCTTCGATCGCCGACAAGATCGCGCGCGGCAACCTGACTCCGCAGAACTTTCTCATCCCGACCGTGATCGAGAAGACGCAGTTCGGTGAGCGCGTGTACGACATCTACTCACGGCTTCTCGAGGACCGCGTGGTTTTCCTCGGCACGGCGATCAACGATGACGTGGCGAATTCCATCATTGCGCAGTTTCTGTTTTTGGAGAAAGAGAACTCGAAGAAGGACATCATCCTGTACGTGAACTCCCCGGGCGGTCAGGTGACGTCTACCATGGCGATGTACGATACCATGCAGTACGTGCAGCCGGATATCTCGACGGTCTGTCTGGGAATGGCGGCCAGCGGCGGGGCAATCATCCTGATGGGAGGCGCCAAGGGGAAGCGGTTCGCGCTGGAGCATTCCGAAATCATGATTCACCAGCCCCTAGGGGGCACCGAAGGGCAGGCCACGGATATCGCGATTCATGCCGATCACATCATCCAGACGAAGAAGATCCTCAATACGATGATCGCGAAGCATACGGGCAAATCCCTCGAGCAGGTCACAGCCGACACCGAACGTGACAAATTTCTCTCGGCTGAAGAGGCTCTGAAGTACGGCCTCATCGATCGCATCCTGACGAAGAAGCCTGTTTAACACATTGTCATCCCGAGCTCTGTCGAGGGACGACACTGCGAATGTCATGGTTCGACCCAGCCTTCGCTGGCGAGCTACGGCGGGCAAGCAGCGCTCACCATGACATACCTAGTTCAAGACTACTTCTTGGAAGATGTGCAGCAGCCGCCTTCGCTTGCACATCCTGACACTTTGGTGATCACGATGAGCGCGAGAAGCCAGATGAGTGCGTTGATGGCCGGTTCCATGGTCTGCGAGAGTGGCAGACCCGAGGCGACGGATTTGAAGAGCATGCCGGCGGGAATGGAACCGAGGGCGATGCTGGAGGCCCAGAGAGCGACTTCGGTGAACATCCCAAGCACGAGCAGGGCTCCACCAATGATCATGAGTGCGGGAAGGATGTATGCCCAAAGTGTGCCGAGGAACGAGAGCGCAGCGAGATCCTCATTCACCATGCCCACAAAGGACTCGAAAGCCATGTAATGAACGAGACCGACGAAGAGCAGTGAAAGCCCAAAGCTGACACGTGCAACGAATCCGACGATACAGAGAGGACACTGGGGCAGTTTAATCTGCATGGATGAGGAAGGAATGAAGTGAACTGCAGTATGGAGCCGATCGTGAACTTGTACAATATATTTGTTCACAATGGACGAATTCCGCAAGGGATCTTGGAAGGAGAATAAAGAAGACAAGGAAAACAAAGAGTACAAGGATTCGTTGTATTCGTTGTACTCGTTGTACTCTTGGTACTCTTCGTACCAGCAACACTTCACCCATCAACCGATGTTTACCCTGAAATCCGTTTCCCCTCTCGGCCGACGTGGCACCATAGAGACAAACCACGGTCCGATCGAGACCCCGTTCTTCTTCCCCGTCGCTACGGCCGGTGCCATGCGCGGGATCACGCACACGGACCTTGCGGACCTGCAGGCACAAGTCCTCCTCTGCAATACCTACCATCTGCACCTGCATCCCGGAGAAGATGTCATTGCAGATGCAGGCGGCTTGCATGCGTTCATCGGATGGAACCGTCCGATCCTCACGGACAGCGGCGGCTACCAGGTATTTTCGCTGCGGGGGCTGCGCCGCATCTCTGACCGCGGCGTCGAGTTTCGCGCTCACACGGATGGCAGTTTGCACTTTTTGGGACCAGTGGAGGCGATGGAGATTCAGTGGAAGCTTGGCTCGGATATCATCATGTGTTTCGACGAGTGCCCGCCCTCGACTGCTTCACGCAGAGAAATCGAGATGGCCGTGGATCGCACGCTGCAATGGGCGAAGGTGTGCAAGAAGACGCACGAGTGTCTGAGGAAAGAAAGGATTGAAAAGAGAGAAAGGAACGAAACGAAAACAGAGAACAATGATGAAGGGAAATCATTTTGTTCCTCTCCACCCTTTCATTCCCTTTCCTCTTCGCCACTGCTCTTCGGGATCGTGCAGGGTGGACTCCACTTCGATCTGCGCAAAAAGTGCATCGAAGAGCTGCAGGCAATCGGCTTCGACGGGTATGCCCTCGGAGGCCTCGCCGTCGGCGAAACCGAAGAGGAGATGCTCGGCATTCTGCGAGAGCTGACTCCCCTGCTTCCTGCGGAACAGCCCCGCTACCTCATGGGGGTCGGGGTGATGCACCAGCTCAGGCAGTGCGTGCAACTGGGCATCGACATGTTCGACTGCGTGCTGCCCATGCGTATCGCCCGTCACGGGACGATCCTCCTCTCCGACGGATCCGCCCTCCGCATCACGAACGCGAAGTTCAAAGAAGATCACACGCCGATCGATTCCGATTCTCCTTCGGACTTGAGCCGCACACATCTCAAAAGTTACCTGCACCATCTTTTCAAAGTGAATGAGCGACTTGCCGAAACCATTGCCTGCAAACAGAATTTGGGTGTGACGCTCAAGATGATGTGGGAGCTACGAGCGAAAATCGAACGGCACTCCTAGCCTGCCGACTCGGCGAGGCCAGCAGCCGCCATTGCCTTCCTCGTTTCATCCTTTCTCCGGGTGATTTCCGCATCGGACGCCGCGGAAGCGGCTGATACGAGCCTCATGAATTCCGCCGAGCGACGATCCATGCCCTGGCCACTTTGATCGATCATAAGCCCAATCGGATCACTGGCTTTGCCAATCGTGAGATGCCGCTCGAGTATTGGATACAAAACGCTCGTTCGTTCAATCCCAAGGGGCATTTCCAAATTCCCAATATTCTCGCCCGTGAGTGGCTTGCGGCATAATCCAAAAATAAGACCTGCAAAGCCTTGCTCCAAGCCATCCGTTCGATCCTCCGGGGTAAGCACAGCGTCGAGGTTTATCAGATCTTCTATCGTCATGCTCTTTGCCCTCTGAATGATCGCTTCGCGCAACAACTGCTGATACGCATCGAATCCGCCGCAGGCTTCCAGTGCCTTTCTCTCGACAGCATTCTCTTCTGCTAGTTGATCAGACTGATTCTTCGTATCGATCATGCGCACGGTATATGCGTGCAATCCGCCGAGGTCAAGACTCAACAAAACACCTGTTCGGTACCTTCGGTCGCTTTGATTTCCTTAAACAGAGATCTTCGTCACCTCGATTTCCGTGAACCCCTGTCGGTGGCCGTGGAGTCGGCGGTAACGCTTGCGGCGTCGCATCTTGTACACGCGGATTTTGTCTGCTTTGCCATGGGCGAGTACCTTGGCCTCGACGGAGGCTCCTGAAACAACCGGTGTACCGACAGAAACATCCTCTTCACTCTTCGCGGTGAGCAACACTTCTTTGAACGTGACGGTGCTCCCGGGCTCGGCGTCGAGCGAAGGAACCTTCAGTTTCATCCCCTCCGAAACTTTCTCCTGAAAGCCGGCGATCTGCACAACCGCAAACATGACCGCGAAAGTGTAGGGAAAGCTCCCAGAGGGAGCAAGCAGAATCTTCAGTCAGTTTGGAGGAATTTCTCTTCCTCTTCGCGACGAGCGCAAATCCGCTCTTGAGACTCTGCAAAGATGGTAGCAACCTTCCGGACAGCATTCTGCGCCGGTTCAGGCTTCCACACGAAACCATCTGCGCCGGCAATAGAAAAATACTCCTCAAAATCCTTATTTTTCGAATACCCGATTGAGGGCACTCCTGCTTTCTTCAGAAAACTTTTCATTCCGTCCAGTACCCGATAACCACGAATGGATCTCTCGGCTGGCTTCATATTGGGAAGTAATTCGAGAGAACCATCAACAATAAGCAAATGTGGACGAGGACACCTGTGAAGGCGTTCACGAAACATCTGTATGAGTTCTCTGATGGATTCCCCATGGTAGAAAACCCGCTCCACCCTGCGTCTTGTAGCCAGCGTAAGACCTGTCACAAACTCCAGATGCCACTGAGGAGTGTCGTCCAAATACAAAACTTTGGCTCCTTCCAGCGCATGCACGTCCTGCAAATCCGAGAGCATCGTCCGCGTTTCTTTGTGTGTGGGTGGTCGTAAAGGCGGCACGAACGCCCTCCATGAAGACCGCTGGTGATACAACTCCCTCAGAAGGCTTTGCAGTCTCTTGATGATTTCCGGACTGACACACTCCGGCAGATCTTCCTCCGTGACCGGACGCTCCCAATCATGGGGGAGCTGTTCCATAAATCGCGGGAATTCTCCTCTTGCAGGGTGCAGAGTCAAGAAGTTCCTGTGCGACCACTGCAGAATTCAATGGAATGGCAAATTCCGCCTCAGATCCACCCATGGAGGACCTTATTCCACATGCACCTTTACGCCTTTCTTGATCTTCACATTGCCGATGAAGAGTGCCATCACGGCTCCGAACAGAACCAAGCTGGCCGATGCAAGGAAGACGGAATGATACCCGTCAATCTGCGCCTTGAGCATCAGGAGTGCGACGAATTGCTTGTACTGCGCGGCGTCCGTGCCGTTGAATGAGCTGAAACGGGAGAGCGCAAAGACATGACCCTTGATGGAGTTATTGAGGATGGTACTGAAGATGGCGATGCCGAAGGCTCCCGAGATGTTGCGGACGAGCGCAAGGATGGAAGAGGCAATGCCCACTTCATGCGTCGGCACGATGGAGGCGATGATATTGGTACGCTGGGACATGGCGAACCCCATGCCGGCTGCCATGATGGAAATAGGAATGATGATGTCCATCGGTCCGCTGCGCGCATCGAGACCGGTGAACAGGTACAACCCCAGTGCCGTGACAATCGTGCTGGTCACAATGATGTATCGCGGTTGCACCTCACTCAGTCGTCCGCCGAGCGCGGCGGAAGACATCATGGCCACGGCCATCGGCATGAAGAGGAATCCCGTGTGCGTGGCGTCGTAGCCGAGGAATGTCTGTGCGAAGAGCGGCACGAGGAACACCGATCCCATCATGCCCATGAAGACGATGAAGTTGTCGAGGAGCACCTGATTGAAGAGCCTCTTGCGGAAGAATTTCAGATCCACGATGGGTTCCTTGTGATGCTTTTCAATGCGGATGAAGAGAACGAAACTGAGCACGACGATGAGATAGCAGGCGATACTCTTCGTAGAGAGCCATTCCCACTCCAGTCCTTTTTCGAGTACCAGCACGAGAGCGGAGAGACAAACGCCGAGGGCGAGCGCCCCCTTGAGATCGAATGCTTTCGATACTTTCTCCGAGACGGATTCACGGATGAAGACCATTGCCATGAGCAGTCCGAGAATGCCAATGGGCAGATTGATGAGAAAGACGGCACGCCAGCTTAAATAGTCGATGAGCGGGCCGCCGATGAGCGGGCCGAACACCACCGCAGCGGCGAACGAGGCGGACCAGATGCCCAGTGCCTGCGCGCGCTCTTTGTCTTCCGTAAACGTCACCGCGATGATCGCCATGGCCGTCGGGTAGTCCGCCGATCCCGCGATGGCCTGAATGATGCGGAAGACGATCATGGAACTCAGATTCCACGCGAATCCGGCGAGGATCGAGCCGACGATGAAGATCGTGAAACCGAGAATGTAGACGCGCTTGCGGCCGATCATATCGCCCAGCTTTCCCCAGATCGGCACGAAGACCGCATTGGCAATAATGTAGGCGGTCGCGATCCATCCGGCCGATGAAACGGTGATGCCGAAATCGTCGATAATCTTGGGTAGCGCCAGATTGACGATGGTCTGGTCGAGTCTTCCCAAAAACGTGCCGACGATAACCGTGAGCAGAATCAGTCCTTTATGGACGCCGTGGCTGTCCGTTTTGCTCGCAATCATAGTTCGAAGTTTTACTTCACGATCCAGACGCGTGCGGACATGCCGTTCTGAAACCGTGTGTAGAGCGTGTGGTCATACTGAATCCTGACGTCGAATTCCTGCGCCTCCCGCTTGTCGGAAATGTTGAAGACCACGTCCCCCGTCTTCTTCGTACGCGAGAGACTCTCGACCGTTCCTTCGAATTTCTGCGAGCCGAACGCATCCACGGTGAAGATCACCTTCTGTCCCTCCTGAACGTCATTCAGTCCCTTGTCCTCCTCGACATGCGCAATGAGGCGCAGTTCCTGCGGCTCGATCATCGTCACCACCGCCTGACCGGAACGGTAGACGGCGCCGATATCGCGCTGCACATCCGTCACGATACCCGCCACTTGCGTGGCAATGATCTCATCCCCGACGCGCGCAACGGCCTGATCAGGAGAAACAGTCTCTCCCTGATGCACGGATACCCGCTTGAGTTCGCCCCCGATTTGCGGAGCAAGCGCGATGAGCGGTGCGGAAATTTCCGCGTGATCGGTGTAGACGTATTTTCTCTGGTCATTCCAGTACAGCAATCCGCCGATGACGCAGAGGACGCCGAATACACTGCCCCACACCATGAAAGTCTTGCGACGCGCAGGATCCAAAAAAGGATTTTTCCGCTGCGCGGGATGCGGAGTGACTGCCGGTGTCTGATGAGGATCGTTCATAGGAACAGATGAAAAAGGATTATTGCTGGGAGAGAATGACCGCGTCGCCTTCTTGCAGGCCTGATGTGATTTCGATCATGCCGGTAGACGCTTCGCGGATACCCGTGACTACAGGAACCTCCGTAACGCGGCCGCGGGCATCCATGGTCCGCACAGTCGTTTGCTCGCCATTTCCGGCAACGGCCTGCACAGGAATCAACAGAACATTGTGCCGCTCGGCAATCTGAATGGTGAGGTCGCCGCTCATGCCGATTTTGAAATCGGTGTGCGGGTAGAGGAAATCCAGTTTGATGCGATACTTCTGCTGCCCGTTGACCACCGTCGGCGATTCGTCAATTTCACTCACGATCAGCTGGTAGCTCGTACCAGCCACCGCATCGAGTTCAATCGCACCGGATTGGGAACGCTGTACCTTCAGCACATCCGCCTCCGACAACAGCGCTTCAATGCGGTAGGGACTTTCGCCGATCATGGTGATGGCCGGACCGGTCGGGGCCATCTCGCCCGCTGTGATGCTGACCTTCGTGATGCGTCCCGCGATCGGGGCGATAATCTGCGTATCGATGTAACTGGCACTGGCGCGTGCCGTATCGGCGCGGGCCGCCTGCCAGCGCGCCTGTGCGGCATCGATATCCGTCTGCCGGGGTCCCGCACGCTTGAGAGCGAGATTCGCTTCGTCAATCCGGATGGCACTCTCGTAGGACCGGATATCCGCTTCCGCTTTTTCTTTTGTCCCTTTGGCTGCCGCAAGCGTGCTCTCTTCGGAGGCAATGCGCGTGTCGTACACCGCCGAATCATCCTTGAGACTCTTCACCCAGATGTCGAGTTCCGTCAGAGTCGACTGGGCAATGCTGCGCTTGGCGGCAAGCGTATTTTTGTACGTCTCTTTATCCTCCCGCGAGAGGGCACGGGTCTCGGGCAGCGATACGAGGAAGTCGTAGGCAATCGAGACCGTATCGACGGACTTTTGAACGGCCACGTGTGCCTCATCCATCAGGCTCAATGCCGTGCGATAGTCGGGCGGGTTCGGCTCCCGCTTGACCGTCACGATGGCGAATTTGGCAGCGGACAGCTGCTCACGGAGAACGCTGTAACTGGATGAACCGAGTGTCGTGACGACATCCGACACATCGTAGGTATTGTAGACATCATCAATGGAACCGAGGGCCTGCTCGGCGGTCGTGAGTTTTTGCGATGCCACCGTACCGGCCATCGCGACCTGTCCGGAAAGCGCGGTGTCCGCTTCTTGTTTCAGGGCGGAAAGCTTGGCCTGCGAAGCCGCAAGATTTTCTTCTGCTGTATTTAAAACTGTTTTTGCCGAATCCAGACTCATACGTTTGCTGTCGAGTTGCGCTTCGGCAATGGCAATTTCTTCGGGGCGGGTCCCCTCCTGAAGGGCACGAAGTGCGGCCTCCGCTTCGCGGGCGCGAGCGGCGGCGGCGGCAACACCCGCCCCGATGTCTCCCGCGCGGAGAGCGGCAAGACGCTGACCCGGAAGCACGGCATCGCCTTCATGCACGTTGACCTCGGAAACAATCCCAGATGAGCGAAACTGCAATCCCAAATCATTCTCAGAGATCACGGTACCCACCGCCTCCACCGTCTGGTGCATGTCGCCGCGTTGCACGGTCGTCGTGACGTATTGCTCTTGTTGGGAATAGGCGGTCCATGCAATACCCAAAACAACTACGGTCAGTACGATACAACTGCTGAACACGAGAGAGCGACGGGAGAACTGCCGGAGCGAAAGTTGTGAGAGCGCAAGCATAGAGAAAAGGAAAAGCGATTAGGAAACCTGTGGAGTTGAAGCTTGAATTTGGGCGAGCAACTTTCTGAGAATGCGCTGAAGGTGCAGCTGGTCATCCGACGGAATGGCATTCCGGATCAATTGCTTCATCAGAACACTGGCTTCTTTTTTCTTCCTCTCAAGAATGCGTTTACCGGAAGTGGTGATGGCAATGCGCACCAATTTACGGTTCTTCCGGTCAAACATCCGTTTCGCCCATCCCAGCTTCACCAGCCGGTCGACGAACGTGGTGGCGGAGGGGGCGGCGATAGACATCGCATTCGCAAACTCTTTCATGATCATGCTCGTATGTTCCTGCAGAAGAACCAAGGCGAATACCTGATGCAAATTCATGCAGCAATTGCTCTTCGTACGCAGCAATTCCTTATGGAAGGAACGATTGACTCCCTGCAGAAGGTGAACCAGTGTTCCGGCGAGATCGTTTTCCATAGATAGTTAATGGAATAATTAGGGCTGCTAAGCATATTGATGCCCCCGTCACCAGTCAAGACTCAAGAAGGTCATTTCTTCGACACCTGCGACTTGAATAGAGAGAGGGCCGGAATCAGGATTGAGGCTTGGTCATCAGCAATAGAAGCTCTTAACCGCCTGTTAATACCCATCCCCTACAGTGATGCCATCGCGATACGGTTTTATTTCTTTTACTTCATTCCTCCATTCATTCTATGAAGCATAAGTTCACTTTGGGAATCGTGTCCGGCATGTCCATTCTGGCACTTGCCGTTCCGCTCCTGGCTCAAGGTTCCAGCGCTGCATTCAGTGGCACAACGACGGGGACCGACCGACTGGCCATGAAACAGGAAAACATCACCGACCGCATTGCGAGGGATGACGCGTTCCTCGCGAATGTTGATGCAATGGTTTCCATCCAGAAGAGCGCAACGCAAACGCATAGAAATGCGCTGACTGCCGCAGCCGCCCTCACGGATGAGACTGCGCAACAGGAAGCCGTGCGTGCAGCCGACGAGGCGTACCGCACCACAATCCAGGACGCCATGAAGGCCAATCCTGATCTGAAGTCGGCCATGATGCCGTTTGGAGGCCGTGGTCATGGCGGACCCGGCGGAATGGGGCGCGGCCCGGACACTGAAGATCTTGCTTCCAAGCTCGGCATGACGGAGACGGAACTGAAAGCGGCGCTCGAAGGCGGCAAGACCATTCAGGAAATCGCCACGGAGAAAGGAGTGACCCTTCCGACTCCCCCGAAGGACGGCCGCGGACGTGGTCCCATGCACGGTTTTGACGGACAGGATTCAACGGAAGAGTAGGACGACTTTCGACATCATCGGCGACAGAAGGGGCTTTTTAAGCCCCTTTTGGTTAAAATTTCACATAGAGGATTTTTGGAGATTCTTGAAGAGCAATCAGCAACCGGCAGAAGGCACGTGGGTGTGGTCATTGAGAGTATCGTTGTTCAATGCCCATAATAAGTCCTGGGGTGATGCTTTCACTTGATTGCCGAATAATCTCTATTCCATCCCGATTTCCAATGTCGGTATGCGCTTTCTTACAAAAACGGAAAATCACCAAACATCGATGTCTCAGAACATCTCGTACCAATTCGATGACACCTTCATGGGCTTCTAATGGATGACTCACGATAACCAGGTCTGGCGGGTGATCCCTATCAATCTCCGACACAGATCGCATGCGCAAAACTGTTAGATCTTCAAGTCTTGCCGTGTGGCCTGAGCTCTCTTCGTCATCATCATGATGATTGATATAGGCAATGGTACGAATACTCATACAAGAAACATTGTAGAGGCATGTGGATCTATTTTCACCGTTGTCTAGGGAAGCTCTGATCAAAACACCATCCGCGTCTCTGTGATCCGTATCGATGGTTTTTTGACGTGTTCGCGGTGATGGAGGTGAAGGATTCTTGGCTTTCCGCTCTGATTAATGACTTTTCGGGCACAGTGAACCTACGCAAGCAACTGCTCACGTTTCAGGTATAGATTCACCAGCGCAAAGAGCGTGTGAAGCTGGAGATTGTTCTTCTGGAGTCCCCGATATCGCACCTTTGTGAAGTGCCAGAGATTTTTGATCACATGGAACGGATGCTCAACCTTGGAACGAACAGAGGAATGCTTCCGATTCTTCTTCCGCTGCGATGACGACAAGGGATGATACGGTTTCCCTTTGTCGGACATCGCATAGAAGACTCCGGCTTTCCGCGCCGCTCTCTTGTCTTCCTCCTTTGCGTATGCCTTGTCTCCGAACACCGCTCGCTCCTCTCCGGTCAGAAGATGATGAAGCATTGTGATATCTGCCGCTTTCGCCGTGGTGGCGCAGATGGAGTGCACGAGACCGGAATCCGCATCGACTCCGATGTGCCCCTTCATGCCGAAGTACCACTGGTTCCCTTTCTTCGTCTGGCTCATCTCCGGATCACGCTTCCCTTCGGCATTCTTCGTGGAACTCGGAGCGGCGATGAGCGTGGCATCCACGATCGTGCCTTTCTTCATGAAGTATCCCTTCTCGGTGAGGAGTGCGTTCACGATCTCCATGAAGCATTCCTGCAGACGATGCTCTTCCAAGAGATGGCGGAACTTGCAGATGGTCGTCTCATCCGGAGCCGTCTCTCCCATAAGATCGAGACCGAGGAAGCGCTGAAAGGAACCACGATCGTAGATCTCCTGCTCCGCCTCGGGATCAGAGAGATTGAACCACTGCTGGAGGAAGTAGATTTTGAGCATGAGATGGAGATCGCGGGCAGGTCGTCCGATCTCGTTGTCATAGTAGTGGGGACGAATGGCGGAGAGCATCTCCTGCCACGGGATGATGCGATCCATCTCAGAAAGGAACTTCTCCTTGCGCAGCGGCTTGCAGTTGGCGAGGGAGAGGAAGGAGGTCTGTGGAGTCATAGTGAATAGGGGAAATGTGGCTTATACATGCTGAAATATAGCATTTCGAGTGCCGACTTTCCCTTGTTCACCAGACGAAGAATGATGTGATCAGTTGCGGTTAATCAGAGGTTCC
>Ga0265297_10002192_pt1 | contig 41183 bp, 21 predicted proteins | sample Munlanlwell13791_FD_192502 | JGI IMG/M metagenome (GOLD analysis project Ga0265297, IMG submission 192502) | Leachate microbial communities from a municipal landfill in Southern Ontario, Canada - Leachate well 137-91 | ecosystem: Engineered > Solid waste > Landfill > Unclassified | place... | reverse complement strand
CAAACCGATTTGACGATTTATGTTTATGGTGGTAAAAACGGAACATTCAGTTTGTATGAAGATGAAAATCTGAATTATAATTACGAAAAAGGAGCTTATTCAACTATTGAGTTTTCATACAATGATAAAACTAAAACGTTGAATATCGGTGACAAAAAAGGAAGTTTCAACGGTATGCCTAAAGAACGGAATTTCAATATTATTCTCGTAGACTTAAACCATCCAGTTGGAATCGATGGAACTTCAAAAGATTTTAAGCCAGTTAAATACTCAGGAATAAATACCAACATAAAGCTAAACTAATTTGGCTTAACGACAATATCTAAAGTAAGGAGTTGTTTTCTTCGAACTTTATATATTTACAATTAACAAAATAACTAACTTTAAATTAACAAAAATTATGAATGAAAAACAGATGATTCAAATTGTTCAACGGGTAACGCATAGCCTAATGAACAAGTACGTAATCCTCGTGTTGATGGTATGTTCATTTGGACTAGCCACTGCACAAAAAACAGATGGTAAAGTTTCCGGAATCGTATTATCGGATAAAGATGGCGAGCCCCTTATTGGTGTTAGCGTTATGATTAAAGGAACTTCTCTGGGAACAATTACAGATTTCAATGGAATATTTACTATTGAAGCTAGAACAGGTGAAACGCTGATGTTTTCGTACATTGGTTATTTAGCCCAAGAAGTAAAAGTGACAGGAGCTAAAATGAATATCAGTTTACAAGAAGATAGCAAGAACCTTGACGAAATAGTTGTTGTGGGTTATGGGGTTCAAAAGAAGAAGTTGAATACCGGTGCAACTCTACAAATAAAGGGGGATGAATTAGCTAAAATGAATACGACCAACCCTTTGCAGGCTTTGCAAGGTAAAACTCCGGGTGTAAGTATTTCATCAACTTCCGGACAGCCCGGATCTGACATGAAAGTGACTATCCGTGGTTTGGGAACAACCGGGAATTCAGGGCCATTGTACATTATAGACGGAATTGAAGGAGATATAACGACGTTAAATGCGTCTGACATTCAATCGATAGATGTTTTAAAAGATGCAGCTTCTGCGGCTATTTATGGTTCTCAGGCTGCCAATGGAGTTGTTTTGATTACTACTAAACAAGGAACTAAAGGTAATGCTAAGGTATCATTCGACGCATATTCCGGAGTTCAAAATGTTGAACGTCAAGTGCCTTTATTGAATGCACAGGGATATAAAATAATTATGGATGAACAGCAGATTAACTCTGGGCTTTCTCCATTTAACTGGGCTTCAAAGGGTGAAAAGGACTTTGCAGATACCGACTGGATTGGGCAAATGATTAAAAAGGATGCTAAAACCCAGAATTACTCCTTGAATATTACCGGCGGCTCCGAAACTTCAACCTATGCCATGTCATTAAGTTACAATTCACAGGAAGGTATCATTGGCGGTTCAGCTGTTTCAAACTACGAACGTTATGGTGCCCGTGTGAATACTGAACATAAATTATATAAAGATGTACTTGTTGTTGGGCAGCACTTAAATTTCAATTATATCAATACTGTTGGTATAGCTGTAGGAAACCAATGGAATAATTCATTACGTGCAGCTTATAATATATCTCCGTTGGCGCCTGTTTATAGCGACAATAATATTTATGACAGCCCGTATAACGACACAAGCAATTCTTTATGGAATAAGACAGAAGGTAATCCTTATGGCGCGATGATGACAAATACGAATAATTTGAACTCAAATCAAAAACTTTTAGGTGATGTCTATGCAGTACTACAACCGATTAAGAACCTGAAAATTAGATCTACAATTGGAATTAACTATTATTCTTCAAACTATCATAGTTTTAATCCGTTATTTCAATTTTCTGTTTATTCTTACAACAAAGACCACGAATCCGTTAGCCAGAGTATGAGCAGTGGGAGTACTCTTACATGGTCAAATACTGCCAGTTATGATTTCAGTGTAAACGAAGATCATGTTTTCAATGCTTTAATAGGAACTGAAGCCGTAAAATACCAGGGTGTAGGTATGTCTGCCGGAAACTGGAATCTGGTGCCACAAATGGATGATTTCAATCATGCCTATTTGGACAATACTACCGGAAAAGCTCATCTCGATACAGATGGCAAAACAGTTATAGAAACGCGCACTGTAGGAGGTGCCCCATCCGTTGATTATAGCCGCCTTTCTTATTTCGGAAGATTGGGTTATAACTATAAGGAAAAATACCTGTTGAACGCAACATTAAGAGCAGATGGTTCATCAAGGTTTGCTTCGGGTCATCGTTGGGGATACTTCCCATCTGTATCTGCCGGTTGGACAATTTCCAATGAATCTTTTATGGCTTCTACAACCGACTGGCTCGATCAATTGAAAGTACGCGCAAGTTGGGGGCAGGTAGGTAATCAAGACATTGGCGATTACAAATACGCAGCGCTTATAAGCACTTCTACAGCTGTTAGTAGTAGCAATCCGGCAGCATTTTACGATTTTGGAGATGCAGGAGTAAATACTGCCGGTGCTTATCAGAGAGAAATGCCGAATAAAGACCTGAAATGGGAGGCATCCGAACAAACAAATATCGGGGTTGATGCTCGTTTCCTAAAAAACCGTCTATCTTTAACAGGTGATTTCTATATTAAATCCAGCAAAGATTGGTTAGTGCAGAGCCCTCTCCAAGCTACTTCCGGCTTTAATAGCTGGTTGATTAATGGTGGTAATGTAAAAAACACAGGTATTGAATTGTCTCTAAACTGGAATGACAATATCGGCGATTTTAAGTACAATATCGGAGTAAATGGTGCTTATAATAAAAATGTTGTAGGTGAGATTCCGACCGTAGATGGTATTATTCACGGACAAACCAATATGTTGTACGCCAACTCAGAGGAATTCTATCGTGCTGAAAACGGACATTCTCTAGGATATTTCTGGGGATACCAAACCGATGGACTTTTTCAAAGCGAAGCTGATATTGCTTCTTGGAAAGCCGGTGGAAAAGGAATTTTGCAGACGGATATACAACCTGGTGATGTGAAATATGTAGACCAGAATCATGATGGTGTTATTGATACTAAAGATAAAGTTGATTTAGGCAATGGTAGACCTTCAATAACTGGTGGTTTTACAATGGGCTTTGAGTACAAAAACTTTGATTTTAGTGTAAACGCTGCCTATGCATTAGGTAACAAAATTGTTCAGGCTTATGGCCAGAATGGTGGACAATCGAACTATACAACAGAGATTCTGAACCGTTGGACAGGTGAAGGAACATCAAACCATATTCCACGTGTGACAGTTAATAACATTAACTGGGTGTTCTCAGATCTTTATCTTCATGCAGGAGAATATTTACGTATCAGCAATATTAGCCTTGGTTACGACTTTGCCAAACTCGTTCATATGAAAGCAATCAGCCAGTGCCGTGTATATGGTTCAGTACAGAATGCTTTCACATTCACCAAGTACAATGGAATGGATCCGGAAATTGGATATGGTGTAGACAACTGGGTTTCCGGAGTTGATTTAGGATATTATCCACGTCCGAGAACAGTACTGGTAGGAGTTAATCTTAAATTTTAAATACTTTTAAATACACATTATTATGAAGAGATTCAAATTAAATATACTGATTGCAGGGGTATTGACCCTCGGTCTTTTTTCATCGTGTTCAGATAATTTTCTGAATTCAGTACCGAAAACAAGCCTTCTTGATGAGAACTTTTATAAAACGGAAGCTGATGCTGAAATGGCATTGGTGGGATGCTACGATGGATACCAACGTACAAGCTCAGCATTCTCACCTTATTTGGTTTCTGAAGTTGCATCTGATGAATGCTTCGGTGGAGGTGGTGCTAACGACGGTAGAGGTTTACAGTTGTTGGATAGATTCGATATGGGGCAATCGCCGGCTGATAACAATGTTTTTAATGATACATGGAGTTACTATTACAAAGGTATTTTCCGTTGCAATAATTTGTTAAAAAAACTTCCAGCTATTGCATCATGGAAATCTGCTGACGATTCAGTGAATACAATTACCAAAAATCGAATTGAAGGAGAAACACGTTTTTTACGTGCAACTATGTACTTTGATCTTGTACGTCTGTTTGAAAATATTCCTTTGGTGACAGAACCAACAACAGCAAATGTTCCTCAGGCTAATCCTTTGGATGTCTATAAACTAATTGTAACCGACTTAAGCTTTGCAGCAAAAAATATCCCGGCTGATGCCTATCCGAAAGCTCAGGCAGCAACAAACGACGGACGTATTACACGCTATGCTGCTGAAGCTTTATTAGCACGGGTATATCTGTTCTATACAGGCTACTATGCTAAAGACGATCTTGGGGTAACAAAGAAAGATGTCTTGGATGGACTGGAAGATGTAATTGCCAGTAATGAATTCGATACTATACCTTATAAAACACTTTGGCCGGCATCAAGTTATATTCGGGTGGATTCTACTAATACATTGAATAAATCAGGATATGCAGGTAAAGGAAACAAAGAAGTTGTATTTGCCCAAAAATTCAACAGTACATCCGATTATAATGGCATGGGCGATGGAAATGGCTGGATCGTAATGATGGGTATGCGTAATACAAACTTCTCACCTTATGGAAAAGGTTGGGGTGCATGCCCGGTTAATCCTCAACTTGTGAATGCATTTCCTTCAAATGACAAACGCAGAACAGCTTCAGTGATTGATATTGTGGGTGAAGGTATCGAAAGTACATTTGACAAAAATGATCAACGTGAGTACTCGGGATATGCTGTAAAGAAATACTCTCCTACAGCATTGCCTGATGGAACTTCAGATACGGGTGGTTCGAAAGATTTCCAAATTTCACAGGATCAGGATTATGTCCAAATCCGTTTTGCCGATGTGCTTTTAATGGCTGCTGAACTTGGTTCTTCAAATGCAGTTGCCTATTTCAATAAAGTTCACACTCGTGCAGGTCTCCCTGCTGTAACATCGGTTTCTCTGAGCGATATCCAATCAGAGCGTCGTTTTGAGTTTGCTTTTGAGGGTATCCGTTATTGGGATTTATTGCGTACGGGGTTAGATAATGCCGCTAATACAATTGCTGCTTGTGCCCAGACCATTAAGAGTGCTGGCGTAGACGATCATGTAACTTATGATATAAATAAAATTAAAGCCACCAGAGGCTTTATGCAGATTCCAGATACTCAAATAACACTTTCGGGCGGAGTATTGAAACAAAATTCAGGTTGGTAAAATAAACTTTAAATGATGATTATTATGAACAAAATATTTAAATTATTTTCGATATTGTCGTTGGTGACAATTGTGTTTTTTGCGTGTACGCCTGATGAATATCAATTAAAAGCACCATTGGATAAAAGTGCAGTGAAATTCTCGGTGACAGTAGATGCTACAAATCCAAATAAATTTATACTGAAGAGTGAAACCCCAAATGCGCAGCCATTCTGGGTAACACCTGTAGGAACATCCGTTAAATTGAATGATACGATTGTTATTCCATTTCCCGGAAAAGATACTATTATGTACAGTGTTGAAACTCCCGGTGGAATAGTTACTGCCGAACCTTATGCTTTCGAAGTTACAACCATTGATGCATCGTATGTAAGCGGGCAAATGTGGACTGATCTCACAGGTGGAATTAACAAATCCAAAACATGGGTGTTGGCAATAGATGCTAATGGTGTTAGCAAAGGTGGTTTTACAAGTCCATTTTACTTTGGAGGTACAGGATGGGAATGGGATCCGTCTTTTGCAGATATAGGCTGGTCCGGAGTTTCAAAGGGCGATTATGGTACCATGACCTTTGACCTGATAGGCAATGCTAATTTCAAATCTGATAACAAAATGTTTCCGGATTTGTCAGGAACCGGTAAATTTATGTTGTTCCCTGGTACAAAACAGATTATTACCTATGGTGCACAATTTTTACATGACAAAGCACAAGGTGGTGCAGTAGCCAACTGGAACGCAAAAATGACAATCAAAACACTTGATGCAGACCACATGCAAGTTATTGCATTAAAGGACCCTAACAATTGGCTCGTTTACAACTATATTTCTAAGGATTATTACGATTCTCATTAATTACAGGTATTAGTTTATTATTGGTGAATGAGGCTGATTGTTCCGATTACACGGACACAGTCAGCCTCATCTTTTTAATATCCAGAATTAATCTTTCGTGTTTTGAAAAAGAAACAGTCTGCCGATAAAGGTATACCTTTTGTTATCGGTGAATTTGGAGCTATGCAACGTACTAATTTAACCGGTGATGCATTGAAACTTCATTTAGCGTCCAGGGCATATTACTTTAAATATGTTTCAAAACAAGCGATTGCAAATGGAATGTTCGCATTTTTCCGGGATACCGGTGGATTAATCAACAGAAATAATTATACAGTATCCGATCAGCAAGCATTGGATGCTGTGATACAAGGAGTAAATGGATTGTGAATAAAATGAAGATTAGTTTTCTTGATAATAGATGTTAGTTTTTTAGTGAAGAATCCCTTGACAGTTTAAAACCTGTCAGGGGATTTTAGTTTTTATACATGGTCAAAACGCAGAATCAAGAGAATTCTTTAGTAAAACTTCCCGTTTTGGGGAATATTTATTTAATGGAATATAATCAATAGACAATCAAATAATTTTAAATTTTGGGTGTCCTCAAATAAATTGTCTCAGTTTTACGAGAAAAAAAGAATAAATCAGGAAGTGTTAGTGTTCAAATCGTTCTGAAACTACGAGTTAAATACAAAATATACTAAATAATTGATCTTGGTAAAAAGTGATTGTAACTTAAAGTAGTAAATGTGTTGGCAAAATTGAATATAAAATGATGCATTAAAACCAATTTCACTATTGTACACAATCCTGTGAAAAAACGGACAATGTGTATACATCTAAATATCAACCAAATACTCAGTCTGCAACTTAAACCACGATTTTTGTAACAAATGAGGGTGCCTTTTGTAACATATTGACCCCATTTAATAATGGAATAATAAATAGATTTGTCAATCGATATTGAAATATCATAAAATCACAAATATATATTCAATACAAATTAACCTTTAATTAAAACAGTCAAATACATTTCATGAAAAAGAAAATTTTGATAATCACTCTAATTCTTGTATGTTATAATGCTTATTCACAAAACAGAGTTAGTGGAGTCGTAAAAGATGATAGTGGAAATCCATTAGTTGGAGTTGCTGTCAGGGAAAATAATTTAAATACTTCTAAAATAAATGGAACGTTAACTGATATCGATGGAAAATTTAAGCTACAAACCAAACAAAATCAGGGAGCTCTTTCGTTTTCATACGTAGGGTATAAATCAATTACAATTCCCTTCAAAGAAAATGACATCCTGAAGATTACAATGAAGGAATCCGGAATGGATTTAAATGAAGTAGTTGTAGTAGGTTATGGTTCGCAAAAAAAAGTTAGTGTTACTGGTGCAATTTCGACTGTAACTACCAAAGATTTGCTTCAAAGCCCGGCATCAAATTTAAGTAATGCATTAGCAGGCAGATTGACTGGTCTGACAACCGTTCAGAATACAGGACAACCCGGTAAAGATGATGCGAGTTTATACATCCGTGGTCGGAGTACCTGGGTAAATGCCAGCCCTCTTTATATTGTAGATGGTATTGAGCGGGATAATTTTACTCAAGTAGATGCGAACGAAGTTGAGTCTATATCTATTCTGAAAGATGCTTCAGCTACTGCTGTATATGGAGTCCGTGGGGCAAATGGTGTTTTGATAATTACGACTAAACGTGGTATGGAGCAAAAACCGGTGGTAAGCCTTTCTGCACAATACGGTTTACAGCAGCCAACCCGACTTCCCAATTTCTTAAATTCTTACCAAACTGCTTTGTTGCGAAACGAAGCTTATTTAAACGATGGTTATCCTGCTGATAGGTTACCATTTCAACCAAATGCTTTAGAAGCGTTCCGTACTCACTCCGACCCTTATCATTATCCAGATGTTGATTGGTACAAAGAAGTTTTGAAACCAACCGCTCCACAAAACCAGTACAACCTGAATGTACGTGGAGGAACAAGAACTGCCCGATATTTTTTATCAGCAGGATATTTTAATCAGGGTGGGCTTTTCAATACTAACATGAATACTGATTACAATACAAATTATCAATTTAACCGGTTCAATTTCCGATCAAACCTGGATATTGATGTATCCAAGGAACTTACTGTATCTGTATCGATGACGGCTCGAATGGAAGATACGAATGAGCCCGGAGCCACTGGTTTCACCACAGCAGAAAACCAAAATGCGTTTGGTTCATTAACAAGAACAACTCCCTATGAAACTCCCGTCTTTCAGGCTAATGGAAAACCAGGTGTTGGCTCTGCGGGAGTTAACCCTTGGTTGCAAGTGAATGGTACCGGATTTACTCAAAACAAAAAGGATGTAGTTGAATCAAGTCTAAATCTTAATTACAAATTAGATAAGATTATACGGGGTTTATCAGCCAAAGCATTAATATCGTATGACAGCTATTATTCAGAGCAAAAGGTTTTTTCAAAACAAACTCAGGCATATCGCCTTGATTCCGGTCCTGACGAGGAAGATAGTTATACGGTATTTGGTGAGGATACAAAATTAAAATATTCCGGAGGGTATATGAATAGTTATGCGAAAACATATTATGAAGGATCTCTTAATTTCTCCCGTAATTTTGACAAACATAATGTGACAGGACTGTTGTTAGGAAATATGAGTGAAAAGGTCCTAAGCGGTGTTTATATTCCCTATCGCACCATGGGTCTTGTAACCCGTTTAACTTATGCTTATAACCAACGATATTTTGGAGAAATAGATATGGGATATAATGGGTCGGAAAATTTTGCACCTGGCAAACGGTTTGGATTATTTCCAGCATTATCAGCCGGTTGGATAATTTCCAGTGAGGATTTTTTCAAAAGTCTTACTCATGTCATTGATTACATGAAATTGAGGGCATCTTATGGTATGGTTGGAAATGATAATATCGGGGGAAGCCGGTTTATGTATACAGAACAGTATTCGACCCGGAATGGTTGGGAATCTCCTTCAATCCCAGCATTTGGACTTACAGGCAACTCTGTTGATATAATTACCTTATCTCGTATTGCTAATCCCAACTTAACCTGGGAAAAAGCCAATAAATACAATGTTGGTCTGGAAACGAATTTTTTTAATAGTCATATATCAACAGTACTTGATGGTTTTTTAGAGTACCGGAGGGACATTCTGATGGACAGGAATTCAATACCGGTTTATCTTGGAGTTACTCCACCATCTGCAAACATAGGGAAAACCAGAAATAGCGGTATGGAATTAGAAGTAAAATATAAAAATAAAATAGGAAAGGATTTTGATTATTGGGTGAATGCGAACTATAGTTATGCAAAGAATATAGTAGTTTCAAAGGATGAGCCGGCAAACAAGATTCCATGGCAAAAGGAAGAGGGTCAATCAATTAATCAGTTTTATGGTTATCAAGTGCTTGGTTTCTTCGATATTACAGACTTTGATGCCAGTGGCAATTTGATAGGTAAAGATTCTAAAGGAGTTCCTTATGCCCGTCAGTTGGTTGGACAAGCACCTCTACCGGGAGACTTTAGGTACAGGGATGTAAATGGAGATGGTGTGGTTGACGACCGTGATAAATTGCCAATCGGTTATTCTGATATTCCAGAGGCTACTTATGGATTTTCATATGGCTTCAACTGGAAGGGACTAGATTTTAGTATGATGTGGCAAGGGGCATATAATGTTAGTCTGAATATAAGCAGTGAAGTTTTATATGAGTTTTGTGAAGGCGGAAAGGTGCAGGATTTCCATGAAGGACGATGGGCTTATTATACTGATCCATTTACAGGGAAATTAGTTGATACCAGGGCAACGGCAACATATCCCAGATTACACTCCCAAAGTTCAAGCCCCGACTGGACCACAAATAGTTTTTTCCTCTATAATTCAAGTTATTTAAAATTAAGAAATATGGAGATTGGCTATACGCTTCCAATAAAACAATTGAAATTGCTCGGAATAAGCCAATTGAGAGTTTATACAAACGCCAATAACCTGCTAACCCTCTCAAAGGTTAAGCAAGTTGACCCTGAAGGTCCAGGATATGGTAGTAATAGGGATAGAGGTTGGAATTATCCACAATTAGTGATTTATAATATGGGTTTAAATGTTACATTCTAAGTTCAAAAGAAATAATATGAAAAAATTAATTATATATATATTTTTGCTACAGGCTTCACTTTTTTTTACCGGGTGTGAAGATTATCTGAATATGAAGGAAAGTGCTTTGTTTACCTCCGAACAGGTATTTAAAGATCCGACCAATTTTCAAAAATTTGTTGATGACATCTACACCTATTATCACTATTGGCCTGGTGATTGGGCTTGTCAGTCGTTTGGAGGTCTTGGACGAATTGCATATTCTTCTTTCGAAGGAGCCTCCGATTTAGCTGAGGCATCTCGGGCGGTAGCAGGTACAAACGCAAGTTTCAATCTTGGAAACTGGTCACCAAGTGCTTACGGAGCGCAAGTTGAATTAATCTGGCCATGGACAGGTAGTTATGCCGCAATACGCCGATGCAATGTGGTGTTGGAAAAAGCGGATAGTGTGCCCGGTCTGAGTGTTGGTGCAATAAACGGGTATAAATCTCAAGCATTGTTTGCACGTGCTTTCTTCTACTTCGAGCTTATTAAGCGTTACGGAGGAGTACCCTACCTAACAAAATCATTGAAGGAAACTGAAGATATGAATTTACCCCGGGAACCTTATGATACTTGTGTTGCAAAAATAGTTCGTGACTTGGATGCTGCGCTTCCAAATTTACCTCAGGCCAGTGCACAGGCTGCAGTCGACTTTGGGAGACCAACAGTAGGTGCAGCTTTAGCACTAAAAGCTAAGGTTCTGTTGTATGCTGCCAGTCCGTTAAATACTGAACCATACGAAATTAATATTGGCGATCGAAGCCCTGACTTATATATGACTGAAGTTCCTAATACTCCGGCAGAGATTCAACAAAAATGGATAGAAGCCGCACGGGCTGCGTATGAAGTAATTAAATTGGAAGATCAGGGAGAATGTGCATTGGCAGATTCAGCTCATTATAAAAATATATTTTATCAATCTAACGTAACGGATGTAAAAAACAAGGAAACTCTGTTTAGTCGGGTTGATGGACCTTTTCAATTTAGTGGAGGTAAAGCTCTGATGGGTTGGGTCGGTTTTTCGGATGTAGGAGCTTCCAAAGGTTATGGTGGTTCTGCAGGAACCTATCCTACTCAAAATTTGGTAGATATGTATGAGATGGCTGATGGTACAATTCCTATTACAGGATATAATGCTGATGGTTCACCGATTGTTAATCCGGCTTCAGGTTATGATGACCAAAATATGTGGAAAAACAGAGATCCACGTTTAAAACTAACTGTCCTTTGTAATCAGGATCAGTGGCAGGACAGACCTGTACAAATATGGTTTTATAAAAACAACCCAACTATCAGTGGATCTGAAATGAAAGATGCACAGGATTATACCACTACCGGCTATTTGTGTAAGAAAATGTGGTCTGAAGACTTAAGACAAGGAGGAGTAGCTTCGGTTTACATGAATTGGATTTGGTTTAGATATACCGATGTGCTATTATGGTATGCTGAAGCCATGGATCAGGCATTCGGCCCGAATGCCGACGGTCTTGGTAACGGTAGAACTGCAAGTTGGGCATTAAACAGGGTTCGTAACAGGATGAACCCTAAATATCCTAATATGCGCGACCTTGTGACAAGTGATAAAAACTATTTCCTTGAACGCTTGATGAATGAGCGTGCTATTGAATTTGTGTACGAAGAACAACGATGGTGGGATGTGATTAGGTACAAAAAAGGGGTAGATATTTTTAATAAGCCGGTTTATGGCGTACGGATATACAGTCCTACGACTTCACCTACACCTTCTACTACTTTTGAAATTAATCGTAGGAAAATTGAAAACAGGGTGTTTTATGACTATATGCATAAGTATCCCATTCCATATGCTGAAGTTGAAAAAAGTTCTAAACTCAAACAAAATCCGGGTTGGTAATATTTTCACTATTGTTTGATAAATAAATTTAGTATTAAGAAAAACACAAAATTATGAGATATTTTAAATATCAAAGAAATATTAGTAGAAAATGTATTGTTCTCCTGTTTACCATTTTCTATGTTACAATATTATTGGCGCATTCAGCTCCGGCAAACGTAACCGGGATAATAAAAGATCAGAAGGGGAATTTGCTTTCAGGAGCAATCGTAACAATTCAGGAATCGACCATTACTGCTATATCAAGCGAATCCGGTGAATTCTCAATACCGGCAGTATCCGGAGATAACCTTACATTTTCCCTGCCTGGATTCCAAACAATAAAAAAAGTTGTTGAACCGAATATATCAAAGCTGAATATTACTATGCTTGAACTGAAATTCGGTGAAACTGAACAGGATATTGTTCCAATTGCCTATTCAAGCAAAAGCAAAAGAGATCTGACTTCATCCATTTCAATGACATCTTTTGATGAGTTCGGAAAACGTAAGGATATGAATACCCTGAATGGATTGGGTGGTCTCATAAATGGGTTGATAGTCTTATCATCGGGTTGGTCGGACACAGGACTTGGTACAAGTTTATATGTACGTGGTTTAAAAACAACCAGTTCAAATAATGCACCGCTAGTTTTGGTTGACGATGTAGAACGAACTTTTGATCAACTGAATGTCAATGAAATAGAGTCAATTTCGGTGCTTAAAGATGCCGGTGCTTTAGCCATTTATGGAAATAGAGGAGCTAATGGTGTAGTATTAGTAAAAACAAAACGCGGTAAAAATAATAAAAGAGATATAATAATTAATGCTCAAATAGGGATGGCTAAGTCCTTACGTTTGCCACAGATACTTAATGGGTATGATTATGCCCGGTTATACAATGAAGCCCAAACTTTGGATGGAGCTGCTTCTGCAAATCTTAAATACTCAGATGATGCCTTGAACGGTTATAAAGATGTAGTAAATGGTGTGGCAGGAGCTAATCCTTACAAGTATCCAAATGTTGATTTTTATAGTGAATTTTTGAAGCCTGTAGTGAAACAACAACAATATGACCTGACTATGACCGGTGGAAATGATATTGCAAAGTATTTTGTACTGCTTGGATATATGAATCAGGAAGGTGCTTACAAATACGGTGATAATACATTCTACAGGTATAATTACCGGTCTAATGTTGATGTAAAACTCAATTCCAGACTTGATGTAAGTCTGGATATGGCCGGACGACTCGAAAACCAGACTACTCCAGGAGGACACTATTCTTACGAATTATTTGGTCAGTTTGTAAATACTCCATCGAATGCATATCCCATATTCAATGAGGATGGTACGCTTGGTGGAACAGATAAATATAAAAACAATCCTTATGGACTGATGAATAGGACCGGACAAAGGGATCAGACCAATCGGTATTTTAATGCCGATGTAAAATTTAAACTCGATCTGTCAGATATTCTTAAAGGTCTCAGCTGGAATGGAAAAGGAGGTATTGATTTTACCGATGGAATGATTGCTCAGTTGACAGCTTCTCAATTTGCAGTTTACCAATTGCTGACCGATGGGACATATACTGCCAACGGTACACAAGATGTAGCAAAAACTACAAACTTTTGGTATACAGGTAAAGACAGGCAATTTACTTTCCAGACGTCATTCAATTACAACAATTCATGGAAAAACAATCGGATTAATGCCATGACTATGTTTTATTTACGCGAACTTAATTCGATGGGGATTGCCGTTCCGTATAAAACAGTTGGATTTGCTTCTCAGATTAGTTATGCATACAAAAACAAATACTTGTTGGAAGGAACTGCAAGTTATACCGGATCTGAAAACTTTGCAAAAGGCCATCGTTTCGGGTTGTTCCCGGCATTGTCTGCAGGTTGGATTATAAGTGATGAGGGGTTTTTACATGATAATAATGCCCTTTCTTTCTTGAAATTAAGGGCTTCTTATGGCGCAACCGGATTAGATAAACCATTCAATGATAGATTCCTGTTTAGGGAAAACTGGAGTGATGCTTCAGGTTATGCCTTTGGTACTAGTGGAACAGGTAGATCTGGTACTGATCAGACACGGATAGGAAATGATAAGCTGAAATGGGAAACATCCTATAAATCAAATATCGGACTTGATTTTGGATTTCTTAATAATACATTCTTGTGGACAATTGACGGATTTTACGATAACCGGAAAGATATTCTTGTTCAAAAGTTTGCAACAACACCAACTATGGCCGGTCTTCCTCTTCCTTACGAAAATTCAGGAGAAACTAAAAGCTGGGGCTTTGATTCAGAGTTGACTTTTGATAAACAAATCAGTAAGTCATTCCGCCTGACAATAAAAGGGAATGTTATGTTGACCCGCAGTAAAATAATCAATATTGATGAATCCTTTAAACAATACGCATACCAATATCAGGCCGGAAACCCAATTGGTCAACCTTTTGGTTATGTTAGCAATGGATTTTTCACACAAGAAGAAATTAACCGTAGGAATGAAGGGAATTTAACACAGGAAGAAAAGGACAAAGGTTATGATATTGCTCAGAACGGAGGAAATCTTCGTGCAGGTGATCTAAGATATGTGGATACGAATGGTGATAAAAAAATTGATTGGAATGATGCAAAACCCATAGCCGGAAACTCAATACCAAATCTTATAGGAGGTTTAAATTTATCTGTAAAGTATAAATTATTTGATATTGCAGCCCAGTTGATGGGTATGGCTGACAGGTATATTTATATGCCCGGAGTTTATAGCAACAGCTTTAACGGGGATGGTAATGCTTCAGTTTATGCCTTACAAGCCTGGACACCTGAATCAGCAAGTTCAGCTATTTATCCTCGTTTATCGGTAAATAATAATAGCAACAATCAACAATATTCGGATTTCTGGTTCCGTAACGGATCGTTTGTAAAATTAAAGACTGTTGAAATCGGGTTTAATGTGCCTACTTCAGTTCTTAAAAAAGTCGGAATATCTAAATTGAGAGCGTATGTAAACGGGTATAACCTGCTTTGTTTTGATTATGTAAAAGATTTTGATCCTGAAGATCCTTATGCAGGGATTTCACACTATCCGATGCAGCGTATTATCACCTTAGGTATGAATGTAACTTTCTAATTTTAAAGCAAATATTGAATACTAAAAATCAGATTCCATGAAAATAACAACTTATAAAGTATTTTTTATTACAATACTCATCGCAATGATGAGTTCTTGCGAAAATTATCTGGATCCAGGATACGACGAGACCCTTACCAAGGATGATGTGTTTTCATCCTATGTTTATTCACTAAATTATGCAAGAACAATTTACAGTTATTTGCCCACCGAAGCATATAACGAAACTTTTATGACTGATGAAACCAAGCATACTGATGAGGCATCTGTTTATTTGATAATGAATAATGGTTCGTGGACTTCACGCACTTATGTGGATTCATGGACTTGGAGTCATTACTATGCCGGTATCAGGAGAGTACATATCTTTCTGGATAATGTAGATAAGGCTATGTTTCTTGATCCGAATACATATAAATTAACTCCCAATCTAAATGACACTGCAAGAAAACAACTGCGGGCAGAAGCCAGATTTTTGCGAGCATTTTACTATTTCGAATTGCTGAAAAGATTTGGAGATCCAACAATAAATCTCGGTATTCCCATAGTTCCTGAAAAAATCCTTACCATAAACGATACACTCGATTTTGCACGTAACAAGTACGATGAATGTGTAAACTACATAGTCAACGATTGTGATAGTGCAGCTTCTGTACTACCAAACAGACAAGTAGGTTCCGATTATGGTAAAGCTTCAAAAGCTGCTGCATTAGCGCTGAAATCCAGGCTTCTGTTATATGCTGCAAGCCCCTTGGCAAACCCTTCCGGGGATGTCGGAAAATGGAAATTAGCCGCTAATGCAGCTAAAAAAGTCTTAGATCTTCCTACTTACAAATTGATTGACAAAACTACGGTTTCAGGCGATAATATGTTATCGGTTTTTACAAAGCCAAATAACGATGAAGTGTTATTCTCAAGTCCTGTAATTCAATCAAACGGTTTCGAAGCAGGTAATTTACCCCCAAGTTTTGGTGGTGGTGGGCAGAATAATCCAACTCAGGATTTGGTAGATGCATTCGAAACTACTATTGGGTATCCGATAACTGATTCAAAAAGTGGATACAAACCTACTGATCCTTATTACCGAAGAGATAAACGGCTTGGTTATTTTATTGCTCTTAATGGCTCACAATATGGCGTTGCGGTTGCCAAAGAAACCCCTGCTTCGCTTGCTGCCAGAACTGTTGATAGTTATATAGGAGGTAAAGATGGATTGAATAGTTCAACGAGTGCTACCAAAACAGGATATTACATACGTAAGTTTGTGGATCCTACAGCTGATATTACGCTCAACCGTACTATTGCCACTCATTTTTGGGTACATTTCCGTTACGCCGAAATTTTATTAAATTACGCCGAAGCAATGGCTGAAGCATACGGAGTAACAACCTTACCTGCCGGTTACACTTTATCAGCCTATGATGCATTGAAGTCAATCAGGGATCGGGCAGGATTGACAACGCCGGCATATATTAAAACACTATCACAAGTTGATTTCATAGAGAAAGTCAGAAATGAAAGGCGAGTGGAATTATGCTTCGAAGGACACCGTTTTTGGGATGTTCGCCGTTGGAAACAAGGAGAAACATATTTCAACAGTTCAATACATGGTATGAAAATAACAAAAAATGGAAGTTCATTGACCTACGAAGTTTTCAATGTAGAAGATCGTGTATTTGATTCTAAAATGTATGCCATGCCAATACCGTACGATGAAATTCAAAAATCAAAACTACTGATTCAAAATGAAGGTTGGTAATTTAATACAAATTTATAAGGTGGTTTATTAAAAATCATCAAATCAACAATTTCAATTATTCACTTTAAATTTTATTATTATGAAACGAAAAATTTTTACACTACTTTTTTGTTGTGCGTTGGGGTTTACCTACGCTCAGGATGCTTCCGATTTTGGAGCAAATGACATTCTTATTGCTAATTTTGAAAATAAGAATCCGGTTGTGACAGACAGTCTATGGACAGATAGTCTTAAAACTACTCCAATTACTACAGCAAGTGCCAACATTACTTTGGCTGAAAATCCGTTCCCTGTGGAAAATACGAGTGCTACTTCGGCTAAATATGTCCGTCCTGCCGGAGGTTGGAGATCGCTTTACATTAGATTTGACAGAAGTATTATATTGTCAAAAACTCCTTATCTTCAAGTTCAGGTTTATCCGGTTGCAGGTAAATCTCCAGCTAAATCGAGTATAACCATAAACCTGATAAATGACAAAGGTGAGGTGGTAGGAGTAGGAGGATATAAAGATCAGATAGTGCAGGATGAGTGGACAACTGTTACTGCCTTTCTAGGCAAAAACAAATCATCTATAAAATTTAACACTATAGAGATCCAATTAAATAACGGTGACTCGGTAGCTAATATTGATGATACAGAGTATTATATAGACCAAATTGGATTCAAAGCACCAACTGACGGAGTTGAGTTACCCTCAACAATTTTCTATGAAACTTTTGGAAAAAGTTACTTCGGTGATTGGGAAGACGGTAAGGTGTCCGGACAAATTGCCGGTGAAATGGGTACTGCTGCATTATTTGATTCAATCGGAGGATTTACATCAGGAATTCATTTCACATTCAAAGACATCGCAGCTGATACCGTAGCTACATTTGTCGCACGCGCATGGGGTATGAATGCAAATTATGAGGGTGCTTCTGGTAATGCTCGGATTCAATTCAGAAGTACCATACCAGGAACTTTAGAAACCGGCGATATTGATGTAGCAAATAACAGTGATTTGAAATTAAGTTTTGGATTTGGTACTCAACAGTATTGGGCGTATGATTCGAATATTGCAGCTTCAAGGCCTAAGGTTGAAATTTCAGTTGATGGTGGAAATTTCTACGAAATATATTCAAATAGCGATTTCTTACTGGCAACAGGAAATTTTGGGAATTTCGATTGGGGTCAACCGGCCGAATATGAAGACGGGATCTTTAAATTGGTAGAATATCCTTTTACAACTATTGAAGGTGCTACACTTTCTCCTGCGACTAAGATTAACTTACGAATAAGCTATAAATCAGGATCAAATTTTTGGATTGATGATATGTGGTTATCGGGAAAATCTACAGGAACTGGTATATCTAATCCTAAGTCTGAAGCATTTACAGTATATCCAAATCCTGCAACAAACCATATTTCTACTCCAAATGCACAAAGAGTAACAATTGTTGATTTGAATGGACGCGTTGTAAAGGAAGCTTTCAATACTGAAAAAGTTGACGTTCGTTCGTTAGCAAAAGGAGCTTATATCGTAAAAGTTAAGATTGATAACGTTACCAAAATTGGCAAGTTAATCAAAGAATAACGCATTCAGGTGAGTGGTTAACTTCAGCCACTCACTTTTTTTTTCAAAAATTATAACCCTTAAAATTTATTTTCATGAAAAAAATTACTACTTTATTTTTTTACATCTCATTTATGTTTGGTGTAGTAAATGCACAGGACATCACTGTTTTTGATTTTGATGGAGTTACTCCAACATTGAGTTCATGGTCGGATACGTTTACTTCCGATATCAATCCGCTTTCTGATGCTGTAAATAGTTCTGCTAATGCAGGAAAATACACCCATAAAAATATATGGAGCAATTTGTCAACTGCAGTCAGTATCGACCCGCGTGTCTATACTTCATTTGAAGTGAGCGTATATACTCCAACATCTACTACTGGTAGTGTAGTTATTGCATGTTTCGATGCATCTGACAAACAGTTGGATTGGTATTCACAACCAATCACAACTGCCGGGGTTTGGACCAAATATACCCGCAACCTGAATTTTACCAGCAATATTACGAAAGTGGTAGTGGGCTTCAATTTCGGTAGTGATCCAAAAGGAACTTCTGATGATATTGCTTATATCGACAATTTGGTTTTCAAGAAATCATCGAATCCTTTTCTAGCATTATATGCTGAAACATTCTATGCCAGTTGGAGTCAATGGGGTTCATGGACAGGCGCACCAAGTACGCAAGCAGGTAAGTGGTTTGGAGGTATTGATCTACAGACTGATGCAGATGCAAATGTTACCATTGCGCGTGATTGGGACAATCATGAGCATAAATTGGTAATTGCTCCAGCAGATGCTGCCGTTATTATTCCAAATATCAATGTTGCCGATTTTGACAGTTTAAAGATTTCCGCTGATATGCAATGGCCATGGAATAAGACAGATAGTGCTGCATTTTCTACTGCTACAGACGATCAGAAAATGCCCGTTGTTGAAGTAAAGGTTGGCACAGGAAGTTGGGTGAGCGTACCTGCTTCAGCTATTTCAGGAGACTGGGCAACACAAGTTGTCCTTTTAAGGGATGAAAACGGCAATCCTATTAGTAATGTAAGTTCGATAAGTATCAGGCTTTCACATACATCTTTAGTATCAGCTGCTTTTGATAATGTAAAAATACTTGGTAAAGTTCATAGCGTTACCACATCTTTGTCAAGTGAATCTAAGGATGTCTTCTCTGTATATCCAAATCCTGCAACGAATTATATTTACACACAAAATGCTCAGAAAGTAACAATCGCCGATCTAAACGGACGTGTTGTGAAAGAATCTTTCAATGCTGAAAGAGTTGATGTTAGTTCGTTAGCAATAGGAGCTTATATTATAAAGATTAAAGTCAGTAATACTACTAAAATTGGTAAGTTAATTAAAATGTAATACTTAAAACAGGCAGGTAGTCTATTCCTGCTACTTGCCTGTTTTATATTTTTTTCTAAATATAAATCTTATGAATAATTTTAAATAAAAAAAATACAACTCTTCTTTTTGGCATCACTGGTATGATGCTAAATGTGGCAAATCCTCAAGACATTACTGTCTTTGATTTACTAAAAGTATTGAGTTTCTTACCGGGAAAACGCTGAAGGGATTTATTGAAGCAGTAAAATTCATGTATGAAAAATTTAACTATAATTTGCTTGAAGCTTACCCCCTCTGAGAAAACTCCACTCCTAAAACTTCTCGCTATTTGACACGTGATACTGCTTTCGGTTGTACAACTGGACATGGGTCAAACTGCAATCGGCACAGGGAGATCGAAAGTGTTCTATTATTTTTCGATTAGCTCCCGGATATCCTGATGGTTCGACCGAATTCGGATATGGATCGCCCCATACGCATGATGTATCGTATATTTTACAACATTTCATTGCGAATGCCATTGGCACTTCTAAATCGGATCTAAGTATTTCGGAATCCGTGGGTAAATGCTGGACAAATTTCTTAAATTTGAAAACCCTAATGTAGGTGCATTACCTCAATGGACTAGGTTTACCGGCAATATCCCTATGGTAATGTATAATGTAAATACCCCTCATTAGAATCTGTATCCGAAAAAGTACAACAAAAAGTGTTGGATAGGTATTTTTAATGGAAAATTGGTTTGTGAAGAAACAAATAAAAAATAAATTCAAAAACTCAAATGAAAAAGCTTGTGACTAAAATTGTTTTGTTGTTCTTACTCATTATTAGTACCGCAAAAGCACAGTCTTATAACATGACAGGTACAGGAGTGAACACTGAAATAAACGATATTAATATTGAAATCCAGTTTTATACACCGTCTATTGTAAGAGTTGTGAAATACCCCAAAGGGAGTATTTGTACAAAGCAAAGTCTCTCAGTTGTAAAATCTCCGGAGAAAGTCTCTTTTAGCACGAAAAGAGTTGGTGATATTCTTTTTGTGAAAAGTAAAGCGTTGAGCATTGGTATAGATCTGAATAACGGTCAGATTAATTTTAATTCGGTAGCTCAGATTCCATTACTAAAAGAAAAAGTAGGTAGCACTTCATTTTCTGAAATCAACGATGCGGGAGAAAAATCATTCTCGGTGTCACAATCATTTGAATTGGACAAAGAAGAGTGCATCTACGGGTTAGGTCAGCAGCAACAAGGCAAGATGTCGAAACGAAATGTTAGCCTTAAAATGGTTCAGGGTAATCTTGATGACTATATCCCGTTTTTTCAGTCCGTTAAAGGGTATGGTCTGTTTTGGGATAACTATTCGCCCACTAATTTTGAAGATAATCAGGAAGGGACGACTTTTAAGTCAGAAGTAGGAGATTGTATCGATTACTATTTTATGAGCGGTGGAAATGCTGATGGTGTTATTGCTTGTATGCGCAACCTTACAGGACAGGCACCGATGTTCCCGTTGTGGACATACGGATTTTGGCAAAGCCGCGAGCGTTATAAAAGTCAGGATGAATTAGTGGATGTTGTAAAGAAATACAGGGAACTCAATGTCCCTTTGGATGGAATCATTCAGGACTGGCAATATTGGGGCAACAATTATTTGTGGAACGCGATGGAATTTCTCAATCCGGGCTTTTATGATCCTCAAAAGATGGTGAATGATGTTCACGGGCTTAACGCTCACATGATTATATCGATTTGGAGTTCGTTTGGTCCAAAAACAAAGCAATTCAATGAATTAGAAAAGATGAATGCCTTGTTCAATTTTAAGACCTGGCCCGAATCAGGATCCGAAAAATTTCCACCCAATCTGGATTATCCTTCCGGCGTAAAGGTTTATGATGCATACAATCCTAAAGCGCGAGATTTGTATTGGAAATATCTGAATGCAGGTATCTTCAAGTTGGGCATGGACGGTTGGTGGATGGATTCGACAGAACCCGATCATTTGGATGAAAAGCCGACTGATTTTGATAATAAAACTTATTTAGGTAGTCTCCGAAAAGTGCGGAATGCTTATCCGATGATGACTGTTGGAGGCGTTTACACACATCAACGCGCAGTTACTTCCGACAAACGTGTGTTTATCCTTACCCGTTCGGCTTTTGCCGGTCAGCAACGCTATGGTGCCAATACATGGTCGGGTGATATTACTGCATCGTGGGAAACGTTGAAAAACCAGATCTCGACAGGTCTTAATTTTTCACTTTCTGCTATTCCTCATTGGAACTCTGATATTGGAGGATTCTTTCTGCAAAAATACAAAAATCCACTCGAAAATCCTGACTACAGAGAGTTGCATGTCCGCTGGATGGAATTTGGAACTTTTTGTCCGATGATGCGTTCACATGGCGAAGGCTATCCAAGAGAACTTTACCAGTTTGGCAAAAAAGGCAACCCTACATACGATGCTATTGAAAAATATATCAACCTGAGATATAGCTTGTTGCCTTACATTTATTCTGCATCGTGGCAGGTTACTGCCAATCAGTCGAGCATGATGCGTGCACTTGTAATGGACTTTGCCGATGACAAACAAGCAATTGATCTCAATGATGAATTTATGTTTGGTAAATCATTGTTGGTTAGCCCGGTCACTGAATCCATGTATTGGAAAAATCAGTTGCAGGGAAAGGATTCTGTTAAAATAGAAGATTACAGTTTGGTAAAATCAAAAGACGTTTACTTGCCAAAGGGAACAGATTGGTACGACTTCTGGACTGGTGAAAAACGAAGTGGGGGCCAAACCATTCAAAAAGAGGTTCCTTTAGATGTAATTCCTTTATATGTAAAGGCTGGTTCATTATTGCCTATTGGGCCTAAAGTTCAATATGCTACAGAAAAGAAATGGAACAATCTTGAAATACGTATTTACGAGGGAGCAAACGGTGAATTCACGCTCTACGAAGATGAAAACGATAATTATAACTATGAAAAAGGGATCTATTCAACCATCCATTTTTCATGGAACGATAAACAAAAATCGCTTACAATTGATAAACGAAATGGTAAATTTCCGGGTATGATTGAAAACCGGAATTTTAATATAGTTATTGTTAATGCTACTCAGGGTCATGGTGGCCAATTAACTGTTACACCAGACAAGTTGGTTCAATATAACGGAAATAAAGTCGTCGTTAATTTTTGAATAAATAAAAGAGCCAGCTGTTTGATGAAAATTAAATGAGTTGGTATAGAATCGATTAAAAAACAACATGAAAACAAAATTTTTAAGTATTGTTTTTGTCCTGCTATCTTTAAATATGTCAGCACAGGACAATAAAATGGTAATAGTTAACACAGAGAAAGAGCCGGTTGCTTCGGGTAAGTTTGAACCAACCTGGCAATCCCTTAGTAATTATAAAGTTCCCGATTGGTTTCGCAATGCCAAGTTTGGTATTTGGGCGCACTGGGGACCGCAATGTCAACCCGAAATGGGCGATTGGTATGGGCGCGGTATGTACAATGAAGGAAGCTGGCAGAATAATTTCCATGTTAAAAAATATGGACATCCTTCAAAATTCGGTTTCAAAGATGTTATTTACGAATGGAAAGCCCAGAATTGGGATCCGGATAAATTGGTAGCTCTTTACAAACGTGTTGGTGCACAATATTTCTTTGCAATGGCCAACCACCACGACAACATGGATTTGTGGAACAGCAAATATCAGGAATGGAATTCGGTTCGGGTTGGTCCGCATAAAGACATTGTGGCTGGTTGGGCAGCAGCTGCAAAAAAATACAATTTACCGTTTGGATTAAGCGTTCATGCAGCCCATACCTGGACTTGGTTTGAAACCTCGCAACGCTCCGATACAACTGGTGCTTTTGCCGGAGTACCTTATGATGGAAAACTGACAAAAGCTGATGGCAAAGGAACCTGGTGGGAAGGACTCGATCCTCAGGAGCTATATGAGCAAAACCATCCACTTAGCAAGGGAAGTGGAAAAGATATTACAGCATTGTGGGGACAATGGAATTGGGAAAACGGTGCAAGTATTCCGGACCAAAAATATTGCGATAAGTTTTACAACCGCACTATGGATTTGATTAACTTGTATCATCCCGATTTACTTTATTTTGATGATACTACGTTGCCACTTTACCCGGTTAGCGATGCGGGTTTGAAGATTGCCGCCCATTATTATAACACAAACATGGCTCAACACAAAGGTAAGCTCGAGGCAGTTATGTTTGGCAAGCAACTGACCGATGATCAAAAGAAATGTATAGTATGGGATGTAGAACGTGGCGCACCTGATAAACCACAAGAAAAAGCGTGGCAAACCTGTACCTGTATTGGAGATTGGCATTATAATAGAGGAATTTACGAGGGTGGCAATTACAAATCGGCTACAACCGTTATCCGCATGTTGGTGGATATTGTAAGCAAAAATGGAAACCTACTGCTCAATATTCCTGTTCGTGGTGATGGTACTATCGACGACAAAGAAGTTGCCATTTTGGAAGGAGTTGCTGTTTGGATGGATGTAAACAAACAGAGCATCTTCGATACACGTCCATGGAAAATTTATGGCGAAGGACCTTCAGTCGACGCTGTTAATAAATTGGATGGTGCCGGCTTTAACGAAGGGAAGCTTGGCTATTCCGAAAAGGATATCCGTTACACTCAAAAGGGAAATGTGATTTATGCCACTGTGATGGGAGTTCCAACCGAAAACATTAATTTGAAATCGTTTGGAAAAAATAAAGGTAACGGCAAAATTAAAAAAATAGAACTGCTTGGCAGCAAAGAAAAGCTATCATGGAGTCAGGGAAGCGATGTGCTTTCTATAAGCAAACCGAAGGTATGTGCCAACGATATTGCTGCGGTGTTTAAAATAATATTGAGATAATTGTAAATACCATGAGGGCAAATGCAATAATTCATTTGTCACATTTCTGACACAGCAAAATAAAAAAAAGAAAGTTGTCAAGTTGTAAATTAAATATCGTATAATGAAAAAAAATATTTTATTGTTTCTTGCTGTTTTACTAAGCGGAGTTATCAGTGCTATGGAAGTGAAGATTCTAAGCCCCGACAATAAGTTGGCTGTAATAATTGCTGATGAAGCTGGAATACCTTATTATTCAATTGTATACAATGATAAAGAGTTCTTGAAAAAATCCCCTTTAGGATTAAACACTAATATCGGGAAGTTTTCACAGCAACTGTCTATGGATAGTCATGTTGAAAGATACACAATCAACGAATCTTATCATCTTGAAAAGATTAAGCGAAGCAATGTTACCTATACTGCAAACGAGGGTATTGTAACTTTTAATCAGAACAATAAACCTGTTTTCGACCTTGTTTTCAGAGTCAGTAATAACGATGTAGCTTTTCGTTACAAGGTATATCCTAAAGGCGAAACAGCCGTTTGTGTGGTTAATGAAGAGCTTACAGGTTTTGCTTTGCCACAGGGCACAACCACTTTTCTATGTCCTCAAATGAAACCAATGACTGGGTTTGCCAGAACAGCTCCCAGTTATGAAACCGCCTACACTGCCGATGATGCAATGGGGAAAAATGGCCGGGGATTTGGATATACATTTCCGGCATTGTTCAAGGTAAACGACAATGGTTGGTTGTTGATTTCTGAAACCGGAGTAGATGGCAGTTATTGTGCTTCGCACCTGAATGGCAATGCCGATGGTCTTTACTCCATTAGTTATCCTATGCCAGATGAAAACAATGGTAACGGCACTGCCACACCGGGAATAAGCTTGCCTGGATATACGCCATGGAGAACCTTAACCGTGGGTGAAACTCTTGCGCCAATTGTTGAAACAACCATTGCTTTTGATGTGGTTAAGCCTAAATTCGAGGCTTTGCACAATTACAAATACACAAAGGGTTCGTGGAGCTGGATTATGAAAATGGACGAAAATACGGTGTTTGACGTGCAGAAAGAATATATCGATTTTAGTGCAGCCATGGGTTGGGAGACTATTTTGGTGGATGCATTGTGGGACACTCAAATAGGTCACGGCAAAATTGAAGAACTTGCCAATTATGGTAAAAGTAAAGGGGTCGGTTTATATTTATGGTATAACTCCAACGGGTATTGGAACGATGCACCTCAGGGACCAAGAGGTATAATGGATAACCTTACTAACCGTCGCAAAGAGATGGCATGGATGCAGCGCATTGGTGTAAAAGGGATTAAAGTTGATTTTTTTGGTGGCGACAAGCAGGTAACCATGCAGCTTTACGAAGACATTCTTCACGATGCCAATGATTTTGGTTTGTCGGTTATATTCCACGGTTGTACTTTACCTCGTGGTTGGGAGCGCATGTACCCAAATTACGTTGCTTCCGAGGCTGTTTTAGCAAGCGAAATGCTCCATTTTTCGCAGGATATATGTAATAACGAGGCCTTTAACGCCACTATTCACCCGTTTATTCGTAATACAGTAGGTGCTATGGATTTTGGAGGTAGCGCTTTGAATGAATATTGGAACGTAACCAACGAAGCCGGTCGTGGCAGCAAAAGAGTTACTTCCGATGTTTTTGAATTGGCAACAGCGATATTGTTCCAAAGCAGTGTGCAACACTTTGCTCTGGCACCTAACAATATAAATGACGCACCAGCATGGGCAATCGATTTTATGAAAAAAGTGCCTACTACTTGGGATGAAACGGTTTTTATTGATGGCTATCCGGGTAAATATGTAATTTTAGCACGCCGAAAAGGCGATAAATGGTATGTGGCAGGTGTAAGTGCCGAGAATAATACTAAAAAGATTAAAGTTTCACTGCCAATGATAAAATCCGGTGAGCAACTTCAGGTTTATTCCGATAATGTTACTTTACAAGGAAGCGTTAAGTCAATTAAATTATCAAGAAACAATACTGTGGATATACAAATGCCTAAAAATGGAGGTTTTGTAATAGTTACGCAATAGCTTATATTTGTATAAGTTCATTTTATATTTGATTTACAATCACAAAAATAACAAACAAAATGAAGTTAAAATTTACATTACTACTAATGGCGTATGTTTCGGCATTGAACGCTCAAACCACCAATTGCTTTCTGGATGATTTCACTCCTAAAAGTGCAATAATTCCTGTTTCACAGGTAGCAAGTAAACCTACAAATACGCCGTCAGTAACTGTAACTGTTACAGCTGATACACTTGGTAAAATTTCAAAATACGTTTTTGGAAATGCCATAGCGGTTTGGATGGGAAATAACACAAGTAACATTACATTTGTTAAAAATACCCAGACTCTGAATCCTTCTTTAATCCGTTTCCCGGGCGGAAGTTGGTCTAATATCTTTTTTTGGAATGGAAAACCGACCGATCTACCCGACTCAATTTATGATGGCACTAAAGGTGTAAAAGGATTGTTCTATCCTATTTCAGGGAAGAATGACTGGCCAACTACAACAGAAGCCTATTACACAATGCGCCAGAAAACTGGTTCGCAAGGGCTTATCACGGTCAATTATGGCTATGCCCGTTACGGATTGAGCAATAATCCGGTTGCACAAGCTGCCCATCTTGCAGCCCAATGGGTGCGTTACGATAATGGACGTACAAAATTCTGGGAGATTGGAAACGAAAATGCCGGTCCGTGGGAAGCTGGTTGGATGATTGATACAAATATAAATAAGGATGGGCAACCTAAAGTAATTACCGGTCAACTTTATGGCCAGCATTTTAAGATATTTGCCGATTCGATGAGAGTAGCAGCAGCTGAGGTGCATGCCAAAATATTTATCGGTGCACAGGTATTACATTATGATGGTGCAACAAGTTGGAATTCGGTGGATAAAGCCTGGAATGCAGGGGTTTTCAGCGAAGTAGGCGATGCTGCCGATTTCTACGTAATGCACAACTATTTTGGAAGTGCTGCAAACGTGGATAACGTATTATCGGCTGCCAGAACCGAACCAATAAAAAATATTAGGTTTATTCAGCAGGATATTATAAATAAAAATGCTTTCTCTAAACCAGTAGCCCTAACTGAATATAATATGGATAATAATAGTACCGGTGCAACCATGGGACATTCATATATCAATGGAATGCAGGCTACTATCCTGTTTAATGAATTGATTAAGAATAACTTTGGTTTAGGTGCAAGGTGGTTACTTGCATCAGGTGACGATGGTATGTTTTATCAGGGTAATAATAGCAGTTTATTGTGGCAGCCACGTCCTGACTTCTATTATGCTTATTATCAGCAGAAGTTTACCGGCGATCATGCGATTTCTGCAACCGCTAACAACTCCAACATTTTTGCCTATGCTTCCAGATTTGCCTCCGGCGAAACCGGAGTTGTAATTGTAAATAAAGGAAAAACTGCTCAGGTTGTAAAAATTGATCCAATAAATATTGGTGTTGGTAATCAATATTATACTTACACCTTGACCGGTGGTATTGATAATATTGATTCTTCTTTATATGTATCAGTAAACGGTGTTAGTCCAACAGGAACACAATGGGGTCCTCGCGAAAGTCTGGAAACAATTCCTGCAAATGCCTATTCCACGGATAACACAATAATATTGAATTGTCCCAGACTATCGGTACAATTTGTTATGCTCGATGCCGGAAACATAGCCTCAGTAAAAAACCAAGTAGAAGATAAATTTGCGATTAGCAACTACCCCAATCCATTTTCGTCCACTTCAATTATTCAATTTCAAACAACTTCAACTGAACCTGTTTCTTTAGAAGTTTTTGACCAAACGGGCAGGAAGATTTCTACTTTGATAAATAAAGTATTAACCCCGGGAAATAATACCGTAAATTTCGAAGGAAGCTTATTACCAGCTGGAATGTATTTCTACAAATTAAAAATCGGAAATTATATGACAACCCGAAAAATGATTCTTCTAAAATAGAATATAAATCAAAATTAATTAATATTTAGTTGTCGATTTAGAATTTGCACAATAATAATTCAGGATTATGAAAAGACATAAAACTTATGCAAAAATGTTCTTCTTGATAGGATTACTCTTATTAAGCCCAAAAACATTTTCACGAAATCCGAATTTCCATATCTATATTTGTTTCGGGCAGTCGAATATGGAAGGTCAGGGAGCTATTGAAACTCAAGATAAAACGGTCAACAGTCGATTTAAAGTTCTTCAAGCAGTTGAATGTTCTGGTCGGAATATAGGAACGTGGTATCCGGCTATTCCTCCGTTATGTCAGTGTAATACAGGTCTGTCACCGGTTGACTATTTTGGACAGACAATGGTAAAATATCTTCCCGATAGTATAACTGTAGGTGTTATTAATGTGGCTGTTGGCGGATCCGACATTCGGTTGTTTGACAAGGATCTTTATCAGAATTATGATTCTACTTATACGGATGAATGGTATTTATCAAAGTTAAGATCGTATGCTGGTAATCCACGTAAACACCTCATGGATTTGGCAAAACTAGCACAACAAGATGGAGTAATAAAAGGTTTCCTGTTACATCAGGGGGAGGCAAATGCTGGTGATTCGAACTGGCCATCATATGTAAAAAAAATCTATACTGAAATGTTAGCAGATCTATCTCTGGGTGCTGACTCAGTACCACTTCTGGTCGGAGAGGTGTTGTCTGCTCCGGGTAATTGTTGTGGTATGTGGATGAATCCGATTATCAATAAGTTGCCTATGACTATTCCAACAGCACACATTATTTCTTCAAATAAATTAACCGGTAAAGATGCTGCTCATTTTGATTCACCTAGTTATCGTACCTTCGGAATAAGATATGCCACAAAAATGCTCTCGTTAATGGGTATTGGGGCTAAAGTATTTGAACCTGAAACGTATTATTTTGAACCAGAATGTTCAGAATTGGGAACTAATTGGAATCTTGTAACAGATAAAACTGCATCTAACAATACGTACGTGACAGTCAAGGCCGGCTTGAACAATACTACCGAAGTTTCAAACGATAGTGCAAATATTATTTATTTTAATTTTAATACCAGATCGGATACTTCTTTTTATGTGTATACTCGGATATATTGTAAAACGCTAAAATCAGATTCATACTGGTTTAAAATGGATAATTGTTCATTTGAATATGTAAATGGATTGCCCAAAGGATTGTGGACATGGGTGAAAGTAAAAAGCTACAAGCTTAAAGCAGGCTGTCATACTTTAGCCATTGCCAATGGAGAAGAGGGAGCCCGGCTTGATAAAATATACATTTCAAATGTTGATGTTATACCCACAGGAATGGGTGAAACTGCTGTAAAGCTCTGTAATCCGGTAGTGTATAGCCTACCCGGCAAAATCGAAGCAGAATCGTACACCTACCAATCGGGGACTACAACTGCAACCACCGGCGATACGGACGGTGTTTCGGATGTTTCAAGTGTTGATACCAACGATTATCAGGAATATATGGTTAATGTACCAACAGATACAGTTTACAAAGCAACTTTTCGTTATGCTTCCAATATATCAAACGGGGCTGTTTCACTGTTAATCAAAGATAAGTCGCTTGGATCAGTATCCTTTCCGGGCACGGGTAGTCTGCAAACCTATAATTCTACAATAGTGGATTTCCCTTTAAAAGCAGGCAGACAAACCTTTAAACTGCTTGCCACCACCGGAGGATACAAGTTAAACTGGCTTATGTTTGAGAAAGTGAAGGCAACCGGCGTGGAAAATATAATCGAGAATGGATTAAGCGTTTACCCAAACCCAACCAATGGCGAATTAAATATCAGAAGTGAATCATTTCAGTTTGGCAATGTGGAGATTTTTGATTGTGCAGGAAAACGCGTTTTCTCTAAAAACATAGTTCCTGCAAATTACATCAGTTTTAACCCTGATTTACAAAAAGGAATTTACATTTTAAGGTTAGGCAATAATTTACAAGTTTATAACAACAAAATTGTAATTGATTAAGTTGAAATATTTGTAAATCTCAAATTCATAGTCGTATGACATTAAATATTGTAAATCAGTTAAAGAAAACACTGTTTTGCTTTTTACAAAAAGGCTTGAAAACGAAAGTCGTATATTCATTGCCCGGAATTTTATTTTTGACCCTAAACTTAAATGCTCAGGAAATTCAAACATTAAAGGTAGGTAACACAAATCGGGAAATGATTGTTTATGCAACCACAGGAATACCCAACGACAGACCTTTGGTGATTTCTATGCACGGAATGAACCAAACCATGACTGACCAAAAAAATCAGACTCAATTTATAACCGTTGCCCGAAATAACAATTTTGTGTTGGTGTTTCCACAAGCCATTGGTAATCAATGGCAGCTAGGGGGAACGGGTGATACTGATTTTATTTTGGTCATGATTGATGATATGCATAAAAAGTTCGGCATTGACCGCAATCGGGTTTATCTTTCGGGATTTTCTATGGGTGGAATGATGACTTATTATGCAGCAACAAAAATTGCCGACAAAATAGCGGCTTATGCTCCTGTGAGTGGTTTCCTGATGGGTGGACCCGATACCAATAGCTCGCGCCCTATTCCGATTATTCACATTCATGGAGCTGATGATACTTATGTGCCTTACAATCGGGTGCAGGAATGCATGGACGCGTGGATAAAAAGAAACGGATGCCCTACCACAGCTAAAATTACCAATCCATATCCGACCGACAAATCAAACTCTAAATCCATTAGATTTTATTGGGGGCTGGGCAAAGAAGGAGTTGAATTAGTGGTAATTGGTGTTGCAAGTGTCGGACATTGGTATTCCGATAATTCGAACGATGTTTTTACAAGTCAGGAAATATGGAATTTCTGTAGTAAATATTCCCTGAAAATCGGAGTGCCTGAATTTGTTTCAGCTACTGTCTCCAACAACAATCCAAAACAAATTAAGCTCACTTTGAGTACCTCAATTGCCGATTCGGTAACCTTCAACGGATTTACGCTGAAAATCAACAATGTACCGGTGATTATAAATAATATTGTTCTTTCAGATTCAAATAAATTAACCATAAATGTGCAGGAGAATATCCTCAATTCTGACGAAATTCTGCTATCCTACAACAATGGCAATGTGTGGTCCACACTTAACAAACAACTCACCAACTTTACTGATATCCCTGTCGATAATCTGCTCTTCGGATCGGCACCGCGAATAACAGCAATTACAACCAATGCAAACGCAGATACCTAATTTGATTTAAATAGACATAATTAATTGTAAATAAATGTATTATAAATATGAATAATTTAAATAAAAATCTTTTTAGAAACCAGATTGTAATACTGTTTTTCTTGTTACAATTTTCAGGTAGCTTATCGGCTCAAACAGCCATGATCAATGTATCGAACCGAAACAAAACGAGTCTGAACGGCCAGTGGCAGGTGATTCTTGACCCGGCAGGGGCTGGCGATTGGAAAAAGGTGTGGCAGGAAAAAAAGCCGCAAAAGAAAACCGACTTTGTAGAATATTCCTTTGATGGCGGGCCTTATCTGAAAGTACCGGGCGATTTCAATTCGCAATTGTGCGAACTGACTTATCTTGAGGGAACTGTGTGGTATAAAAAGCAGTTTGAAAATAGCCTTCAACCCGGTAAACGGCTTTTCCTTCATTTCGGGGCAATTAATTATATAGCTGTTGTTTACCTGAATGGCGAAAAAATAGGAAGTCACGAAGGTGGTTTCACCCCGTTTCAGTTCGAGATTACAGATAAAATAAAAACCGGAACTAACACGATTGTGGTGAAGGTAAATAATAATCGCCAGGGTAACGGACTGCCTAGTTTTGGTTACGATTGGTTTAACTATGGTGGCATCACCCGCGATGTTGACTTGATAGAAACCAATAACATCTATATCGAGGATTATTTCATTCAGTTGAAGAAAGGAAGTCAAAATAAGGTGCTGGGCTGGGTGCAACTGAATGGCGCACAAGCTGTTCAAAATATTAAAGTGAAAATTCCGGAGCTAAATCTGGTTTGCAAAGCCCGAACCGACGAAAAAGGCCGCGCAAAAGTTGAGTTTTCTTCGCGCTTCAAACTTTGGTCGCCCGAAAGCCCAAAGCTTTATAAGGTAATTGTGGAAAGTGAAGACGATGTGGTGGCTGACAGTATCGGCTTCAGAAGCATTGAAGTGAAAGGAAATAAAGTGCTGCTTAATGGCAACCCGATTTTTCTGAAAGCAGTAAATATTCATGAAGAAAACCCTTATAAAAAAGCAAGAGCTTATTCAACAGACGATGCCCGCATATTGTTGAATGCAGCCAAAGAGCTGGGTTGCAACCTTGTTCGTCTGGCGCATTACCCGCATAGCGAAAATATGATACGCGAAGCTGAAAAAATGGGACTGATGGTGTGGAGCGAACTTCCGGTTTATCAGCATATCCAGTTTTCGGATAGTGTTGTTCCCAAAAAGTTAGAACTTATGCTTAACGAAATGGTTCGCCGCGACAAAAACCGCTGTGGAGTTATTGTCTGGTGCCTTTCCAACGAAACCTATCCCGGAACTCCCAATCGAAATGAGGCTCTAATTGGGCTAACCCACAAGTGTAAGGCAATAGATTCTACCAGACTGATTGTTCATGTTATCAACACACAAGATTATACCAACAATACATTTAAAGTGTGGGATCCTCTCTATAATTATTCCGACCTGATAGCTCTCAATGAATATATCGGTTGGTATCTTCCGTGGCAGGGAAAACCGTCGGACACCAAATGGCAAATATCTTTTCCTGACAAACCTGTGTTTATATCCGAATTTGGCGGTGAGGCTTTATATGGAAGCAAAAGTGGTCAGGTAGACGAAGCTGCGTATTGGACGGAAACCTATCAGGAAAAAATCTATACTAACCAAACCGAAATGTTCAATACCATTCCAAATCTGTGCGGCGTATGCCCGTGGATACTGTTCGATTATCGTTCCTTGGGTCGTATGAATCAGGTGTATCAGAGTGGCTACAACCGTAAAGGGTTGTTGTCCGAAAAGGGCGAGAAGAAAAAAGCGTGGTTTGTTATGCGGGATTTCTTCAGTAGTAAACAATAATATTTAACTATATAAATTGAAAAAGTATGAATTTCAAAAAAAACGTATTAGTGTTAGCTGGTATAATAATGATAGCTGCCAGTGTTTTTTGTCAAAGCGAAGTGATTGATATTTGGAACGGTAAAGTACCCGGTTCGATCCCCAATCCCAACTACAGGCAAAAAGTTGATTCGGTATATTGGATAAAGATAAGGTTTGTTACGAATCCAACCATTCAGGTTTTCCCGGCACCTACCGACAAAAATACAGGCACTGCAGTCGTGGTATGCCCGGGTGGTGGTTATTATGGTATTTCTTTTATCAACGAGGGTCTCGAAGTGGCCAAATGGCTCAATAAGTTGGGTGTTACGGCTGTTGTTCTATATTACCGTTTACCCGATGATGCCATCATGAAAAACAAATCCATTGCCCCATTACAGGATGGCCAGAAAGCTATGCGCATTGTACGTCGTAACGCAAAGAAATGGAGTATTGATCCAAATAAAATCGGTATTATGGGCTTTTCGGCCGGAGGCCACCTCGCATCTACTGTTTCTACCCATTTCGATGAAAAGGTATATGAGCCAGAAGATTCAATAAGTGCTCGTCCGGATTTTTCATTATTAATTTATCCGGTGGTTTCCATGGATACTACCATTACTCATATGGGATCGCGTGAGAGCTTGCTTGGAAAGAACCCTTCATCGGAAATCGTGAAACATTTTTCGAATGCTTTGCAGGTTTCCGCAAAAACTCCTCCGGCGTTTATGGTACACTCGATGGATGATGGTACTGTTCCTGTGGAAAATAGTATTGAATATGCATTGGCAATGAGAAAACACAAAATCCCTTGCGAACTCCATATTTATGAACACGGAGGACATGGATACGGATTGGCAAAGTGGAGTGCAGGCACTGAATCAACCTGGTCGGAAGCTTGCGAAAAATGGTTGAAAGTGAAAGGATTTTTGAGTTTGCAAAACAAGCAATAAAAAACAGCGTAAAACTAAAGATCTTGGTCATTCCTGTTTGTAGGAAAGTCCCCAAATGGTAGTTCGATCGCAATTTGAAGGATATGATTCATGCTTAAGGATCGATTTTGGAGAGGTCATAATCGACAATAAATTTTCACACGAATGAACTGAAAATAAATGAAACAAATATTTTTAATAATGTTGCTGGTAGTCACTCTAATGGTTTCCGGTCAACAAAAATCGCAGATTTATTTTGACGTAACTAAACCAATTGAAGAAAGAGTCGAAAATGCCCTTTCATTAATGACCACCGAAGAGAAAGTGGCACTTTGCCATGCTCAGTCCAAATTTAGCTCGAGAGGAGTACCACGGTTGGGAATTCCCGATGTCAGGTCGTCGGATGGTTCACACGGGGTAAGTGACGAAAAATTGTGGGACGAATGGAGTAGTGCTCAGTGGACGAATGACTCTTGTACTGCTTTCCCGGCATTAACCTGTCTTGCCGCAACATTTAATCCTGACATGTCGCTACTGTTCGGTAAGTCTATTGGTGAAGAAGCGAGATACCGTGAAAAGACAATTTTGTTGGGACCCGGTGTGAATATCTACCGCAGTCCGCTTAACGGTCGCAACTTTGAATACATGGGTGAAGATCCTTATCTGGCTTCGCGCATGGTCGTTCCTTATATTCAAGGTGTTCAATCTTGTGGAGTAGCAGCTTGTGTAAAACACTTTGCATTAAACAATCAGGAAATCAATCGGGGTGAAATAAATGTGAACCTTAGCGACCGCGCATTGCACGAAATTTATCTTCCGGCTTTCAAAGCGGCCATTCAGGAAGGAAAAGCATGGTCTATCATGGGTGCGTACAACAAATTCAGAGGTGAGCACTGTTGTCATAGCGACTTGCTGTTGAATAAAATTCTGAAACAGGACTGGAAGTTCGATGGGGTGGTAGTTAGCGATTGGGGTGGCGTACACAATACCGATGAGGCTGTAAATAATGGTCTTGACATTGAAATGGGGACTTATACTAATGGGTTGACAACTCAAGGTCATTTTCCATTTTCAAGTTATTATTTAGCAAACCCATTTCTGAAGGGAATTAAGGAAGGTAAATACGATATGGCCAAACTTGATGATAAAGCCCGTAGAATATTGCGTCTTATTTTCCGCACCACTATGAGTGCCAACCGTCCGTTTGGACGTTTTGTATCTCCTGAACATAGCGAGGCAGCCCGTAAAATTGCCCAGGAAGGTATTGTTTTGTTGAAGAATGAGAATAATATGTTGCCAATCCCTGTGGGGAAATATAAGAAAATTGCCGTCATCGGAGAGAATGCTGCACGTAGCCTTGTTGTAGGCGGAGGCTCCACTTCACTTAAAGTAGCTTATGAGATTTCCCCTTTGCAAGGCTTAAAAGATAAATATGGCAAAGAACATATTGTTTACAGTATGGGATATGCTTCCGGTCCTTCACTTTACGGGCGTGAAGAACCTTCAATATTAAACGCAGATTCTCTACTGAATGCCGCCGTTGAGATTGCTAAAACAGCCGATGTTGTTATTTTTTTAGGTGGTTTGAATAAGAATTATTTTCAGGATTGTGAAAGCGGCGACCGCAAATCGCTTAGTCTGCCATTTGGGGAGAATAAACTAATTGAATCATTACAGAAAGTAAACAAAAATATTGTTGTGATTTTGGCAAGTGGAAATGCAATTACTATGCCTTGGTTGCAAAAGACTCCAGCCGTTATGCAGTCATGGTATTTGGGTTCAGAAGCAGGAAGTGCGTTGGCTGACGTTCTCTCCGGCGATGTGAATCCATCCGGAAAATTACCATTCTCATTCCCCAAGAAACTCTCCGATATTGGCGCTCACGCCTTTGATAAACTTTGCTACCCCGGGGATAGTTTGAATGTAATTTACAAAGAAGATATTTTGGTGGGTTATCGTTGGTTGGATACAAAAAAAATTGAACAACTATTTCCATTCGGGTATGGATTGAGCTATACCTCCTTTGCATATTCCAAACCGTCTGTTGATGTTAGTGAAGTAAAGGCAGATGGGACAGTAAAAGTCTCATTTACGTTGACTAACTCTGGAAAAATGGATGGTGCTGAAGCAGTGCAAATCTATGTTAGTAAATCCAAATCAGCTGTTGCTCGTGCGGCAAAAGAACTGAAAGCTTTCAAAAAAGTATTTCTAAAGGCTGGTGAAAGTAAAACAGTAACCATTGAAGTACCTGTGAGTAGTTTGGCTTTCTACAACGAAAACAATCAGGCATGGGAAGTGGAATCCGGGAATTACTCTCTTTTGCTGGGTAGCTCATCGTGTGATATAAAAAGCAAAATAGATGTAAAAGTAAATTAATCTTTGAGTCAAAAGTATCAAATTTAAAATTATAAACAGATGAAAAACAAAATCAAAATTCAACCTCCCTTGTATCGTAGAGGCCTTCAATTTACGGCTATTATGTGTTGCCTTTTATTGGTGACACCTATAAAAGCACAGTTGCCGACAGCACAGCAACTTGCCAGCAAAATGAAAGTTGGCTGGAATCTTGGAAACACGCTTGAATGTCCTACCGGCGAAACCGGGTGGGGTGGTGCATATACTACCCAAAAACTGATTGACTCTGTGAAAATGGCCGGCTTCAATACTGTCCGTTTGCCAGTTGCATGGTTTACACATTCCGATACAGTTAAAAATGTTATTCAGGATGCATGGTTGTCCCGGGTCAGAGAGGTGATTAATTATTGTATTAAAGATAGTATGTATGTAGTGGTTAATATCCATTGGGATAGCGGTTGGCTGGAGAACCATATAACGGTGGCCGATTCTGCAAGGGTAAATGCGCGCCAGAAAGCTTACTGGACGCAAATAGCTAGTTATTTCAAATACTATGGTGATCATTTGTTGTTTGCCAGTGCCAACGAACCCGATGCGAGTAATGCGACAGGAATGGCTGTTTTACTTTCTTATCATCAAACTTTCGTTAATGCCGTCAGAAGTACCGGAGGGAATAATACCACGCGAACGCTGATTGTTCAGGGTCCTCAAACCAATATTGACCTTTCATATAATTTGATGAACAAATTACCTGTTGACCTGACACCTGACAGGTTAATGGTTGAAGTGCATTATTATACTCCACCAAATTTTTGTATTCTATCAAGCGATGCAACATGGGGGAAAATGTTTTATTATTGGGGGAAGGATTATCATTCAACAACAGATGTTACCCGTAATGCCACTTGGGGCGAAGAAAGTGATGTGGAGAAATACCTGAATAAAATGAAAACCAAATATGTTGACAATGGTATACCAGTTATCATTGGCGAATATGCTGCAATTAAAAGAACATTGAATTATCCGTCTGATCAGGCGCTTCATGAAGCCTCTTATTATTATTTTAATAAATATGTGACCAAATCAATGATCAGTAAAGGCATAATACCTTACTACTGGGATATTAATATGGGGATGTTTAACCGAAGTACAGGTAAATTATTAGATCCTATGCTTCGAAATGCCATTATGCAAGGAGCCAAAGATGCGACTACTGATACTCAAGTTTTAAAATATGATGCCATAGATATATATCCCAATCCCTTTACTTCAACAATTACTCTTAAATTTGATAATCCTGATGAAATAGTACGCATTTCAATTTTCGACATGATAGGCAGGCAAGTTGAAACATTTGAAAAGGCTGCAATTAGAAAAACGTTCTCGATAGGTTCTTCTTTACAATCAGGCTTGTATCTGGTTAAGGTTGATTGTGCAAACAGGTCCGGGTCGTATAAAATTATTAAGAATTAATCGGGTGATATAAACAGAAAACCCAAAGATTTTTGGGATGGAGAATGACAAGGGGTTCCGGTAGGTAAAAATACAGCAAACATCCAATTAAAATAAGTAAACTGGGAAATTAATCTTTTATGTATCAAATAAATAATAACAAATACAATTAATTGAATAAGATGATTAAATATATTTTTTACGGAATTATTATCTCCGTGTTTTCTATCGGGATGATCAATGCCCGGGCTAAATCCTCTGCACCTGTTGGTTCTGCACCTACAATTTTATTGGCTTCGCATGCTTATTCAAAAAGTAATGTATTCCATCTAAAGTCTCCCAATGGGAAGATTGATATGGCTTTGGAAAGTGGAGCGAAAATCTCATGGTCTGTGAAACATGAAAATACAGAAGTTATTGTCCCTTCTACTATTTCATTGACTCTTGGTAGCGGGGTTGTTTTAGGGAATAATGCAAAAGAAATTAGTGCTAAATATTCAAAATTCAACACCTCATTTGCTACACCCATTTATAAAAAGAAGACGGTGATCGATGAGTATAATCAGGTCATAGTAAAATTTAAGGGTGATTTCGGTCTGATTTTAAGAGCCTATAACGATGGTGTAGCCTACCGTTTTTTTACAACTAAAAAGGGACAAATTATAATTGAATCTGAGGAAGCTAATTTTAACTTCAGCAAAGACCTTAAAGCCTTTATTCCCTATGTAAGGGATTTAAGGGAAAACGATATGTATTCATCTGCTTTCGAAGCCATGTATGATGAAATCCCAATTTCTAAATTTGTGAAAGATTCACTGGCTATTTCTCCGCTTCTTATCGATTTAGATAATGGAAAAAAAGCTGCTATCATTGAGGCAGAACTGGAGGATTATCCCGGCATGTTCCTAACACGGAATAATCAAACGCAGCCAGGTTTACAGGGAGCATTTGCTCATTATCCGAAGGAAGAACGTCTAGGTGGCTATAATAAAATGAACTATATGGTGACGAAGAGGGAATCTTATATCGCTAAAACAAGCGGTACCCGTAATTTTCCATGGAGAGCAATAATAATAAGTGAGAGCGATAAAGACCTGCTGAATAATGATATGGTTCAAAAGCTTTCAGCACCTTCGCAAATTGCAGATGTAAGCTGGATAAAACCGGGCAAAGTTGCCTGGGACTGGTGGAATGACTGGAATATATCAAAGGTTGATTTTAAGGCAGGAATTAATACGGAAACTTATAAATATTATATCGATTTTGCGTCTAAAAACCACATTGAATATGTAGTGCTGGATGAAGGCTGGAGTGAAGATACCAATCTGCTGAAAGTTTCCCCGACTATGAACATAGAAGAACTCGTCAACTATGGGAAACAGAAAAATGTCGGTATTATACTCTGGGCCTCGTGGTATGCAATAAATCAGGATTTAGATAATGCTTTCTCTCAATATTCAAAAATGGGAGTGAAGGGTTTTAAAATCGATTTCATTGATCGTGATGACCAAAAAATGGTAGAATCGCTCTATGACATTGCTAAAAAGGCAGCGTCTTACAAACTTTTTATTGATTACCATGGCATGTATAAACCCACCGGTATTCAACGAACCTACCCGAATATTGTCAATTTTGAAGGGGTTAAAGGGTTAGAGAACGCCAAATGGACACCAAATGACGATATGCCACGTTATGAGACAAGTATTCCCTTTATCAGAATGCTGGCCGGGGCTATGGATTATACACCAGGGGCAATGCGTAATGCAACAAAAGCAGATTTTCGTCCAAGTAATTCCATGCCAATGAGTCAGGGGACGAGATGTCATCAATTGGGCATGTATGTTGTTTTTGAAGCGCCGCTACAAATGATGGCTGATAGTCCTACAGCATATATGAAAGAGCAGGAAAGCACCACCTTTATTTCTCATATCCCTACCACCTTCGATGAAACAATTGCACTCGACGGAAAAGTGGGGGAATACCTTGCTATCGCCAGACGAAAGGGTAATAGATGGTTTGTAGGTGGCTTAACTAACTGGTCGGCAAGGGTAATGACGATTGACCTGTCTTTCCTGAACAAGGGAACATACTCTGCCGAAATTTTTAAAGATGGAATTAACGCAGAGAAAGATGCTACTGACTATAAACGCGAAATAGTTGAAGTTACAAGTGCCGATAAGCTAACAGTTAATATGGCTAATGGCGGTGGTTTTGCAATCATAATTAGTCCCAAAAAATAATTAAGACTGATAAGATTTTCAACTTTGTTATCTATAGCTATACTACTAAATAATAATCAGAACAAACAATATCTCAAATGAAAAGATATTTTGTATCATTAGTGTCCACTAAAATTCATTAACAGTTCTTTGAAATCCTTTTCTATCAGTATTTTCCGAGCAAAATAGTTGCGTGACGATTTGAATTTTTTATCTTGCCCAAAATGTAAAAAATGGGCAAT
>Ga0265297_10002190_pt1 | contig 41205 bp, 34 predicted proteins | sample Munlanlwell13791_FD_192502 | JGI IMG/M metagenome (GOLD analysis project Ga0265297, IMG submission 192502) | Leachate microbial communities from a municipal landfill in Southern Ontario, Canada - Leachate well 137-91 | ecosystem: Engineered > Solid waste > Landfill > Unclassified | place... | reverse complement strand
CAATATCGCAGAACTCGCAGTCAAAAGGACAACCTCTTGAATATTGGATGCTCATCGAAGAATACTTTTTGATGTCGGCAAGTTCCCAGGCAGGAACAGGGGTTATATTTATATCAGGCCACTCATCAGTCTTATATACACGTTGGGCGCATCCATTTTTCAAATCATGCAAAAATATTGGCAATGTAACCTCAGCCTCATTGAGCACGAGGTGGTCAAGGTTATTGAACTCTTCTTGTTCCATAGTAAAAAGAGGACCGCCGGCAACAATCTTGGTGCCCAACCGTTTGCACTTTTTGATAACATTTCTTACTGACTCTTTTTGTACTGCCATGGCACTGATGAAAACGTAATCAGCCCATTTGATATCTTTATCTGCCAGGCTGTTTACATTCATGTCAACAAGCTTTTTCTCCCAATCTTGGGGAAGCATAGCTGCTATTGTTAGTAGTCCCAGCGGAGGGTGAGCTGCTTTCTTGGATACAAATTTCAGAGCATGCTTAAAACTCCAGAATGTATCAGGATATTGTGGATAGACTAGAAGTATTTTCAAATCATATACCTTACCTAAAATTTATTAAATCGTTAGGATACAATTATATCAATCGAAAGTCAAAGGACATATCGTTTTGCGAGGTTTATGCGAAGATGGATTTTAAAGGATGAAAAAATTCTACAGAAATTTTATTCTTGTGTTGTTTTTCTCTCTATTTTATAGCTATCTATGGTATTATCTGTTAATCAGAATAATCAGAAATTTAAGGTGTGCTTGATAAAGGAGGAAAACGATGAGACGTTACGCACATTTTGTCATTTTGGCTATTGCCTTTTTAGTACTTTCTGGTCTGTTGTATTTTTTGCATTTTAGTATTTTTCATGATACTCATCATATTTTTATTTATTTGCTGGGAGACCTTGCCTTTCTACCTATAGAGGTATTTTTGGTAGTGATCGTAATCGAGCGCATTTTGTCTCAACGAGAGAAGCGGTCTATGCTGCAAAAGCTCAATATGGTTATCGGAGCTTTTTTTAGTGAGGTAGGAAATCAGCTATTGCATAATCTTCTAAGTTGTTTTGCAAGTAGTCAGGAGATTTGCCAGAGACTTACTGTAAAGCAGGATTGGACTCATGCTGATTTCAAGAAGGCCATAGCATATGCTAATGCTATTACAGATCGCCCTAGTTTTTCTAGCGAAGAACTTGAAAGATTAAGGGAGTTTCTGGTCCAGAAGCGCCCGTTTTTATTGAGGCTGCTGGAAAATCCAAATTTGTTAGAGCACGAGCATTTTACTGATTTGCTCTGGGCAACTTTTCATCTTACAGAGGAATTAGAAGCGAGGCAGTCGTTCCAGAACCTTCCAGACACTGACCTGGCACATCTCGCTGGAGATATTCAAAGAGTGTATCATCATCTGGCGGCTGAATGGGAATGCTATACGGAGCATCTGAAATTAAATTATCCGTTCCTGTTTTCGTTAATAGTTCGGATGCAGCCATTCAAACAAGCTCCTTCGCCGGTAGTTAAATAGAGTTTGTTGCTTGTAATATAAGATCGGATCGTTGCTCAACGTAAATTTGCTGATTTAGCAAGTCTACTAACAGTCAGAAATTAGAATGAGAAGGAAATCCTGGATGCTAAAAGTTAAGTCTAAAATACTTATGGTAAAATTATATCGTAATCAAGATTCTTGGATTTTTTCGAGGAAATTACTGTTAAAGCAGGTCGCAGTCCCAGGGTTTAATTTTTCTTAATCCGTATTATTTGAGGTCTTTATGAGCTTTTCGATTTCTTTGGATGAGAGCTCTCTTACATGCCCCTCTTTTAAATTTCCTAATCGAAGCTCGCCAATTCTAATCCTGCGTAAGCTGAGTACTCTGTATCCGAGCTTAGCCAGCATGCGATGTATTTGCCTCTTTCTGCCCTCGTGTATAGTTAAACTGTAATTGAAGTGGGCATATGCCCTTGTTTCTTTTAGCTTGGCGGGATAGGTGACTCCGTCATCAAGCCAAATGCCTTTTTCGATTCTCAATTTTTCATCAAGGCTGAGCTTGCAATCGATGCGAATTAGATATTCTTTCCCATGCTCGAATTTCGGGTGAGTAAGCTGATAAGTGAGTTCACCGTCGTTGGTCAGCAATAATAATCCGGTGGTGTCTTTGTCCAAGCGTCCAATTGGATATAGCATCATGTTGCGATATTTTGGCGGGAGAATATCTATTACTGTTTTGCGTCCTCTGTCATCTTTAGTGGTTGAAAGAACACCAGTGGGCTTGTTAAGCATTAAGACGATCACTGTTTTTGATTTGGGCTTGACAGGTTTGCCGTTCATCAGTATAATATCGCTCCTAAGATCGATAGGGTATGAAAAATCTTCAATTGTTTCACCATTAACTCGGATTCTGCCATTGCGGATAGCGGAAGCTAACTGACGTCTAGACCCCACGCCAGCTGCCATCAATGATTTAAGCAATGTCTCCTGTGTCATAGTATGATTATATTATATAAATCAATGGAAATTTAATAGTAGGTAATTAAGGTTGTGTAATATTAACACCTTTTCTTCATAATTTCTTCACAGTACTATTTTATAATTCCAAATGAAATTATGTTTTGGTTTAATTCATTAATGCTTTATTCGGGAGTCGGTTACTAAGCACAGGAAATTGAAATGCGACTTTTGTCGCATACGCAGATAAGCACAAGGCATATAATTTACAAGAATGCTAAGACTAGCAAAAAGGAGTTTTAAATGCGTGATAAAGTGGAGGAGATATTAAAACAGATAAGGCCTTCTTTACAGGCTGATGGTGGTGATTTGGAGTTGGTTGATGTGAATGAAGGAATAGTGAAAGTCAGATTGAAGGGTGCTTGTGGAAGCTGTCCTATGGCTATTATGACTTTAAAGAACGGAGTAGAACGGTTGCTGAAGGATAAATTACCTGAAGTTAATGAAGTGATTGCTGTTTAATATATCACTGACTTTGTACTTACTGTTCCAATAAATATATTCTGTTTTGCTTAATTTTCGAAGTTACTATAAGGGGAAAATATGGTTTTAGGAAATACAAAAGATCTTGAACAATCGACTTTAAAGTCATCTGAAGAGCATCTGGTGGAAGATGAATTGTTATTAGAAGATATCGATCAAGAGCAAAATATTCCGGATGTCGGTAACATTGTTTTAGTTACTGAGCCTGATCTGGATGCAGATTCAGTAACTTTATATCTTTCTGAATGTAAACAGACTCCATTGCTTACTGCTGAAGAAGAGAAAATCCTGGGTAGTCAGGTAGAGTCTGGGAAGTATCTTTCCAAGATCGAACAGGAATGGATCGACAGGCATGATAGCAAGCCCGCTGCTATGGATATTTTGTGGCGTCTACTCGTAAGTTTTTGCCAATCAAGGTTATTGTTTGAAGAGCTTTGTCGGCACCTGGGATTCTCGTTTAATAGCGGAATTGCCGTATTAGTGGCAAATCCTCGGTTACGTTCTGCGATTGATGGTCCAATAGACCCGAAGTTATGCAGTGAGCTGGCACAAGAAACCGGATTGAGTGAAGAGGAAGTTTCTGCAGGTTTAGTTGAGCTATCTCTAACTAGTCGTCTAATACCGTGGCATGTGCTTAACGAAGTTTGGCAGGCTGGTTCGATACTTGAACTTGAGAAGAAAATGAAAACTCAGCTTTTTCGCCAGGGGCTTAAAAAGTACTGTTCCGAAGTCAGACTACATTTCGACCAACTAAAGGAAATAGCTAGTAAAGCTGCTGATCATCTGGTTCAAGCTAATTTGCGTCTTGTGGTTAGTGTCGCTCGGAAATATACAGCCAGAGGTATGTCGTTACAAGACCTTATTCAAGAAGGTAATATTGGTCTAATGCGGGCAGTAGGAAAGTTTGACCATAGAAGGGGTTATAAATTTAGTACATATGCTACGTGGTGGATTCGTCAAGCAATCACCCGTTCTATAGCTGAGCAATCTCGTACAGTACGCCTTCCAGTTCATATGGTAGAAGCAACCAGAGCTTTGTCCAGAGCTCGGCAGAAACTATGGCGCGAATATGGTCGTGAGCCAACTAAAGCGGAATTAATTTCAGAGATGCATGTTTCTCCTGGTAAGCTAGACATGCTACTCAAAGTTATACAGGGCGATATGATTTCTTTGGAGACACCGATTGGTGAGGAAGGCAGCATACTCGGCGATTTTATCGAAGATAAGGTCAGTCCCAAGCCTGAGGAGCAGGCTTTTGGTAAGCTGCTTGGAGAGCAGCTAAATAAGGCGATGGAATCCTTGTCAGCACGAGAACGGCGTGTAATTGAGACTAGATTTGGCCTGGGTGATGAGCGTAGCAAAACTCTGGAAGACGTGGGACAGGAGTTTGGACTTACTAAGGAAAGAATTCGCCAGATTGAGAAAGAAGCATTGGCTAAATTACGCCATCGGAGTCGAAGTCGTGGTTTGGCAGATTATCTTGCTTGATAAAGATTAGAGGTTAACTATTTTAAGAAACCACTCGCTCAGGAGTGGTTTCTTAAAATATAGGATATCAAAGTGAGTTGAGAATGCTTTCTATTTCGGCCTTGCTCTGAAAAGCGCCAACCTTACTGGCTTTAATTATGCCTTCTGCATTGATAAACAGAGTAATAGGCAGAACATTTGGTACACAGTATTTCTGAGCGACTTTCGCATCTGTATCAAGTAAGATTTGATAGGTTATGGCTTTGCTATTAGCAAAATTTCTTACTGTTGAAGCATTTTCCTTTACGTCTATGGCTACTACCGCCACTCCTTTATCTGCTTGTTCATCATGTATTGCCTGGAAAAAAGGTATCTCGTGCTGACAGGGTCCGCACCAGGTTGCCCAAAAGTTCAGTATTACTGCTTTCCCTCGAAAGTCGCTTAAATTCACGCTTCCCCCGTCTGTTGTTTGTAAGGTAAAGTCAGGGGCGGCTTGTCCCATTTCTGGGCAAGACGCCGTGCAACCAGATGTTATCAAGGTTAGCGATACTAAGATTGTAAATACAATAATTAATAATTTTTGTTTCATTAGTTGGGATACTCCTTTCTAAATTGTTTCATCAGTATTGTTTAAATTAGGCTAATTGGCTAAGCCAGGATAAATTGCCGGTTAATAAGAGCGCACCTACGACGATAAGTAATAAGCCGCTGATTATGGATATGGTGCCCAGATGGCGGTTGATATTTTTCCAAAAGGGCATTATCGTTCCCCAGGCTAATCCAATTATTATAAAAGGTATGCCCAAACCCATAGAATAGGTAACTAAAAGTAATGCGCCCTGCCATACTCCTTGGGAGCTCCAGGCCAGAGTAAGGATAGTGCCAAGTATAGGGCCGACACAGGGCGTCCATCCGAAAGCAAACACAGCACCGATTAAAAGGGAGCGAAGGTAACTGGGATTGCGGGTTGTATTTAAGTTGAGGCGTTTTTCATAGTTCATCCAGGGTAATTTGTAGGCTGCTATCAGGAATATGCCAAAGGCGATAATTATGCCCCCGCCTATTTGTTGCAACAAATTAGAGTGTGCGGTTATGGCCGTACCAAATAAACCTACCGAAGCTCCCAGAGCAACAAAAATGCAGGAAAAGCCAAATACAAAGCTGATGCTGTGTAATAAAGTTGGGAGGTAGCTTTTTCTCGTTTTGGCATCGATAGCAGTAGTACCGGCAAGATTAGCTATATAGGCTGGAACCAGTGGCAATACACAGGGCGAGAAGAAGGAAAGTAACCCGGCAGTAAATGCCACTATATGTGATACTTCTGTCATTAAGTTTCCTATTGTTTTAAAACGTTGTCAATAACTTTCTTTAATTCATTCTTAGGTTTATATCCGATTACCTGTTCTGCTGGTTTTCCATCTTTAAAAACTATTATAGTTGGTATACTCATAACCCCGTATTGGGAGGCTAATATAGGTGATTCATCCACATTGACCTTGGCAAATCCAGCTTTGTCGCTATATTCTTTAGCTAATTCTTCAACTATTGGGGCTACAGCCCGGCAAGGCCCGCACCATGGTGCCCAGAAATCTACCAGTACCGGTTTCTGTGCGTCAAGGACATTCTTTTGAAAGTTGTCCTGGTCAACGGTCATTATATTTTCTGACATGTCAATAACCTCCTTTACTATGTTTCCAGATTAACTATGTTTATCTGGTTCGCAGCTATGGTCAAAGTGTGAGTTTCATTGAATCAGGCTTGTATCCATGGCTAGTATAGTTTCTCTATTATTGCGATTTGGGGTGCGGATTTCATACTGAAGAGTATATTTAAAACATACTGCGGTTTTAGGGCTGACCAGGCCAACCGTTTGCATCGGTTCTTTAGATTTCATTACTATGGTAGGTTATTTTACGCTATTTCCTTTGGCTGGGCAATTTGTTTAAGAAATTAATGGAGGCTCTTGATGCCGAATATTCGGCAGGCGTTTTCTGTGGTTTGTTGGGCAATAGTGGCTTCGTTAGTTTCTTTCAGTGACGAAGCAGCTTTTAAGCTGCGGAGTACGTCCGAGGGTTGCGAACGATATTTGATTTCTCTGCCATATACTACCGGGCAATCTGTTTCTAAGAGTAACTGTTCTAAAGAAGTCTCCTTTATGGCTCTTCTATGCTCCTCATGATATTCTGCTGCTGGAGTGCAGGATATGAAATAACCTTTGTCCAAAATATCTCGTAGTACGCTGGAGAAGCCGGTAAACCAGTGGAAAACGGCATGTTTTATTCCAGCGCCGGCAACCAAATCAAAGCAATCTTTCCAGGCATAGCGGCTATGTATTGTCACTGGTTTATAGTATTTCCTGGCTAGAGCAAGGAGGCGGTTAAAAACTTCCTTTTGCAGATCTTTCCCGGTTCTTTTTATTACTCTCTTATCATAATCCAGACCTATTTCACCTATTGCAGTGATGTCTGAAACTTTTTCCTCAATGAACTTTAAAGCGTAATCAATCTGGCTTGAATCTAAATTACCCAGTTCCCACGGGTGCAAGCCGAGAGCAGGATAAACCAGATCGGAATAACTCTGGTGAATTTCCAGTATTTTTTGATTCGACTGAGTGTTGGAACCTACAGCTATAATGGCTTCGATACCGGATTCCCTGGCTTTATTCATTGCTGATTCCAGGTCTTCCAGTTCGTCAAGATGAGCGTGAGTATCAATAGTTTTCAACAATTTCCTTGTTACCTTGATATGTGATTTATTATATCGTTTGGGCGTGTCCTTCCTGTTTCAGTTATAAATGCAGTTATTAAATCCGCAGGGATCAGGTCGAAGCCTGGTTCCAATATGGGTTTCTTTCCGTGGCAGTTCCGAATATCAATCTTGGCAGTTTCACCCAGGGAGTAGAAATCGACTTTGGCTAAAGAAGCTGCCTGTGCCAATTTGTAGCTTGGCGTGCCATTGATAAGAGAACCGTTAGCGAGTATAGTATCAGCGCCTACCAAAGCTTTATTCGATTCGTTTGTATACCGATTTATCTCTTTGTCCTGTATTAAGCTTGTCGAAATTTTATGCTGATTGAGTTGTCGAGCACTGATTTCTCCATAGCCATTGTCTTTATATCTGGATTCGGCAATGATAACACGGAATTCTATTGCCTGTTGCTTGGCAACTACAAAAGCTTTGCATACCGTGGAGCTATAGCTGCAAGTTATTATCATGTCCTGATCAGTTATAATCTGTGCCCCATTTACTGCAACTTTTGCTGTAGCTTCCTGCGCAAACTTGATCAGCTCATTAACCGTAGTTTGTGCGGTACTTTTGACATAATCTAGCTGTTTTTGATTTTGGATACTATTCGCAATCTTGTTTAGAAATTGGTAGGTGTAATTGGCTATAGAAACCATGTTGGGTCGGGCTTCTATAATTGCTGCGATCGTCAGTTTAAGTTCATTTAAAAAATCGGTAATGTTATCAGCGCGGCTCGTTTTGATGGTAAGACTCAATAAATTGATGGCTTGTATCGATAGCCAGTTTGCACCATGTAGCCGGTCATTTTTGATTTCGTTTATGCTCTTGATTATTTCCTGATTCATAGCATGATTTAATATATAAAATTGATATGAATGGCTCAGTTTACTGGGAGTATTTGACGTTTTCAAGCTTTAGTGATACTACAGTTTATCTCAAATATGCAGCTCAATTATATCATTGTCTTGAAGAACGTGGTCCGGGCTGACTCTTTGTCCATCGAACTTACCTGAGCCCCATACCAGGGCATATTTTAACTTGGCCCGGAACTCTTTATGCACCGCCTCTGCAGCATCTTTCATGGTGCTGCCTTTATTCATTATCATAGGGTCGTTCAAGTCTGGCTTTTTGCCGGGGTTTTTAGTATGTACCCGGATAATATCTAAGGATTCAAAAATTACCTTTTTGAGTTCTTCGAGGTTATCCCCGTATTTAGAGGAGATTGAGATGACTGTAAATTTAGCATTGTATTTTTGATTTAGTTCTCTAATATTAAGTTTTGAACTTTCCAGGTCAATTTTATTTCCTATGATCAACATTTTCTTTTTTTGCTTGCCAATTGTTTCCTTAGAATTATCAGCGGTCGGTACTATGCCTATATTATCAAGTTCTTGCAAGGTAATTTTTGCCTGTTGTTCAGGGCTGGTGTTTAGGTCTACAATGATAGCGATCAGGTCGGAGTTTCTGGCTATATTGTTAAGCCAGATATGAGATTCCCTGCTGGTTATCGGAGGAGTGTCGACCAGTTGAATTTGGATGTTCTCGAATTTCATCATGCCTATAACAGGAGATTTGGTGGTGAAGGGGTAGTCTGCTATCTCAGGCACAGCATCGGTGAATGATGCCAGTAATTGTGATTTGCCGGTATTAGGCAGTCCCACGAAGATAACCTGTCCAGCCCCCTCTTTTCTAATATAAAAAGTGGTTCTGCTAGTAGCGTATCTTTTCTCTGCTTCCTCGGTTAGCTTGGCAATTTTTCTTCTCAGTTCGGCATGAAGGTGATCGGTTCCCTTATGTTTTGGCATGATTGCAAGCATTGATTGCAGAGCGGCAATTTTCTCTTCGGTAGTTTTAGCTGTCCTGAAGCGTTTCTCAGCTTCGAAATATTGCGGAGGTAAATTAGCCGGCATAACCTTTCACCCCACCATGGTTCTATTTTAGCATAACAAGAGTTACATATGATTTTTGTTGTTTGTGCACCACTCTGACATATTTTGAGTTTGACTATGGATAATATCAATATTTTGGCTGAAAAATATACTAATTGATTATTATGATGGTATTTGTACTTTGCTCTCTTTTTTGTATATTTCTTATTTATTATGTTATTCTCTATTTTCGTATTTCTCGAGTTAACTCGGGAAAAATTTGTAGTGGAGTAATATGAAACTTTCCCCCAATTGTTATGAATGTTTAAGGCGATTGGTCTTCCAGGCTGCTGATTTGGCTACAGATGATCAAAAAATTAGGCAGCGCGCAATAGCAGAAGGATGTAGGATTCTGGAAGATAACTTTTCCTATGATGAGGTTTCTATCGTGGTTGCGACCAAGATTCATGAGGTTATAAAAGGAATTACAGTAAACGATGATCCATACAAGCAGATGAAACAGCGAGAAATCAACATTGCTAGAGAACTCTGCGATGAAATAAAACCTAGATATGGTAATGATTTAAAGGGGCTGCTTAAGCTGGCAGTGCAAGGAAATAATTTAGATTTCTTCAGACCATTTGATGTAATTAAAGAGGATATGAGAAGCGAGGTAGGTTTTGCTATCGATGATTCGGAAAAATTTGAAGGGAAGCTAAGTAGTGCCGGAAAAGTATTGTATCTGGCGGATAATGCGGGAGAAGTGTTTTTTGATTTACCTCTGGTTAAATGTTTGAGGCGTTTTGCTATGGTCACCTATGTGGTTAAAGAGTTTCCTGTCCAAAATGATGTAACAGTGAAGGATATGCAGCAAGCTGGTTTGGAGTTTGATTTTGGTAATGTAATTACTACTGGAACAGCAACGCCCGGTATAATTTTTTCTCTGGCTTCTGACCAATTCAAACGTGAATTTGAGCTTGCGGATCTTATATTTGCTAAAGGTATGGGATATTATGAGTCTTTGTCTGAATTGCCGGCGGAAGGAAGAGTCTTCCATTGTCTTAAAGCTAAGTGCCAACCTGTGGCTGATTCTCTTGGAGTACCCATCAACAGTTTTGTGGCTATGCTAAGATAGAAGCTATGATGAAAAAAATAGGTTTTATGGAATTTCAGCGTCCCGAAATCATCCGTCCACCGAGCGAACATGACAGTTATTTTCTCCCCTTAACTTCGGGATGTTCCAATAACAGTTGTACCTTCTGTAACTTCAATGGTTCAAAGCTAAAAATCAGAGGGATAGACGAAGTTAAGAGAGAAATTGACGCCATGGCTTTGTATATCGTAAATGGTATTCGAGTTCCATCTTTCCCTGAGATAGTTTATGCTCTTTTGCAGAATTGGGATGGGCGGAGAGTATTTCTTCAGGATGGGGATGCTCTGGTTTATCCTTTTCCAGGCTTAAGGGAAATCCTTAAGTATTTGAATGGAAAATTCCCTGAATTGGAGAGGATTGGCAGTTATGCTACTCCTCAGGATGTTCTACGGAGGACTGTTGATGAGTTGCGAGACCTTAAAGAGAATAAACTGGGTATACTATATATGGGTGTAGAGAGTGGCGATGATGAAATATTGGCGAAGGTATGTAAAGGAGTTAATCATGACCAGATAGTTGAAGCAGGCCGTAAGGTTAAGGATGCAGGGATTACTCTTTCGGTAACCGTGATTCTGGGGCTTGCAGGTGTGGAGGGAAGTGAGAAACATGCGCTGGAGACAGCGAGGATTCTAACTGAGCTTGATCCTGATTTCGCAGGAGCGTTGACTTTAATGTTGTCGCCGGGGACTCCGTTATATAAACAATTCAAGCATGGTGAGTTTACTCCTATTTCACCATTCGATTCTTTGAGAGAGCTAAAGATAATTGTGGAGAAATCTCATTTTACCGATTGCTTTTTTAGCTCAATGCATGCTTCAAACTATTTGACTATCAGGGGCAGGTTACCTGGGGATAAATCTAGAATACTGAAGCAATTGGAAGATGTCTTGGCTGAAAGAGATCCAGCAATGTTACGCCCGGAGTTTTTCAGAGGACTTTAATGCGTTTTGAGACTACTATATAGTTTGTCTGTTCGTAGTGATAGCCTGCTTTATATTTGTGCTATGACCTCAGTCAAATTTTGAATATATGTGCAGTTATTTATCTTAGTGAGCTAGTCACTTTGTTTATGAGAACCTCTCTTTTTTCTATGTTACCTGACCTGAGTGGGCGACTATATAACTTTTCTGTTGATGCCATATGAATGGTGAGGTTATTGGAAAGTATTGCCTTTAGCATAATTACACTCCATTGGGCGATAATGAATATAATATGTTGATAGGTCACATGATTTTTTGACACTGCTGAATAAAAGTTGATAAGCTTGGAAAGTTCAAAAGGAGGTTCTTTGGTGCCTAATGAATTGAATAAAGTAACTATGGAGAAGATAGTTTCATTGTGTAAACGGCGGGGATTTATATTCCCCAGCAGTGAGATATATGGAGGTTTGGAGAGTTGCTGGGATTACGGCCCTCTTGGTGTAGAACTAAAGCGCAATGTAAAAGATGCCTGGTGGCGTAAGGTCGTACAGCAAAGGGATGATGTTGTGGGAATTGATGCTAGCATAATGATGCATCCCCAAGCTTGGGTAGCTAGTGGGCATGTAGAAGGTTTTTCTGATCCTTTAGTTGACTGCAAAGAATGTCGTATGAGATGGCGAGCCACTGATTTGAGTAGTGGTAATTGTCCTAGTTGTGGTGGTGAGTTGACTGAGCCAAGAATGTTTAATTTGATGTTTAAAACATTTATGGGGCCTGTGGAGGATGAGGCCAGTATTATCTACCTGCGTCCGGAGACAGCCCAGGGTATTTTTGTCAATTTTGATAATGTTATGTCTACTTCCAGGAAGAGATTACCTCTGGGCATAGCGCAAATAGGAAAATCATTTCGAAATGAAATTACCACTGGTAATTTCATTTTTAGAACCAGAGAATTTGAGCAGATGGAACTGGAATATTTTGTCAAGCCGGGCACTGATGAGGAAAAATTTAATTATTGGGTTAATGAGCGATTTAACTGGTTTATTGACCTGGGTATCAAGAAGGAAAATTTGCGTATTCGCCAGCATAGTAAAGATGAGCTGGCTCATTATGCTAAAAGTTGCTCCGATATCGAGTATCTTTTTCCTATAGGATGGTCAGAAATAGAGGGAATTGCTAACCGCGGCGATTTTGACCTGGTTCAGCACTCCAAACATAGTGGTAAGAATTTAACCTATTTTGATGAGGAGACCGGTGAGCGCTACACTCCGTGCGTGATAGAGCCATCAAGCGGTGTTGATCGTATAGTATTGACTGTTCTCATTGATGCCTATGAGGAAGAAACGGTTCGAAATGAAAATAGAACTGTCCTGCACATTATACCGGAGCTGGCTCCGATTAAAGTTGCTGTTTTACCCTTAAGTAGAAATGATAAACTGGTACCTCTGGCTAAGAAAATCTACAATGAGATTCGTAGCCATTTCATGACGCAATACGATGATGCTCAAAGTATAGGACGTCGTTATCGTCGCCAGGACGAAATTGGCACTCCTTATTGTGTTACTATTGATTTTCAGTCGCTGGAAGATAATCAGGTTACTGTTCGTGAGCGCGATAGTATGACACAAATAAGAATACCGATAGAGGAGTTGGTCAGCACTTTAAGCGCAAAACTACCAAGGTAAGTTTTGTTGTTTCTATTTGCCTGTGGGATCTAAGCTAAGTGCTGTTATAATTTACGAAAGTTGGCTTAAAGCAAATTCTTGATTTCTGTTCTTAATAGGAACAGCGCTATAGACTTATATAGCGATATTTACTTGTGTTAGTTGCTATCTAGATGTTCTCAGAAAAGGATTTGGGATTTACAAAGATATCAAAGAGGCTTATCATGTCATCATGTATAAGGAAATCTGGAGGAACACAGTCTAGTGGTTGAGAAAAATCCCCTACGCCTACGGAGTGGTATAAAAGTAAAATTCGGTATCAGGAACAAAATCCTGGTTTCGTTTTTAGCTGTATCACTTGTTACGGTTGGCGTTATAAGCATTTTTGCAGTGCGTAATATGGGCACAGTGGGGGAAACGGCAAGACAAAATAGTATTAGCCTTGGGCAAAGTGCTGTAGCTGAAAGCATTGCTGCGTTGGAAGACTCCGGTAGAAAAATAATACAGTTACGAGCAAATCTTGTTGCCAAAGAGGTACAGCTTTTTCTTGAGCAGCACCCGGGTTTAACAGCTTCGCAAATGATGGAAAATGGACAGATGAAAGAAATTTCGGTACAGACAGTTGGACAGACTGGTAGTACCTTTGTATACGATAATAAAGGAGTTGTCTATTTTCATGTCAATCCTGATCGGGTCGGTGTAAAAATAGACCAATTGGCGCAAGGTGTGCCAGAGCTCTTATCTATCTTGGAGAGTGGTTTAGGAGGGGAGTCTGCGGGTTATTATGATATGGAAGATGATTCGGGTAATATCAGGGCAAAGTATTTGTACAGTGTTCCTGTAGGGAAAACAAACCTTTTAGTTGCAGCCACTGCCTATATCGATGAATTCTCTCGCCCTGCCGCGGAAACAGAAAGCAGGATTACTGCTGCAGTTTTAGCAACTACGCGTTATATTGAGAGGCAAATGGACCTAGCGCAGTGGACATTTATAATTATCATAGTGTGTATGATAATTATTGTAGCAACTTTGTCCTCTTTTATCGCAAGGACGATCACGCAACCGGTGTTAGCGTTAACCAAGGGCTCTGAGATAATAGCCAAAGGCAATTTGGATTATAAGATTGAAGTACATACTCGTGATGAGATCGAGAAACTTGCTGAGCAGTTTAATACTATGACCAGTACCTTGAAAGAGTCTTATTCCAATCTGGAGCAAAAGGTTGAAGAGCGAACCAAGCAAGAAAGACAGCGAGCAGAACAACTACGGACTATAAATGAGATAAGTCGTAAAATTAGCTCAATTATCAATCTTAATGAGTTGCTACCTTATGTAGCTAATTTGCTAAGGGAGACCTTTGATTATCATAATGTAAATATCTTTCTATTTGAGCCAAGCTCGGGGAAACTCATTCTTAAAGCGATTTGTCTTAGTGGTTATAAGGGTGTTATACCACTTGAGGTGCCCCTGGAGATGGGAGAGGAAGGTGTAGTTGCTTGGGTAGCTCAAACAGGTGAACCCCTTTTAGTTAATGATGTTAGTAGTGAACCCAGATATCATTTCATTGAAGAATTAAGCGGTACTAAATCTGAGCTGGCTGTTGCAATTATGCTTGGTGATAAAATCTTGGGAGTGCTGGACATCGAGAGTGATGAGGTCGATGCTTTTAGCGAGGCTGACTTGTTTACAGCTCAGACATTAGCAGACCAATTGGCAGTAGCAATTGAAAATGCTCGCCTGTATGAAGAGACCGGGCAGATGGCAGTTATGGAAGAACGAAACCGCATGGCCAGGGAGATACATGATACACTGGCGCAAGGTTTTACTGGTATCATTTTACAGCTTGAGGCTGCAGAGCAGGCATTAGATGGAAATATTGCAGATACGTTAAAGCATCTAAATAAGGCAAGAAACTTGGCTCGGGGTAGCTTAAATGAAGCGAGACGTTCGGTATGGAACCTGCGTCCGGAGCCACTGGAGCGACTTTCTTTAGTTGAGGCCATGCGGCAAGAAGTATCTAGACTCGCTCAGAGCAGTGATATAAAAGCTCGTTTTGAAGTTTCTGAAGATACCCGTGAACTGGCACTTGATGTTGAAACTGCCCTGCTACGTATTTGCCAGGAGTCGCTGGCTAATATTAAAAAACATTCTGGTGCCACTGAAGTTAAGGTGGATTTGGATTTTGGTAAATCAGATGTAACCTTAACTATTAGGGATAATGGCACTGGTTTTAAAACAGACGATGTGACTAATGATGGCGAGAAACATCGTGGCTTTGGGCTGGTAAGTATGCAGGAGCGCGCTCGTAATCTCGGTGGAACATTTGAGGTGCAGAGTGAAGAAGGCAAAGGAACAATGATAAAAGTTGTTGTTCCTGTAATGTAGGAGGCAAAATGGCGGAACCAATAAACATTTTAATTGCTGATGATCACCCGGTAGTTAGAGAAGGACTTATTACAATGATAAAGAGGGAGCCTGATTTTAGAGTGGTTGGGGAGGCTGCTAATGGTGTAGAAGCGGTAAATAAAGCCAAAGAGCTTAAGCCTGATATAGTTCTTATGGACCTACGTATGCCTGAACTAGATGGTGTCGAAGCGATACGTCAAATATCTCTAGCTGAACCAAATATAAAATTCATAATCTTAACTACCTATAGCGATGATGAATACATTTTCAGAGGCATCGAAGTCGGTGCCAGGGCATATCTACTCAAAGATGCTCCGCGAGCTGATTTATTCAAAGCTATACGAGCTGTCTATCGTGGAGAATCTCTTATTCAACCGGTGGTAGCGTCTAAAGTTTTAGACCGTTTTGCCGAGCTTTCTCGCCAGGCACAGGCTCCAGAGACTCTCTCTGAGCGTGAGGTCGAAGTTTTGAGGTTAATGTCTAAAGGTGATGCTAACAAAGAGATTGCTGCTCAGCTTCATATCACTGATAGCACTGTGAAAACACACATCAGCAGCATATTTCAAAAGCTAAATGCCAAAGATCGTACCGAAGCAGTTATGCAAGCTATTAAGCGAGGCATAATTAAAATCTAATCATACTAAAGTATGGTTTACGACATCGGTAAAAAGGCTGATTTGATGTCAGACTTTTCGCTGAGTTAAAACTAACCAATTTCCCGATGAACTTTAAAGCGTCACACGGTACACTGATATTTAGTAGGCCAGTATGATTTGGTATTATTATGTTAGTGTGTTAGGCAGAGGACAAATTTAGGTAGATACTGGCATATCAGATCAATTAAAACAATATCAACAAAGGGAGAGTGATGGATAAGATAAAAGTGCTTATAGTCGACGACAACGAAGTGGTTAGGGAAGGATTGGAGACCCTTCTTGCTCCCCACGAGGATATTCAAATTGTAGGGAAAGCTGTTGATGGTCTGGATGCAGTATCGAAAGCAGTAGAAACAGGTCCTGATGTTATTTTAATGGATGCGCAGATGCCTCGTGCTGATGGTGCTGAGGCTACTCGGAAGATTAAAGAGAAAATCCCTGAAGTTAAAGTTCTTTTTCTAACAGTATATGGTGATTATGCAGGGGATGCACTCGCTGCTGGTGCCAGCTGGTATTTGACCAAAGATTGCCGCCGCCAGGACTTACTGGAAGCTATCAGAAGTCTGGCGCAGAGTAAGAAAGCGAAAGCCAAAAGACAGGGCAATTGAATAATCAGCCTCGGCACTTGTTTGATGCATTCGCATTGATTTTCTCACGAACCGTAGGTTGACAATATAATCCCGAATTTTTTAATCTTGTAATTTAGATTTACCTGATTAGTTTAAACTCCAGTACGTCCACTATTCCCAGATCGCTTAATCTGAGTTCAGGTATTACTGGCAGGGCAATGAAGGAAAGAAGTGAGAATAGTGCTGGAGGAAGCTTCCCTAACCTGGCAGCAGCTTTTTCGACGTTGTCGAATTCCTCTACTACCATTTTCAGGGGTTCTAGTGATAATAGCCCGGCGATAGGAAGAGGTAATTCTGCCAAAATTTTGCCGTCGGCGCAAACGACCAGCCCGCCGTGCAATTTTTCTACTTCTTTGATTGCCATGAAGATGTCTGAATCGTTGGTTCCAACGGATACGATATTATGAGAGTCATGAGCTATGGATGAAGCCAATGCCCCCTTTTTCAGCTTGAACCCTTTTACCATTCCCAGACCGATATTACCTGTAGCTTTGTGCCTTTCTACAACCACCAGTTTGAGAATATCTTTTTTGGTGTCAGATACAACAGTTTCGTGCTGAATTTTAACCTTGGCTATAGTTTTCCTGGTAATTATTTGGCCGGGAACTATCTCAATAACTGGGAAATCCTGGCTGCCGGACCTAAGTTTTAGCGACTCGATGCTGAATGGTTTTATATGCATAGTATTAGGCAGTTCATTTCCAGTGGTTTTTGGTGGAGGGATTAAGTTCTTCCCTTCTCTGGCTACCATTTTTCCTTTGTAGAAAACCATGTCTATATCCAGATTTTGGAGGTTGGTAATGGTTATTAGATTAGCTATATATCCGGGAGCAATTCCTCCTCGATCGTATAGCCTGAAGTAATCAGCAGAGTTAATGGTTGCCAATTGTATTGCTCTCACAGGCTCAAGCCCTCTCAGTATTGCTTTTCTGACCACGGCATCTATATCGCCTTGGTAAAGAAGATCGGAACAGCTACGGTCATCAACAACAAACATGCATCTCTTATATGTGTGGTCGTTGACCAGAGGCAAAAGCTCATCCAGGTTCTTTTCTGAGGAACCTTCGCGTATCATAATATACATTCCTCGCTTCAGCTTTTCCTGTGCTTCGTTGAGGGCAGTGCACTCATGGTCAGATCTTATTCCAGCAGCTATGTAGGCATTGAGCTGTTTATTGCAAACTCCCGGCGCATGTCCGTCGATGACTTTATCATGAGCAGCCAGTATTTTGCCTAATACTTGTTCTACGCCGTTAATAACCCCGGGAAAATTCATCATCTCACCAAGGCCGATGACATTTTGCCAGCCAAGAGCTTTTTTGGTATCGCTATCGGTGATTTCAGCGCCACTTGTTTCCATATGGGTGGCCGGCACGCAAGAGGGTACCATGAAGAACATATCTAGAGGCAATTTCTTCGCCCAATTCATAACAAATTTCATGCCATCAAAGCCAGCGACATTGGTGATCTCGTGCAAGTCTGTGATTACAGAAGATGTACCTCGAGGAACTACAGCCTGGGCATATTGTGCCGGATGAAGCATTGAGCTTTCGATATGGGTATGTCCGTTAATTAACCCTGGTGCTAAGTAATTTCCCTTCAAGTCAATTATCTGTTTAGCTGAATTGTAATCGCCTATGCCAGCAATCCTGTCTCCGTAAATAGCCACATTGCCTTTTTCTATATCTCCAGCAAAGGTATTAATTATCCGTGCATTTTTAAGCAGTAAATCGGCCTGCGCATCACCACGGGCGACTGAAATCAATGCGGCTAAATTCATGCTTTTCCTCCCAGGATTATTAATTTATGTAGCATATATTCGGTAAATAACGGAATTTCTCATCCCAGTCAATGCCGTAGCCTATGATGAACTTATCAGGTACGGTGAAGCCGAGATAATCTATGGTTACAGGAACATTACGTCGAGAAGGTTTATCTGCGAGGGCACAGAGTTTTAATGATGCAGGTTTTTTCTTACCCAGGTAGTCCAGTAATGCAGAAATGGTAAGGCCAGTATCAATGATGTCTTCAACTACAAGCACATCTCTGCCCTTTATCGGGGTATTCAGCCCCTGAATCATTTTAACTTTACCGGAAGTTGTTTTATTGGGACCATAGCTGGATAGTTTTACAAAATCAACTTCCAGAGGCATATTGATTTGGCGAATAAGGTCAGCCGTGAAAATAAAAGAACCTTTAAGAATGCAGATAAGCAGCGGTTTTTTGTCTTTATAGTCTTTTTTTATTTCACTGGCAAGCCTGTCTATGGTCTGCTTGACTTCTTCTTGCGTAAATAGAACAGTAAGTTTTTCGTTCACCGTATGAGATTATAACGTTGGCTGTTTTTTTTGTCTATGGTAAAGGTGAAAGACTTTGTGCCTAGCTTTTTGATTTACTTCGTTTCGTCTTTATAGTGATAGTAACCGCAACTGAAATAGCTATGACCAAGAAGGCGATAATCAACCATAGCCATAATGCTGGTATGCTTATCATTGATCCTGTTGGTGATGGCGCTGTTGTTTCTTCAGCAGCTACTGTAAAACTAAATACAGAGCTTGGCTCTGCTAGAGAAGGTTTGATGACTTTGACCTGCCAGTAATAAGTGCTTCCCAAATCAAGTTCACCATCATAATGATAAGTTGTGCCTGAGATATCAAGGCTAATAACTATATTTTCCAGAAACCTGTCATTAGCCAGAGTAAATTCATACTCCATGGCTTCTGGAACAGACGTCCAGGTAAAAGTGGGCGAGCGATTGACATTCGTAGCATTGTCTGTTGGCGTAAGCAGATTTGGACTGGATAGTGCAGGCTGCTGGGTTGGGGTGGTAGCTAAGCTGAATGACATGGTTTCTGACCATGGCCCTTCGCCTCTTTCATAATAGGCATTGCGATTAACCCTTATCTTCCAGTAATAGCTTTTCCCGGTTTCCAGTTTGGATTTATCCGATGATAGTGTCCACTTTGGGGCTACCGGGGTTTCGGGGATGATAGATTTTTTAATTACGGGTTGGCTAAAATCCTTATCGCTGGCAATCCATAGCTCGTATCCGTTAGCCTGAGTAGGATGCGACCATTCGAATTTTATATCGGCTATTTCCCCTGTGTCTGAGTCTAATGGTATTGTTGAGTTAGTAGCTGGTGCGATTGGTAGTGGAGCTTGAAATAGAAATTCCTGGCTGGGACGCTCTTGATTGGGTTCGATGCCAGGAGACAGGCAATCGCAGTAACCCCAGAGGCGACCTGTAGCGGTAGTATAGGGGCGGTTATCTATTGCCCACAGATCGATGCCTCCCGATATTTTGAGAGAGATGGGTTCTCTGGTAAAAACGACACCGGCAGTAAGCCCCGCATTCATATTGTCCCACTCGATGAAAGGCAATCGCAAAGCTTCAGGATTGAGTGTACGATTGGCCCCACTGTTCCCTCCGGTTGACCAGGCACCATAAAGCGTGCCAGCCTGTACAAGCCCGTAGAAGCTTTGTCCTGTTGCTCCCATTTCTATCCAAGCAGAGCTGGCATCCACAATCCAGCAGTATATTTTCCCACCTGCAATATCACTAGCAGCGTAAATAACTATGTTACTGGGGATTCTGGGATCGATAATGGCGTGTGTATTACCAGGAGCAGGTATGGGAGGCAGCCGTGTAAACTGAGCACCTTTATCTGTAGAATAAGCAACAGTCCCTTCTGTGGCATCACCTACCACTACTATGCCTGACGGTATTGCGGCTATGGTATGTCCTGAATTTAAATTAGTACTGGTTGACATTCCCCATTTCCATATTTGACTGGTATATTCGCTTCTACGTACGAAGTTATTTCCCAATACAAACATATTCATAATGCCTCTGATTTCAGTGATTGTAAAATCAGTGATATTGACTCCGGGGAATATTTTGTTCCATGTTTGTCCTTTATCGTTGGACTGGAATATGTCGCTTGTATTGCGGTCGCCGATAAAAACGGGTCGAGCAGTTTGTGCCGGCCCCATACGTACTATTGTGTCATTGCTGGTAGTAAGAATACACAACACTCGTTCCCATATTCTACCCAGGGGATAGCTGGTACTTCTCCACAGACTATCAAAACCGTTAAGACCTGCGTTACTATTTATTGAAGATAAGTAAAGAGTATCTGAATTGGTGGAAGCCGCTACATCAGAAAGGAAGTTTATAGAAGTATCGATGAGTCCTGTTTGATTCCAGCTTTCGCCATTATCCAGGGTTATAGAAAAAGCCGATTCGTCCAGAGCCATAGTTGTAAGATAGCCGTTAGGCCAACCCGCGATGTCAAGATTGGCGGAACTGGTGCCACAATATGCTCTGCTGCCATCCGGGCTCCAGATTACCTGAGCGTTGGCATTTCCTGAACCGGCGCCTCCGGTAGGAGGTTTCACTGCTTTTTGCCATACTATACAGGTTGCCTGCGGGCAACTAGCTCCGGCGTTGGGACTGAACCATACATCTACTGTAGCCAGAGAAGCGTTTGATTTAACTTCGGCCGCAAGCATCTTACCGGCGCTGGAACTGCCGGTATAAGAGATACTGGAAAACATTTTGGTGCCGGTGGCAGCTATCAATTGATAAAGAATGTTGTCGTCGATGCGGTAAACTCCAGTATTGCCTGTAGCTCCGGCGTCGTTAGTGCTGATAAAAATATGGCGCTGTGTCGGAATTTGTCCCGTGAAATCGAGAGGTAATTCTAAGTCAGCAGTTCTTATTTGGTTAGCTTTTGGTGATGTTCCCGCACCGGAAATAGTAATTTCCACTGATGTCCATGTGGCCCAATTGGTAGTGTTGGCAATGGTATCACGAATTCCGATATAGGCAAATGTTCCAGCGGCATTGGCTGAGATAATAACGATACTGCTATCGCCGGCATAGTTGGGAGAGAACTTTGCTGCCGGGATATCACCCGTGAAGCCCTGGTCTGTCCAGCCGCTGTAACCCGGGAATTTGTATATAAGTACTTTCCCACCACCGGCACCATTTCTGGTGCCGACCATAATGTCATAAATCCCGTAGTTAGGAGATATATCTATAGCTCCGATGTTGCTGACTGCAGTACAACTGGTATTCTGCCAGCTATTGCCTCCGTCAGCAGAAATGAAGACATTTCTGGGAGACCCCCCGACACTGGTGACTAGGGCAATGATATTAGGATTATCTGGAGCTATTGCTATATTCCAGGCAGGCATAACAGCGCCAGCAGAGGTTAAATAACCTGTGATGTCATCCCAGGCGAACCCACCGTTGGTGGACTTATATACTTTGTTATGAGGAATGTCCAGTGCATAAAGGCTGCCATCAGGTCCTGCGGCTATAGAGTTGATTTCTGAGGGACTGGCTATAACATTATACGCATTGCCAGGGGTGTCGATAACGCTCCATTGCATCGTGCCAGCATCAACTGTTGACGGAGTAAAGGTTACTATTATGAGAAGGGCAGTTATCAGTAACAGATTTAGTTTTGATATAGGCTTTTTATTGTATTTAATGCTAAGCATTGGTCTGTATTTATATTAACGTATTTTCTAAACTAAAGTTTAATATTTTTAAATATTGTCTTGCTGGCTTTACATAATATATTAAATACCATTATTTTCACTTGTGGGTAATCTAAGTTGAGATGAAGGCTTACCAATAAGTGCTATGGCGCACGTAAGATTCATTTGGTAGTTTCAGAAGGCAATTCGTCAGCGAGCATAATTTGGTCATCAGAAATTTCCGCTTCTGGCATCCCGTCAGTAAAATGCGGAGTGGGGGGTTCCAGTTTTTGTTCTGAGCCATAGGTTTTCTTTTCGGTGACAGTATTTAGCAAACTATAGACTATTTGCATATCGCCTTTATGTTTCCCCTTGTGATTAAGCAACCTGGAACAGGTGGTGATTTCCCACTCCTGGTATATATCCCTTGCCCATAATATTAAAAGCCCGGTTACATCCTTCGTTTCATCTTTGTCCTTATCGGTTGACGGCAATGTTATGGTATCGCTTTCTGCCTGCCTCCAGGGAGTGGTAACTGTTCTGAGGAGTTTTTTGGCGGTGTATTGGCACAATTGCTGTTCGTCAACTTCTTCTTGAGTAAACTCTGCATCGACTACAGGTTGTTGGCCGGGTTGGGGGGCCGAAATCATTTTTTCTTCAGGAACAAATCCCGGTTTAGGTAATCCCTTTGCTCCCATTCCTGGTATTGTACCTGCGCCCAGAGAACCTTTTATTTCTTTCTCGTATGTTTCTAAAAGTTCCCCGAATTTCTCCATGAGTTGTTCTTTAGTGGTCTGTGGTAGCTGTTTTTGTTTTTCTCCTCCCTTGTCTCCTATCATAACTACCGTAGTATGCTGTTGTGGTATAGGTCTGGGAGGTGGGGGTGCATACTGCGGGAATGGGGCAGTTGGAAATGGTTGGGGACGTGGAGCTGGCTGCTGGCGGCGCAACAGAAAGTATATGCCTACAATGGCTCCAGCGATAATCAGAATGGTTAAAGGAATTAGTACATACGGAAGTGAATAGTCTGGCTCCCAGAATACAGTCACAGTTTTAGGCCCATCCATGGTTTCTGTACCGCTGGAGTTGACAGCTTTATATTTTCCCTGAAATAAGCCGATGATTCCGGGCATAGAGACTTTATCGTTGATTACTACCCATCTTGCTTGGCTGTTTGCCTTGTACCAGCCTCCTCCCTCCACTTCGCCATAAATTGATTCGGTAGTTAGCTTATAGTAAGTATCGTATGTTGCGGTGACAGTTATTGGTTCTTCAACAGTTAAATTCAATACCTCTGTAGTTATTTTATTGCCGGTTGGCAATAGCCAGGAGGCAAAGCGGTATAAAGTGCCCTGATTCCCTTCGACATCGGTGTCAATACTGGCATTTAGTGTTGAACCTTCTTTATACCAGCCAGCACCGTTACCCTGAACGCTGAGTGATGGTTCGGTATTGATGATGACCAGATATTCCGGGTAATAATCAAATGTAGCATACGGCTGAGCCTCGGAAACTGTTATTGAGTTATCTTCGGCTTTATACCTTATGCCTGAGTTTGAGGGATCCTCTACTATATCCTCAACTGATATTACTCCAGTGGCTCCCAGAGCAAGGCTGATATCTGCGGACTCACCACCATCGAGCGTTCCCGCAGGTACACCACCAACGGATACTGTAGTATTGCCTGCTTCAAGCCCCGTGCCTATGGTTATAGTAGCTTTATAGGCTCCTTTTTCTATGTAGATGCTTAAGCTTTTTTGGGCAGAAAGCTGTGGTGAAGAGCTATCGGTTACAGTGATTGTAAAGCTGGTGGTGCCGGCAGTTCCCAGGCTTGGAATTCCCGAAATATAGCCTGTTGTTGTGCTCAAAGTAAGGCCTGAAGGTAAAGAGCCGCTGCTAATGCCCCAGGTATAGGGTGTTGTACCACCGGATGCGCTCAGGTTGGTGCTGTAGGATGTTCCCTCTTTCCCCTGAGGTAGAGAGGATGTGGTTATGGTGAATGGTGGTGGATTTATTATTATAGTCGAGTTGAAGGTGAAAGTTGCGGGTACAGCGTCTTGAACTGTGATTTGAAAAGCAAAAGTTCCCGCAGTAGTAGGAGTTCCTGAAATGACAGCCGTATCTCCGGCAGCGGTTAGATTTAAACCCGTTGGCAATCCAATCGGGGCTCCCCAGGTATAAGGTGCTGTGCCACTTGCTGTCAGAGTTGCGCTGTAGGCGCTGCCTACCTGACCTTGAGGAAGTGGTGCTGGAAAAGACGTGACTGATAAAGCAAAGACGGGGTTGGCAAGGAATGTCAGGCTGCCTATGGCAATGAGAGAAAAGGTAAGTATGAAACTAAGCGCATAATTAGCTATGCGCTTTGGTAATGCCCCTTCTATGTTTCGAGCTGGTTTCATTACTCTATATTAAATATATTATAGTGGGTAGGTCAATCATTGTCGAGAATTGTTAAGAAATAGCACCGAAAAAGAAAGAATCTCTTCCAAAATGGCTGATGCAAAATTTCAGTGGGTGTGTTATGGCATCTGCACTAGTCTTATTCTTCTGATGTTATACGAAATATAAGTGCAATTATGACAATAGCCAGTATACCACCGATGGCTATTATCACCAATACCCATACGGGTGTGTCTATTTTGGTTGTCGGTGGCACAGAAGACGGTCTTTCAGGCTGTGTCATAAAGCTGAATGCAGCACTCCACTCGCTGGGATGGGGTGTCTCAGCTTTGACTCTCCAAAAATAGTTGGTGTTTGGCTTCAATTTACCCTGGTAGTGGTATGAGGTAGTTGGCACTTCAATAGAGACCAGAGGATGGCTCAAATCGGGGCTTTCTGATAACTCTAACTTATATTTGTTTGTTTCTTTGAATGGTGTCCACGAGAAACATGCTGGAGTATCAGGGGAACAACCACAACCGTTACTTGGTGCCAGTAATTGGGGACCGTAATATGGCGTAGTTACGCGGAAACCTTGTTTGACAATGAAACTTTCCCGCCATGACCAAGGACTGTCAATGTTGTCGCCAGTAGCCACATTTCTTACTCTGACTCTCCAGTAGTAGGTATGCCCTGCTTCCAAATTGGGTATTGTCCATACATTGCCGTTAGTATCGGTTATTCTGCCGCTACCTGGTGGTATGATTAACGCCGGTGTATCAAGTTCAGGTGGTGTATAGAAAGGGCCAGCCCAGTCGCTGCCGATGTCAGCGATTAATAAAGTGAAATCTGTATCCTTAGCTATCTGAATCCGATAGCTTCTGGACAGGCATAAGGGTTCCCATTTAAAATTAATCTCATCAGCTCTTCCTGATACAGGGTCGAAGTCCACTGGATTCAGGCTAATTGGCTCTGTAAGTAGAGGTCCTTCCCATGCCATACAATCTACATAATACCAGACGCCACCTGTAGGAGGGTTGTAAGGTCGTTGGTCAATTGCATACACTATAATCGGCTCGCCGGTTTCTAAACCGCCGCAAATTCTGAATCTGGTGGTTGGTTGGGTTCCTAGAGATATATTAGGATCAAGGTTGGCAGTAGCTGCGTACCATCTTATATAAGGAGTAGCTGGTGCCCAGAGGCTTGCCGGAGTGGGAAAATAAAAGCTGTAGTTTCTGGATACAGTCAGTCCTGTGACTGGACTGGGGAAACTCGAGCCACCCCACCAGGTCTCCCAGTCTGTAGTTATTCCAGAATATATTCCCCAGGCATACATGCCACCTGAGTTGATAGCCAGTATATAGCCATCGCTATAGTAACTCGAGCTGGCAACGACCATAGTATTGTCACGGGTAGGTAGCTGTTTAGTAATGATAGTAAAATTAAGGCCGCCGTCTGTTGAGTAAGCAACATCGAAGTTGCCTGTACCAGTACCGCCGACGATGATATTTCCTGAGTAGTTATCCGGAGTTACTCCGGTGTATGCGGTAGCGATGCTGTAACCTGTATCTAACCCGGTATCTATTGTGTTTGAGGATGTCCACCCTGTGCCTGTATAGTTGAGTTTTTGTATCTGTCCGTTTACATTAAGAATGTACAGAGTTTTGCTGTCTTCGGCTGCCATGTCCTGCACATTGAACCTGGGGTTGATTTTCCCCCACCAGTCTCCATGGTCTGCCGACCAAAGGATAGCCCTGGTTCCAGTGGCCGCCCAGAATAGATATTGTCCGCTGGCTGTATCTCCTGCCAGTCTTAAGATGGATGTGTTGGTTTGACCTGCAGCACATGGCTGATCGGTGGTAGGTTTACATAAAATTCGTTCCCAGGTAGAACCAATCGGTACACTCTTGCTACGCCAGACGCTATCAAAGCCGGAGCAGCCAGTGTTGTTATTGATTGAGGCGAGGTAAACGGTGGAACAGTCTGGTGAAGGAGCAATATCGGAGGACTCGGTTATTGTAGTATCGATTAGTGAAAGTTGATTCCAGGTCTGTCCGTTGTTTTGACTTATCGAGAAAGATGATTCATCGAGGTTCTCTCCGTTTAAGTAAGGATTTGGCCAGTTGATTCCAGTCACAAGTGTTGCGGTGCTGGCAGTGCCTGCATAAGCAGTCGAGCCGTCGGATGCCCAGAAAATTTGGGCGTTACCATATCCTGAGCCGGTACAATTATCAGTACCGGCAGCACCAGTGGGCGGTTTTACAGATTGATACCAGCAGGTTGCTGGGCAGGTCGTTGGGGCGTCGCTAAACCAGGTCATCACTGAAGCGGAGCAGGGATTACCTAGAACTTCTCCAGCTAATAATTTGCCAAAGTTGTAGTCACCAAAATAGGCGATGCTGGCAATCCGTGTGTTAACACTGGCTGGCATGAGCCAATATCCAGCATTATCATCAAAACGGTATATGCCCGCGGTATTTATAAGAGCGTCTACACTGATATAATAGCGACGGAAACTGGGAGCTTGGCCGGAAAAATCGCTGGGAAGTTCCAGATCGGCTGATATAAGTTGATTTACCTTAGGCGATGAGCCAGTGCCTGAAGTGGTAATTTCAGGAGGAGGGTTGTAGATTGCAGCCCAATTCGTATTCTGGGAATCTAAATCCTGAATACCGACATTGAGATAGGTTCCGTTGGCGTCAGAATAGACGATTACTATTGAGGCATCTTGAGCATAGCCGGGCGAGAGTTTTAATGCCATAATATCACCAGTAAACCCCTGATTGGTCCATCCACTTGTGCCTGGAACCTGTAGCATATATACATTACCGTTGCCAACTCCACTTCGCGTGCCTATCACGATGACGTGATCGCCGTTGTTTTTAGCGATATCGATTGTGCTGATATTACTAGTTCCATTAATATCGGTGTTTTGCCAGGTGCTACCGCCATCAGTTGACAGCCATATGTTTTGTGGCAGGTTACTAATGCTGTTGTTGGTGACTACTGCCACGAAGTTGATATCATCAGGTGCTATGGCTACGTTCCATACTCGGAAGTTGACTTGCTCAGCGGGAGACATTGCTCGATAAAGACGCTGACTGGTTTCGTCGCTCCAGGATATGCCTGCATTTGTTGATTTATATAGAGCTTTTCCACCAGTGATATTGTTAGAATTGGCAATGTCTACGGCATAGAATGTTTTACCATCAGAGCCTATAGCAATGCGATTGACTTCTGACGGACTGACGAGGTCGTTTTTACCAAATACTGATCCTGGCGTATCTACCAGGTTCCATTTGAGCATGTCAGAGTCTGCTTGGACTATTTTGGCACCTTCTGAGGGTAACATAATAAACATTATAGAGATGGTAGTTAAGATTATGAGATATTTCAGATTTTTGAGCTTCAAGTTTTTCTCCTCACGTAAATTGTTTTAGCTAACAACAAAAAATCCCTTCTCCGGAGGAGAAAGGGATTTTTAATGCTTTTCCATTTTTTCCACCCCCTTACTCCGCGGAGGTAATTTCTGATAATCGGGCAGGCGTTCTGACTTTACAGCAGGCGGGACTGTGCCGGAATTACACCGGCTTGCTTTCTAATTAAGCCCTCAGTCGCCATCGGGCACCCCGAGATTTCGTTAAATCAGACTAATTGATTAATGCCTCCTTTTTATACTGGTTTTCCCAGCTAATATATGCCGTATCTTACTTTGCTACGGTTCCAAATATTTCAGGATGGATAAGTTTTGCCATCTCATCCAGTCCGTCCACTATCCTGGGGCCTGGGCGTTCAATTAAATTGGCATCACTTATTTTGTAAATACGGTTGTTAACCATAGCGTCTACCGATTTCAATCTTGATTCGTTTTTTATAGCATTGTATATCTGATCGCCAGAGGTACCCATGCCAGTTATAATGATGACCTTGGGGTTCTTGGTGACAATCGATTCCAGGGAGACTACTCTTGATTTTTCAAAATCATTAGCAAAGATATTGATTCCTCCGGCTGTTTTGATAAGGTCATCGGTGAAGGTTTTCGAGCCCATCGTCCATATAGGTTGATGCCATACTACATAAAGCACTCTGGGGCGGTTTTCTGGTGTCAATTCCTCTGTTTTTGTTGATACCGCTTTGATTCTGTCAGTTAATTTGTTGACTAGCTGTGCGGCTGTTTTGTCTTTACCATTAATATGTCCTATTAAGCTAATATAATTAAGCACAGCATCGATTGATGTTGCCGAAGAGACCAGGGTAGTCAACCCCTGTTTTTCCAGAGCCGGAAGAACGGTCTTTTCATGAATAGACTCAGCCAGAACTAAATCAGGCTCCAACGAGACTAGTTTCTCCATGTTGGGTGTGGTGTAGCTAGCTACACGAGGTTTGGATTTGGCTGCTTCAGGATAATCACAGTAATCAGTAACACCTACGATCCTGTCCTCGAGCCCCAGCGCAAATAATATCTCGGTAATGCTGGGTGCCAGAGATACGATTCGTTTAGGTAACTCTTTAATTATTACCTCTCTACCCAGGTCGTCCGAGACAGTCATGGGGAAATCCGGAAGTTTCTCAGGCTCTGGTTGAGTTTGCTGTGGCAGTTTTTCCTGAGATGGTGGTTTTGTTGGGGAAATTGGTTCTTCTGGCGAGATAACGCCGTTGTCTGTGCAGGCTGTCAAAAGAATCAGCACTGGTATTATAAGGAAGCTAAGGATAATATGGATGTTTTTTCTCATAGTTACCTCTCTTGTCTTGTTTAGTTTAAAAAAAAGTCCCCCTGCTTCTGAAAGCAGGGGGACTTCGATATTTGTAAAATAAATATAAAATCCCACCCCCTTGCTCCGCGGAGGCAGACATAACAAACAGGGCAGGCGTTCTGACTTTACAGTAGGCGGGACTGTGCCGGAATTTCGCCGGCTTGCTCTCCAATTAAGCCCTCAGTTACCCGAGGTCACCCTTAACACAATATTTAATTGGCAGAATTATAGAAAAATTCCAAGGAAGATGTCAATTTTTAAGGAAGCCTCTTTTAATAAAAGTAGCCTTGTATCGAAATACAGACCAATATTTGAAGTTTTGGATTAGGGCTAAATGATAGATGGTCGGGTAAAAAGCCATAAGTAAAGCAACAAGGCGGAATCAAAGTTTATTAGAAGTTCCAGGCTGAGCTTTAAGCATTGGTAGTAGCAGGATTAAGGATAATGAGGCGCTGATTAAGACAAGGATAAATGCCCAAAAAAATCTGCCTGTTAAATCGATCGTCCAGCCAGCTAAAGGTGGTGCGATTATAGAACCGATGCCCAGATAAAGAGTCCATAAGCCGATAATTCTACCTGCGTACATTTTGGGGAAATAATCTGAGCTGACCGCAGCGTAGACTGGCCACAGAGCCCCATAGCCAAAGCCGAAAACGCCAGCCGATATGCAGAGTGTCAGGAAATTGCTACTTATAGCCATTCCTAGCCCACCTGCTGCGATTAATATGTCGCACAGTATCATAATTTTAACTCGGCCTATGGTATCGGAAAGATTCCCGAGTGTTAGCTTTCCGGCTATACCTATGGCAGCTATTATGATTATTAACCATGTAGCAGTCTGATATGGTAGGTTTAATGTTTGCACGGCGTAAGTAGGTAAAAAGGTAAAAGGAATTAGTATCGAGAATCCGATAAGTAAATAAGATAGACCAATTAACCAGAATTTTACATTTCGTAAAAGCTTAAAGTAGGTTGTTGCAATTGATTCGGTAATCTGGCTGATTACAGTTTTTTGTTCAATTCCTGATTCGTCCGCCGGATAGCTTTTTATCAAAACCAGATTAATTACTGTGGCGCATAATGCCATTGCTGCCAGGCTCATCCAACCTACTTTCCAGCTTGAAGCTTCTACTATATATGGCATTGCCAGGCTCCATACTACTATGCCGAGTGCGCTGCCTATATCAGCAAAGGCTATGGCTATACCTCTGCGCTGGTCTTTTACCCACCTTGGTATCAATGTGACAACGGGTGCCCAGCAGCCGGCGGTACCCAAACCGGCCAGTGCCCAAAACAGGCTGGCATTTAGAGGCGTTGAGGAATAAGCCATTAAAAATGTGCCAATGCAGAGCAATGCCGGGGATAAAGTCAGAATAAACCTCATGTTATACCTGTCTGCCATTAATCCCAGAATGGGTGAAGCGATAGTATAGGTAATGAAGTAAGCTGCAAAGATAAACCCGGCTTCAGCCTTGGTGATTTCCAGAGCGGGGAGCATCTCGGGGAGAAGAATGCCGTAGCTATATCTGATAGCAAATGCTATGAAGAAGGTGAAAAAACCAGCGGTTATTATAGCTATGGCTCGTTTACTCATTGTTTGGCACTTTAGCGATCATCGGTTCCAAATGTGTTTCGTTACAAAGATTATTGGCATACTTTGTAACTGTAACAGCCTGAGTTGCAGGTGAAGCATAAATTAAACTTGGCTGATAGTCAAGAGGTTAGCCAGAAGTTTTATACAGATTTTATTGCGCCCCATAGTAGGGACATAATATTACAGTTGCGATACTAGATACCTATTTGGATAACATGATTTAGTGGTGTTACTATCTTGCTAAGAGTATTTACTTATTCGGGTTCTTTCAGATTTCCCTGGACACCGGTGGTTTGAGCAAGGTGCCAGAGGAGAGCAGACTTACGGTCACCGCGTTTTTGCCCGTAGAGGAGCATATCCGCCTGGCTTAAGAGTTCGTCTAGTGAGCAAGGATGTTCCGGGTCGTAATAGGCTATTCCCATACTTACCAGCAATGTATTAGTTTGATTAGCCTTTGCATTATATTTTTCGAGGTTGTCGAACAGATGCTTAGCCATCACATTAGTGCTGTCGTATTGAGCTTCTATTGCCATAACAGCAAATGTATCTTCACTAATTCTGGCGATAATATCTGATTTGCGGAATGTGTTTTTAAGAATTCTGGCAGCATGCTTCAATAATCTATTGGCTGTTTCGTGGTCGGAAGTACCGTCAACGCATTTTAAACTGTCCAAACTTATGAGGATAAGGTAGAATCCTTTTTTGGTACGATTGGCCAATTTCAATTGCTGTTCAGCAAGTATAAAAAAACCTCGCCTGTTACAGAGATTGACAAGATCGTCTACAAGTGTCAGTGATCGCAGCTCTTCTCTCAATCGTACTAGCTCTGTAATATCGCGAAAAATTGATATATAAAACGTTTCTCCTTGTGGTTTAATTTCGATAGAGCGAATTTCGGTGATACCGGCGTCTTCTTTATCTGCACGCGAGATAGTTAATTCCGTGGTTCCGTCAGTATTACTCGAGGGCAGAAATCTGCGACCGATTATTTGTTTGGCGGGTAGGTTAAAGAAGCGCTCTGCGTTTTGGTTTACTAACCTTATTTTTCCTTGCCTATCTGATACAAGAATGGCATCGGCATTGTGTTCAAAAATCAGGCAGCAAATCTCTTCTTTTTCATTGGTCTCAAGAAACGACTGTTGTTCTGCCATTTTAGTTTCCATGCTTGTTACCTCCGGTCTGAATTCTTTTTGTTGAGGCATTATATGTTTGAATTACCTGGACTACATTATCGTATGATTGATCCAGTCATGGAATAACCACTGAGATAGAAAAAATATGCCATATGGTTAGATAAGAGATTATAAGCATGATATGGGTATATACTGGCTCGGTTTTGAGATTTTACTGGCAGGGTGATTGGGAAGTTTTTCGTGAGCCATACGGCTTGACTTTTTAAGCCATATGGCTCAGAATAAATACACCCCAGTATTTGAAAATGTATGCTCTTCTTTTTAGGGGAATAGATCCTTTTAGAAGGGTTGGTAGGGGGTCTGAAATGATGAATAATCGAGCTAAAGTGTTATTTGGGTTATTTATGGTTGTTTTTGTTTCCTTTGCCGTATTGTTTATGGGTTGTTCATCAATTTTACAAGCCGGGGACAACAAATCTGCAATACCGACAGAGGAGTTGTCCAGTATTTACCAGCGGGCACTTTCGTCATCTCTTAATAAAGCTGCCAGTGAAATCAAGGATCCGGATATAGCTCGATTTGTCCAAAAACTCTTGCAGGCGTATGAACTGAATAAAGCCTCTCAGAATTCTTCTGGCGATGAGAAGACTGGTCTTGCCAGCCTATTACCTGATCTTAAGAAGATCCATAGGGCAGCTTTAGAATTTCCTCTAAAAGAGGCAGGTAAGCAGATAGAAGACAAGGAAATCGCTGAGTTCTATGATGACTTTACCACAGGGATTGGTGTAGATAAATAAACTTAATTTTTCGAGTACGTTAGATTAAGATTATCCCTGTAAATCTTACCTCTGCAATTTTCGTAGTGAGTTAGTCTATTTTTTAACTTTCCAATACGTTTGCCTGAAAGATGTTACAGTTTCTGTAATATATTTCAGCCTTCATGTTTTCTTAATATTTTTGTTGTAGTATTGATTATAATTAAATCAATAAAGAGGATTTTAAGGGAGACTTAATATGAAGACTGTGTGTTCTACAATTTCAAAAAAACTAGGGCGATACGGAATCATCGTATCGCTGATCGCTGTTATTATGCTTTTTACATCGGCTCTGGCTGGCTGTTCAGCCGGTGTTGGCGCAGATGTTGCTTCACCATCTCAGGAAGGCAGCAGCGCAAATACATTTGGTATAGCTGTTGCTCCGCTTTACGATGAAAATACGGTAGCCTCACTTTATGAACAAACTATTCCAGCAGTGGTGGAGATAGAGACGGTTCGCCAAATAGACCAGGATATTTCTGGTCCTTTCCAATTTCAAGTGCTGACACCCGAGCAAAGGGGACAGGGCTCAGGGTTTTTCATCGATGGTGATGGTCATATCCTGACCAATAATCATGTTGTGGAAAGTGCCAAAACAGTTAAAGTTGTTTTACATAATGGTGAGGAGTTAGACGCAAAAGTGGTGGGTACTGACCCGCAAAATGATATGGCACTTCTGGAAGTTAATGCTGGAGAGACTGGTAAAATAACTTTTTTGCCGATGGGCAATTCCGATGATATCAGGCCTGGTCAGATGGCTGTTGCCATGGGTTCCCCGTATGGTTTAGAGGGTTCGATCACCGTTGGTATAGTTAGCGGGTTGGGCAGATCATTGCCGAGTGATTCGAGCCGAACCATTGTCGATGTGATCCAGACGGATGCCGCTATCAACCCCGGTAATTCAGGAGGGCCGCTTCTGAATTCCAAAGGTGAGGTAATTGGTATCAATACGGCTATAGAGGCCAATGCCAGCAGTATCGGTTTTGCCATACCTATTAATATGGCGAAGTTGCAACTTCCAGCCCTGCTTAGAGGCGGTGAACTTAAGAGCCCCTGGCTGGGAATTGAGGCGACTGCGGTTGACTCTGAGCTGGCCAGCAAGCTTGGTTTACCTGTAGACAGCGGTGTGTATATTATTAATGTGGTTAAAGGTAGTCCGGCGGAAAAGGCAGGGTTGGTAAAAAGTGCTCTGGATAGCCAGGGAGAGCCGACAGGTGGTGGTGATGTCATAACTGCGGTGGACGACATGCCGGTAACAAAAGTGGAAGATTTATTAAGCTATTTCAACCGGAAACAGCCGGGAGATAAGGTGTCACTTTCGGTATACCGTGGTTATAATCAAATTATGGTGCCGGTAGAGTTGGGGGAGTGGGGAGTAGTAACCGAGCAGTAGAATTAAAAATTTTCTTAGTGAAAAGCAGGGGGCATAGTGTCAATTGACACTATGCCCCTTACTTTATCTCGCAACCGAATATTATTAGAATTGTTGAGATAAGTCGTAAAAATGTATTAATATTGCATGTGATAAAGTAAACTGTAATTGGCCTGTTCATATCATTTTACTTTATATTTCGAAAGCTCCAGTTCCTGCCTCTGGCTCTTAATTTGAATAAATAGCATGGAAGAAATTACTTTACTAAAAGATTTTGCGGTAATAATGGTAGTGGCCGGTGCAGTCACGCTGATATTTCGCAGGCTGCGTCAGCCGGTAATCCTGGGCTATTTGATTGCGGGCTTGCTCATAGGTCCATATACCCCACCTTTTTCATTTGTGTCTAATACACAAACTATAAACATGCTGGCAGACCTGGGAATTATTCTGCTTGTTTTCGCAATCGGGATTGATTTTAGCTGGAACAAAATTCGTCAGGTTGGCATGTCGGTACTGCTGATTGCTTGCATAGAAATTATTACCATGATTTCTCTGGGTTATGCGGTGGGTAGATTGCTGGGCTGGTCGCATATCGAAGCTTTTTTCCTGGGAGCTGCTTTACAATCAACCAGTACTCCCATAGTAGTCAAGATATTAAAAGACATGGGAAAACTGAATGCTTTATCAACAAAACTAATTGTTGGAATTTCTGTGGTTGAAGACTTTATTGCTATAGCCATACTTTCTTTGCTCTCTCAAATAACCAGTACAGGGATATCAAATTTTGGCGATGTTGGTGTGATTGTACTCAGGCTGGTTATTTTTGTAGTGGCAACTCTGGTAATAGGCATGATCATTGTACCCAGAATTTTGAAGTTCGTTCATCGGTTTCAATCTAAAGAAGCTCTGCTGATTACCAGTCTTGGTTTATGCTTTGCGCTGGCTTTGCTAGGCTATTATCTGGGCTTATCGGTGGCTGCCGGTGCATTTTTGATCGGCGCTCTAATAGGAGATACGGAGTATTCCAAAGAAATCACCGGAGTAATAAGCCCGGTGCGCGATATGTTTGCTGCCCTCTTTTTCGTGACGATAGGTATGCTGATAAATATTGCTCAAATCGTCGATTTTTGGGTTCCTGTACTTATTGTATTTGTGGTATTCGTACTGGGTAAAATTTTCAGCAATACCGTGGCAACTTTTATCTCAGGACATGACGGTAAAACATCTTTGAATGTGGGAATGGGGATGCCTCAGGCAGGTGAATTATCTCTGGTTACCGCCAAGACCGGGGTAGATCGCGGGGTGGTTTTAGCTCCCCTTTATCCTGTAATCGCACTGGTTACGGCTTTCACCTCCTTAACTACACCATACATTATTCGTTACTCGGAGAGTGTTACCGATTTCTTCGATCGTAAATCGCCATTATTATTGAAAGCATATGTGTCCCGTATGGGAGAATGGCTGGAATCATTGCGAAAAAGTTTTTCCAGCGATAGTGTAGCATCGCATATCGCTCGACATGCATTTAAATCGGTAATAATAAATTTGCTTATAATAGCGGTCTTAATAGGTATAGGAACGTTCACGCTCGGTTTTGTTACTCAGCTAGCTGAATTTAGCGGTATTCGTGTTGACATTGTTGGCCTGTTATTTAGCTTGCTCTTGCTAGTGCTTTGTTTACCTTCTTATTTAGCTATATGGAGAAATGTACGGAATATATCTCGTATGGCTTCCGGGCTGTTAATCGGGAGAAAAGTATCACCAATGAGTTCCAGGGTAAATGCTCTTCGTATAATCTTAGGAGATAGCATAGTCATTGTGTTGATGCTGCTGATAGGAATGTGGTTCATTCCTTATGTTCTGGGACTTTTTTCAATTGGCTCTTTTGCACTGATTGTGCCCTTATTGTTAGCGGTGTTCATTATCTATTTTATACTTAGGTTTGCTTTTGATATTCATGGTCAGTTTGAGAGAAGCTTCAGCCGGGTTTTGCTGGGGAGAGAGCAAGCCTCTCCATCTACAAAATCTTCACTACCTGATAAGATAAAAAACAAGATAGCTGCATTGTATCATTCAATGAAGAGACCCTTTTTGAAGGAGACTTCAAAGCAACAGCCAATTGATAAGAAGGATTTAAATGACCATTGATGGAGTAAAAGCAAGTTATTATTGTGGGCCAGTCGCAGGTATAACCGAACCGGAAACTTTGTTTGTTGAGGGATAGTGTAATACATGGCGCAGGCAGCAGTTGAAACTCGCAAGATTTTTACTTCGGGCAAGATCGGCAATCTCCAGCTACGCAATCGTGTTATCAGGGCGGGTTGCTTCGAAGGCATGTGCCAGGAGGGCAGTTGCTCTGATTTGCTGGTAGAGCACCACAGGGCAGTCGCCAGGGGTGGTGCTGCCATGACTACGGTGGCTTATTGCTCAGTAACCCAGGAAGGGCGTGCCTACGGCCATGAGCTGTGGATGCGGGAAGAGGTCTTGCCGGAACTTAAAAGGCTAACCGACGCAGTACACAGAGAAGGAGCGGCTGTCTCAATTCAGTTGGGACATTGCGGCTATTTCGCCAGCAAAGCCGATACCGGCTATCAGCCGCTCGGCGCATCCCGTAAGTTCAATCTCTTCCGTTTGAGTTTCCCGCAGGTCATGACCCGGGAAAAAATAGATGCGGTGACAGGTCAGTTCGCCAGCGCAGCCGTGATGGCCCAAAGGGTCGGGTTCGATGCCATCGAAGTACACTCCGGCCATGGCTATCTCCTGTCACAGTTCCTTTCGCCCTACACCAATAAGCGGAAGGATATTTACGGGGGGTCTCTGGAAAACCGTATGCGCTTTCCTGCTATGGTGGTCAGGCGAGTTCGTGAAGCTGTTGGGCCGGGCTATCCCATCCTGGTCAAGATGAACATTACCGATGGCATTAAGGGCGGTCTGGAAATAGAAGATGCCGTGGCCATAGCCAGATGCTTCGAGGCAGAAGGGGCAAGCGCTCTGGTGCCCAGTTGCGGCTTCACGGCAAAGACACCGCTGATGATGCTGCGGGGCAATGTGCCCACTATGGAGATGGTCGCTGTTCAGAAAAGCTGGTTGAAAAAGATAGGTCTTTTTCTCTTTGGGCGTCTCATGGTACAGCAGTATCGGTACCAGGATCTTTTTCTAATACAGGATGCCTTAAAGATACTCAGGGCGGTAAAAATACCGGTGGTGCTCATTGGGGGCGTTTGCTCCATGGAAAATCTGGAGACGGCCATGAATGCAGGCTTCGAATTTGTGGAGATCGGCAGGGCTATAATCAAGGATCCTGACATTGTTAACAAGTGGTATAGAGGTGAGACGATAGCCTCGAACTGCGACCACTGCAACCGCTGCATTGCCGAGATGGACAGGGGTGGAGTCAACTGCGTGAGCAACACCATAGGGCCGCTCATTACCAAGGGAAAAGGGTTTGGGCCTGAGTACCGCGCATAGATAGTGCTCCTTTTCTGCTCGAAGGTTTGTGGATTGTCGCCCCCTGGTATTAGCGGGATTCCCATTGATAATTAATTGGTGGTGGGGTGGGTTCGGATTCCTCTTTTCAGCTAACAAATTTTTCAGCCAGTTTAATTAATTTAATTATTTTGCCATTACTACTTGACAAAATTAAAAATAGATGATATTATAATTAAAAATATTAATAACGAGCTAATAAAAATGAATTTTTTAATGGATGGAGGTGAAATAAATTGAAAACCAGGGACTGGCAGGATCTGGCTCGCCTGACCCGGGGAGCCAATTTTATCGTAGAGCGGGTGCGTATTCCGGAGGACGACATTGCCATCGAAGGTGCTTTTGAATTACCTCCGCTGGCACGTCTTTCGGCTGAGGACCAGGTATTTGTTATGGCATTCGTGAAATCCGAGGGCGTAATCAAGGAGATGGAGCGTATTTTCGGCGTCAGTTACCCCACTATTAAAGGTCGGTTAGCCCGTATCGCCGGACAGCTCCAGTTTGTTGAGGCGGTGCCGCCGCCAACGCAAAATCAAGAGGTTCTGGATGCGCTGGAACGTGGGGAACTGACCGCAAAAGAAGCTATTGAGAGGTTATCGAAATGAAGTGTCCACCTATGATTGTTTCTCTGAAATTTCGCTGTGATAAAGAAGATGAAGATGGCAGGGGATTCGGTTTATGGCTTCCGCTCTTCATTATTGCGCCTGTCATCCTGCTTATTTTGCTGGCGCTGTGCCCGGTGGCTCTGCCGTTTATACTGATTTCCTTGATTATTACCTGGAATGCAGGTTGGCTGAGATATCTCTGGTACGGCATACCTGCCTTCTTCAGAACTATGCATGAATTGACCGGATTAAAAATAGACGTTGAAGACCGTAAAAATAAGATATACATAGCTGTTTATTAATTAAATGGAGGAAGTGAAAATGAGTGAAAATCGCAAGAAAATTTTACAAATGCTGGCGGATGGCAAAATAAATGTTGACGAGGCGCAGCGGCTGCTGGCGCTGGTGAACTCGGAAACCGAAGGGGAAAACAGGACGGGAAGCGTGGGACAGAAAACCAAGTCCGCTCCCCGTTATATGCATGTCATTGTTGAGCCCAAACCCGGCGTATCCCGTGAAAATGGCAAGCACGACCATCATGGCAAAGTTAATGTGCGGGTACCCTTCGGTCTGATCCGTGCCGGGATCAAGCTGGCAACGCTGATTCCCTCGGACGCAGCCGAACATGTCGACAAGGCTTTCAAAGAGAAAGGTTTCTCTTTCAATATCAGACGCCTTAAAGAAGAGGACCTTGAGGAACTGGTTACCGCATTGCAGGATAGCGAAATCAATGTGGACACCGAGTATGAATTAATCAGGATAAATGCGGAATAGCAGGCGATTCGGCGGTGCTTTGCTGTAGATATTCAGCAACAATTAGAGTAAAAAATTTAGAGAGGAGAATAAAGATGTCGGACAATAATAAGAACTGGAAGAGTCATTCGGCGCCGGGGCTGGCTGGAGCAATCTGGTTTATCGGCTGGCTGTTTACCATTGGCTTTGCCAAGCTGGTATGGTGGCAGATAATCGTGGGCATTGTCATCTGGCCATTTTTTCTGGGCTCTACCGTGAGCTAAGCTACTTGTTTGACTAAGTGTCACCCCAACTGAGTCGGGGTGACACTTACGGGGCGTGTTCATTTATCGCCTTTTATTCAATTCAAATCTAATTCACTTCTGCAAAGGCTACTACATAGTTATGACCATATTTCTTGGCGCACTTAGGGCAGGTTGTATAGTAGAAATAATATTTCTTAACGCTCTTACCTTTTTGAATTATGTATTGATCCATTTCTTTAATCCATTTGGGTACAGCATTATACGGGCCATCGAATACTTTCGTGATGTAGGTACCGGACAATGCCACATTCTCGGCGTCCGGGATTTCTCTGTTAGTATTGATATAAACTTCACCTCTCCATGGTGATGATTCAGTGGCAAGCATAATGAAATCTTTAATGTCCGGGTTTGCTCCTGCGTCTTCAATTTTCTTCCACAGCCGTGTAACCGTTTTGCCAAAGGTTCCCGGCAATGGCATATGCATAAACTGTGCCATCGAGCCTTTCACAAAAAGCTTATCTTTCCATGTGAATTCCTTTTCATTCCATGGTTGAGGGTCGAATTCCGGGCAACATTCTGTTGTTTTCCCTTTGCTCTTTTCCATCTATATCCTCCCGTTTTATTTTCGATAGGAATTGGCTTGCCCTCAATAAGTCTATCACCTTTTGAGTTATGACGACAGTGATTTCAGATAGCTATTTTATCCGAATAAGTTTTAGCATGGATCAACTGAGGGCAGGCGACATCAGTGAAATATTCTCCTTTTTTACTACTTATGGTTTATGCATCAATTTAGTATAATGGGGGTGGACATTTGAGATAGCCTTGGTAGTCTTTGTCTGGAAGTGGAAGGAGAACAGGTATGGAAACGACTGAGAGAATAGTAGAGGCATACTGTCGCTATATCAAACACTGGTTTACCATACCTGATATTCGAGTAAAAAATAATGATATAGATTTAATTGCTGTTGACAAAGACGGTAATAAAGCTCACATAGAAATAGGGGTTTCGGTATCCGGCGGTTTTTCCAGACTGAAAGGCATTGAATACGAAGCCGGCGAGGAAAAGGATCAGGCAAAACAAGCCACAGCAAGAACCGATCTCGGCTATTTCGAGAATAAGAAATTCGGTTCACCTGAGATTGTCAGGGAGTTACGTGATACTTATGGTTTCGACGCCGATTCTTACCGAAAGATAATTGTGGTGTGGGGGGCAGAGGAAGAAGCTGTGAAAATGGCCGAAGCAAGCGGGATAGAAGTTTGGCTGCTGCCTCAATTAATACAGGAAATTGAAAGCCAATTCGGAAGGGAATCCGGATACTATAAGGATGATACCATAAGAACGCTCCATCTGGCAGCGAAAACAGCCAGACTTCAAAAACAGCAGGAAGTTAGGCGAGAGGCGAAAGGCGCTAAATTACCAGGTAGGAGCAAAGGGGTACCTGCAATAGCCTGGGAGCAGTTTGTGTCAACTCTACCCAGGACCAGGTCATCTGTAACATATTCGATAAGTCAAATAAGCAAGGCTATCAACTATGATCTGGAAAGTGAAAAATCGCCTGTAGTTTATAATCAGTACTGGCAAAGCAAACATGACCATTCGGATATCTGGCGAAAAGCCGGCTGGAAGGCTAAGCCAATACGCGATTCAGCCTCGGGGAAAATAACCGCTGTCAAATTTATTAAACTTGCCCAGGGTAAGTTTATTTAAACTGCTAAACCCTATTCTTTATTTTCTACGTGTTACCTGTGGGCAAGTGACCGTTAAATTGGTCACCTTTTCAACTTTTGATCATGGCACATGTTTCCTTCAAGGGCATAGGCACCTCATGCCCATACCTCATCTGTTACCTATGTGCCCGGTCTATTTGTTACCATTGTACCCGGTTTGTACCTTTTTTAATTGAGGTATAAATACAATAAGTCAGAATTTCCACGATTGGAATAGAGTATCCAAAAAGTGCCACGACGGGACTGCTTCATTTCCAGAAGGCCTTGAGGGTGGCGAGCAGTTCGTTTTCCAGTTCCGGAACGGGGCCCACTACCCTGATGGGCTTCTGCCCTGCCTTGAAGATTGTGCGACA
>Ga0265297_10002189_pt1 | contig 41207 bp, 34 predicted proteins | sample Munlanlwell13791_FD_192502 | JGI IMG/M metagenome (GOLD analysis project Ga0265297, IMG submission 192502) | Leachate microbial communities from a municipal landfill in Southern Ontario, Canada - Leachate well 137-91 | ecosystem: Engineered > Solid waste > Landfill > Unclassified | place... | reverse complement strand
GTGCTGGCCGTGGCGCTGCCGCCCGTGGGAGTGCCACTGCTGGCGGGCGCGGCCGGGGTCGGCTGGTCGCGGATTTGCCAGAAGAGTCATTTCCCTTCCGATGTCTGGGTCGGCGCGTGGGTGGGATCGCTGAACGGCGTGGTGCTGGGCTTCGCCGCGCGCCGCTACCGTCGGGAAGAAGAGGCTAAAACCGATAGTACACCCGCAGCCAAGCCCAGCTCCCGCGAGCAGAGTTGAAGCCTTGCACGTCGCGACGCTGGCAACCGCTGGCGTCCAGCACGGCCAGTTGATTGAGGAAATCGCTCCCGCCTGACGGCTTCACTGCCTTGCCGCGCAGCCGCTTGATATAATCGCCCAGTCGCAGCTCGCGTTCCTGGCAGATCACGATGCGTGGGCCAGGCTTGGCGAGAAACGCGGCGAGGGCATTGACATCGGTGGCCATCTCCCACTTTCGGCCGGCGTAGAAGATGAGGCTCGGCTCGCCGAAGTCGAGGCAGCCGCACTTCGTGTCGCGCGGCAGTTGCTGGAAGAGGGATTGCAGTTGAGTGGCGGGCGTGATCTGCCGCAGTCCCACGCTAATAACCATCGTGCCGATGATAAGACCGATCATCGGCAACACCGAAACCAGCCGGCGGCCCGCGCGCCAGAACAGCCCGAGCAGCACCAGCGAGAACACGACGCCTGCCGCGCCGAACAACACCCATCGCAGCCCGGCGAATGGCGCCTCGAACGTTTCACCCAGCGCCACTCCCAGCACTGCGCCTCCCACAACCAACAGCAACGCGTTGACGGTCCAGAACCACAATTTCGTCCAGCGCGTTGGAGCAGCACCCGGCTCAAACGCCTGGCCAAGCATCAGCAACAGCGCCGGGAACGCCGGCAACACGTAGTGGGGCAGTTTTGTCAGATAGCAGGTGAACAGCACATACGTGCCGACCGCCCACGACAATAGGAACGCGTTTCGTTCGTTCCAACCCTGTCGCACCGCCCGCACGCCGTCACCCGCGAAGGCGATCCACGGGAACAGGCTGATCAGCCCTGCGACCAGATAGTAGTGCAGCGCCCACGAGCCATGACCTTGGAACGACTCGTGCCCGCGCGCGACGATGTGTTCGCCGATGCCGATGCGCCAGAACAGGCCGTGCGTCCGCACCAGCGCAGGAATGCCCCACGCGGCGATGATCGCCAGCACGAGCGGAATCCCCCACGCCAATTGCAGTCGTCGCCACGGCAACGGTTGACGCCAGAAGACGAACCGATGGATGAGCAACGTCACCACCGGCGTCACAACCGCCACCGGACCTTTGGCGAGAAAGCCAACACCGAGCGCGCCGTAGAACAACCAGAACCATCGCCGCCGGCCGCGCGGCGATTCCTCACGCAGCAGTTCAAACAACGCGTAGTGCGCCGCCAGCACGCACAACACCATCGGCATGTCCGCCACCGCCAGCCGTCCGTGGATCAGCATTTGCAGGCACGTCAGCAACCCGAACCCGGCCGCGAATCCCGCCGTCACCGAGAACCAGCGCGCGCCGACTTGGAACGTCAGCCACACCAACAACGCCGAACAGATCACAGATGGCAGTCGTGCGCTGAACTCGTTGACGCCAAGCAGCATGTAGCAAGGCCGCATCAACCAATAGATCAGGATCGGTTTGTCAAAACGGTAGCCGACCGACTCCGGGCTTGCTCCCGCCAGGACGGCCCGCCATCGCGCCTCGTTGTCCATCGCCGGGTCGGAGTTGAAATAAGGAACGGCCCACTCGCCGCGGTTCATCATCTCCTGCGTGGCCCGCGCAAACCGCGGCTCGTCGCGGTCAATCAACGGCAGCGCGCCGTTGCCCGGCAGCAGCAGCAGAAACGCCAGCGCGACCAACAGCGCCGGACCGAATCGGCGCAGTTGCTCCGATTCGTCGCGCGTGTTGTGTTGTGCCGCTTGCTCCATGTTCCGCGTTCCTTAACATGATTTGCGGCGTCCAAGCCAGCACGGCTTTTTCATCTCAGCACTGTTCGCCCGAGTTGCCGGGCAAACGCAACAGGCCCTCAAGAGTGGTCAGCGGATACGGCGGAAAGCCGGGGACGTGGAAGTCCACCGGCACGATGCCATCGGCGCATTGAAAATGCCGACCCAATGTGAAAAACTGAGCAACTTTTTCCAGTGGGCCGCAACTAACGTTTATATACGGAGTCGTGTGGTTGTGAGGTTGAGCCGTCGAACCGCCCACGGCATTGAACATTCGTATTTGTAACCACTTGCAAAACAAGGCGAAGCGTCAGTGAACAAACTTGGATTATCCGTCCCTATGGTGACATGGGGTAGCTTGATGCGAAACCGCGAAGTCGAGGAGACTTCGTTGGTATCGCTCACCACCTGCGTCATTTGGTGCGGATTTCTGGCTGCGGGCGTCATTGGCTTGCTGACGCCCTACTCCTATCTGCTTCCGCCAGCCAAGGAGCCAGTGGTCCAAGCCGAGGTGTTGAATGTTGAACTGAGCGACGATCTGCTGCCTGAGCCCGAAACCGCCGCATCGGCGCCCGCCTTGCCCCGCATCGCACAGCCGCCGACGCCGGCTGCCGTGAAGATGCCGCAGCAAGCTCCCCCGATGATTCTCGTCGCGCAACCGATGCCGATGATCGAGTTCGCTCTGCCTGTGGAAAGTCCCGTGCGGGTCGTTGAAGCGAAACAGGCATCATACAGCCCACCGCCCAAGAAAGTGGCGGCCAGTACAACAGGCTCCAACGCCAAGTCGGGTGACAAGGTGATTTCAGCGGGCACAGGCTCCGGCGGCACGAGGCAAACGCTGACCTTCGGACGTGGTGAAGGAAAACAACCCAAGCCCGGTTATCCGCGCCGCGCTGTGCTTGAAGGGCAGCAAGGCGTCGTTGTCATTCGCTTCAGTGTCGGCGAGAACGGGAGGGTCGCTGCCGCTGAAGCCATCCAGCCCTCGCGATGGCCATTGTTGAACGAGGAAGCCCTGCGCACCGTGCGAGAACGGTGGCGTTTTCGGCCGGGTGCCGTGCGTTCTTATGAAGTCGCTATTCGCTTTGTATTGGAGGACTGACCCATGCAACCCATCTTTGCCAACATCGTCATGAGCTATTTCGAGAGGGGCGGGCCGGTCATGTGGCCGATCCTGTTTGCTTTCGTTGCCGCGCTGGTTGTCATCCTGGAGCGGGTGATCTGGTGGTGGAAACTCCGGCGGCGCACCCAGTCGAACACGCTGGATGAATGCTATGACGCGATCATTACCGGCGATTTCGAACGGGCCCTGGAACTCACTTCTGATAACACCGATCCGTTCCTGCGCACGATCCACGCGGGTTTGACGCACGCGCACACGTCCTTCCTGGGCGCCATGCAAATGTGTGCGGCGGAGGAATTGGGCAAAGGCGAACGGCGGCAATGGATCCTGAGCACACTGGTGACTCTGGCTCCGCTGCTGGGATTGCTCGGGACCGTGATCGGCATCATGCGGTCATTCAGTTTCGTGGGTGAGGACCAACTGGTGGCGGCGAAAGTCGGCGGTGGCATCGCGGAAGCCCTCATTGCCACCGCGTGCGGATTGGGGATAGCCATTCTCTGTCTGCTGCCTCACAACTATTTCAACCGCAGTCTTGCCGAGTTTCGCGCGCGGTTGGAACGCGCCATCAATCACGTCGAGCTGCTCGTGGAGTCCGCCAAACATCGCGGGCACGATCTGGAGGCGTTCTCCCGCCAGCGCGCCATCAAGAGCGTCGAGAACCAACACCGCGTTGCCCCCCGCTAACACGTCCCGAGGTCACCATGCCCGTCAAGCTCGGCCCCAAACTGAACGCGGAAAACGAAGCCCGGATCGAGATCATCCCGCTGATCGACATCATGTTCTTTTTGCTCGCCAGCTTCATGCTGGTGAGCCTGAGCATGGTGAACTCGAAGAGCGTGAAGGTGAATCTGCCCACCGCAACCACCGCCGCGCCCGATACGAGGAAGGACTTTGTTTCAATCTCGGTGGACAAGGCGGGCGGGGTGTATCTCAACAAGAAACCGGTCGGCCCGAACGAACTCGTCACGTCACTGGCTGAGATGCGCCGGGCTCGTCCCAATACCCGCGTCTTCGTCAGCGGCGATCAGGACGCGCGCCACGGGGACGTGGTCCACGTCCTCGATCTCGTGCGAGCAGTGGGCATTGAAAAGGTCGCTTTTGAAGTGCGTGCGGAGTCTGTCACAACCAGACCATGAACCGCGCGCTCATCATTCTAAATGCTTTCGGCGTCCTTGCTCTGGGCGCTCTCTGCATTGTCCAGTGGCGGGCCGAAAAACGGTTGCATCTCGACATCGGCGCGTTGAAGAAAGCCAATTGGGAACAGTCGTCGAAGCTCACGGAATCGGCTGCGTCTCTCAAGGGTTGCGCCGCCGATCTGGAGTCATTCCGCGAACAAATCATCCGCCTGAACAAAACCTTGAATGAGAACAAGGCGCAATTGGCCGGGCTGGAACATCAACTGAGGCAGGTTTCCGCCGAGCGCGACCAACTCAAAGCCAGGCTCGACGAGTGGCAACGCGCAGTCGCCGAACGCGACGGCCGTTTGAAGGAAGCCAACACACAAATTCAGACGCTCGCGGCCGATCGCAACGCAGCCGTCGTCAAATACAATGAACTCGCCACCAAATACAACGCCGCGGTCAAAAACCTGAACGCGGCCATCACCCGGCTCAACGAGATGGCTGGGGCCCGGAAGAAGACCGCCGACAAGGAGCCAGGAAAAGCAACGCCATGAAGCGGGTGGGAAGAAATGAACCGTTGTTCATGGCATTAGCGGTGGCAACCGTCATCATCACCTCGTCGGCGCTCGCGCAGACCAATAACACCACGCAGTTGCAACCGGTGGAGGTCAAAGAGAAACGCGTGCCAGCTCCAGCTCAAGACAGTTATGTGGCGCCCGGCGTCACCACAGCGACACGAACGGACACTCCCATCGCCGAGACTCCGGCATCGATTCAGGTCATCCCATTGCAGGTCATCGAAGACCAGGGAGTCAACCGGCTGAGGGATGTTTACCGGAACGTCAGCGGCGTGATGCCGGTCAAGTCGGAAGGCAGCGGCATTCAGTTTGAAACCGCGTATGTGCGCGGGTTTTCCCAGCGCATGTATGTGGATGGCGTGAATTTCTACACCTGCCCGCCGATCAATCTTGCCGGTGTGCAGCAAGTCGAGGTGCTCAAAGGGCCGGCGTCGTCTCTCTACGGCGCGATGGAGGTCGGCGGTCTGATCAACACGGTTCCACGACTGCCCGAGTTCGCCGACCGCACCACGGTCACCGGTGAATTTGGCAGTTATAATTTCTACCGGGGGCAGATCGATTCCACCGGCGGCATCAATCAAGACATGGCTTACCGTGTCGAAGGCGCCTACGAGAACAGCGACTCATTCCGGGATTTCCTTCACAAGGAATCGACTTTTATTGCGCCAAGCTTCACATGGAACCTCTCGGAACAAACCCGCCTCACGACCTGGCTGTGGTATCAGCACCTGGATCGTCCAGTGGACAATGGGTGCCCCTTCACCTTCACCGGCCAGCCGGTGGGATCAATCACTCGAAACCTCGCCGGGCCGAACACGGACAACAATCAAACCATAGACGACACGGTCTTTGGCATCCGCCTGAACCACGATGTGACGCCGGATTTCACACTCCGCGAGAAGTTCCTGATGCATTACTTCGACTCGACCATGGACGCGATTCGCTTCGGCACGGTCAACGCAGCCAATCGTCTCTCTCCTTATTACGACGGTTCTTCATTCAACGACTTGGAGTTTGATCTGGTCAGCGATGCATTGTGGCGGCTGGAACTGGGACCCACCAAACACCAGTTGTTGTTTGGCGTGGAATTGAGCCGCAGTGATTACTACTACGACCGGCTGACTGACAGCACGCTGGCGAAGATCAATATCTTCAATCCGGTCTATCCGACCGGCCCGTTTCATCCAGTGCCAGGCGTTGCCCAACAGAACACGCTCACGCAAGGCGTCGGCGGTTTCGTGCAGGAGCAGATGGACGCCCTGGACAACCGGTTGCATCTGCTGATAGGAGGTCGCGCCGATTATGTGGACCAGTTCTACAAGTCCTGGTCCAACGGTTTGATCTATGATCAGGATGATGTCGGCCTCAGCGGCCGGGTGGGCTTGATGTATGACTTGACGCCGTGGATGTCGCCCTACGTGAACATCAGCCGTTCGTTCAACCCCAACACGGCGGGAAGCAGTCTGACCTACGATGGACACCCATTGGATCCGACCACAGGTCTGCAATACGAAGCAGGGTCCAAGTTCTCTTTCTTTGACAAGCGCCTCTTGTTGACCATGGCGGCCTACCAAATCACGAAGGAGAATGTGGCGGTGAACGACACCGACCACCCCGGATTCTCTTTGAACGGGGGACAATTGCGCAGCCAGGGAATCGAATTCGATGTGCTCGGGCAAATCACGCCGGAATTGCAGGCTGTCGGTTGCTATGCCTACACCGACACAGAGGTGATCGAGTCGAACACGCTTCCGGTCGGCGCTCCGTTTGCCGATATTCCGCTGCATAGCGGAAGCCTGTGGCTGAAGTACACTTTTCAAACCGGCTGGCTGAAGAACTTCGGTGTTGGCGCAGGAGCCTTCGCCTGTGGCGAGAGGTCCGGCAATAACAACCACACTTACAACGTGTCTGGCTACGCCCGCATGGACACCGCAGCCTGGTATTCCTACACCCTTCGCTCAGGTCAACAGATCAAACTGCAAGTCAACGTGTTCAACCTGCTCGACAAGACTTACTACGAATCCGGCGTGGCCCAACCCGGGACTCCCCTTAGTGTCATGGGCAGGGTGAGTGTCACGTTCTAAGGCAAGCGCGTAATGATTGGATCATCGAAACTGAAGAAAGGTTTTCGCCGACGCTGGAATCATCCGGACCGGGTGGCAGGCTGGGTGAACTCGGGGCTTAACATTGAGTTCAACGATCCAGCCTGTCGTGCGGCATGGATGGCCGTACTCTGCCGGGCCGTGGCGGGTGCGCCGGTGCGGGATGTTCTCGATGTGGGCACGGGACCGGGCACGATCGCCCAGCTTTGGGCCGAAATGGGATGCCGCACGACGGGGATGGATTTTGCCCCCGCCATGTTGAAGGCTGGCGATGCCGCCGCAACGAAGAAGCGGCTGTCCATCGCCTTTGTGGAAGGCGATGCCGAGGCGCCTCCATTTTCCCGGAAGAGGTTCGATGTTATATCCAGCCGGTTTGTGTTGTTTACACTGCCGCATCCCGGCTACGCGGTGCGGCGCTGGGTGCAACTGCTGCGGCCCAATGGCCGTATTGTGTTGATCGGCCATGAACACCCGCCGGAGGCAAAGGCCCGGCCGCGCGGATGGAAACAGCGCCCGAAGTGGCGGCCGGACAAACAGCACCAGGAAGCGCTGCGGCAGTTGCCGTTCGTTGACCATTCACCCGGCGATCTGATCGTGGTGCTGGAGGCAGCGGGCTTGCGCGACATCCAGCGTGTGCCGATGGACGAAGTGATTACGGCGCGAATGTCCTTGTGCAAACGGCAGCCATCGCTTGAGGTATTTCGGAACAACCCTTTCATTCTGGTTGGCCGCAAAGAACCATGAACCGAGTCTTCAAAATGATAGCCGTGGCAACGATCCTGTGTGGGGTCGGGCTGATGGCTATCATCCTGATCGCAACCGATTGGAGCCGCAGCGCTGTTTTTCGGATCAAGCCGGCAAAAACCACCGCCCCCGCAAAATCCCCGTCGTATGTTGTCTCCATGTCCCCGATGGGCGCGGTGCGCTTTGAACACGAGCCGCGCCGCATCGTGACGCAGGACGCTAATTACAACGACATGCTCGTGGCTGTGCGTCGGGAAGAGAAACTCATCGCGACCGGTTATCCAAGCAACTTCTTTGACGGCTTCTATGCGCAACTGAGCGGCGTGCAGGTGTCTCTTGACCCGCAACGGCTCACGTATCTGTCCGCCGCGGGCGGCATGTTCGACAAGGAACTGCTCTACTCGTTGCGCGCGGATGTGCACCACATTGACCCGTTGCAGCTCGCGCGCAGCCGCGGCTGGAGCCGCGCCGACGTGGAAGAAATCGCCCGCAATGTCGGGCCGTTCTTTGCCAACCGTTACAGTCGGGAGAACAGTTATCCCGGCCACGAACCCTACGAGTATTACACCGCATGGGAGCTGGCGGACAAGGTTGCGCAGGTGTATCGCCAGCCACAACGAATCGCGCGCCTCAAAGAGGTCTATGACAAAATGGTCCACGACATTGCGGCACGGTTGCCTCCACCCGACAAGCGGCCGCGTATCGGGCTGGTGTTCTACAGCAAAGGCCGGTTCACGCCCTACAGCCTGACACGGGGAGGATTCGGCCAGGCTCAATACCGCGATGTCGGCGCCCGGGATGCATTTGCCGAAATTCAGGCAACAACGTATGGAGGGAGTGGCGGGACTGGCGTTGCGTTGGATGTCGAAGGTTTGCTGGCGCTCAATCCCGACGTGTTGATCGTGCCGTTTGCAATCTATCCGGCATCCCAGTCAGCCACATCCCGTTCCAGTTACGAGGAATTGCTGAAGCTCAAAAACGATTCATTGGCACAACGCCTGACGGCGTTTCGCAAGGCGCAGGTCTACCCCGGCGGGACTCCGTTGCAGGGACCCATCTTCTATCTCTTCCAAATCGAAATGGCGGCGAAACAAATCTACCCGGACATCTTCGGACCGTATCGCAACGACCAGCAATACCCTCTCCAGGAACAGCTATTCGACCGCGTTCGTGTCGCCAACATCCTGAAGGGAGAAGCCGGGGAGGAACATGGCCACCCCTAAGACCCCCATGCGACCCATGTTCTGGTTGATTGCAGGTTCGCTGTGCATTGTGTTCGCGGCGGCATTCGCACAGGTCGCCGCAGGTTCCTACGAGATGACGTATGGGCAGGCATTGGCTTCGCTCACGGACCCGAAGGTTTGGAGCCAGCCGGCAGCGCTATTGCGGTTGTTGTTCGGCGAACGGCTGGCCGAAGTCTGTGGGTTGCGCGAGACAGAACCGCTGGCAACCATGACGTTGATTGTTTGGAACGTGCGGTTGCCGCGTGTGCTGGTCGGTTTGATGGTTGGAATCAATCTGGCCTGCGCAGGCAGCATTTTTCAGGCGATCACCCGGAACGAACTCGCCAGCCCCTATTTGTTGGGAGTGAGTTCAGGAGCGGGGTTGGCCATTTTGCTGGTGTTGGTGGTCTATCCGGTGCTGGGGCCGCATCTTCCCTTGATTGCCATGCTCGGCGGCGGCGCTGCGTTTCTCCTGGTGTATTTCATCGCGTGGCATCACGGAACCAGTCCTGTCCGGCTCGTGCTGGCTGGCGTCATCGTGGCGGCGATTGCCGGGTCGTTGCAGACAGCGATCTTCTTTCTCGCAAAGGATATCAACATCATGCAGAACGCGCTGGCGTGGACGACCGGTTCACTTACGGGCGCCGGCTGGGAGCAGGTGCGCATGATTGCGCCATGGACCGTGATTTGCGCGGTGTTGAGCCTGTCAGGCGCGCGTCACCTCGATGTATTGCTCCTGGGTGACCCTACCGCACGGGCACTGGGCATGCCGGTCGAACGCGCCCGGTTTCTGCTGGCGGTTACAGCCATCATGGCATCGGCGTCCTCTGTAGCCGTGGCGGGATTGGTCGGATTTGTCGGTCTGATTGTGCCGCATGTGGTGCGCAACCTGGTGGGCAGCGCGCATCATCGGCTGTTGCTGGGCTGCATGTTTGCCGGACCGGCCTTGCTCGTCAGCGCCGACGCGGGCGCCCGGCTTGCGTTTCGTCCCGTGCAAGTTCCTGTGGGCATTGTGACCGGCGTTCTAGGTGGCGTCTTCTTTCTCTATCTGATGCGACGCCGGCGGGAGATTGGCAAATTGTGAATCCACCCTCGCTTTCATCCACCGGACTTGTCGGCGAACACCTGTGCGTGCGGTATCATCCGCGCCAGCCGTTCGTGCTGGATGACGTGTCTCTCCACATTCCTCCCGGCAAGATCACCGCATTTATTGGTCCGAACGGCTCCGGCAAAAGCACGTTGCTCAAGACGCTGGCCCGCCAACTCCCGCCCGAAAAAGGGCGTGTCCTGCTCGATGGCCAGAACATCACGGCGTTGACGCCCCGCAAACTCGCGCAGCGGCTTGGCATCCTCTTCCAGGAAAACATCGCGCCGGCCGATTTGACGGTTGAGGGATTGGCGTATCACGGGCGCTATCCTCACCGGCGGCTGTTCGAGGCGCTGACACCTGAAGATCGCAACGCGGTGGAAGAGGCGTTGCGTCTGGCCGGTATCACGCCCCTGCGACAACGCAAGCTAAGTCATCTGAGTTCGGGCCAGAAACAACTGGCGTGGATTGCGATGTTGCTGGCACAGGAGCCGCACTACCTGTTTCTCGACGAACCGACCACGTTTCTTGATCTGTCGCATCAGTTCGACGTGATGGATTGCTTGTGCCGGCTGAATCGCCAACTGGGCAAGACCCTCGTGTTGGTTGTGCATGATTTGAATCTCGCCGCACGCTACGCAGACCACATCCTTGCCTTGCGGGATGGACGCATTGCGGCTGCCGGCTCTCCGGCTGATGTGCTGACTCTCGACACGCTGCGCCGGGTGTTCGATGTGGAAACGCGAATCGTCTGCGACGAGGAACACCATCTTCGCTTTTGCATGCCTGTCGGAAAAACCTCATCCACATCCGAGGCTGCCTCGTGAGCGCCGGACTCCAGAATGACCGGGAGCGCAAGCGTTGCCATCTGGCGTGGCACATCACGTCCCGTTGCAACCTGGCCTGTCCGCACTGCCTGCGTCGCACACCCACGCAACCGGCCACCGACCTCCCACCGGAACAGTGCCGAATGATTCTGGAGTCGTTCCTGCAATTCGCCCGGGAGACGGACCGGGATGCGGAAGTTGAGTTCTCCGGCGGCAACCCGTTGTTGCGCGAGGATCTTCCCGAACTTCTCCAGACAACAGGCGCTGCGAAGAAGGCCGGTCAGGTTCGGAACATCCGGATTCTGGGAAACCCGGAGACTTTGGATGACACCACCGTTCAAATGCTTCAGGCGGCTGCCGTTGACGATTTCATCGTGAGCGTGGACGGCTTGGAGCCGGTGAACGACAGCATGCGGGGACGTGGTTCGTTTCGCGCAGCCATGCACGGGATTCGCGCACTGGTCAAGAGTGGCATTCCGACGAGCGTCAAGTTCACGCTGGTCCGCGACAACGCCCATCAGGTTGTGGATGTGTTCCGGCTGGTGATGGAGGAAGGTGTCCGCCACTTTGGCATGGGACCGCTGATCCTGGCCGGCGGCGGATGGACCGAACGGCATCGGGCACTGACACACATGGAATACCGGCAAGTGCTGCTGGATATGCTTCACTTTCTCGATGCGGCCGGCAGCCGGTTTGCAGCGGCGCGGCGCGCGTTTCTAGCGCACAACCGGCTCTATGCGCTCCTGTTCCATGAACTGGGACGGCTTGACGAATACCGGGCGCTGACAGGAATGAACCCCGGTCCTTTTGGAATGCCCCAGGGGCGTCGGAACGTGCTCTTTGTGGTCTGGTCGGACGGGGAAGTCGTCCTCCGCCGGGAAATGGCGCGACAGGGCCGGGTGCCACAGCAATCATTCCGCGATATCTACGAGAACTCGCCGATGCTTCATATGTTCGAAGACGGCTCCCGCATTCACGAACTCGCCAAGCAGCATCAGAAGGATTCCATCAGATGCAGCGCGTGTCCGGTGGCTGCCTATTGTTTGCCGGCTGTAGTTGGGACGTTTGGCTCGCAACTGTTGTTTGCACCCAATCGGAATTGCTGGAGAAAATAACCGGCTCTCATGCGCGCGCCGCGGCCTGCACTGGCGAAACAAGGCATGCGTTCACAACCGGCGTTTTCCGGGACTCGACGATCCTGGTACAGCGGTCGTGTTGAGTTGAGTTCTTCCCTCTCCTGCGATACAAAAAGCGCCATGCAATTCTCGCGTCCATGCGCAAGGCGTGGGTCTCCCTCACATGATAACGAGTCACACATAAAAACGAGAATGGATCGCCGGCGGTTTCCCACGACGACGGCAGCAGCCGTCGCAAGGCACCTCATCCTGTGCGGGTTGGCGGCGCTGCTGTGCAGCGTGGCAGCCGCCGCTGACAGCGCGTGGAAAGCCGGCGTAGCGAAGGTGAAGATCACGCCGGAGGAGCCGATCTGGATGGCGGGCTACGCCTCGCGCAACAAACCTTCCGAGGGTGTCCGCTTGGATTTGTTTGTGAAGGCGTTGGCCGTGCAGGACGAGGCCGGCAAACCTTCCATCCTGGTCACGCTGGACCTGGAGAGCATTGACCGGGAGGTCGCAGATGCGATTGCCGGGCGTTGTTTGAAGCAATATGGCGTCACGCGAGACCGGTTGCTGCTGAATCTTTCCCATACCCATAGCGGGCCGGTGGTCGGCTTGTCATGGATTCCGGTTTACAAGATGACGCCCGACCAGGGTGGCGTAGTGCGCCGTTATACCGACGGCGTGATCAGCAAGATCGTCGGCGTGGTGGGCGCTTCGATCCAGAACCTTGCCCCGGCAAAGCTGGAGTTCAAGCAGGGGCTGGCGGGCATTGCCGTGAACCGCCGGCGCGTCTCGAACCGCTCGCTGCCGGGGCCGGTGGACCACGACGTGCCCGTGTTGAAAGTCAGTGATCCGGCCGGGGTCTTGCGCGCCGTCGTGGTGGGCTATGCGTGCCACGCCACCTGCCTCAGTGATTTCCAGATCAACGGCGACTGGCCGGGCTTCGCGCAGGCGGAGATCGAGAAGGCCCATCCCGGCGCGATCGCCCTCTTCGTGCAGGGTTGCGGGGCCGACAGCAATCCATTGCCCCGCCGGACCGTGGAGCTGGCCGTGAAACACGGAGAAGTTCTCGCCGCGGCGGTCGAGGAAGTGCTGGGCCGCCCGATGACGCCGTTGGCCGGCCCTTTGAAGACCGCGTTCGAGTATGTGGACGTCGCTTTCCAGACGCCGCCGACGCGGCAGGAACTCGAAGCACGGTTGAAGGAAAAGAACGTCTATCGCCAGAGCCATGCCCGCCAGATGCTCAACATCCTCGACCGTGAAGGCAAGCTGCCGGCCAGCTATCCCTACCCGCTCCAGATCTGGCAGTTTGGCCCAAAGCTGAAACTCATCGCGCTGGCCGGCGAGGTGGTCGTGGATTACTCGCTGCGGCTGAAGGCGGAACACGGCTGGGACACCACTTGGGTCGCGGGTTACTGCAACGACATTCTCGCCTACATTCCGTCACTCCGGGTGTTGAAGGAAGGCGGCTACGAAGGCGGCGATGCGATGATCTACTTCGGCCACCCCGCCCCGTTCACCGAAACCGTCGAGGAGACCATCGTCGGGAAAGCCGCCGAACTGGTGAAACGCACCGCAGCAAAGTAGGACAGGCATCTTGCCTGTCTCATCGTCAGTCCATGGACAGGCGGGACGCCTGTCCTACTTTCGCCCGTGCTGCCAGCCGGGAGCGTCCGCGTTCACCATTTGTCCGAATGCACGAAGTCGCGGTTGAACCGCGTGCGCGGCTCCTTGGTCTCGCCCGGCCGGCCGATGGCAATGGCGGCCACAGGGACGACCGACGCGGGCAGTGAAAGAATCTCCTTCAGTTTCCGGATACGGTCTTCGCGCGGATAAACGCCCAGCCAGCACGCGCCCAAGTCCAGGGCATGCGCGCACAGCAGCAGGTTCTCGACGGCAGCCGAGCAATCTTGCAACAGGTAACCCAACTGGCGGTCATGCGCTGCTTCGACATCGCCGCAAACGACGATGCCCAGCGGAGCCGATGCGATCATGCGGCCGTTGGGCAGGGCATCGGCAACGGCGGCCAGTGTCTCTTTCTTGCGGATGACCACGAACCGCCAGGGATCCTTGGCCGCCGCCGAAGGCGCTGCCATGGCGGCCCGCAACAGTTGGGTCACGGCCTCCTCGCTGACGTCGCCGGGCGCATACGTCCGGATGCTGCGCCGGCCGAGGATGAACTGGAGTTTTTCATTCGATGTTGTGTTCATGATCTTGTTCTTTCACATGGCGGGAAGCGGACAGGCCGCCAACACAGCCACGGCTTTTGTTGCTAACCGGTGGCGCCCGCCAATTCCGTCTTCGGCATCTGCCGCTGCTCGTCGGGGATGAATTCGTGATACCAATCCGCATGAGACGACCAGCGGTGACAGGTAAGGCATTGGGTGTCCTCCCAATTCCTGCCGCAGCGGGGACAAACGCCGCAGGTTTCAAAAGTGTTCCAGGAGCATCCACAGGAAGGCTCACACAACCAGCGGGCCGACGCATCAGGAACCCACTGGCATTTCGGGCAGTATATCTTGACCTGTTTCATCGCAGCTCCGGCGTTGACCTGTTCGACTCTTGCCGACCTTGCCAAGAATGGTCCCGACGAAGGCGAGCGTCAAGGGCGCCCACGCCTCCCTGACATCTGACCTCCGACGTTTGGAGTTCTTCCGCTAACGCCGATCTTCGATCTGGCCGAGCAGGCGCAGCACGCCGTCAAGGATCGTCAGTGGATGCGGCGGGCAGCCCGGAATGTAGAGATCCACGGGAATGACCGCGTCCACCGCGCCGCGCGTGGCGTAGTTCACGCCGAAGATGCCGCCGCTGCAGCCACACGCGCCCACCGCCACCACGAGACGCGGGTCGGGAGTGGCGTCGTAGGTTTTTTTGAGCGCCAACTCCATGTTGCGCGTCACCGGCCCGGTTACGAGCAGCATGTCGGCGTGGCGCGGAGAGGCAACAAAGTGGATGCCGAAGCGCTCAATGTCATACACGGGACTGTTCAGGCCGCCGATCTCGATTTCACAGCCGTTGCAGGAACCGGCGTCCACTTCCCGAATGTGCAGGGAACGACCGAAGATCTTGCCGACCCGCTCCTTGATTTGCTGGCCGATGGCTTCAACCGACGCGCCCGGCGGGGGCAAAGGAGCGCTTACTGCGGGTTTGGGAGAGGACGGCGGCGACACCATCCGGTCGTGAGTTTCGTCGGTCTTGAGCAGATAGGCAGCAGTCGTCACCAAATCGTCGCGACGGCGGGCGGCGCATTCGCGGACGTTCGTCATGCGGATGGATTTGTCCGCGCCGGCGCAGAGGCCGCAAAAGACGCATTTCCCCAAGTCCAAAGAGGCACGGCGCTGCTGCCCGTTGTTCTGAAAACTGATCGCGCCGGTGGGGCAGACGGCAGCGGCGGGACGGGCGTCCGTCCAGTTCGGCCAGCCAATCTCCGGCCGGCCACGGGTGTGGCGGGACACTTCCGGCGGCGTCACCGGATAGCTGGTGGTGACGATGCCGGTCGAAATACTTTTGCCAAGGATGCCAAGCATAGGTCAGCGGTCGTTTCCAGAATATGACAGGTTGAAACTCTTGTTCACCACCGGGAAGTCGGGGATGATGTTGCCAAGAATCGCCTCGCTCAACGCCGGCCAGTTTTGCAGCGACGGGTCCTTGATTTTGCAGCGGGCCAGCCGGTTGCCGGGCGCGGTGCGAATCCAGTGGAAAATCTCGCCGCGCCATCCTTCCACGTAACCGAGCGCCACACGGTCGGCAGGCAGCTCGCCGATTTCTGTGTGCAACGGGCCGGCAGGCAGCTTCGTCAGAAATTGCTGGAGCAGCGAGAGCGACTCGCGCACCTCGTCAATGCGCACCTGCATTCGATGCTCGACGTCACCAACCTGATAGACCGGTACATGTACCTCGACTTCATCATAGGCGGCGTGCGGAAAGTCCCGGCGCAGGTCGTGGTCGAAACCAGAGGCGCGGCCCGCAATGCCGACGACACCCAGGTCACGCGCCACTTTGGGTTTGAGAACGCCGGTCGTCTCCAGGCGATCGAGGGTGGAGGAGGAGCCTTCCACGAGTTGCGCAAGCGAATCGAATTCGGGCTTCAATTCATCGACCAGTTCCGCGAGCGACGCGAGTTGTTCCGCGTCCCAATCGAATCGCACGCCGCCCAGGCAGGCCATGCCACGCAAGAGACGGTTGCCCGTGAGCTGTTCATTGACGCGCAGGACACGCTCCCTCAGGCGCATGGCGTGCATGTTGGCCGTGACGAAGGCGACGTCGGTGCAGATGGCGCCCACATCGGCGATATGGTTGTAAATCCGCTCCAGTTCCAGGCAGATGGAACGCATCGCTCTTGCCCGCGCCGGCGCCTGCACGCCGGCGGCGCGTTCAACGGCGTGGCAAAAGGCGGTGGCGTGGGCGAAACTCGAATCACCAGAGATGCTCTCCGCCAGCCGGACGCCATGCGATACCGGCAGATTCTCAAAAAGTTTCTCCGTGCCTTTATGCACGTAGAACAGGCGCAATTGCAAATAGAGCACCGGCTCGCCTGCCACGCTGAACAAAAAGTGGCCCGGCTCGATGATGCCCGCGTGCACCGGCCCGACCGGCACTTGAAACACGCCTTCGCCCTCGACGGTGCGGAACTTGTGCCGCACGCCTTCGAATGGCGGCAGGACCGTTCGCAGGTCGAAATCCTTGCGCAACGGATAGACTTCCGGCCAATCGTCGTGCAGGGCGCAGCGTCGCGGGTTGGGATGGCCGCGCAGTTTCAGACCGAACATGTCCTGAATCTCGCGCTCCTGCCAGTTCACCGCAGGCATGGCGTCGGTGAGGGAAAGAAACTCCGACGTCTCGGACGGGACCGGCACGCGCAGGGTGAAAAAACCATGCGCCGCGTCGAGCGCCATCACGTAGTAGAGGTGGAACACGCCGGCGCCTGTGCGCGCGTCGTCTGCGAACACGCTGACCAGACGGGCGTCCCACTTGCGAAAGAGGTGGGCGCAAAAACCGGCGACCAGATCCATCCGGGCTTCGAAATAGACCTCGTTGAGGCGCGGGGTGAAAACAGACTCGATCCGCCCGTGAAATCGCTTGGTGACTTCTTCCAAGACGGGTTGAAGTTCGGGGGAAACGGCGGACAGGTTCATGGCGTGCCTCCGATGATGGCTGCCGCCTGGCGCATCAGTTCCAGCAACGGCGCGGGCAGCCAGACGCTGAAGAGCAGCAGGCTGCCAAGCAGCAGCGCCATTGCCGGCACGCCATCCGTCCGGCGCGCATCGGTGGGGTGGTCGCCCGGCTTGCGGGCGCCCAGCAGGATGCGGGTGAGTTGTTGCAGGATGCCGCAGAACGAAACCAGCAGCGCCACCAGGACGATGACACTGACGGTGGTTTGATGGGCCGTCAGTCCGCCGCTGATGATGATCAGTTCGCTGAAGAACAGGCCGAACGGCGGCAAGCCCACCGCAGCCAGCGCGGCCAGCCCCATCAACATAACCGTAACGGGCAGCACCTTCCCCACGCCAGGCCCGATGATGCGAAATTCGAGTGAGTGGAAGGTCTGATGGATATTGCCCGCCGCGAAGAACAACACCGGTTTGGTCAGTGCGTGATAGCCCATATGCAGCAGCGCGCCAAAAATGGTCAACGGAGAGTTGAGAGCAACACCGACGCAGATCAGGCCGACGTGCTCAAGACTCGAATAGGCGAGCATCCGTTTAAGATTCTTCTGCACCAGAATGAACGGCGGCGCCAGCAGCATGGAGAAGAGGCCAAAGCCCATCAGAAGATGGCAACTGAAACCGACGTCCGCCCTGCCGTGAAGACTCGCGGTGGTGAGAATGTGAAACCGCAGCAGCGCGTAGAGCGCAATCTTGAGCGATACGCCCGACAGCATGGCACTGGTGGGCGACGGCGCTTCGCTGTGTGCGTCGGGCAGCCAGGTATGCATGGGCGCGAAACCGGCCTTCGTGCCGTAACCAACAAGAGCAAACACGAATGCCAGCTTCAGTTGGTAAGGGTCGAGTTGGCGCGCCACGCTCATCAAATACGACCAATTGAAACTGGGCAGTGAATCCGGATTGCTTTTGCAGGCGGCCGCATAGACGAACACGGTGCCGAGCAACGCCAGCGCCAACCCCAAGCTGCCCATGATGACGTATTTCCAGGCAGCTTCGAGGGAGTTCCGGCGGTTGTAGAGCGCCACCAGCAGCACGGAGGAGAGCGCAGTCCCCTCAACCGCCGCCCACATCACACCCAGGTTGTTGGCCAGCACAACAAGGAACATGCCCGACCCAAACAACGGCGTGAGCACAAAAAACTCACGCATCCGTCCTGGGGTGACTACGCCCGCCGCCATGTCGCGCTGGAAGTAGCGCCCGGCGTAAAGCGAAGTCGCGAGTGAAACGACCGAAATGAGCAGCACCATCCAGGCGCTTAAGGCGTCCGCGGACAGAAATTCGCTCCACTCCTTCACGACGCCGTGAGCCAACACTTCGTTCAGCAACACAATACCCAGTCCCAGCGTAGTCGCAAAAGCCAGCACACCCAGCGCCGCCATGACGCGCCGCGAGGGCACGAGCAGGCACAAGAGCGCTGCGGCGAGCGGAGCAAGCAGGATGGGTGTGAGCAATAACATGTCAGCCTTTCAACTGATCCAGCTTACCGGTGTCCATCGAGGCGAAGTTCTCGCGGATGCGGTAAACCAGGATGCCCAGCACCATCACCGCCACCAACACATCGAAGAAGATGCCCAGTTCGACCACGAGCGGCATGCCGTAGGTAGTGAGCGCCACCGCAGCGAGCATCACACCGTTTTCCACCGTCAACAACGCCAATACCTGCGTGAGGGCTTTGCGGCGGTTGATCATGAGGAAGAAACCGGTCAACAAAAGCGCAAGGGCGATGGCCAGGGTGTTGCTGCCAAGTTTTTCAAGCGAGGTGAAGGGTCGCGTGACGCTGTAGCCCAGCAGAGTCAGCGCTCCACAAACGAGCATCGAGGAGGGAGCATTGAGCAACGGGTCGGTTTCCTGATGGATTTGGATGCGATGCACCAAACGGTTCAACAGCCAGGGCAGAAAGACCACTTTGCCGATGAACGTCAGCACCGCAACGACATAGACGTGGCTGGCGTTGTAGTAATACGCCACAACGGCGGCGATGCCAGCGAGCAGCAACGATTGGATCGCGAAGAGCCGGATGCTCGTAAGCAACATGCGCTGCGCAATCAGGAGCATTTGCACGACCAGCATCAGCGCGGCCATCAGCGGGATGACGTGCGAACCGATTTCTGGTGGAACGGGAGGATTCATGGTCAGCCAAACAGGAAGGTTGAAAGCATCGCCAGTGCGGCCAGCACGAAGGCCGTGCTGAGCAGGTCCGGCACGCGAAACAGGCGCATCTTGGCGTTGGTGGTTTCCACGATCACGACCACGGCCGAAAGGGCCAACAGTTTGACCAGGTAAGCCACCAGACTGATTCCGAGCGCGGCCGCCGATGCCTGCGGTCCCGCCAGGCCCACAGGGAAGAATACGTTCACCAGCAGCGTCATCAGCACCAGTTGTTTGATGGCTGCGCCCCATTCCATGAACGCAAGGTAGCGGCCGGAGTATTCCAGCAGCATCGCCTCGTGAATCATCGTCAACTCCAGGTGGGTGGCGGGATTGTCCACGGGGATGCGTCCGGTTTCCGCCAGCAGCACCACGAACATGGCCGCGAACGCCAGGACGTGCGCCGGGTTCAAGAGTTTCCAGGTCGCGCTCTGCGTGCTTTGGGCTATCTGGCTCAGATCGGTGGAACCCGCCGTGATGGCCACGGTAAAAATAGCCAGCATCATGGCAGGCTCGGCGATGGCGGAAATGGTCATCTCGCGGCTGCTGCCCATGCCGCCAAAAGCACTGGCCGGATCGAGCCCGCTCAGCGCGAGAAAGAAACGTCCCAACGCCAGTAATCCGATCACTGCCAGCACGCCGCCAAACAGACGCAACGGCGCGGGAGCACTGATCATCGGCACCATCAGGCCCGCCAGCAGCGCCGTCAGGAAAACCACATAAGGCGCAAGCGAGAAAATCCACGAGGCATGCTCGGAGATGACCATGTCTTTGCGCAGGAACTTGGCAATGTCAAAATAGACCTGCCACGGGCGTGGGCCACGGCGGTTTTGCAGCTTGGCCTTCCAGTTCTTGATGCAACCGCTCAACAACGGTGCGAGCAGCAGCAGCGCCAGCGTCTGTCCCAGAAAAGTGAGCGGGTCGAAGTTCATAACGCAAACAGGAGCAGCGCGACCAGCGTGACGAAGATGTAGATGAGGTAAGCCTGGAGGCTGCCCGCTTGCAGCGCCCGCAGCCGGCGCGACAATCGAAGCAACCCATAGTTTACCGGGCGATAAATGCGGGTCAGGAAGACTTCCTCCATGTGACTCTCAAAGCGGAGTGTCGTGGCAAAATAGGGCGAGAAATCATATTCCCGCTGCACTTCGCGCCGCGGGCGGAAGAGCGCTTTGAAGATCATGCGCAGCGGTTTCGAAAAGCCCGTGGCGGTGTATTCCATGTGCGGTGTCAACGCGCGCTGGCCACAATCCCAGGTGGGCGCAATGCGAGTTCGAGCCTTGCGCGCGAATACCGCCCAGAGCGCCAATGGCACGGGCAAAAGGCACCCGAACATAAGCATGATGCCGAGGGTCGAAACGGTCCCTCCTTGTGCCGCCACGCCCGAGAGCACCAAACCGTTGGCCATGGTGAGTTGCTGGCTGAGTTGGTGACCGGTCAGTTGCAGCGTGATCGGATCCAGGAGTTTCAGAAACACGGTCGGGAACAAACCCAGAAAAACGCAGGCTGCCGTCAAGACGCCTTGGCCGATCAGCATCGGGAGCGAGGCCTCGTGCGCGTCACGGGCATGGTCGCTGCGTGGCTGCGCCAGAAACGTGATGCCGAACGCCTTCACAAAACACGCCGCCGCCAGCGCGCCCGTCAACGCCAGCATCGCGCCGCCCAACGGGAACATGAGCCGGACGAGGCTGGTAGTGGTGCCGAATCCATGAAGCAGCGACTGATAGGTGAGCCATTCGCTGACGAAACCGTTGAGCGGCGGCAGCGCGGAAATGGCCACTGCGCCGACGAGAAAGAAAAGCGCCGTCCAGCGCATGCGCTTGGCGAGGCCGCCCATTTCCTCCATGTTGCGCGTGTGGGTGGCGTGCAGCACCGCCCCTGCGCCGAGGAAGAGCAGTGCCTTGAACGTTGCGTGGTTGATGGTGTGATACAATCCGGCGATGAGCGCTAGCGACGCGAGCACCGCGTGCCCGGTGTGCAGGAACATCAGCGACGCTCCCAAACCCATGAGAATGATGCCAATGTTCTCGATGCTGTGATAAGCCAGCAGCCGTTTGAGGTCGTGCTCCATCAACGCATACAACACCCCGAGCACCGCCGACACCGTGCCTACCGCCAGCAACGAAGCACCCCACCACATCGGCGGCGGCCCCAGAAACTCGAAGCACACCCGCACCAAACCGTAGATGCCTGTCTTGATGAGCACGCCGGACATCAACGCCGAGATGTTGCTCGGCGCCACCGGATGCGCCACCGGCAGCCAGATGTGCAGCGGCACGATGCCCGCCTTGATGCCGAACCCGAACACGAAGAGCACGAAAGCAACGTCCCGCTGCTGCGGCGAGAGACTTGCCCCGATGCCTCGGAAGCTGGCAAAGCTGAAACCTCCCGCCGCCTGGGCCAGCACCAGGAAACCGAGCAGGACACACGCAGCATCCAGATGCGACATGATAAAGAAGAGCACACCGGCCTGGCGCGTCTCGCGGTCCTCGTGCTCAAAGCTCACCATCCCATAGGCCAGCAAAGCCATCAGCTCCCAGGCAATGAGAAACATCCAGAGATTGCCTGCGATGAAAACCAATGTCGTGACCAGCAGCAGGGCGTTGAAGACGCACGCCATCACACCGACATTCTTGCGCCCGTAGTAGGTTCGGACATAACCGAGGGAGAAAACCGAGATAGCCAGCCCGACCAGCGACACGACCAGCACGAAGAAGCACGACAGCGCGTCGGCCTCGACAACGAACCGCACGCCGGGAATCGGCCCTGACCACAGCGTTACGGGCGTGATCGTCATCCCCTGGCCCGCTGCCAGAGAGGAAACGCTGAAGACAACGCCACACGCGCCCCCGAGCGCGGCCAGACCAAATCCGACGGCGTTCGCCAACCGCTCGGCACGCTGAAATAACAGCGCCCCCGCCATTCCCGCCACATACACCCAGAGGGTGAAAGTCAACAGTATGGCGGAAGATTCCATCATGGCATTCTACCTTATTCCAGTCGGTTCATCCAGCCTTCCCAGCAATCTCAGCAAACCGTCCAGGATGGTCAGCGGATGCGGCGGGCAACCGGGAATGTAGAGGTCCACCGGCAAGAGGGCGGAAGTGCCGTTGTGATGCTGTGGATGACCGATGAACGGCCCGCCAGCGATGGCACAAGCCCCCACCGCAATCACGATTTTGGGATCCGGCACGGCGGCATAGGTTTTCTTCAGTGCCAGTTCCATGTTCTTGGAAACCGGCCCGGTGATCAACAGACCGTCGGCATGGCGCGGCGAGGCCACAAACTGGATGCCAAACCGACCGAGATCCCAGCCGATGGTGCCGAGCACGTTTGTGTCGGCCTCGCAGGCGTTGCAGCCAGCGGCGCTGACCTGCCGCAGTCTCAACGAGCGTCCGAAAAGCCGCCGCAGTTTCTCGTCGAGGGCCTGTGCCAGACGCACCTGCTCCTTGCTCGCATCGCCTAGCACAAGGTCTTCGCGTCGGCGCACCGCCATGCGGTGATCGCCGGTCCGGGTAATGGCCTTGGTGGGACAAACTGTGACGCACTCGGCGCAGAAGATGCAGCGGCCGAGATCAAGCGCAACGGGCTTGCCCGCTGGCCGGGCGATGGCTTCCGTCGGGCACACGGTCACGCAAGCGCCGCACTTGGCGTCGCATCTGGCGGCATCCACTCTCAAGGCGCCGCCGTGGCGGTCGGGCAATGCGGGGGCCGCACCTTTCGGATAGGCCATCGTTTCGCAACCGCGTTTTAGACGATTCAGCAGTGTGTCTTGGACAAACATGGGTTCAGTGCGGCGTCACAAGTCGAAGCCGCAATAACTTAGATTAAAACTTTTGTTGCACAGTGGAAAGTCCGAGATGGCCTGGTTGCGCAAGGCGAGAGCCAGACCGGTCCAGTTATGGAAGGACGGGTCCGTAATCTTGTAGCGTCGCAGCGTGCCATCCACGCCCGTCAGCGCGACATGGCACACCTCGCCCCGCCAGCCTTCAACCAGCGCCACCGCGAGCGAATTGGGCGCAAGCGCGGGCAGCGGCGCCATCGTTTCGCCTTCGGGGACGGCGTCCAACTGCTCCCGCAGAAAGTCGCCTGAGCGTTGGATTTCCAGCCAGCGTACCCGGGCGCGTGCAAACACGTCGCCATCCGGCCAGACGGACACCGGCACCTGGGCGAAGCGATGCCATCCGGTGGGGTGATCGAAGCGCACGTCGCGCACCAATCCGCACGCGCGTGCCGCCGGACCGACCAAACCAATCTCCGCCGCTTGTTTCGCGTGCAAGTGGCCGGTGTGCTCAAAGCGTGTTCGCACCGACGCCGCATCCCACAGCCACGCCGCAGCCTGCTGGACTTCGGCCAGCGCGGTTTCGAGGCGCTTGCGCAACTGGCTCAGGCGTTCCGCGTCACAATCCAATGGGCAGCCGCCGGGCCGGACCAGGCCGCGCCCGAAGCGATTGCCGCAAAGCAGCGCGGTCAGGTTGAGAAAGTCACCACGAATCTTGCCGCAGGCCGAGGCCGTCGGTAGAAACGCGACGTCGCCGGCCAGCGCGCCGAGATCACCGGTGTGGTTGGCCAATCGTTCGAGTTCGAGGGCAATGGCGCGCAGCCATTGCGCCCGCAACGGCGCTTCGGTCCCGGCAAGGGCTTCGAGCGCGTTGGCATAAGCGGTGGTGTGGGCGATAGTCGTGTCGCCCGCCACAGTCTCCATCTGATAGACTGTAGCGCGATGCGGCCCGCCCGTGACCGCTTCCTCAATGCCCCGGTGCTGGAAACCGAGCGCAATCTCCAGATGCAGCACCTCCTCACCCGCGCACTGAAAACGGAAATGTCCCGGCTCGATGATACCCGCATGCACTGGCCCGACGGCAACTTCATGAATCTCGCTGCCATCCACACGGAAAAAGTCGCCCACCGCAGGGCCGGCCCCGTGGTCCTTCCGCACTGGCTTCAGCCACGGATGATTTTCAGGAACGACGCCGTGTTGTTCCCAGATTTCGCGCTCGAACAGATGCGCTTGCGCATGGGTGGCGGTCAGCGCCGGGAAGGAGCCGGAGAACGGCTGGCTGCGCCCGACGGCCAGCGTATTGCCGGCGTCAAAGGCCAGCACTGCAACGATCCGCAGCGCGTCGCCTTCCGGCACGCCGAAAAGGCCACTCAGACGTTCGCCGCGATCCAGTTCGGCCCCGACATTGCCAAGGAACTCAGTCAGCGGCCACTCAGGCACGTCAGACCACGAGAGCGCGGACCCGTTGGTCAGCAAGGTGAAAGGAGTGTCTCGTTTCATGGCGTGGGAGAAAGTTGTTGGACTGCCGCCGTCCACGACTGGCGCAGCACCTCCGGCGTGGCCACGCCCAACCACAGCGACAGCAGCAACAACAGCACCGGCGGCATGATCACGGCGAGAGTTTCCCGGAATCGCGGGTCCATCTTGCGCGCAGTCTGGCGCGGCCGGCCATACACGATGGCAAACACGACACGGGTCAGACCGAAAAACGCCAGGAGCAAGCATCCCAGGAAGAAAGCCGCCGCCCACCCATGCCCGGTGCCAAAGGCGCTCTTCACGATGAGCAGTTCGCTGAAGAATGGCCCGAACGGCGGACAGGCCGTCACGGCAAACAACCCCGTCACAAATAGTACCGCCGAGCGCGGGGTAGCGACCGACATGCCGCTGACTTCGTCAACGGTCCGCCCGCCGGCCGCACGGCGGATGTTGCCCGCGCTGAGGAAAAGCGCGCCTTTGGTCATGCTGTTGTTCCACACGTGGAAGAACGCCGCCCACAGGCCAACGCCACCCAGCGCCGCGCCGAGGCTGAGGATGCCCATGTGCTCGACGCTCGAATAGGCCAGCATCCGCTTGAAATCGCGCGCGGACAGCAGGAACAGCGCGGCCACCAGCGTGGAGAACAAGCCAATGACCAGCAGCGTGCGATTGGCCACCATGCCCGCGCCCGCTGCCTCGACGACTGCGCGCACGCGCAGGACGGCGGTGAAGGCCACGGTGGTCACGCCACCGGCCAGCATCGCGCCGACAATGCCCGGCGCTTCGCCATAGGCATCCGGCTTCCATGTGTGCATCGGCGCCAAGCCCATCTTGGTGCCGTAGCCGATCAAGAGCAGCACCCACGCGATCAATACCCACGGCCGGGACAGATGGGCGCCTTGTGCCATCAACCCCGTGAACGTCAGGTCGCCGGTCCCCCCGCCGTGCAGCGAAGCGTAGCCCAGACAAAACGATCCCAACAACGAGAGCGCGATCCCGGTGCCGCCTACGAGCAGGTATTTCCAAGTCGCTTCAAAAGCGCGCGGGGTGTTGTTGAAATGCAGGAGTGGCACGGAGGACAAGGTCACCGCTTCCGTCGCGATCCACAGCACTCCCAAGTGACGCGCCATGTGCGCCGCGCTCATCAATCCCAGCGCTGCGAGGAAAGCCGGCACGAAAACGCGGTTCGATCGCTCCTCTCGCAGCTGTAGATAGGGCACGCCATAAGCCGAGCAACCGAGAAACAGCAGCGAAACCGCCGGCAGCATCGCCCGGGCCAGCGGATCGCAGCCGAACCACGCGTGGAACGGAGCCTCGGGCGGATACAGCAGCAGCCCGAACGCCAGGAGCGTGTGCACCAGCCCGGCCACCGGCAAAAACCACGGGCGCGTGCGGTTGTTGGGCCAGAGGGCCGCCAACACCGCCGCCACCAGCGGTACAAGAATCAGGAGCAGTTCTTTCATTCTCGAAGCACAGTCAGCTTTCGCGTGTCGAGCGAATCGAACGCGCGTTGGATGCGGTCCACGATGATGCCGGTGACGAATATCGCCACCGTCATGTCCAGCAGGATGCCGCCCTCGACCAGCAGCGGGACAGAATGGATGAGCAGCAGACCGAAAAGGTAAATGCCGTTCTCCAGGATCAGGTAGCCGCAGACTTGCGAAATGGCCTTGGAGCGCCCGACGAGCAGCAACAAGCCCGTCAGCACAGACGCCAGTGATCCTGCCACCAACAGGCTTTCGTGATGCTCCGGCAACAAGGGCAGCCAGCTCGCCAACACCACGGCGCCAATCATCCCCGCCGCGCCGAGCAACAGCGACGGCAGGAACCCGATCAAGGGATAGAGATCCCGGTCAATGTTGGCGGCGCGCATGGCCCGGCGCAGCAGCGAGGGAATCACGAACCCCTTCACGACAACCGTGGCAACCGCCACCACCAGCACCATCACGCGCAGTTCGTGCTCGATCACGAGCGGCATGATGCCCAGCACCATGCCCTGCACCGCGGCGACGCGGATCAGCGACGGCAGCCGGCCGGTGCCCAACGCAACGAGGTTCAAGCCCATCGCCAGACCGATGAGCAGGTTCAGCCAGTCGTTCACGCTGCGCCTCCTTTCCACGCGATCAACAGGGCGAAGACGCAGAGCAAAAACGCCGTCGTCAGCAGCAACGGAACCCGGCGGAACGCGGCACGGGCCATCAACGACTCCACAAGCCCAACCGCCACGGTCACCAGCACCACGCCCCCGACCATGGCCCCGGCCGTGGCAAGGGCCGACAGTTCACCCATGGGCAGCACCGCCTGCACCAGCAGGACGGAGAACAGGAGGAGCTTCATCGCCGCGCCGTGCAACACCGCCGCCAACGGCGGCCCGCTGTGATCCAGCACCATCACTTCGTGAATCATGGTCAGTTCGAGATGCGTGTTGGGATCGTCAAACGGCACGCGGCAGTTCTCCGCCAGCAGCACCGTGAACAGGCCCACCGCCAGCAGCACCGCTCCCGTCCCAGCCGACGGTTTGAGCATCTCACTCAGCGACACGCTTCCGCTTTGCATACTCAAGGTGAGCACAGCGGTGATCACAGCCGCTTCCGCCAACACCGCGTAGCTCACTTCCCGCGCCGCGCCCATGCCTTCAAAGGCCGAACCGGTTTCCAACGCCGCCCACGCCGTGCAGAAGCGGGCCAGCGCCAGCAGGTAAACCAACAGGATCACGTCGCCGCGGAAACTCTGGGACGCTCCCAGCGGTCCCATCGGCAAAAGCAGCGCCGCTGCCAGCACCGCCACCCAGGCGACCGCCGGCCCGGCGATGAATCCCGGAGACGCGAGTGTGCTCAGGACCACGCCCTTGCGCCACAGACGCGCCAGATCGTAGTAAAGCTGCAGCACCGGCGGGCCGCGTCGTCCGGCCACCCAAGCCTTTACCTTGTTGATGATGCCCGGCAACAGTGGCGCCAAGAAGAGCCACACCGCCAGCCGGGCCAGAAATTCAAGAATCGAGATCAATGTCATGGTCATGATTGATTCTCGTGTTTCAACTCAGTGCCGCTGGAGGAGTCGGCCTCTGCGAGCGCCTGATAAAGCTCCTCGTCCGGCGCGGCCCGTTCGACCAAGTCATGCAGCGATCCGTGGGCAATCACCCGGCTGAGCCGGGCCAGCATGTCGAGGTGCGCGCGCGGCGAAGGTGGAATGAAAAAGAACAGCCGCGTCACCGGAACGCCGTCAGCCGGGGATTCCGTCAGCGGCAAGGCGTCGGACAACAACAGCAACGTGATCACACCGGCGTCCCGGCCCAGCGTCACCCGCGTGCTGAAATGCGGCAGCGCGAAGCCGCCGCCGATCGGCGCCCAGTTGACACCACCCTTGGCACGCAGTCGCTGAGCCAGCAACGCACGCACTGGCTTGGGAATCCTCGACAATGAAGTGATCACCCGTTCCAGAACTTCGATCGCGCCCGCCGGCGGAACATCGCGCCAAATCCCCCCGGTCCGTAACATCGGCGCCAGTTCCAAGCCGGTGGTGAAGGCCCCGTTCTCGGGCGCCAGAAAACCCGCCCGCGCCGTCAGTCCGTGTCCGGCCGCCCAGTGGGCCACGCGGGCCCGATCGAACAGCAGCCGGCCACGATCCTGCACATGCGGCAGCCCTTCGTCGCGGATCCAGTCATCAACGACTTTCTCCGAAACGCCGAACGACTCAGCAAGTTCAACCAAGTTTAGATACATGTCTTGTCAGTCATCTGTTGTTGCGCGACCGGGGTGGTTTCCATTCACTAGCTCCACCACACCGCCATGGCTGCCACCGCGATCAGGCCGATAATCAAATAAAGGATATAGGCGTGGGTCCGTCCGTGCTGCAGCCGCCGGGCTACGCCGGAAATCCACATCACCAGCCACGCGAACGGCCCGATCACACGCTCCAGGACGGTTTCCGGCGTGTGCTCCGTAAACTCGGCATGTTTGGGAAACGGCTCGACCGGTCGGTGTTCGTGCCGCTTCGGCAACAGAATCCACGCAAACCATTCGGTGATGATGCCGGCAAACGATCCGGCCGTGTATTGCATGCGCGCCGTCGGAGCCGCGTATCCACAGTCCCAAGTCAGTCCGCGAACCCAGCCGCCCCGATGCGCCCGCCGCCACAGCCAGACCGCGCCAGCCACCCCCGATACGGTCAGTACCAAGTGAACGAGGCCCAGTGTCACCAAGGATTCCGGCACCGGGGCGTCCGCCCAAGTGTCCCGCCACGAGACCACCGCCGCATGCACGGCCGACCAAAAGACGAACGGTGCCAAGCCAATGGCTACGCAACTTCCCGCCAAGACCAGCATCGGGCCGCGCATCCACCAGCCGCACTCGTGCGCATGTTCGGCCTCGCGCGAGCGCGGCGCGCCAAGAAACACCACGCCGCATACCTTGATGAAACAGGCCAGCGCCAGCGCGCCAGTCATTGCCAGCAAAATGATGGCTGGAATCGCCCCGACCAAGGCCGCGCCGGGTTGGTTGACGGCATCGAAAAGTCCCAGATAAACGAGCCACTCGCTCACAAACCCGTTCAGCGGCGGCAGTCCGGAAATGGCTGCTGCTCCCAGCGCGAACAGCGACGCGGTCCACGGCATGGCCTGCCACAATCCGCCAAGGCGGCTCATCTCGCGCGTGCCCGTGGCGTGCAACACCGAACCGGCTCCGAGAAACAACAACGCTTTGAACAAACCATGATTCCACACGTGCAAAAGGCCGCCCGCAAGCGCCAGCGCGCCCCATGCCGGATACCCGTGCGCAGACGCCACGAGAGCGAAGCCGACTCCCATGAGAATGATGCCGATGTTCTCGACGCTGTGATAGGCCAGCAGCCGCTTGAGATCGTGCTGTCCCAGCGCAAACGCCACGCCCAGCACCGCGCTCACCACACCCAGACCGGCCACCACCCAGCCGGCCCCCGCAGGCGCCGGAAGCCACCCGCTGAACCGCACGATGCCGTAGATGCCCATCTTGATGGCCACGCCCGAAAGGATGGCTGAGACGTGACTGGGCGCGTTGGCGTGCGCCGCCGGCAACCAGATGTGCAGCGGAAACATGCCCGCCTTCACCCCAAACCCGAACAACGCCAGCCAGAACAGTGGCGCCAACTGCGCCTGATCGCGCATCGGCCCCAAGTCCCAACTTCCCGTCCGCGTCGCCAGCAACGAGAAAAACGCAAACAACGCCAGCGTGCCCGTATGTGAGGCAGCCAGATAAAGCCAGCCCGCCGCCCGCACCTCGCGCCGCCGCGCGTCGAGACAGATGAGAAAGAAGCCGCTCACGGCAAACAGTTCCCATGCGATGAGGAAATGCAGGCCGTTCGAACACAGCAGCACCAGACCCATGAACAGCAGCAGCACGCTCCACCAGGCACGGCCTCGGGGTGCCGAGCGCGAGTGCGCGGTATCCGCCCAATACTCACGCGAGTAGGCACCAGCAGCTCCGCCCACGACGGCCAGCAAAGCCATAAACAACGCGCTGACGCCGTCCAGCCGCAGATGCACCGCCTGCCCGCCGAGGAGGAATGCGCTCCGCCATTCCCACACGGAGCCTGTGGCCAAAACCCATACAGCCGCAGCACCTGCTGCCAATGCACTCGCAAGCAAGGCCGCCAACCACCCCCGCAGCGCACGAAAAGCGCCGAGGACGCTGAGAAGGATAGCCGCGCCAGCCGCCGCCAACAGCAAGCCAGGATTCATCGCCTGACTTTCCAGCTTCTGTAGGGTCGGGGTGCGGTCTCGTGTTGGGGAGCAGCCCATTCAACCAGTTCCGACTGGTTGAAGTAGACCTGTCCGCCTGCACTATGATGCAACAAGCCGCCTTCGCAGGCCCGGCGTTGCACCTTGTTTTCCGGCGCTTTCAAAAGTTGACAAACATCTTGAACCGTCAATTCCATATTCCACTGCCTTCGCCGCGTGATTCCGCAGCGCGTAAAAAGGGTTCTTAATAAGGCAAACTTCCTCTTTCGTCAACTCCCCGGCACGCGGCGACGAGCTAACTACCGTCAGCGAAGATAGTTCCATCACGCGACTTGCCAGAAACGGCAGTTGTGGCATACTGCGGCTATAGCGATTCTTCGGCGGAGGATGTCATGCAAACGATTCTGCCTTCGGAGTTCAAGCGCGGGACGGCGTTGATGCTGGACGGCGTGCCGCATGTGATCGAGCATTGCCATTCGTCGGGTGCAGCGCAGGCGAAACCGAAGATGCACGCACGGCTGCGGAACTTGAAGACGGGTCGGATGGTGGATCGGCTGTTTGCGGACAACGAGCGTGTGGCCGTGGCGGACTTGGAAACGCGGCCGGTGCAGTTCAGCTATCACCAAGGCAACGAGTTTGTATTTCTGGACGCGGAAACGTTCGACGAGCTGGACATGACGGCCGAACTGGTAGGCGAACGACATTGGTTTCTGAAGGAGAATGAGGAATACAAGGCGATGTTCCTCGAAGGCAAGCTGCTTGATATCGTGTTGCCGGAACACGTCGCGCTGAAGGTGGTGGAAACCGCCGCGCCGCAGAGAGGCGGTTCGCAGGCAGCCTACAAGACAGCGAAGCTCGAAGGCGGCCTGGAAGTCATGGTGCCGCTGTTCATCGGACCGGACGAGGTCATCCGCGTGGATACGCGGGAGCGGAAATATCTTGGGAAGGAAAACGTGGAATGAAGTTTCTGAAGTGGATGTTCATTATCATCGCTGTAATTGCGCTACTGGGCGGAGGCGGACTGGCCTACTACGACGCGGGTGACTGGACCCCCATGTTTCGCGCCGACAAGGGCGTGCTAACGGGAGCGCCCCTCACCGACATCACCACGGTGGATGAGATGACGGTGTATGACGTGGAACTGAGCAATGACAAGGGCCGGCATGTGATGTGTCGCGTGAGCATCCCCGCGGGCGCCGGGAAACGCCATACCTGGCCGGCGGTGGTCTTGTTGGCCGGCACATCAACAGGCCGCAAGGCGGTGGACAGGATGCCGCCGCAGAAGAACATGATGGTGATCGCCCTCGACTATCCGGAGGTGTTGAAACTGGATTTCTCGAACGAAGCGGCCACATTCAAGACGCTGTGGGAGGTGCGCGAATCGGCGATGCACATGGTGGCCAACGTCCTGCTCGCAGGCGATTTCGTGGCCAAGCAGCAGATGGTGAACCCGGAGCGCGTGGCGCTGGCCGGCATCGGTCCCGGCGCATTGATCTGCGCGGCAGCGGCGGCGGCGGACAATCAGAACCAGTTCTCCCACGTGGCGCTGTTTCAGATTGGAGCGGGCATTGGCGGTCTGATCGAAGCCAACGCCCGCCGGCTGAAACTGCCCGTGCCGGCGGTAACGGCCGGGCACATCGGCGAGTGGCTGTTCAAGCCGCTGGAACCTGCTCGCTATGTCGGTCATCTCGGATCCAGGCCGCTGACGATCCTCAACGGCAAGAACGACAGTTGGATGCCAGCCGCGGCGGCGCAGAAGTTGTTCGACCGCGCGCGCGAGCCGAAAAAACTGATCTGGCTGAAGGGCGAACGCGATTCGGCTGACGACAGGTCGCTGCTCGACGATCTGGCCAGCCGTATCCTGATCCAGTTGCCGGTGGCCACAAAGACAAGCGCCCTCGGGATGGCCACCGAAATGATGGGACGGTAGCGCCGGCCTCTGTGCAGGCCGTAATCCGCCTCTCCACGCGCAACCCGGTTCGTGCGGGCAGTCGCGTTTCGCCTTGCCCGCGTGGGAACTTTTGCCCATCCTCTTGCCATGTTTCGTTCCTCTGATGAGCAACTGAAGATTCTGTGCGCCGGCGCTGTCCAGATCGAGACGGTGAACGAGCTGCGCAAGAAACTCGATGAATCGCGTGCCGCCAACCGGCCGCTTCGCGTGAAGCTCGGCATGGACCCGACCGCGCCGGACATTCATCTAGGCCACACCGTCGTGCTCCGCAAGATGCGCGAGTTCCAGGATCTTGGCCACAAGGCGGTGCTCATCATCGGCGATTACACCGCCATGATCGGCGACCCGTCCGGCAAAACCAAGACGCGTCCGATGCTTTCCGCCGAGGAAATCAAGCGCAACGCCGAGACCTATTTTCAGCAGGCCGGCAAGGTCCTTGACCCCGCCCCGGACAAACTCGAAATCCGCTACAACAGCGAATGGCTCGCGCCGATGCGGCTGGCCGACGTGATCAAGCTGTGCAGCAAGATGAGCGTCGCGCGGATGATGGAACGCGACACGTTCGAGAAACGCTACAAGGCCGGCGAGCCGATCAATATCCACGAGTTCCTTTACCCGCTGATGCAGGGCCACGACAGCGTGTGCATTCAGTCTGACGTCGAGCTGGGCGGCACCGATCAGACGTTCAACAACCTCGTCGGCCGCCAGCTTCAGACCGACGCCGGCCAACAACCGCAGATCGTCATGATCATGCCGATCCTGCCGGGCCTCGATGGCGTCCACAAGATGAGCAAGAGCCTCGGCAACTACATCGGCGTCAGCGAGTCGCCGACCGAGTCCTTTGGCAAAGCCATGAGCATCAGCGACGAGCTGATGTGGGGTTGGTATGAGATGCTGCTGGGCAAAACGCCGGCTGAAATCGCGGCACTCAAGACCGGCCATCCGATGGAAGCCAAGAAGGCGCTTGCGGCCGCACTCGTTGAGCGGTTCCACGGCGCCGACGCCGCCCGCGCCGCGAGAGATCACTTCGACAACCAGTTTTCGAAGAAGAAACTCGACGAAGTGGCTGAACCGCTCGTGCTCCCCGCCGGCCAAATCGGGCTCATCGAACTGGTGGAAAAGACCGGCGCGTTCAAGAGTCGCAGCGACATCCGCCGGGTCATTCAGGAAGGCGGCGTCCAACTTGACGGCCAGAAACTGACCGACCCGAAACTGGTCATCGAGCCGCGTGCCGGCCAGATCCTGAAAGCCGGCAAGCGGGCTGTGAGAAAAATAGTCAAGGGTTAACGATTAGTCCCATTTGTGCCATTTGTGTGTGGGTGTCTGACTTGTTTTTTGATGGGCCATGATTCCTCAATGCGCATTCCAGCGATGCCGGCCGCAAAGAAACGCCAACAATTGAAATGCGGCGACGCCCCGACGCCAATTGCCGCGTCAGCCGTATCCCGTCTGTGCTTGTCTGCGCGAACCGCTACAGGCTACAAAGAGCGACGGTGGCAGAGGGCAAAATCAACTCAAAGGAGCCATGCGGGAACTCATTGGGCAAAAACTCGGCGATTACGAAATTCTCTCCGAACTCGGTCGCGGCGCGATGGGCATCGTTTATAAGGCCCGACAATACTCGCTCGACCGCCACGTGGCACTGAAAGTCCTCGCTCCGGAACTGGCCCGCGACGAACACTACATCGAGCGGTTCAAGCGCGAGGCGATTATCGCCGCCACGATTGTCCATCCCAACATCGTCACCGTCTATGATGCTGGCGCTCATTTGGACCTCGACACCGGCGAGCGGCTGCACTACTTCGCGATGGAATACGTCGAGGGCGAAACGGTGCAGCAGCGTCTCGTGCGACAGGACTGTATTCCCGCCGATGAAGTGGCGGCTATCGGCGTGCGCGTTGCCGAGGGGTTGGCGTCGGCGTGGAAGAAGGCACGGATCATCCACCGTGACATCAAGCCGAGCAACATCTTCCTCTCGCGAGACGGCAAGGTGAAAATCGGCGACCTCGGATTGGCGCGGGTCGTGGGCGACGCGCAATCCAGCCTGACCGCGACGGGCGCGATCATCGGCACCGCCTACTATATGAGTCCGGAGCAGGCGCGCGGCGAGGGCGACGTGGATTTTCGCGGCGACATCTACAGCCTCGGCTGCACGCTGTATCGGATGTTGTGCGGCAAACACCTCTACGAAGGCGCGTTTGCCAGCGTCATCGTCAAGCACCTCACGGAGCCGCCACCGAGCATCCGCATGGTCATGCCGGACTGTCCGATGGCCCTGGTCAAGGTGATCGAGAAAATGCTGGCGAAGCATCCGAGCGGCCGGCATCAAACCTACGCCGAGCTGATCGAGGAACTGCGTCAAGCACACGAGCAGGTTTTGGCTGGCGACGCGCAGGAGGAGGATGAAGCGGAGGCTCATGCACCTGTTTCACTCAAACAGATGGCGCTTGGCGGCATCGCCGCCGTGGTCGCGATTGCGGGCGTGTTGTGGTGGGCGCCGTGGCAGGAACGTGATGCAGGCACGTTGCCTGCAAACTCTCGACAAGCAGACGAGCGGCGCCAGCATGATGTTGGCAGCACGTTATCTGAGAGCGCGGGCGTCCCTCCCGCCGAAGCGCGAAAGGACACACCATCGCCGGGGCCAGGAACCGCCACTCCTGCGCCTGTTATAATCGCGTCTGTTACGAAAGCTGCTGAATCCTCTTCCGCTGCGAAGATCGAAACCTCGCCGAAGCCGTCGAACGTCGCTGCAAATCCGCTGGCGGCGGGTGTGACACCCGCGCTCGCAGCGAAACCCGTCGCCGCCGATCCGTTTCTGAAAGAAGTCGCAGGCTTGCCACCGGAACTGCAGGTCGCGCGCGTCGTGGCGAAGCTGAAGGAACTCAATCCGACCTTCGACGGCAGGGAGACGCACAAAATCGAGAACGGCGCGGTGACAGACCTGGCGTTGTCCACCATCGGCGTGATGGACATCACGCCACTGAAGGCGCTGCCGTTGCTGAAAAGGCTCACCCTCGCGTCGGCGTCGGCAGCGCAGAAAGGTTCTCTTTCCGATCTCTCGCCACTTAAGGGCCTGCCGCTGACGTGGCTTTATTGCCAGAATAACCCGATCAGCGATCTCTCGCCGCTCCGCGACATGCCGCTGACGGTGTTGAGTCTCGGTGTCACGCAAGTGAGCGACCTTTCGCCGCTGGCCGGCATGAAACTGATTGTGCTGAGCGTCAACGACACCGCGGTGAGCGACCTTTCGCCGCTCGCTGGAATGCCATTGTCTGTGCTCTGGTGCAACAATTCGAAGGTCACCGATCTCTCGCCGCTTCAGGGCATGCCGTTGAGGGAACTGCGCTGCGATTTCGTCGCCGCTCGCGACGCTGCGACGTTGCGTGGTGTCAAGACGCTTACGAAGATTAACGGCGCGACGGCCGCGGCGTTTTGGCTCCAAGTTGGCCCGATTGTCGCAAGTGCCGCGGCGTCTTCCCGTGTACAAACAGGCCAGTCATTGATGACCTCCATCGGCATGGAGTTGGTGCCCATCCTGCCGGGCGAGTTCATGCTCGGCAGCACGCCGGAAGAGCGCGAGTGGGCAACAAGCGCGGAAGGGAGACGGGCGAACCCGATCTTCACCCAAGCCGAAGGCGAGCAACCGCGCAAGACCGTGATCCGGCAGGGATTCTGGCTCGGACGAACGGAGGTGACAGTGGGTCAGTGGAGACAATTCGTGAAAGCAACGGGCTATGTGACCGACGGAGAGACCACAGGTGCGTCGTATGCACCCAGCGGTCCACACACTTGGAAACATGTGGACGGAGCGAACTGGCGCGACCCGCATTTCGGTTCCGAGCCGAAGGACAATGATCCAGTTTGTTGTATCAGTTGGAACGATGCGATGGCGTTTTGTGCATGGCTGGACAGACAGGAAGAGGGACGATTCCCGGTCGGCTGCAAAATGCGTCTCCCGACAGAAGCGGAGTGGGAATACGCGTGCCGCGCAGGCAAGCAAACGAAGTTCTGGTGGGGCGACAGGCCGTCGGACGGCGAAAACCGGTTGAATTGGAATTGGGGCGTGAGGGAACCGGGATTTGTGAAGCCCGTGGATTACTACGGGGCGCGCGGACGGAACCCATTCGGGCTAGCCGACACGCTCGGCAATCTGTGGGAATGGTGCCTCGACAGCTTCGATGACCGCGGCGCGCACGCGCAACAATGGATCACCGACGGCCATTTGCATGTGATACGTGGCGGAGCCTTCGGCGGCAGTCCTGGCCTGCCGCGATGCGCTTTGCGCGAGCAGCGCACGGCGAAGTTCTCGTCGGCGGTTGATGGCTTTCGCGTGGCGTGCGGCATGCCGCCGGCGAAGACCGGTACGAACCGCCAACGTTGACGGTCAGCAGTTCTCAGGCAAAAGGGTTGTCTTGCCGATGCAGGCCAGACAGGAGTGTCTGGCCTACGATTTCTTTCGCAACGCCTCGCTCATCGCGCGCAGGTGGTCGGGCGAGGTGCCGCAACAACCGCCAATGATCCGCACGCCGGCGGAGAGCAGGGTCGGCACCAGCGCGGCCATCTCAGCGGGCGTTGCGGGGTAGATGTCCTTGCCGCCGACGTTCTGCGGAGCGCCGGCGTTGGGCTGGATGATAACCGGTGTCTTGCCGGCGGCGCGCACCATCTGCGCGGCGAGCCGCGCGTAATCGTCGAGGTTCATCGCGGTGCCGCAGTTGGCGCCGACGACGTCCGCGCCGGCGGCGATGGCTTCCTTCATCGCTGCCTCGACGGTGGAGCCCATCATGGTGCGGTAATTCTTTCCGTCGCCGCGGTCGAACGCGTAGGTCGCGATCACGGGCCAGTCGCCGACCTGTTTCGCTGCTTTTACCGCGACAACCATCTCAGCCGGATCGGTCATCGTCTCGATGAGGGCGGCGTCAGCGCCGCCGGACTTGAGCGCCGCCGCCTGTTGCACGAACAGCTTCAGCAACTCATCGGCGGTCATTTCGCCGAGCGGCTCCAGAAATCCGCCGAACGGCCCGATGTCGGCGAGCACCCATGCGTCTTCGCCGGCCGCGCGGCGCGCGACCTGAACAGCGGCGCGGTTAAGCTCATCGGCGCGCGCGGTGAGACCATGGCGTTCGAGGTTCGTCACACAGCCCCCAAAGGAGTTGCTGGTGATCAAGTCGCAGCCAGCCGCGTGGTAACGACGGTGGACGTTCTCGACGGCTTCAGGTTTCTCGATGCACCAGAGCATGCCGCAATCGCCAGGCGCGAGGCCGGCGGCGATAAGTTGGGTGCCCATGGCGCCGTCGCAGAGAAGGGGGCGGGTGGAGAGTTCCGTCAGCAGGTTCTTCGGATTCATGCGCAGCTTCTTACATGAGCGGCGTAACGGCGTCGAATTTTTTCGACAGCCGGATACGGGAAGTCCGCGCGGCGAAGGTTACTCTGTGCGCTTCTTCCCGCCGCCGAGCAACCGGCCGGTTTTTTTGTCCCATTGGATGGCGCGCACGTTCATGTGATGTTTGCCGTGACAATCGGTGCAGACGAGATCCCTGGCTTCCATTTTCTCCAAGCCGCGCTCCTTCCGGCGGGCGGCAACGGCGGCGGGAGATGCGCTGTGGTTTTCGTGGCAACTCTTGCATTTGCCGGCAATGGCGTCGCGCGGATACATCACTTCGGGCGGCGTGATATTACCCTCGTCGCTGGCGTGAGCCGACGACTCGCCGTGGCAGGTCACGCAGGTGACCTTGTTCTTCGCGTGCTTGAGCGAGAGCGGCTCGTCGCGGAAGTTGCCGTGGCAGTCGTAACAGATGAGCCGTGGCAGAGCCGGCGTCGCTTTGGCGGCGGGGGCGTCGTCGAGCAGCAATGGCGCGTTTTTGTCCACCTTCAACGGCGGCGGCGCGGCGGCGAACACGGCCAGCGCCACTGCGGTGAAAGCTGCGGATGCGCAGAGTTTGATTAGTTTCATAACAGGACAGTCGGGGCGCTGAGGCCCCTCCCACATTTTCATATCCCGCGTCACGGGTTACGGATTACGCATTGCGCCTCCGCCTGCACATATTCCCAGTCCTTCAACAGAACCCGTAGCCACGCTGCTGCGCCGTCGCGAAGAAAACATCCTGCTCCGGCACTTCTGCCCCGGCAGCGCCGGGCGTTTCGCCGAGACCTTTCGCTCAACCCATCACAATCCCGCGCAACCACTGCGTGCTGCTACGCCTGCTTCAACGCGTCGCGGTGCGCCCAAACCTTCTCGAACGCCTTCACATACTGCTCGATCAGCTCCGGCGCTTCTCCGTAGAACAGCGGCAGAAAGATGTGGTTGGCGTTGACATATTCGCAACCGGGCATCTTCTCCGGGATCTTCGGCGCATGATGCCACCACTTCGCCTCGGAGTAGATCTTGAGCGTATGCTGTTGCGGATAATCCCAGAAGCTCACGCGGACCCCTTCGGCCCTGAGCGCCTTCAACAGCGCGGCGCGCGAGAAGCCGAGCTTCTTGAAATCCAACAAAAGCATGTTCGCGTGGTAAAAAGCGCGCTTCTGGTCGGGACGGCAGCGCGGCTCGGTGATGCCTGGCAACTGGATCAGCCGGTCGTTGAGCGCGCGGACGTTCTTTTCCACCAGCGCGTTCAGCGCGTCGAGGCCCTTCAGTTGCATTCGCGCCACCGCGGCCGCGAAAGGATGCATCCGATATTTCTGGCCAAAGCCCGTGCCCTCGTACGCGCGCACAGGACTGTCCTTTGGGAACTTGGCTGGATCACCATACTCCCCAAAGGCGGCGGCGCGCTCGTAATACTCCCGCGACTGATACATGCCCATGCCGCCTTCGACTGCGGGCATCACCTTGGAGGCCTGGAAACTGTAGATGGCCATCTGGCCCCACGTGCCCATCTTTTTGCCCTTCATCGAAGCGCCGTGCGCGTGCGCGCAGTCTTCCAGCGTCACAAGGCCCTTTTCCTTTGCCCAATCGCAAATACGGTCCATCTCGCACGGCAAGCCCCACGAGTGCATCCCCTCAATCGCTTTGGTCTGCGGCGTCAGTTTGCGCTTGGCGTCCTCGAGATCAAGGCACGCCGTTTTCGGATCAACATCGATGAAGACCGGCACGAGGTTGGAGAACCGCATCGCAAGGCATGCGGAAAAGAACGTGTAGGTCGGCACCATCACCTCGCTGCCAGCCGGCACGTCGAGCGAAAGCGCAAAATACATGCTGGTGAGCGCGCTCGAACCATTCATATGCGCCTTCACGAACGGCGCCTTGGTATAGTCTTGCCACTCCTTTTCGAACAATGCCAACTCTGGGTAGAACTGATTGTTATCAATCAACTCGTGCAGGCGGTTTTTCTCCGCAGCGCCATAGCGCGGCCAGCGTGTGAGCGCGGTGAGTTTCTGCGGAGAAAAGGTCACCGTCTTCGGGCCGCCGGCAGCCGCCAGTGTTTCCGTGGTGGCCAGCTTGGTCGTGGCGAGTCCTGCCACGACTGCGCCGCTGGTCTTGATGAAAGCGCGGCGCGTGATGTCTTGATTCGAGCTTGTCTGATTCGTATTCATGATGGCTCCATCCTGTGGGTGTGGATCACTTGTTCGGCGCTTCACCCAGCAAACGGCGAATGGACGCCTTCACCATTTGCTCGGCGCCTGGCGCCAGATTGGTTGCTGTGGGTTCGTAACCCCCTTCTGCAAAAGCCGCGTCCGTGCAGATGTATGCCGAGCCGCAGTCGCCGTAGCCGGCCACGGCCACGAAGTCGTTCGGCTTGGATCGTTGCGCGAACTTTTGAAACTCCAGCATCGGTTCGCCCGGCAGATGGACGATGTGAATGTTGCCGACCTGGAGGGAACTCAGCTCAAACGGCCGCTTGGCGCGCTCGACGGACGCCAGTCGCATCGCGCCTTTGTAAACGCGCAGTCCCTGGGCCGCTTTCGGGTCGGCCACCCAGCCGCGGCTTGGATCCACAAACGCCGCGTCGGTCCGGATTGGCAACGCCACGGCATCCGTCCGCCAGACGAGCCGTTCCGCCGGCGCCAACTGCGTGGCCGCGATTGCCGCCGTCATGCCTGCCTGCAACCGCGCCTTTAAGGCCGCCCGTCCGGTCGGGTTTGTGTCGTTGTATTTGCCGACCGTCACGTTGCCGGAGCAACCGGTGAAATAGACCTGAAACACGCGTTCTTTCCGTTCCATCGCCTCACGCGCCCAGCCGACGAAATCCGCCGACGTCGTTCCGTCACACGAGACCGTCTGCGGATGCGTCGCGTAGTAGTGGAGCCGCGCGAGCACCTTCTTGCCACGGGCGAAGGTGATCGTCTTCAGCATCGGGTCAATGTCGCCCTCCGGCATTTCCGCCAGCTTCGGATTCTTGGCACCCTCACTGCCGCGCGTGATAATCTTGCCATCCGGCCCCTTCAGCCGCCGTTCCGACGCCACGCGGTCCACCTTTGCCTCGCCACAGCCGACCCGGTCGAACGGTTCCAGCCGCTTCACCGCCTGTTGGACGGACTTGGCCAACCGCGCGCGCAGGCCGTCGAGAAACTTCGCCGTGAGGTGCGATGGCGAACCGGGCGCGGCATCCAGCAACCGATGCGCGCCTTCGTCAGCGTAGGGGGCGACGTGTTGATGGATGCAATGGATTGCCACGCATGTCGGCTCGGTCCCTGCGGCGCGGGCGATCGTCTCGCGGAAAGACCATTCCGACTCATTGCACAACAAACACCAATCAAGCGCGCAGAGGACGTAACGTTTCCCGCCGTCTTCCAGCACAACGCCTTTGAGCAACTGCGGGTCCTTGGGTGTCTTGTGCTCGACGAGCCACACCAACGTCTCGCCGCGCGGCGGCGTCGCGTCGCAGCGGAAAGTAGCGATGCGGAGTTTTGGGGAAATCGTATCTGCCACGGCATGCGCGGGGATGAGAGCTGACGTTGCCAACAACGCAGCCAGCCCGACTCGCACCAGAGCCTGCTTGGATGCTTTCATTGAGAAGGGTGGCAGTTTACCCCTCAGCGGCGGGAACTGACAGAGATTTTTTCGGCAAGTGGAACCGCGATCGTTTTGGCTTGGACTCCAAATCGCCGGCCTCGCGAAAACGTGAGAGCGTTCAGTCGGCGGGGCGGGTGCGTTGC